>Ga0256839_1001160_pt1 | contig 32625 bp, 28 predicted proteins | sample 354166metaG_FD_185968 | JGI IMG/M metagenome (GOLD analysis project Ga0256839, IMG submission 185968) | Hydrothermal vent microbial communities from Mid Atlantic Ridge, Atlantic Ocean - 354-166 | ecosystem: Environmental > Aquatic > Marine > Hydrothermal vents | place: Atlantic Ocean: Mid... | reverse complement strand
ACGCAGATCAAGTGGCTACCGTGTCCGCAGATGGTGCTTATGATACAGCCCAGTGTCATCAGGCTATTCGGAATAAAGGAGCGAGAGCATTGATCCCGCCACGGGAAGGGGCTGTTGAATGGGTCGGATGACGAGAAAGGCGAACCTTACCCAAGAACAGCTATTGTTCGGCATTGTGCTGAAATGGGTAAAAAAGCATGGAAACAGGAAAGTGGGTATCATCAGCGGAGTTTGGCGGAAACCGCCATGTTTCGTATCAAAGGGATTTTTAGTGACAAACTGAAAAACAGAACTTTTTCAGCTCAACAGGTGGAAGCATATCTCCGTATTGGAGCCTTGAATAAAATGACCGGCCTTGGTATGCCTGAAAGTTACCTAGTCCCATGAAATATCAAATGGGACTAGGGTAAATCACGCCGCTAATTCTTTTATGCAACAAAGCCGAATTATTAGGGCAATAATGAGCTTACTTTATAAGATATTGATTTTTATTATTGTTTTAATGCGATTGCCCTGGCCGGACTATACACTAAAAAAAATTAAACAAAAATATACCTTATTCGCTAACTAAGTGAGTCTTAACATTCTCTATGAAAATTTTATTAATAACGCCGCCGATGACGCAACTGAATACGCCTTATCCTGCGACGGCGTATTTAACCGGTTTTTTGCAACAGCATGATTATGCTGTTGCGCAACGTGATTTGGCGATAGAGCTTTTGTTGCGCATTTTATCCAGAACAGGCTTGGCGCAGTTGTATGACCAGGTTGAAGATAATTTTGCAGACCTTGATGATGAGGCATTGCCTGATAGCATCTATCATTTTTTAGCGAATTATGGTGAATATTATCAGTGTATTGATGCGGTGATTCGTTTTTTGCAGGGCCAAGATCCTAGTTTGGCATTACGCATTGCATCACGGCGTTTTTTGCCGGAAGGGCCGCAGTTTGATGCGCTTGAACAAATGGAGACTATGCATAATGGTGTGTTAGAGCATGCCTTTGGTGATTTGGGGGTACAGGATAAAGCCAAGTATTTGGCAACTTTGTTTATTAATGATTTGGCGCAGGTCATCAAAGACGGGGTTGATGCTTATTTTAATGTATCTCGTTATGCAGATCGTCTTGCGGCCTCTAATCCCCATTTTGATGATTTATATGCGGCTTTACATCCGGCAGAGCCTAGTTATATCGAGAGGATTATTGCCAATCTGGTACAGCAATATATCAGGGAAGAGATGCCTGATGTGGTGGGCATTAGTGTGCCTTTTCCGGGAAATATGTTGGGGGCATTGCAAGCGGCTAAATATTGTAAGCAGTATGCACCTGATATAAAAGTTGTCTTAGGTGGGGGCTTTATCAATACTGAGTTGCGAGCTTTGCAAGAGCCGCGTGTTTTTGAATATGTGGATTATATTTGCTTGGATGATGGGGAACGCCCGTTACTTACTTTATTGCAATATTTGCAGGGGCAGACGCAATCGCTGTTTAGAACTTATACGTTAGCATCCGGCAAAGTGGTATTTAAGACAACAGAGGCTTTGCATGATATACCGCAAAAAGTATTAGCGGCACCTTGTTATGCCGGCTTGCCTATGGATAAGTATTTGTCTTTGTGCGAAATGTTGAATCCTATGCATCGTATTTGGAGTGATGGGCGTTGGAATAAAATTACTATTGCGCATGGCTGTTATTGGGCAAAATGTAGTTTTTGTGATATTAGCTTGGATTATATCGGCCAATACGATGATGCGGGGATGGCGGTGACGGTTGCGCGTATTAAGGCGTTAATTGCAGAAACAGGACAAACCGGGTTTCATTTTGTGGATGAGGCAGCGCCGCCGAAAGCGTTATTTGCTTTGGCTCAGCAATTATTAGAGCAAGATATTGTGATTACATGGTGGGGGAATATTCGCTTTGAGAAAACCTTTACCGCAGAAAAGTGTCAATTATTGGCGGATTCGGGTTGCATTGCCATTAGTGGCGGCTTGGAAGTGGCTTCAGATAGGTTGCTGGCGTTGATGCAAAAAGGGGTGAGCGTTGCACAAGTGGCTAAAGTGACTAAATATTTTACGCAGGCGGGTGTTTTGGTACATGCTTATTTAATGTATGGTTTTCCGAGCCAAACCACGCAAGAGACGGTCGATGCCTTGGAATATGTACGGCAATTGATGTTGCATGATTGTATTCATTCGGCTTATTGGCACCGTTTTGCGGCAACGGTTCATAGTCCGGTCGGGTTGCATCCTGAGCATTATGGTATTGAATTGCTGGCTAATGAAGCGGGGTTGTTTGCGGAAAATGATATAGATTATATTGATTCGGTCAGTACCGATCATGATATGCTGGGGCAGGGCTTAACAAAAGCCTTGTATAATTATATGCACGGTATCGGCTTTGAGTATCCTGTTTCTTTTTGGTTTGAGGGGCATGTTCCTGAAACGCAAGTGTGCGAGGATTATATTGCTGAGAGTCTCCAACCCTAGGCTAATACGCGATATAACATTTCTTTGACAGTTTGGGGTTCAAAGGGTTTGTCGCAAATGGCGGAAACGCCGGATTGCTGTACGTTGTTTAGGCGCATTTCATTGTTTTCACTGGTGACCATCAATATGGGAACAAAGGTGTTTTGCATGTCATGACGGATAAAGTGAATTAGCTCTTGGCCATCCATGATGGGCATATTGTAGTCGGTGACAATTAAATCAAATTCATTTTGGCGAGCACTAAATATCTCTACGCCTTGTTTGCCGTCATTGGCGGTTGTAATGTCGATAATGCCCATATTATTTAAAACACGGGTAATATGTTTTCTCGCCATCAGGCTATCATCAACCACGAGAACTTTTAATAAGGCGACATCATAATATTCTAAATGAATGTCTTCAGGGCTGATAAAGTCGATACTCGATTTTAAGGCGCGTTCTAAGTCGGTATGATGAAAGGGTTTCGGTAAAATGGCGATAACGCCGGCCTGTCTAATTGGGTCTAATGCTTTAAAGTTGGTTTCGCTGGAAATCAGCATAAAAGGAATACTGTGGTGTGTGCTGGATTGTCTGATGGTACTCACCAACTCGGTGGCCGTCATATCAGGTAGGTACATGCTGCTGATGATTAAATCAGGGACATAAGCATGGATGCTTTGTAGGGCGGCCGCGCCGGAAGTGACGCCTTCAATGGAGCGGATGCCTTCTTGTTCTAAATGTTTGATAATCACTTTTAATTGAGTAGTAGAAGGCTCAACCAGTAAGATAGTGAGTTCAGAAATATTTAAAATGGGCATGGTCATTCAGTGTGTATGGCAAAATTGTCACTATACCTTGTGTGTGGCAGTCTGCCTATATTTAGAGCTGAGGGGATAGATAAAATGTGATGTCGTTCACTGTATATAGGCTGTACGTGTCTTTGGGTGTTGAGTAATAGGAGTTTTTTAAGGTATGAATAAACACAATATTTATATAACAGGGGCTGAGCAAGGCAGTGGCAAGTCTATTATTGTGCTGGCAATGATGGATATGTTGGTGGGGAATGCAGGCACAATCGGTTTTTTTCGGCCCATTATTCATGCGACGGAGGAAAAAGACCAACTGATTCAATTGATAAAACATCGTTACCAGATTGATTTAGATTATGAGGCTTTGTATGGCTGTCAATTGGAGCAAGCACAAATGCTCATTGAGCAAGGCCGTTATCAGGAGTTGCTTAAGCGTATTTTAAGCAAATATCGCTTGCTGGCAGAGCAGTGTGAGCAGGTATTGTGTGTTGGCTCTGATTATAGCGGGGAGGATTCTGTTTTTGAATTCGATTTTAATGCGGAGGTGGCTAATAATTTAGGCTGTTTAATGATGCCGGTGATACAGGGGCAAGGGCGTAATAATGTGCAAATTATTGATGCGGTTAATCGGCTTAAACATGCGCTATTAGAGTTTGATTGTGATTTATTGGCAGGTGTTATCAATGGAGTTGCGAGTGCTCAAGTAGCGGCCTTGCGCACGCGTTTTAGCCATCAGCCTAATAGTCATTTCCCGCTTTATGTGATTCCTGAAGAACCGTCATTATATAAGCCGAGTGTGGGTAATATTGCGCGGCAATTAGGGGCGGATATTTTATCGGATGAGCAACAGACTTTAAATCGCCAAGTTGGCCAGTATAAAATTGCGGCCATGCAAGTTCCTGATTTTCTAGAACATATTGCAGAAGGTGATTTGATTATTACGCCTGCTGATCGGGCTGATATTATTTTGGCTTGTTTTATGGCGTATTCATCGAGTCATTATCCGCAAATTGCAGGCTTGTTATTGACGGGGCAAGGTGCAACGAGCAAGCAAGTGCATACTTTATTGGATGGCTTGGATAATAAGCCCTTTGCTGTGTTATCGGTTGCACAAGATACGTTTAATACCGCTATGCAGGTGCAAGAAGTGCGAGCTAAGTTTTATTCGCAAGATGAGCGTAAAATAGCCACAGCTTTGGGTTTGGTGGAAAGTAATTTAGATTTTGATGAGTTGCGGCAACGCTTGATTGCCAAGCACTCGGATCGCGTGACCCCATTAATGTTTGAATACGAGCAAATGCAACGTGCTAAAGCGAATATACAGCATATTGTTTTGCCGGAAGGTGAGGAAGAGCGTATTTTACGTGCGGCGGAGATTCTGTTGTTAAGAAAAGTGGTACAGATTACGCTGTTGGGTAATGTGGGGGTTATTACGCAAAAAATAACCGGTTTAGGCTTGCATTTAGATGAGGTGAGCATTATTGACCCTTTGGAATCTGAATTGCGCGAAGTGTATGCCGAGGCTTATTTTAGTTTACGTGAAGAAAAAGGGGTAACCTATGATATGGCTTATGACATTATGGCCGATGTGAGTTATTTCGGTACGATGATGATTCATTTACACCATGCGGATGGCATGGTATCCGGTGCAGTACATACGACTCAGCATACGATTCGGCCTGCTTTTCAAATTATTAAAACCAAGCCTGATATTGCCATTGTCTCCAGTGTCTTTTTTATGTGCTTGGAAGATAGGGTACTGGTTTATGGGGATTGTGCGGTGAACCCAAATCCTAATGCTGCGCAGTTAGCGGATATTGCCATTAGTTCTGCCGAGACGGCGCGTCTATTTAATATCTCTCCGCGTGTGGCCATGCTGTCTTATTCAACCGGAGATTCCGGTAAGGGAGAGGCGGTTGATAAGGTGCGCCAAGCGGTGCAAATTGCGCAACAGGCGCATCCGGAGCTAAAGCTGGAAGGGCCGATGCAATATGATGCGGCAGTTGATAGCGAGGTGGCAAAAACTAAGCTACCTAATAGTGAAGTAGCGGGGCGTGCCAATGTTTTTATTTTTCCTGATTTAAATACCGGCAATAATACGTATAAAGCGGTACAGCGATCCTCGGGTGCGGTGGCAATCGGCCCTATTTTGCAAGGGCTTAATAAGCCGGTAAATGATTTAAGTCGAGGGTGTACCGTGACCGATATTGTGAATACGGTGGTGATGACTGCGATTCAGGCACAGGCAGAAGAGGTGTTGTCAACGTGAAAAAAATAATGAGGTGCAAAGATGTTTGAATTCTATTTAGATACCGCAGATGCTACAAAAGTGTTACAGCTTAATCAGTCGCTACCGATTTATGGCGTTACGACTAATCCTTCCATTTTAGCGCAAGCAGGTCTCGGCATCAGTACTGTTTTGCCTGCAATGGATAAAGCCTTAGGAGGTAGTGCGCGGATGCATGTGCAGGTGGTTACGCAGACGGCCGAGGCGATGTTGGTGGAGGCGCGACAATTGCAGGCTTTGCCTTATGATATTGTGGTAAAAGTGCCGGCTACGTCGGTGGGCTTGGCGGCGATTAAGCTGATGAAGGCTGAGGGGATAACGGTATTGGCCACGGCGATTTATACTGCGCAACAAGGTTTTTTGGCGGCTTTATGTGGTGCTGATTATTTGGCGCCGTATGTCAATCGTATTGAGGCGATGGGGAGTGATGGGGTGGGCGTTGTGGCGGATATTCAAACCTTATTGGTACGCCATCATTTTGCGGCCAAATTATTGCCTGCCAGTTTTAAAAATACTTTGCAAGTAATGGATGTATTGCAGTTAGGGGTAGCGGCCATTACCATTCCGGTTGATATTGCTGAGCAAATGATGGCACATCCTGCTGTACAGCCGGCCGTCGATCAGTTTACGCAAGATTGGCAAGCGGTTTTTGGTGACCGGTCGGTCGTGGAGAGTTAAGAATTGAGGATAAAATTTTAAAATAATTCAATGTCATCATCATTGATATTTTGTTCTGCCAGCTCTGTTGCCAGGCTGGCTTTAAAGCTTGCAAACAGTGTTTCTTGTTTAGCGACGACTGCGTTGAGAGTGTTTAAAATATAAGTGAGTGCTTGACGAATTTCTAAGCCGGCATCCATTTCTAGTGTGGCTTCTTCTATGGCAGTATCAATACGCTGTAGTAGGTATTCTTCTTGATCCTCTTCTAGCCCCATGCGTAAAAAATCGTAATTTAGGTCTTGTACCAGTTTTTGCATAATGGCTGCGCTATCTTGACGGTTGTTTACAATCGTTTTGCCTAAAAAATAGAGACTATTACGAATCATTTTAAATGACTCTAATAGTTGGCTACTTTGTAGTGTGAGTGCTTCTTGAGTGGCCAGTGTATGAATTTTGGAGTTGATGGCGGAAAGCAAAATGGGAAGCAGGTCTTTGATTCTGCCATAACGCTCCATATCCTCTAATGGCATATTTCTGACCAATAAACTGGTGCGCGGGTAATTGATTATGGTGCGGGTACCAAAGTCTAAGAAGCGTGCTTCTTTGTCACACATCTCTACCAGTTCTTTTTCCAGGGGGCTGATGGCACTTGCCGAGGAAAACCAAAAATATTGCCCGTGCTCAATGATCATAATGCAGCAATCGAGTGATAATTGGCTTAAAACGTCCAAAATGCCATCGGCTAATTCTTGAATGCTTTGGTAAGCGAGGCTTTTTTCCATAAAGCGCATTGCTATGCCCAGTTCACTGGAACCGGTCATGGCAATTAGGGCACTTTTTTGGGCGAGTTCATATTGCTCACGCAGTGCTTTTTTTTCTTCTTGGAATGCCAGCAGTACTTTTATTCTGGCCAACAAGTATTCTTTTTCAAAGGGTTTGACTAAATAATCATCACCGCCCACTTCATATCCTTGCATACGCTCGCGCAATGAGCTGTGTGATGATAAGAATACAATGGGGACTTTTTGGGTGACTGCAATATTGCGTAGACGATCACAGACTTCATAGCCATTGATGCCGGGCATTTCGACATCTAATAAGATAATATCGGGTACCACGCGAGTCGCTTCAGCAATACCGGCTTCACCATCACTGGCAAGACGCACTGACATTTCATCTGATGTAAGTGATTTGCTAATCACTTTTTGGATAAATTTATCGTCATCAATAGCTAGAATATCTATTTGAGTCATAAGTTTATTGCATCATCAAATGAAATGTTGTTATGGGCTGGAGAAAGTTTGAGGTTTTATTGCCTTTGCATCTCGGCGGCTTAAGCCCGTGATATATATTTGCCGGTGGTGGTATTGATTTTAATTATTTCTCCGGTTTCTAAATATTCCGGCACTTGAACTTCTAAGCCTGTGGGCAGTTGTGCCGTTTTGGTTCTTGCCGTGGCAGAGGAGCCTTTTATGCCGGGAGCCGTTTCCGTAATGGCCATCTCAACAGATGCGGGTAATTCAATACCAAGAATATTATCGTCCATAATTAAGGCAGTAATGCCTTCTAGTCCGTCAGTAATATAAGCACTTTGTCCTTCGAGTTCTGCATCGCTTAAGTTATATTGAGTATAGTCTTCCACGTTCATGAATACAAAATTATCACCATCATGATAGGAGTATTGCACTTTTACGCGCACACAATCGGCTTCTTTTAGGAAATCATCGCCTTTATAAGACTCGTCTAGTTTTTGCCCTGTTTTGAGGTTGGTAAAACGCACTTTATAGAGGGTCGATGCGCCGCGTGATGAGGGGCTTTTAGCTTCAACTTGTTTGACTGCATGGGGGGCGTTATTGATTTCAACAATAATGCCGCGTTTTAAATCACTTGCCTTAGGCATAAGCTTATTCCTTAATTAATTTGTTTTTGGGAGGATGCTTTTAGCGGTCACAGGCCAAGTTGCTTAGCCTGTGACGTTTTTTGTATTAACCGATTTTTTCTTTTATAAAGGCCGTAATATTTTCCAGAGCAATTTCTTGGTTTTCACTGTCAGTACGGGCGCGATATTCGACGCTATTATTATCAAGGCCTCTATCGCCAATGACGATGCGGTGCGGGATGCCGATGAGTTCCATGTCAGAGAACATAAAACCCGCGCGTACTTTACGGTCATCAAAGAGTACGTCTAAGCCGGCCTCTAATAATTCTTGATAAAGTTTATTGGCGGCAGTGCGTAAACGCTCAGATTTATGCATATTCATGGGGCATAAAGCGACCTGAAAAGGGGCTAATTTTGCCGGCCAGATAATGCCGTTAGCATCATGATTTTGTTCGACGGCAGCGGCAACAACGCGGGAGATACCAATGCCATAGCAACCCATGATTAAGGTTTCACTTTTTCCTGCTTCATTAATGACCCCTGCTTGCATGGCGGCACTGTATTTGGTACCTAATTGGAAAATATGGCCTACTTCGATACCGCGAACAATGCTCAATTCACCTTGACCATCGGGGCTCGGGTCACCGGCGACAACGGAGCGTATATCGGCAATTTCAGTCGGTAAGGGTAAATCACGTTCCCAGTTGGTGCCGGTATAGTGTTTTCCGTCTTGATTGGCACCACAGACAAAATCAGCTAGGTTGGTGACGCTACGATCGGCTATGATTCTGATGTTTAAACCGATAGGACCAATAGAGCCGGGTTTGCATTGGCAGGCACTCAGTATTTCGGCATCACCGGCAAATTCGAGTGGTGCGATAATACCTGCAATTTTTTCGGCCTTGATTGCATTGAGTTCATGATCGCCACGTAATAATAAAGCAACCAGGGAATCTGCTTCTCCTTTGACGATGAGCGTTTTGAGGCATTTTTGTGGCGCAATATTTAAAAATTCGCTAAGCTCGGTGATGCTGTGCTGATTAGGCGTGTCGATGAGTTGCAACGCTTGGCTTGCCAGGGGGCGAGGTGTCGTGGGCATCACCGCTTCTGCGGTTTCGACATTGGCTGCATAATCACTGCCGGAAGCAATTGCTAAGGCATCTTCCCCAGCCTCAGCAAGGACGTGAAATTCATGTGAGATAGCTCCCCCAATGGCACCGGAATCTGCTATGACGGGGCGAAAATTGAGCCCTAGATGTTGAAAGATATTGCTATAAGCTTGAAACATAACATCATAGGTTGCCTGTAAAGAAGCCGTATTTAAGTGAAAAGAATAGGCATCTTTCATAATAAATTCACGCGAACGCATAATGCCGAAGCGAGGCCGTATTTCATCGCGAAATTTAGTTTGTATTTGATAATAAGTGACCGGCAGTTGTTTGTAGCTTTTCAATTCATTACGCGCTAAATCGGTAATGATTTCCTCATGTGTGGGACCTAAACAAAATTCACGTTGATGGCGGTCTGTCAGGCGGGCTAGTTCAGGGCCGTATTGTTCCCAACGCTCTGTTTCTTGCCATAGTTCTGCGGGTTGCAGTGCCGGCATTAAGACTTCTAGTGCACCTGCTTTTTCCATTTCTTGGCGCGTTATATGTTCGACTTTACGTAGTACACGTAAACCAAGCGGTAGCCAAGTATATAAACCGGAAGCCAGTTTGCGAATCAGGCCGGCTCGAATCATTAATTTATGGCTGGCAATTTCTGCGTCGGCCGGGGTTTCTTTGACGGTACTAAGTGGAAATTGTGAGGTGCGCATGTATCTTTATAATGTTGATGATTAAATGAAAATAGTCATTTTACCTATGCAACCCTTATTTATCTATGTGTTGCTTTAAAATAACCAGCATTTAAACGTTGTTTCTGTTATAAATATTATCTCACCGAGTATTTTTTTAGCTTCCTGATGTGTTTATGTTATTACAAGCCAGTAAATTAGATACGCCTATCAAAATTATAGCCACCGCCATTTTGTTTTATTATGCGGGCAAATTGGCGATGCCTTTGGTGAGTCCTGCTAATTTTTCCGGCACGATTTGGCCACCGGTAGGAATTGCTTTAGGCGCGGTATTGTTATGGGGCAATCGTGTTCTGTTTGGGGTTTTTTTAGGTGATATTGGTTGTAAATTGGCCATTTATGATATTTCGATATTAGAAATGACACCGGATACCTTAGGTGTTATTGGGTTAATGGCACTTAATGGTGTTTTACGCGCGTGGCTGGGGGCGTGGCTAGTGCGTTATTATGCCAATTACCCCAATCCGCTGATTGAGCTGAAACAGATATTGCGCTTTTTTCTACTTGCAGGAATTGTTGCTACTTTTCTTTCTGCAATTCTGAATGTTTTGGCTTTATATCTGCTGGGTCTGGTGCAAAGTCAAGATGTGGTGCTGGCTTTTTTGAACTGGTGGTTGGGTGACAGTATGGGGGCTATCATCTTTACGCCTTTATTCTTTTTGATTTTTGCCAGACATGACTTGCATTGGCGGCGACGTAGAATAAGCGTTGGAGTGCCATTGGTCTCATTGTTTGTTGTAACGGTAATTGCATTCCAATTTATTAAGGGGCAAGAGAACCTACGTCTACAGAATGTTTTTGCAACACTAGGTTTGCGGTTTCAGACGGCTTTTGACGATAAGTCGTTAAAATATCAAGAACAATTATTGTTTGTAAAACAGTTTTTTGAATCCTCTGCAGAAGTCAGTCAATATGAATTTAAGCAGTTTACTCAGGTCTTATTTAAAGACAGTGCTTTGCTTTCTATGCAATGGGTGACTTTGCCGGATAGTATGGAGAAAATGACGGTTCAGTATCAAGTGCCTGATATGGAGGCGTTGTTAACACCGTCGGTTGCATTACAGCAAAAGTTATGGGCAGGGCTTATGAGCGATGAGGTGCAAACTGTTTATTTAGATAGGGTGGGTGAATCAAGGAGGCAAGCACAACTATGGATTGCGTTGCCTGTTTATCAGCAACAGCAACTGATTGGTTTTGTGATGGCTACTTATTCATTAGGGACAATGATTGAACAGCTTGGTGAATATAGTGCTTTAACGGGGATAGGCTTGCTCGTTAGGGCGGATAATCAGCAAGGTGCTTTATTGTTTCAATCTGAACAGCCTTATCATTCAAAGGGTGTGTTGGACTTAGCTTATCGCTTTATGGCAGAGCCTTCACTTTATTTTTTATTAGTACCTACTGAGTTTTTTTTACAGCAGTATTATTCGGGTATTGTTTGGTGGGCTTCTGTTGCCGGCATGATTATTACCAGTTTATTAACGATTGTGTTGCTGATGTTATCCGGCCATACTGAGCTTGTTAAAAAAGAAGTGAATGCCAGAACAAAAGCCTTGCAACGTAGCCACCACCAATTAGCGGAAAGTGAATCACAGTTTAAAGAATTGGTACAGGCGCAATCAGCTATTGTATGGCGGTATGATCCTGGTAAACAGAAATTTACATTTGTCAGTGATGAGGCTGAAAAGCTATTAGGCTATCCATTGTCGCGATGGTTAAGCGAGCTTGGATTTTTGTCGCATTGTATTGATGAGCGCGATCGTGAATGGGTTGTTGATTTTTGTCGTGCACAAAATGAGCAATATAAAGACCATGAATTTGAATGTCGTCTACAGACTGCTGATGGCCAGATAGTTTGGGTAAAATGTATTGTTAATTTAAAAGTGGAGGCGGGTGAAGTCATTGAGTTACTTGGATTTATGCTGGATATTACCAAGCAAAAGGAATCGGAATCGACCATTCATAATATGGCCTTTTATGATGCTTTGACGGGTTTGCCGAATAGACGGTTATTAATGGATCGTTTAGCGCAGGAGGTGACTGTTGCACGGCGGCACGGGCATTTTGGGGCGGTTATATTTTTAGACTTAGATCATTTTAAATTATTAAATGATTCTTTAGGTCATCATATTGGTGATGATTTGTTAGTGCAAGTGGCAGGGCGCATTCAGGCTTCTATTAGAGGTGGAGATAGTGCAATTCGCTTAGGGGGGGATGAATTTGTTATTTTGGTACATGCTAATTCAAATACACTTAAAGAGGCAGCTGAGCATGGGCTGATTGTTGCGGAGAAAATTAAAAAATCATTAGCGGAAACTTTTATGTTGCAAGATTATCAGCATCATATTTCCTCTAGTATTGGTGTAACGCTTTTTCCGGAATCCGATCAATCCATCAATACGATATTACAGCAAGCCGATACGGCAATGTATCGCTCTAAGGAGTTGGGGCGTAACCGTATTAGTTTTTTTCACCCGAGTATGCAAGCGGCGGCAGATGCGCGGTTACTTTTAGAAAAAGAATTGCGGGCAGCTGTTGATAATGGACAGTTTGTTTTATGTTATCAGCCGCAAGTCAATGATCAAGGTGAGTTGATAAGTGCAGAGGCATTAGTGCGTTGGGTGCATCCTGATAAGGGACGTATTTCACCTGCTGATTTTATTCCGGTTGCAGAAGATACTAGTTTGATTTTGCCGTTAGGGACATGGGTTTTGGTAGAGGTCTGTCGCCAAATTAAGGAGTGGCAGCAACAGGGGTTTAAGATTGGCAATATTGCAATTAATGTGAGTTCTAAGCAATTTCGGCAAAAGGATTTTGTACAAAGTGTGCAGGATATTATGATGCAAGCTGAGGTTTCGCCTGCATTATTAGAGATTGAATTGACAGAACGGGTGGTTATTGATGATATAGAGGATACCGTGCAAAAAATGCAGGCATTGAAGGATTTGGGGGTCTCCATTTCAATTGATGATTTTGGTACGGGGTATTCATCGTTGGCATATTTAAAGCAGTTGCCTGTTGATATATTAAAAATTGATCGCAGTTTTGTGCAGGATATTACAATTGACCCGAGTGATGCTGTCATTGTGGAGACAATTATTGATATGGCACATCATTTGGGCTTGCTAACAGTCGCTGAAGGTGTTGAAACGGTAGAGCAATTTACGTTTTTAAGTGAACATGAATGTGATATGTTCCAGGGTTTTTATTTCTCCAAGCCGCTATTAGCCAGAGATTTTTATCAAAAATTTATGCGTACAGAAAAAGTGGCTTAAGGTTTAAGTGTTTAAATGGTGCATTTTATATTTATCGCTATGCTGAGTTAACAATAAGTGGCATTAAACTTGGCGATAAACATTGCTAGCTCAGATTTTGGCAAATGATTGATGCCTGCCGCTGCTTTACGTCCGCCGCCTGTTGCAAAAGATGCGCATAGCTCATCTGCATGAGTTTTATTGTTAAGAGGGGCGCGTACACTGATTTGGTAATCATTGGCTGGTGTGAGGGTGATAACGGCATGGGCTCTATCGGGAAATTGATTGGCTAGGTCGTTGCTAAAAACACCACTGACGCGTCGTGCCCATGCTTGATCCGGTAGTATGAATACCGCGATATGGGAATTATGGTACTCTGCTTGAATTTGTGCAGCATTTTGCATGTCGCTTAAATAGCCATTTTCCAGTTCGTTAAAAGTGTCCGCTTGTTTGTTGATAAAATCAAGGGGTGATGTGTAGCCTGCCATGGCTTTATAAAGCGCGTCGGGGGTGAAGTGTAAATCGTCTAGGCAACTGCCATAGCCATTATAGTTAATATAAGTGCCGAGCTTTTTTAATTGATGGAGTGTCTCTGAGCGGATGCTAAGCGTATTGGCAAGTTTTTCCGCGCTGGCAAATAAGTTATCACCAAAGGCGGCGGTAATCGCCCAAAGAGGGTACCTGCCTTGTAGATGTTGGTTGATGATTAAGCTGGTGCAGGTATCAGGGTGGGTGTCTATGAGTGCCGTTAACTGTGAGTGCTGGGGAATTACGCCGGCTTGGTGGTGGTCGGCATAAAAAATATGAGCTCCCTTTGCTAAAAAAGTGCTGACTTGTTCTCTGTTTTTGTGCAGGGATATATCTAGCACAGTTAATTGGTCGCCTGGTTGAATATCAATTTTTTTGAGTAATAAAATGTCCCTTTTGATGCCGGTAACCAACGTGGATTTTTGGGGCGTGGCGAGGCGAAGCTGAATCAGTGCGCAAATACCATCTGCATCGCCATTGAAAATATCGTAATGCATCTTTATTAGGTACTGGGTAATATATGTCTGGCACGCAATAAGTTTATGACCTGCTGTACGCTTTCTTCGAGTGTTAATGCGTGCGTGTCAATTCTTAGTTCAGGGTTGATAGGGGCTTCATAGGGGGAGGAAATACCGGTAAAGTCTTTGATTTCACCGTTACGCGCTCTTTTATATAGGCCTTTTACATCCCTTTGTTCGCAGATTTCTAATGGGCAGTAACAGTGGATTTCTAAAAAATCATTATGCGGCATCAGTGTTCTGGCCATAGCGCGTTCATCTTTGAAAGGAGAGATGAAGGCTGTTAGTGTAATAATGCCTGCCTCTAGCATCAGCTTGGCAGCTTCGCTAATACGGCGAATATTTTCTTTACGGTCTTGGTCATTAAAGCCTAGGTCTTTATTGAGTCCATGTCGTACATTGTCACCATCTAAAACAAAGGTATTGAGTCCTAGTTGAAATAATTGCTCTTCTACGGCATGTGCTAACGTGGATTTGCCGGAACCTGATAGACCGGTAAACCAGAGAACGACTGATTTATGTTGGTTTTTTTCTTCTCTACGCTTTCTATTGACGGTCGCTTGGTGCCAGACCACATTACTGGATTTTTCGCTGGAGTGAGTCATATTTAAGGGTATATTGGTAGTTGCAGGATGTCTTTTTCTGAACGGGATGGTTGTAGGGCAACATTAAATGTTATCGTGCTGTTTTTTGCAGGTATTATAATATCATTGTTAGGAGATGAGGTTAAGCTTAAGTTGGCAAGGCTGGGGGTGATATTCTATCGGCAAGCATAATGGGATAGCGGTGCGCTTGATTTAAGTCATTTAGCTGTAAAATGCTATCATTAATTATGAAAAAAATGGCTTTCTTCGGTGTATAATCGAGAGGTAAGGGGAAAAATAATGGGAATGGAGGGGTGATGCAACACTGGTTTAGATTGAGTATGTTTGCTTTAGCGGCGTTTTTAATCAGTGTGGTGACTAGCATTAAAGCTGAGTCTTTGCCGAGGACGGTGCTTAAAATTAAGCCAAGCATTGTGGGGGTTGGTACCTTTATGCCGACCAGAAGTCCCCAGAATTTATTTGTAGGTACGGGGTTTGTGGTAGCAAATGGTCAATATATTGTGACGAATGCACATGTTGTTGCCAAAAAATTAGAGTCTGATCGCTTGGAGCAGTGGGCTATTTATGTGACCAAAAATAATAAGCCTAAGCTTGCTTATGTGCAGAAAATTATTGTTGATACGGTACATGATATTGCCATTTTAAAGCTCATAAAAGGACGTTTACCTGCTTTGAAACTAGCCTCTTCTCCCGTGCAAGAAGGTAAATTGTATGCTTTTACCGGCTATCCAATCGGTATGATTTTAGGTTTATATCCTGTGACGCATCGCGGTATTATTTCGGCTATTAGCCCCGTTGCTATTCCTGCGTATAATTCAAGCAAACTGGATGCGAATTTGATTGGACGTTTACGCGATCCTTTTCTTGTGTATCAGCTAGATGCAACGGCTTACCCCGGCAATAGTGGTAGTCCGTTATATGATGTGGAAACGGGGGATGTTATTGGTGTGATTAATAAGGTGTTTGTTAAGGAGTCGAAAGAAAATGTATTATCTAAACCCAGTGGCATTACTTATGCTATTCCCATTAAGCATGTGAAAGCCTTACTGCGTAATAAAGGTTTGTATTAGTATTTTATCGTAAACATAAAAAAATAGAGTGATGAACAGAGATTTTCATGATTAGAATATTTAAACATTATATTTCTCGCGCCTATTTGTGGTTAATAATAATCGAGTGGTTAATTTTTTATTTAGCCATGTATTTAGGGAGTGATGTACGTTTTATTAATGTGGCTTCCTGGTATACCGATAAAGATATTGCTGAGGCGAGTGTTGTTTTTTCCATTGTTTTAAGTGTTATGTGCGTGGGCTTAGGTCTATACCGTCGTAGCCTTGATTGGGATGATTATAATTTGGCTTTACGAGTGTGCGTGAGCTTTGCTTTAGGGGCGGCTGTTATTCTCAGTATTTATTATTTATTTCCTAAATATGCAATTGCGCGTAGTGTTTTTGTTTATGCGATGGTTTTTGCCTTTTTAGGCATGATGCTCAGTCGCTATTTTTTTTATCGCTTTGTCAGCCATGATAAATTGCGCCGGCGTGTGTTAATATTGGGCGTTGGTAAAAAAGCGAAGCAATTGACAGAAATTAATAATCGATATATTCATAAAGGTTTTGTTATTTCCGGGTTTGTTAATGTCGGTAGTGAGACGAGGGTTGTTGATTCGAGCCTTATTATTGAAGGCGCACAAAATTTAAGAAAAGTCGTTGCTGAATACAATATAGATGAAATTGTGATTGCTTTAGATGATAGGCGCAAAGCTATGCCACTTGATCAGCTTTTAGATTGTAAAGCCGGCGGGGTAAAAATCATGGATTTGTTAGGTTTTTATGAGCGTGAACAAGGTCTAATTTTTTTAGAGAGCCTGACTGTAAGTTGGGTTATTTTTTCAGATGGTTTTGACTTTAGTACTTTAAAGTCAGTGGGGAAACGAGGGGTAGATATTATTGCTAGCCTTGGTTTGTTGTTGGTGGCTTGGCCGTTTATGCTATTGACCGCTCTTGCCATCATGCTGGAAAGTGGTTGGCGAGCTCCTATATTATACCGACAAATTAGAGTGGGAGAAGGGAATCAGAATTTTGCGGTAATGAAGTTTCGTAGTATGCGTACTGATGCTGAAAAAAATGGTGCACAATGGGCACAAAAAAATGATGACCGCGTAACGCGAGTAGGTCGATTTATTCGTAAATGTAGAATTGATGAATTGCCGCAAATATTTAACGTCTTAAAAGGAGATATGAGTTTTGTGGGGCCGCGTCCTGAGCGTCCTGAGTTTGTGGCAGGGTTTGAAGAAAGGATTCCTTTTTATGCGGAAAGGCATCGTGTAAAACCTGGCATTACAGGCTGGGCACAACTTTGTTATCCCTATGGTGCGAATGAACAAGATACCATTAATAAATTGCAGTATGATTTATATTATGTAAAAAATTATAGTTTATTTTTAGATATTTCTATTATTTTGGGGACGGTTGAAGTTATTTTATGGGGCAGGGGAGCGCGCTAATGATAAGTGCTAGTAGGGCGTGTTTTAAGTAAAGGGCACCTAAATTTAGAGGCGACATCTATGATTGCCAGAGTCGGACAGTAGGTATTATTTTGGACAATACATTAAAAGAAATCTTGGAAAACCCACAATTTGTAGAAGGAGTGGCATGGACTCGGCGTACTGTTAAAGCAAATGAAGTGCTTGTAAAGCAAGGTGATATTGGTAAAACGCTCTTTGTTGTCGAGTCAGGAATACTGAGAGTAACCGGTCATGTGGAGCTAGGTGAGCATAAAAATATTCAGCCGGGTTTTTGTGATTTGGAGACAGGAAGTGTTTTTGGTGAAACCTGTTTGCATGCGTCTAGTGTGCGTATGGCGACAGTTTTGGCCGCAACGGATAGTGTTGTTGTAGAAATTAATGGTGCAAGGTTGAGTATTTTTTTAGATGCTCATCCGATTCTTGGTTATCTCTTTTATAAGCAGGTGTTTCAATCGTTTGTAACCCGTTTAGATATTGCCAATCAGCGTGTTGAGCACTTAATGGCTTGGGGTCTTAAAGTGCATGATATTGATAGATATTTGCAATAAAGTTCTTTCTTAAAATATGAAATTTATCTTTTTGAGGGGCGACTTATGCTACTATGCTTATTCGATGGGTATCGTTAAGGCCACTATTTGCAGGGTCTAAGAGATTTTTTATAGCTTTTTCAAATGATATGAATGGGAGAGAGATTAGGTATGACTGAAATAATTTATTTGTTAACGGTTTTGTATGCTACGTATGTGATAGATGGTATTGTCGGTGAGATACCCGTATTTGTATTATCGGTATTTGCAATGCTGATTTATTTGCAAGGTTTTGTCATATAATCTTTAAAAAGCTCACTTTGGCTATAAGTAGTAGTTTACAGGGTTAGCAAGTTGTTTTATTTATGTTGGCGTGGTTTTAGTTGTGATAGCTTAGTTGTTGCGGCTAAAGCCTTTTTGCACATTATGCTTATACGATAAGTGATTTTCGGTGTTGGTCGTTATGCTTAAAAACGAAATTGAATCATTTTTTAAGCATACATTAAGTTCCCCTCTTTTTTGTTAATTCTATACAATTTTTATTTCCTGCACTCTTTTTGTGCTAATTGTTGCTGAAACGGTGCGTTTTGTGCTTGTTGTGATAATATTTTTTCTTATCGGGATATTATTTCAATTTAGAATGAGAGTATTTATGGTTTAAAAATATATAAAATCAGTAGCTTGTTTTAATTGGCATGCATTATGCTTCTCTTGAGTGTGTTATTAATTATTTTTAGGGAGCTCGTGTATGAGTACGCAGACATTAAACTTTTTTTCTTTTTCGGGCAGAATGAAAATTCTGCATACTACCTGGATTGCTTTTTTTATCTCCTTTGTTGTTTGGTTCAGTCACGCGCCTTTAATGCTGGTGATTGCTGATAGCTTAGGGATGAGCAAATCTGAAATTAAGACCATCTTGATTTTAAATGTTGCGTTGACTATTCCTGCGCGTATTGTGATCGGTATTCTGGTCGATAAGTTTGGCCCTAAACGAACTTATTCTATTCTGTTGGCTTTAGGCAGTTTGCCGACCTTTTTGTTTGCGTTTGCTGATAGCTTTGAGCAACTCGCTTTGGCGCGGTTTTTATCAGGCTTTGTCGGTGCCGGTTTTGTTATCGGTATTCGTATGGTTGGTGAGTGGTTTCCAGCAAAGCAAGTGGGTATAGCAGAAGGGATTTATGGGGGCTGGGGTAATTTTGGTTCAGCTGCCGCGGCGATGAGTTTGCCTACTTTGGCACTTGTTTTTGGTGGCGATGATGGTTGGCGTTATGCGATTGCTACAACGGGTGTAGTCTCTTTAATCTACTCTGTTATTTATTTTTTTAGTGTCAGCGATACACCTAAAGGCTCTACTTATTTTAAGCCTAAAAAAGCAGGGGCAATGGAAGTTAGCAGTATCCGTGATTTGTTCTTTTATGTCTTGATGACAATCCCCTTATATGCAACGCTAAGCTTATTAACGTGGAAGCTATCACCTGCCGGTGTAGGGTTGTTATCGAATATTGCCGCACTATTTGTTTATATCGGTATTTGGGTTTTATTTTTCTATAACGTGCATAAAATTATTCATGTCAATGAAGAGCATTTAACGCAAGCTGTCGATGAGATTCATAAATATAAATTTAAGCAGGTTGCGATTTTGGATTTGGCTTATTTGATTACTTTTGGTTCAGAGCTGGCAGTTGTTTCTATGTTGCCGATGTTCTTTTATGATACCTTTCATGAATCACAAGGCATTACTATGGTGCAGGCCGGTTTTTCTGCGGCAGGTTTTGCTTTTATGAACTTGGTAGCACGTCCTGGTGGGGGATGGATTAGTGATAAGTTTGGTCGTAAATTATCCTTGTCTATTTTTATTATCGGTTTGTCCATCGGTTATTATTGTCTATCCTTAATTACACCTGAGTGGCCAATTTATGCGGTGATTATATTGACAATGTGTTGCTCTTTTTTTGTGCAAGCCGGTGAAGGAGCTGTGTTTGCAATGGTTCCCTTGATTAAACGGCGTATGACCGGGCAAATAGCCGGCATGGTTGGCGCGTATGGTAATGTGGGTGCTGTGTTATTTTTAACGGTACTATCATTTGTTTCCCCTTCTGTGTTTTTTATGGTGATTGCAGGCGGGGCTTTGATTGTTTTAGTGGCCGTACAATTTATTGAAGAGCCACAAGGGCACATGGTAGAAGTGCAAGAAGATGGTACGGTGGAAATGATTGAGTTAACTTAAAAGCATGTGGCCGGTAAGCATTTTGTGTCTAGCTTATTTGGTACAATATCTATCCCTAATATAATTCTTTAAGAGGAGCCTTTTGTTGCGTACCTGATTGTCGTACTGAAAGGTTTCTCTTGTCTTGATGCACTTGTTAAACAATACCTATGACCCAAAAACCAACTCTGAAAATATCAATCGGCTCTTATACGGATCAAGGTATTAAGGCGCGTAATGAAGACTTTTTAGGTGCGATGATGCCGGAAGGGGCGCAATTAACCTATAAAGGTATTGTGGCGGCGATTGCCGACGGCATGAGTGGCAGTGATGCAGGGCATGAAGCAAGTCATTGTTGTGTGGCTGGTTTTTTAAGCGATTATTATAGTACGCCTGATTCGTGGTCGGTTAAGCAAGCCGGACAGAAAATTTTATCTGCAACAAATTCGTGGCTATATAGTCAAGGGCAGCAACGCTATCAGTCGACTAAAGGCATGGTAAGCACTTTAAGTATTGCGGTGCTTAAGTCAAAGACGGCACATTTGTTACATATTGGCGACTCGCGTATCTACCGATTGCGGCAGGGTGATTTGGAACAGTTGACGCGTGATCATCGTGTTTGGGTTTCGGAAGAAAAAAGTTATTTAAATCGTGCGATGGGGATCGAGCCGCGCCTAGAAGTCGATTATAAGTCGGTTGCGTTGGAAAAAGGGGATATATTTTTTATGAGCACCGATGGGGTGCATGATTTTATTGCCGAAAAAACACTCAAATCGCTTTTATTGTCGGGTGATGATTGGGATGCGATTGCTAAGCAAATTACACAATGTGCAAGTGATAATCATAGTGATGATAATTTAAGTTGTCAGATTTTTCGTATTGAAGAACTGCCGCTTGCCTTAGAGGATGAGGTGCTGCGTCAGTATGATAATTTACCTTTCCCTCCGCCATTAGATGTGGGGATGGTATTGGATGGCTATAAAATTGAAGCAGAATTGCATGCGAGTAAACGTACCCAAATTTATCGTGCTTTTGACACTAAAACGGGTATCCGAGTCATTTTAAAAACGCCTTCCGTTTTATATGAGGATGATACGCATTATATAGAACATTTTTTACATGAAGAATGGGCTGGAAAGCGTATAAAGCATGAGAATGTGCTGAAAATACTTGATTCGGATAGGGAGAAAAGTTGTATTTATTATGTAACCGAATACCTTGAAGGTCAGACCTTAAGAGAGTGGATTGATAATCATCCTAAACCCTATATTCGTGAGATTCGCTTCATTATTGAGCAAATTGCCAAGGGCTTGCGTGCTTTGCATCGTATGGAGATGTTGCATCAGGATTTAAAGCCTGAAAATATTATGATTGATACGCAAGGGGTGGTTAAAATTATTGATTTTGGTTCGGTAAAAATAGCAGGGATTACTGAAATTACGCCGTTAGAGCAGGGAGGAGATGAGAATATATTAGGCACATTAAATTACACGGCGCCAGAGTATCATTTAGGGCAGCGCGGGTCAGTGCAGTCGGATTTATATTCTTTAGGGGTTATTGCTTACGAAATGATTAATGGCGCGTTGCCTTTTGGAGGGGATATGCCGGAAAAACCTAATAAATTGAATTTGGCAAAGCTAAAATATGTGCCTAGCTTTCATAAAAATACCATGGTACCAATATGGATTGATGGGGCGTTAAAGAAGGCGACTGCTCTCGAGCCGAAGTTGCGCTATGAGGAGTTGTCAGAATTTGTACATGACTTGAGTACGCCAAACCCTGAATTTTTACGAAATTCTATAGATTTGCCATTGATGGAACGCAACCCGGTCGCTGTTTGGCGCGTTATGTGTGCTGTTTCGGTATTAGGCAATTGTATTTTGCTTTATTTATTGCTTAAACCTTCGTGATAATTTTTTATTGTTGAGTTAGTGCCTCCCACTATGAGGAGCTAAGCGATTTGTTGTGACAAGCTTAATTGCATTGGCAACCGTCTCTGTGGGCGATATTTTGGCTTATGTGTTTGTTATCGTAAGGATTTTATAAAAAAGGTGTTTTTTTCTTGCGCTGTTTAAATAATTGTCGCATAATACGTCTTCTTCAACGCTAGTGGTTGTCGACATTATGGTTACCATGTCGGTCCTCTCGCAACGATATTCTGTCAACTCCGCCAGGTCCGGAAGGGAGCAACGGTAGCAGAAGATTCGTGTGCCGAGATGTGGCTGGCATGGTATCCGCCCAATCTCTACACTCTCCACTCTGATATGAATCATCAGGTTCTCGCCAGGAAATGGCGCCCCCATAATTTCACTGAAATTGTTGGTCAAGAGCACGTCAGTCAATCTTTAATGAATGCTTTACAGCATAATCGTCTGCATCATGCCTATTTATTTACTGGCACGCGTGGCGTAGGTAAAACGACTATTGCTCGAATTTTAGCAAAAGCCATTAATTGCGAAAATCTACAAGACTTTAATCCTTGTGGTCAATGCGCTGTTTGTCAAGCACTGGATGAAGGGCGTTTTTTAGACCTTATCGAAGTCGATGCTGCCTCACGTACCAAAGTCGAAGATACCCGTGATTTATTAGATAATGCACAGTATGCGCCTAATAGTGGTCAATATAAAGTGTATATTATTGATGAGGTACATATGCTTTCCGGGCATAGTTTTAATGCCTTGTTAAAAACCTTGGAAGAGCCGCCTGATCATGTGAAGTTCTTATTGGCGACGACCGACCCGCAAAAAATTCCCGTTACTGTTTTATCCCGTTGTTTACAATTTAACCTAAAGCGTTTAACACCAACGCAAATTAGTGAACAAATGCGTTTTATTTTGGGTGAAGAAAAAATTGAATATGAAATGTCCGCTTTGAAATTATTGGCGCGGGCGGCTGATGGTAGTATGCGTGATGGCTTGAGCTTATTAGATCAAGCGATTGTGTATGGTAATGATGTGGTCAGTGCTGAGGTGGTCAGTCAGATGCTGGGGACCGTTGCTCAGCAACCTGTTGAGGACTTGTTGCATAGTTTGGCCGCAAATAATGCTGAACAAATTTTGCAACATATTGATAGTATGGCGCAATTATCACCTAATTTTGCTGATATTTTACAACAAATTTTACATGTAGTGCATCGATTGACATTGGTGCAAGTAGTGCCGGCCAGTGTGGAGAGTGATGATGACGTTGACATGCTAAGTGCTTTAAGTCCTTTATTTACAGCAGAACAGCTCCAGCTTTACTATCAAATTGCACTATTGGGGCAAAAAGATTTAAGCTTAGCGCCTGACCCTAAAGCAGGGTTTGAGATGATTATGCTGCGGATGCTAGCATTTAATCCACAAGGTGTGGCGGTTTCTGCCAATTCTAGCATGGCCGTTAAAGCAAATCCTATCGTAACACCTAAGCCTAATTCACCATCGGTCGTGCAGTCGGCACCTAAGCCGGTTATTGCACAAAACATAGTGGAATCTGTTGCACCTACGGGTGCTGTATCGTCATCCAGTGGCAATCCGACAGATATTCCGTGGCATGATATGGTGGTGGCTATGGGGTTGAAGGGCTTAACGCGTGAACTGGCGAATAATTGTATTTTAGGCAACGTAGATGAGCATGAGTGCCTATTGATTTTAGATACCAAACGCGCGCAAATAAGAAGTGCGCGTTCACAAGAGAAGTTACAAACGGCTATACAAAATTATTTTGGCAAACCGCTTAAATTGACAATTAGGGTTGAAGATGTCAATAGTGATACGCCTGCAGTCAAAATGTATAAAGATAAGCAGAATCGGCAACAAGAGGCGGAGACTGCAATAGATAATGATGTAAATATTCAAGCATTAAAAGCTAATTTTGATGCGCGAGTCATTCCGGGGTCAATTGAGCCTGTTGACAATAATAATGAGGAGTTATAAATGAAAGGTGCACTGGGTAATATCATGCAACAAGCTCAGCAAATGCAAGAAGATATGCAAAAAGCACAAGCTGAACTAGAAAAATTGGAAGTCACCGGCGAAGCGGGTGGCGGTATGGTTAGTATTTTAATGACGGGCAAAAGGGAAGTGCGTAAAGTCTCTATTGATGATGCCTTGGTTGGAGATGACAAGGAAATGTTAGAAGATTTGGTGGCCGCTGCCATTAATGATGCCGTGCATAAAGTGGCTAAAATTAAAAAAGAAAAAATGGGTGATGTTACCTCAGGCATTCCTTTGCCGCCCGGATTTAAAATGCCATTCTAATCATGCAAAAACAGGGCTTATTGACTGAGTTGATTGATGCCTTGTGTTGTATGCCGGGTATCGGGCCGAAGTCAGCGCAACGTATCGCGTTGCATCTCTTGCAACGGGATCGTGGTGGTGCTGAGAATTTGGCAAATAGGCTGCAACAGGCTGTTGCGCAACTGGGATATTGTAAAAATTGTCGCACTTTAACTGAGCATGAGTTGTGTGTAATCTGTGCCAGCCCAAAACGCGAACAAAGTATTGTCTGTGTTGTGGAAAGCCCAGCTGATGTTTGGTTGATTAATCAAGCGGCTGATTATCGGGGCGTGTTTTTCGTATTAAATGGTCGCCTATCGCCCCTAGATGGGATTGGGCCTGATGAAATAGGTTTACAGCAACTTGAACGACAATTAGAGGGTGGTAAGATAACAGAGCTTATTTTGGCAACCAACTCGACGATCGAAGGTGAAGCAACGGCACATTATATTGCCCAGTTGGCATTGCAACGACACATAAAAGTGACCCGAATTGCACATGGAGTCCCTGTAGGGGGGGAGTTGGAATTTATTGATAGTGGTACGTTGGCACATGCATTTAGTGGGCGACGCACAATAGAATAGAGGAAAGGGGATGACAGATTGTTTATTTTGTAAGATGGTAAATCAGGCAATACCGGTTGATAAGGTTTTTGAAGATGAGCGTGTACTTGCTTTTCGGGATATTAACCCTAAAGCGCCAACGCATATTTTAGTAATTCCCAAACAACATGTGGCGACTTTAAATGATTTGCAAGATCCATCATTAGCTGGACATTTATTGCAAACGGTTGCACAGATTGCAGCTTCCGAAGGGATTGCCGATACGGGTTACCGCACTGTCATCAATTGTAATGCCGCTGGCGGCCAAGAAGTTTATCATTTACATTTGCACCTATTAGGTGGCCGACAAATGAGTTGGCCGGCAGGTTAAATGCATGTGCATTCATGTCACGGCTGAGCAGGCTTTTGATTGGTCAATTCGTTTAACGAAACAAGTTGATTTTAATTGCTTAACCAATGAAATAGTGGCGATATTAACATCTATTGCGGGTGTTACAGAGGTAAATGCCTATGAAGTTTATGCGGGCAGGCAAGTAAAGTCTAGCGGTGAACCAGATATCACTAAAAAAGTGATTCGTAGGTTCCCGGTTGATTTTACGTTATTAGAGCAAGATGATGAGTATATTGAATTATTAAGCAATATGCCAAGTGGTGATGTATTACAAGTTGTCGATTTTAAAGCAGAGAAATTGGCATTAATGCAAGTGCATCATTGTGTCGGACCTGAGCGAGCCATATTAATAATGGGGCAGATTAATACTGCCATGTTGGATGTATTTCGTTACTTACTTGCTATATATACTAATCAAGTCATTTTGCATGATTATAAAGAGCGAGATTTGCTGACGCATTTGCCGAATAGACAAACTTTTGATAGCCGTTTTTTTCAGGTATGTGATTATTTTCGTGAGCATCAATTACATCGAGAGTTACATGATAAAGGCTCTTGGATTGCGATGCTGGATATTGATTATTTTAAGCGCGTGAATGATGAGTATGGGCATCAATGTGGCGATGAGGTACTGTTGCACTTTAGTCAGTTAATGGAGCAAAGCTTTCGTTATAATGATTTTCTGTTTCGCTTTGGTGGCGAAGAGTTTGTTGTGATTCTTAACTTAGTGGAAATGGATTTTGCCCGAATGGTATTGGAGCGTTTTAGAAAAGCGGTTGCACAATATCAGTTTCCAATGGTGGGTAAGATCACGGTCAGTATGGGGGTGACCCATATTGATAGTGAATCGATGCCGGTAGCATTATTAGGTGATGCAGATGCGGCACTATATCATGCTAAACATTCAGGAAGAGATAGGCTTGTGTTTTATGAAGAAATGTAAAAAACACTCGCACTTGTTGTTAGCTATGAATTGACTATTAACTAGAGCTGCAACCTTCAAATATAACGATACTACCGTTGTGTCTCTTGCTTCATACATTGATCGAACAGGTTTTTTTGTTCTATTGTGAGTTCAGCTTGCCGGCTACTGACTCCTTGGAACATTTTATTGCTACAAGATAAGAATAATGTGTGATTTAAAGGTGTTACCTGGTTATTTGACACCTGTTTATCAGTGTAAATTCTCCAGCCGAATATTAGGTTTGCGATAATAAATACCAAGCAATACACTCCCAGAATTTTTTTATTTTTTACTCCAATCGAGGTTATGACGAATATGAGTGAGGCATAGGTGAATATTATCGCTATCCCATCGACTACTATGAGGATAGCTGAAACTATTACAATAGACGTTCCAATAATTAACAAAATCAGCCTTAATTTATGCGTCACAGTCTCGCATTTAAAAGTAGCACTATTTTCATATCGCTAACAGATATAATATATATCTAATATTCTCTTTAAAGAGAAATAGTTTAGGGTGGAAATCCGAGGGCTTACCTTGCCACCCTGATTATGGTTAGGGCTGAGAGTTTATAAAATTTTTGATCCTTAGTTGACCATTTTATTAATTTCACCACCAATTTTGGCGAAGTGCATTAAATAGGCAATGCTTAAGGCACGGTCTGCTATTTTTTCCAGGCGGCGTAAGGCAAACATAATGCCTTGATATTCATTAGATAGCTGAATATCGTCATTGATTTTTTTTAATAAACTTTTTTCAATGATTTTATATAGCTCATCATTTTTTCCTTCTTCAACGACGACGGCTTTATAAAGCTCTGTAACGGCTTGTTTGTCATCTTCTGCAAACAGTGTTACGGCATTTTGTACAGCTATGACACAAGTTTTTTGTAAAGGAATGGCATATTCCAGAATAAAGCTTTTATCGATATCTTTAGATAAAACATAAGGAAAGTCGCGTATAAATGAGCGGCTACTATTGACAATGCGGTCTAATTCGTTCGTTACTTTTAGGAAGGCGACTAGTTGCCGGAGGTCACGTGCCTCGGGGGTATAGAGTGCAAAAGCTTGAATAATTTGCGTGTCAATTTTTGCAATATCTTGTAGCCACTCTTTTTTAGGATAAACTGTTATCTCTGTTAAGTTATCTATTGAGCCGTGTTCTAGTTTTTCTAAAATTTCTTCATTCAGTTTTAGCGTTTTATCACCTAAGCGGATCATATCTTGCAAAATATGATCTAGTTTCTCTGTTTCAGTTGGTAGCATTAACCATATCTCCCTGTTATATAATCTTCGGTTTTTTGTTTGGCGGGGTTAATGAATATAGTCTCGGTTTCTGCATATTCAATAAGGTCTCCTAGATGAAAAAATGCAGTCATATCCGCAACTCGCCCAGCTTGTTGCATGTTGTGAGTTACAATAATAATACTATATTGTTGCTTTAACTCCAGCATTAAGGCCTCTATTTTTTCAGTGGAAATAGGGTCTAAGGCGGAAGTCGGTTCATCCATTAAAATAACATCAGGGGATATGGCAATAGTACGGGCAATACATAAGCGTTGTTGCTGGCCACCGGAAAGTGAAGTACCGGGTGTACTGAGCTTATCTTTGACTTCATTCCATAGGCCGGCTTGTATTAATGATTTTTCAACGAGCTCATCGCAGGTGCTTCCTTTTTGGGTAATGCCATGTTTAAGAGGAGCGTAGGCGACATTTTCATAAATAGATTTGGGGAATGGGTTAGGTTGCTGAAAGACCATGCCGATACGTTTACGTACGGCAACTTCGTCTACATCTTTATCATAAATGTTTTTATTATCAATAATGACTTTACCCTCAATGCGCACACTTTTAATTAAGTCATTCATGCGGTTAAGGCAGCGTAAAAAGGTTGATTTACCACAACCGGAAGGGCCAATGAGTGCTGTAATTTGATTGGTGTGAATATCCATATCAATACCATGTAATGCATGGTTGTCGCCATAATGTAAATTCAGATTTTGTACTGAAATTTTTGTGCTATTTTTTTGGCTCATTTACCATTTAACCTCGAATCGCTTTCTTAAATAAATTGCAAGGGTATTTAATGAAATTAATACACTGATTAATAGCATAATACCTGCAGCAGTACGTTCTACATAGGCTCGCTCCGGCATGCCTGCCCAAGTAAATAATTGTGCCGGCATCACGGTGGCCGATTCAAAAATGGAGCTGGGAGCATCAGGAATAAAAGCAATCATACCGATGATAATCAGCGGTGCCGTTTCGCCCATGGCTTGTGAAAGTCCAATAATGGAACCTGTCATAATACCAGGAAAAGCCAAGGGTAATACATGGTCTTGTACCACTTGTACTTTAGTGAGTCCTAAGCCATAACCTGCTTGCCGGATACTGTCGGGCACACTGCGTAAGGCAGCGCGTGCACTGACAATGATAATGGGTAGTGTCATCAGCGCTAAGGTTAGGCCGCCGACTAAGGGAGAGCTTCTTGGCATGCCAAACAAAGCGATAAACACGGCCAGCCCTAATAAACCAAATAAAATAGAAGGAATCGCAGCCAGATTGTTGATATTGACTTCGACCAGTTGTGTCCAGCGATTATCTTCGGCAAATTCTTCTAGATAAACGGCTGTCATCACACCTAATGGGAAGGCAACTACCATGGTGACTAATAATGTCAAGATAGAACCGACAACAGCAGATTTAAATCCTGAATTCTCGGGTATTTTGGAATCACCGTGCGTAAAGAAGATTTTATTAAAATGTAGTTCTATTTTACCCTGCTCTTGCATGGCTTGGATTAGTTTAAGGTCTTTTGCTTTGACTTTGTAATAATGGCCTTTTAAATATTGATCTACTTGATGATTTAATAAAACCCATGTCATTTGTGTGGTGCCTAGTAGTTCCGGATTAGCTTTGACGCGTTTAGGAATGTCTCTCAGCCAGGCTCGACTTACGACTTTGCGGTATTTTCTATCAATTGCTTTGCGGGTAAAGGCAATGGTTTTTTCAGTATAGGTTACTTCAATTTGGATATAAGACTGCTGGAATGCCGGCAGGCCTTTATAAACCATATCTCCTAGGAAAAATATCAGAAAGCTAATAGAAAAAATAATAGCGGCAATACTAAAGCTTTTAAATGCTTTGGCTTTGAAGTGACGCTTATTTAGTGAAGGGTCATAAAAAGGATTGCTAGCTTGTGAACCCGAATAATTACTCATAAAGTATTGACCTTGTATTTTTCTTTAAATTTACGAATCAAGCTGATAGAGATAATATTGAGTATTAATGTGACAACGAATAAGACTAAACCCAAAGCAAAGGCTGATAAGGTGTCCGGAGAGTTAAATTCGTTGTCGCCAACGAGAGCATCGACAATTCGAACGGTTACCGTAGTCATATCTTCTAAAGGGTTCCAAGAAAGGTTGGGGCGTAGGCCGGCAGCCATGACCACAATCATGGTTTCACCGAGGGCTTTGGATAAACCTAAGATAATGGCAGAAATAATGCCGGGCAGTGCAGAAGGTAACACGATGGAGCTAATGGTCTCTCCTTGAGTCATGCCTAATGCAAGAGATGCTTTGCGTTGTGAGTCAGGAACGGCTCGAATGACATCATCACTTAAAGAGGAAATAACAGGAATAATCATAATGCCCATAACGATACCGCTGGCTAACGCGCTATTAAAAGAAGCGTGAATACCTAAGCTATCAAAAAAGTTGACAATTGCCGGTGCAACGGTAATCGCCGCAAAAAAACCATAAACAACCGTTGGAATACCGGCTAGTATTTCGAGCAAGGGTTTTAATTTATCACGTAAAAAATCTGAAGCATATTCACTAAGGAAAATGGCGCTGCCTAAACCAATAGGTACAGCAACCGCCATAGCGATCAAGGTAATCATAAAGGTACCGGCAAAAATAGGTACTGCCCCAAATTTGCTGTCATCGACCCCAGGCGACCATTCTGTTCCTGTGATGAAGTACCAAAAGCTACGCATTTGAAAAAATTCGATTGCTTCAAATAAAATGGAGAATAATACGCCAAAGGTCGTTAAAATAGAAACGGTTGCGGCACTGATTAAGCAAAAGTGGATTATTTGCTCTTTTAGTCCGTGATGACGATTTTTTAGTGCAAAAGGTTTCAAAAAAATACTCCATCCATAATAAAAAACAACCCAAGCCAAATATTTAGCTTAGGTTGCTAATTTGTACGTTAGATCATGTTATTTGTTAGTTAAATCATCTAGTGTCAGTTTCTTATGTTGCATAACACTTGCTCTAATAGCGGTGCGTTGTGCATCGGGCAGAGAAATTAGGCCAAGCTCAGCTAAAAGACCGTCATTGCCAATCATGTTTTCACCCATAAATAATTTAACATATTGATCTATGGCCGGAACAGAGGCTCTATGTGAATTTTTAACATAGAAAAATAATGAACGCGAAATAGGATAAGTTCCTGTCGAAATGGTTGTTGGTGTGGGCACCATGCCTTCAATTCTTGCCGCGCTTACTTTATCATCATTTTCCATTAAAAAGCTATAGCCGAATATGCCAATGGCTGCTGGGTTTTTATCCAGCTTTTGTACGATTAAATTATCATTTTCACCAGAGGGAACATAAACGCCATCTTGTCTAATTTTATGATATTTTTTATAGCCTTTATTTTTTACCTTATCTGTCTGATATAAGGAGGTGTAGACATCCATTTTTTTGGTTTGTGCTTTCATAATCATATCTTCAAAAGCATCGCGAGTCCCCGAGCTAGTCGGTGGGCCATAGATGATAATTTCTCTATCCGGTAGGCTGGCATCAATTTCATTCCATTTTTTATATGGATTTCTAATTAAGCTTTTGCCATCTGCTGTCGGGACTTCCTCAGCAACGGCAAGTAGTAATTGTTTTTTAGTCAGTAATAATGGCGCACTATTTTTATTTTGTGCAATGGCAATACCATCAAAACCAATAACAGCTTCAGTAATATCCGTTACGCCATTTTTGGCACACATTTCAAATTCTTTTACTTTCATGCGGCGTGAGGCATTGGTAATATCAGGTGTATTTAAGCCATTACCTTTACAAAATAATTTCATACCGCCACCTGAACCGGTTGATTCAACAATCGGTGTCGGATTGTTTGTGGTCGCGCCTAATTCCTCGGCAACTGAGCTAGAAAAGGGGTAAACAGTTGATGAACCAACAATTTTGATTTGTTCACGCGCCTGTGCTGTTGTGGCGGCACTGATGGCAAAGAGTGAACCTACCATAAAAGGTAAAATAGATTTATGAGTTATCATTTGAAATTCCTATTATTTTTAATAATTAAGATTATATGAATCGAATATGACAGAACTATGACAGTCCGGGGTTTAAAAATGAGCTCATGAATTGAATCTGTACTTACTTTATTTATAGATCTCATACGAGATCGGGAAAAAGTCCTATATTCTTTATATGGTATAGCGTCTAGAATTCCTGTTTTTTAAAATTTTTTATGTCGGGCTATATGAATAAATTAATTCTTCAAAATGGAGTGCTGGCGGTTTTTGTGCTGGGAACTGTCCAAGCGGCAGATAAAGAGGCAGATGTTAAAACAGAACAGCCGATAGAGCTAGAGGCTTTAAGCATTGTTAACACAACGCCTTTAGGTGGGGAGCTTGATGTCAATAAAGTGCCTGCGAGTGTGCAGTTAATGACGGCTGAACAATTGCGTAAAGCACAAAGTATCTCTATTGCTGATTATATGAATCAATATATGGGGAGTGTGAGCATTAATGATGCGCAAAATAACCCCATGCAGCCTGATGTGCAATATCGTGGTTTTACTATTTCACCTTTAATGGGGTTACCGCAAGGCTTATCCATGTATGTCAATGGTATTCGCTTTAATGAACCTTTTGGCGATTCGGTGCATTGGGATTTAATTCCTAAGGGCGCGATAGACACCATGAGCTTGCAAGGTGGCTCTAACCCCGCTTATGGTTTAAATAGCCTAGGGGGAGCTATCGCCCTGAAAACCAAAACAGGTTTTACGGCTCCCGAGCACAGTTTGACCGTTAGCGGTGGCTCGTGGGGGCGACATAATGAAGAATTAGTCAGTGGCTGGAATAATGGTGAATTTGCGTATTTTATTGACTTACAAAATTTTCAGGAAGATGGCTGGCGTGATGCATCAGAAAGCCAGGTATTTAATGGCTTAGGGACATTCAGTTGGCGCGGGGATGCAGGGCAGTTAAACTTAACCTTAGCGGGAGCCGATAATCGCTTGATAGGGAATGGTGCACTTCCGGTTGAGTTGGAAGCTGTTGACCGTAGTGCTATTTTTACTAAGCC
>Ga0256839_1001159_pt1 | contig 32665 bp, 34 predicted proteins | sample 354166metaG_FD_185968 | JGI IMG/M metagenome (GOLD analysis project Ga0256839, IMG submission 185968) | Hydrothermal vent microbial communities from Mid Atlantic Ridge, Atlantic Ocean - 354-166 | ecosystem: Environmental > Aquatic > Marine > Hydrothermal vents | place: Atlantic Ocean: Mid... | reverse complement strand
TCTGCTCGCAGTGCGCCAGTTCCGCATTGGCGTGCAGATCGGCCAACGGGTGCCGACACGCACGATGGGGTAACGTGTCGCAAGCCAGCGCTGGAGACGACGTTGATGGAGATATGGCTGTATTCCGGCCATTTACAGACTCCATCTCACGATTCACCGCCGCTTGCTGCTGCGCCAGACCGATCGGAGCCTGCATATAACGATGAGAACCGCTAGCCGCTGTTCTTCTATATGCGTTTCTGGTGTTCATGGCCTGATCGATAATCGTTCATCGTTACCTTGATGTTGCACCAGTCAACACGATTAACCACTTGCGCCGCCCGATAAGGTAACCATAGAGGATGAACTGACATTACCGCTGCCACCCGTCACCCTGGAAACGGGAGCCTGCACCCGCTCACGATCTTTCAGTGCATGGGCGCCAATGTTGTTTCGCTCCACGGACGCGCCCCGCATTGTCTGGTTGCGCTTGGCGGAAAACATTCCTTCTGTTCCGGTGACAAAGTTACTGCGTGACCAGTCATCCCCGGTAATTCTGGTACCGGCCTCCCGGCCCTCTCCGGTAATTCTTTCCCGCTGGGCATCATCAGGTTCCACTGTCACTGCGGGCGCTGCGTTCAACTCCTGGGGGTGACGAAACTCCGGAGTTCCGGAAATAACACCTTCCGCCTTGTTAACCACACCGGTGATGGAACCTCCCACGCCGTATACGCTGCTATGGACCGGCTGACGCTCCCGACCCTGCCACGCAGTTCTCGCTGGTGACATCACGGAAAAGCTACCTTGATAGGACTCTGCTGACCCGCTGCCGCCCCGTTGCTTCGGCTCTATCGGAACCTGCGGCGTACCGACCGCCCGAACCAGGTGGTGCATTTGCCGCGGCTGGCGGTTCTCGCCGGTTACGGTACACTGACTGCCCGGTCCCTGATAAGGTGTCCCGGTAATATTTTGGCAACCACCCCGCTGAAAATTACCGGCTATCCGTTCGTCCGGACCTGGCTGGATCCCGGATATAGACATGACCGAGGTATCGTGGCGTTGGCGCCGATCGCTGTCCTGCACCGCTGCCGGGGCACAAAACTCCCCCACCTGATCCCGGCCGATATAGTCGCTGCCGGTAACCGGTTCGCAAACACCCTGTTCATCACCTGTTACATTTTGAGCAGGACCCACCCGGGTTCCACTCACCGGCTGATTATTCCAGGTATAGCCAACTCCCGTCTTTTCAGTGCCAGGGATCGGCGTCTGCGAGCAGGTTTGCCTGAAATGCTCCTGCCCGAGATATTCCGTACCGGTAACATCCAGGCAGCCGCCCCGGTCATCGCCGGTCAACTTTGGAGAGGAACCAACCTCTGTGCCGCTCAGCGGCCGTCCATGCAAAGTACTCATGTGGTGTACCTTGTCCGAACGGTTGTCGCACAAACCCGCATCGGAAGAGGCTCCATATTGACTGCCTGTCACACGCCGGCAGGAGCCGGGTTCGTTGCCGGTAACCTTTTCGCTGCGGCCAACCAGATTACCGGTAACGCTCATTCCTCCCTGGCTGGTGTCAATACCCACTTTGGGTGCCGGACGCTCGGGTCTTGCACCACAGGTCGCCTGAAAGCGCTCGCTGGAAATATATTCCGTACCGGTAACACGGCGACAGGCATCCTGTTCATCACCGGTAATATCAACGCGGGAAACGTCTCCCCCTGAAACCGAAACCGCCACTCCGGCAGCCGTATGGCTTTCCTGAACCTTGGCAGGGGCTTCCCCCTGCTCCTTGTTGATGACGTACTCTGTGCCCGTAATTTTGATACCGGCTCCGGACTCCAGCCCGGTAACATCATTGTCACGAGCCTCATCAACTCCGGTGATACGCAAATCTTTTCCGGAACGGTCCGCGACAACTTTATCCTGAGTCCGGTTGATTCCGCTGGCAGAATTGCAAGCTGCTTCAAAATGCTCGACGCCCAGGTATTCGCTTCCGGTAATGCGTTTGCAGCCACCTGCTTCGTCGCCGGTAACCTTTTCCGAATCCGCTACAGCAAGGCCCGTCATTAACTGCCCATGGCTGGTTTTGCTCAGGCCCACTTTGGCTACGGCAGGCTCGGGAACACTGGAGCAAAAGCTCTCGAACTGTTCAACGCCCAGATATTCCGTACCGGTAACGACCCGGCAGGCTCCTGACTCAATACCGGTAATCTTTTCTGTCTGCTCTACCTGGGTACCCGTTACCGCCTGACCTGACAATGTGGTACCAACCTCCACCTTGGACGACGCCCTAGCAGGACGAACCCGCCCACTGGGGCGGCACCCCGAGCTGTCACCACGACCAAACTGGCAACGGCTCTCCCGGTGCAGTTTTGCCACGGCCCGGCCCGTCAGGGAAGAACCGGCACTCTGACGAACCAGAGACTCGATTGCCTGTTTCTTTGCCTTGCCAGGCAAGGCCAGTTTCCCCTTCCTGGAGAGCTGGTTACGTCGCTCGCGACAATATGCCCGTATGCTGGAATTCTGTTCCGAACTATCCGGATTGTTCACGACAACTTCACACAGCTCATTCAGCACATCTTCAGCACTAACCTCTTCCGTGTGTCGCGATACAACATCCACCGGCTCTTCCGGCGCAACCCTGCCGGGACGAACCCGGCCGCTGGGGCGGCAGGTCATACTGGTAGGTTGACCAAAGCGGCAGCGCTCCAGTCGCTTCGCCTTCGCCAGGGCTCTGCCTGACGGTGAAGAGGGAGCCCGACGTGCTGCGGGTACAGACCCAGTCGACCGGCCCCTTTCCTTTCTTCCGGCAGATAACGCCTGCTTGCCTTGCCTGGATAGCTGGCTACGGCGAGTGCGACAGTATGCGCGGACACTCGACGAAACCGGCCCCAGACCAGCTGGAGCACTCTCCAGTGTTTCGCACAACGTATCAAGCACCGCTTCTTCGCACTCTTTGGACTCTTCCGGAGATTCGCTCATACTAGCGCCCTCACATGGCAAGGAGTTTGCGCATGCATCACAGCACGCCTCCTCCTTCCGCCGGCCTCTCTCCCCTTGGCGGGCGGAAACTTCATCAACCGCTACAGCCGCCGGCTCAGCAGAGCCAGCCGCCATACCGGAAGAAGCCAATGCGCTCTTCCCTCCTGCGGAAAGCCGGGCCCGGCGCATTTTGGCAAGCGCCTTGCCAGTAAGGGGCCTGGCCGATGCTTCTGCCACTTCCCTCGAAGCATGCGACCCGGCTGGAGAGCGCTGTACAGCGTTTGCAACGGTACTGGATTCGCCGCGACCAACCATACCTGCGCCAGTACGGGACATTGCGCGCCTTCTTGCACGCGCCAGCTCCCGTCCCGACAGCCCGGATGTATGCAATAGATCTGTCATTTTGAATTCCTGGGATCCTTAGAAATGTAGTAACATCTAGCCTTTTCTACAAAAAGCGAAACCCCGACCACAAATAAAATCAGCGTCCCCGGAATACAACGAATGCCAGACCCTGACTTTGTGTGAAGTTATCGTAGCCAATCAAACGAACATGGTGGCTAGGGTATTCACGGTGACACGCTTCCAGTTCAGCCAGAACCCGGTCCACCGACTGCTCGCCAAACATCGGCAACTTCCACATATACCAGAAGTAGTTGAAGGCACGATCCACCTCAACATGCTCAATCGCCGGATTCCAGCCTTGCTGGATAATGTAGGCAATGTGTGCTCGTGTCTGATCCGGCGTCATCTCCGGCAGATATGAAAATGTTTCGAACTTTGGCGTGGACTTGTAGTCTTGTATTTCAGCCATTTCTATATTGCTCCTCTATGTTCGGATTAGCGATTGACTTGATCCAGCTTATCCACGGTATCAAACTCAAACTTGATCTCTTTCCATGTCTCCATGGCAACCTTCAACTCGGGGCTATGCTTGGCCGCTTCAGTAAGCACGGCCTTGCCTTCGCGCTCCACATCAACACCACGATTACGGGCTTCCACACAGGCTTCGAGAGCCACCCGGTTCGCTGCGGCGCCTGCGGCGTTACCCCATGGGTGTCCAAGGGTGCCTCCACCGAACTGCAATACAGAATCGTCACCGAAAATAGCCACCAGTGCAGGCATGTGCCATACGTGAATACCACCTGAAGCAACCGGCATGACACCAGGCATGGAACCCCAGTCCTGATCGAAGAAGATACCCCGGCTACGATCTTCCGGAACGAATGATTCACGCATCAAATCAACCCAGCCCAGCGTTGCAGCGCGATCACCTTCCAGCTTGCCGACGACGGTGCCGGAGTGCAGATGATCACCGCCAGAAAGCCGCAGTGCCTTGGTGAGAACCCGGAAATGGATACCGTGATGCGGATTGCGGTCGAGCACCGCGTGCATGGCGCGGTGGATATGTAGCAGCACCCCGTTTTTCTGACACCAACGAGCCAAACCGGTATTGGCACAGAAACCGCCGGTCAGGAAGTCGTGCATGATAATCGGGGTTCCCAGCTCCTTGGCAAACTCGGCACGCTCGTACATCTCCTCGGGGGAGGGTGCGGTCACGTTCAGGTAGTGACCCTTGCGCTCGCCAGTTTCTGCCTGGGCTGTTTCGATGGCATCCTGAACAAACAGAAAGCGATCACGCCAGCGCATAAAGGGCTGCGAGTTGACATTTTCGTCATCCTTGGTGAAATCCAGTCCGCCACGCAGACACTCATAAACCGCACGACCGTAGTTTTTTGCAGACAAACCCAGTTTCGGCTTGATAGTGCAACCCAGCATCGGGCGGCCGTACTTGTTCAGCTTGTCACGCTCAACCTGAATGCCATGTGGTGGTCCATTACAGGTCTTGATATAAGCCAGGGAGAAGCGCACATCTTCCAGGCGCAAGGCGCGGATGGCCTTGAAACCGAAAACATTACCAACCAGTGAAGTAAACACGTTGACAACCGAGTTTTCTTCAAAGAGGTCGATCGGATATGCGATAAAGGTGTAGAAGCAGGTATCGTCACCAGGCACGTCTTCAATATGGTAGGCCCGCCCCCGATAGTAATCCATATCGGTCAACAGGTCGGTCCATACCGTGGTCCAGGTGCCAGTCGAAGATTCGGCAGCCACCGCCGCTGCTGCCTCTTCACGATCAACCCCAGGCTGCGGAGTAATCTTGAAACACGCCAGAATATCGGAATCAAGCGGAACGTAGTCCGGCTGCCAATAGGTTTCGCGGTAGTCCTTGACGCCCGCTTCGTATTTCTTAGCCATTTTGCACTAATCTCCTTAGCAATTGTGATCGGTTAAACTTTAAAAAACTGCGTTGCCAAAGCAACACGATTTAACATGGTAAGTCAATTCAAAAACAGATGATACTAGATAAATGCTATATACAGGATAGTCTTTTATCTTTAAAACGCTGGTTGCGGACAATCCGCCCCCCTCAATGCCCTCACCTCCACGCCACCTAGAATTTCTCCGGGCGCAGCACATCTACATCGCTCAAAAACACAATCATTGCGTAGTTAGCATAATAATGTTCCCTGATATGTGTAACGATGGCCTCGGCCACCTGCTCCGGACACACAACCTCGATACGGATGTTGCTGGTAAGATCCCAGCTGGCATTGCGCGATCCCCGGTGCCCTCTGCCCCGGGCATCGACAATGGTATAACCATGAGCTCCCAGGCGATCCAGATCTTCCAACACACTCTGCTCCAGTGCAGCCTCTGTTGTTATGGTGAGCAACTTCCGGGTCTCTAAATGCATAGGCTTCATCCTCCAAGATTTTGAATCAGGTTAACGAACTGATGATACAAGGGAATACCCACCAGAATATTAAAGGGGAAGGTTACACCAAGTGAAGCACTGATTGACAGTGTCGGATTGGCTTCCGGCACAGTAAGACGCATGGCCGCCGGCACAGCGATATAAGAGGCGCTCGCTGCCAGCGTCGCCAGCAGGATGGTACCGCCGGTTGACAAACCCAGCATCCAGCCAAGCACGGTACCGATTGTTGCCGCAAACAGGGGAAAAAGAATTCCGAAGCCTACGATGAAGAGACCGTAACGCCGCAACCCCCCTATCTGGCTGGCCGCAATTAACCCCATCTCAAGCAGAAACAGGGCAAGCACCCCCTTGAACAGGTCGAAAAACATCGGCGCAATCGGCTCCACTCCCTCGGGGCCGGCAATCCAGCCTATGAACAACCCCCCCATGAGCAATACAACCCCCTTGCCCAGAAAAACCTCGTGAGCCAGTTTCCCCCAGTCCGTATCACGGGAAACACCCCGTGCCATGACGATACCTACCAGAATCGCAGGTACCTCCAGCACAACCACAAACAGGGGCATATAGGCTTCATAGTCTATCTGCTGGGCGCCAAGATAGGCGATCGCCACCGCATAGGTACCAACACTCACCGAGCCGTAATGGGCGGCGATGGATGCAGCATCAGCCCGCTTGAAACGGCCAACAAGAGAGAGTATGGGATAGGCGACCAGCGGTAACATGGTACCCATAATGATTACCGCCAGCAGCGGCATCAACAGTTCGCCAAAGGGCTGCTTGGCCAGCTCTATACCACCTTTCAAACCGATGGCCAGCAACAGCAGCACGGTGAGAAACTCGTAAATGGCCTGCGGCAAGCGCAACTCCGAACGCAACAGCCCGGCAATCAACCCGAGAAGAAAAAACAGTACTATGGGGTCTATTGATGATGTCATATAAAAGGTAGCCTCTTATAACTTCCTGGATGTTCGTTGGCTCATGATGTAACAGAGCTTCCCCCATAAATTTACACAGGTCACACAATGCAAGCCCTGAATTTTGACGCTATTACACCCGTCACAAGCCCGGAACACAATAGCTGTTCACGCGAATTTTTACCGATTAAGTTGTCCATACATATTCCGTAACAGGGGTTCGGACTCATTAGCAAAACGCTCCATCCGCACATTGGCGATAATAAGCAAGTTTGCTACTATATAAAAATCGATAATTTGTATTATCAATATAGAACGTGGTCTATGAAAGAATTGAAGGCCGACTCCCTGATTCGACATGCTTCATTGCGCCAGCTGCAAATCATGGAGGCTGTTGCTCGGCTTGGGGGCTATACACGCGCAGCCAGGGCATTGCACCTTACCCAGCCTACTGTCTGGATGCAGATCAAAAAACTCAGTGATACCGTGGATCTGCCGCTTTTCGAGCAGATTGGCAAACAGCTGCATCCCACCGCAGCGGGGCGGAAAATCCTGGCCGCAGCGCAGGACATCCTCGAGCGCCTGGGGCAGCTCGATGATGACATGACTTCACTCAGGGGAGAAGTGAAAGGCGAATTGCGTATCTCTGTCGTCAGTACTGCCAAATATTTCATACCCCACCTGCTCGGCGCATTCGTGCGTCGCTACCCGGATGTGGAGCCGTGCCTGGTAGTAACCAACCGGGAAAAAATGCTGCAACGTCTGCGTTCAAACGAAGACGATTTGCTGATCATGGGCAAGATACCGGAAAGCCTGGAGGTTGAGGCAACCGCTTTTCTGGACAATGATCTGGTGGTGGTCGCCCCGCCATCGCATCCATTGACCAAAAAACAATCCATCCCTTTGCAGTCACTGTTGGAGGAGAATTTTCTGATACGGGAGCCGGGCTCCGGGACACGTATGGCTATCGACCAGCTGTTTGCCGATAGAGGGTTACAGATAAAACCCTATATGAATCTGGGCAGCAGCGAGGCAATCAAGCATGCCGTCATGGGAGGTCTGGGTCTTTCCGTTCTGTCACTGCACAGTTTGCGGCTGGAGCTGGCGGGCGACCATATTGCTGTACTGGATGTGGAAGGGTTTCCTCTGAAGCGGCGCTGGTATGCCGCCTATCCGAAAGGAAAGCAGCTGCCACTGGTAGCGCGCACCTTTCTGGACTTCCTCCTGGAGGACGGGAGAAACATTTTAAAAAATGTCCCGGAGGAGCAGACAGAGGCCCCACCCTGCCAGAAAAAGAAAAAAGCGCGATAAAACCTGAAGAACCGTCCACTCCGCTCGCAATAAATACAACATAATAGGCACTATTTTTTCGGCAAGAACAAGGAATCTCCGCGCACACGACCGGCATGGATGCAGGAGGTACGAGTCCATGGAGGGACGAGGTATAACGAAGCAGGAAGTCAGCATCGAGAGCAATGCATGGAGCTATTGCCGGAAACTGCTGTATAGAGAATACTTGAGGGTTCACGCACGGAGCTGACGCCGTTATTGCAAAAAGTTTTTTGGTGGTGCCCATCTATAACCTGACCGCTCCGGGTTTGATAACAACGCATGCGTCTGGCGATACTTTTTTTCCTGTTCGGGATAGTCCTGTTTCAGCAGTGTGCTGAACTGCCCGGCCTCTACTGGCTGTTCACTGCGTCTCTCCTGCCGCTGGCATGGCGGTGGCAGATGGCCCGGCTGCCGATGGCAACTCTGGGCGGATTTCTGTGGGCTTTTCTTCATGGCGGATGGATGCTCGGCAATACTCTCCCCAAACAGCTGGAAGGGGTGGATGTCGAAGTGGAGGGAACCATCGCTTCACTGGTGGAACGGAACTCTCGCCGTGCACGGTTTGAATTTCTTCTGGATACCCCGGGCGATGGAGAGCAAGAGTTCTCCACCCCCCGCCGGGTGTTGTTGAGCTGGTATGGCAAAGCGCCAGAGCTCTCCGTTGGCGATCGCTGGCGGTTGACCGTACGCCTCAAACGGCCACATGGGTTTATGAACCCCGGCGGTTTCGATTATGAAAAGTGGCTGTTTCAACGACGGATCAACGCCACCGGTTATGTGCGCACCAAAGCTCTCCAAACTTTTCTGGCATCGGAGCAATACTCCCGCCCCGTTGATCGCCTGCGCCAGGATCTTCGGCAGCAGATTGACCACCATCTGGAAAATCACCCCTTTTCCGGCCTGATTACCGCCCTGGCAATAGGTGATCGCAGCAGGATCCACAACGAGCAGTGGGAGATATTGACCGGCACCGGGACCAACCATTTAATGGCGATATCCGGTCTGCATATCGGGCTGGTTGCCGGAATGGCCTTTTTCCTGGGACGCTGGATCTGGCCCCTGCTCTGGCGGGCACCGCTGCTTGTTCCCGCCCCCCGGGCTGCTGCTGTCATCGCCCTGCTTGCCGCCTGTGGATATGCCGCTCTGGCCGGCTTTTCCATACCCACCCAACGAGCATTGATCATGGTTGGAGTGGTCATGATTGCTTTGTTCCTGCAACGGCAGATCAGCCCCAGTCATGGCTTGGCCCTTGCCTTGGGTGGCGTACTGTTAATCGACCCCATGGCAGTGATAACGGTAGGGTTCTGGCTCTCTTTTGCAGCTGTAGCGATCATTTTGTATGGACTGGGGGGACGGCTGCACAAAAAAGGCGGCTGGAGGCAATGGGGGCGAGTGCAGTGGGTAGTTAGTCTGGGCCTGTTGCCCTTGCTGGCATTCTCTTTCCAGCAGGCTCCACTATTCTCGCCGCTGGCCAACCTTATCGCCGTTCCCTGGGTAAGCCTGTCCGTAGTACCCCTTACCCTGCTTGGCGCTATCTGCCTGTTGCTCTACCCTCCGCTGGGCGGCTGGCTGCTGCTTCAGGCAGCCAGTCTGATGGGCTGGCTGTGGCCGGTTCTACAGTGGTTGGCAGAGCTGCGGTTCGCTCAGTGGCAACTGCCTGCCGAGGTGCCACCGTGGAGTCTGCTCGCTGCTGTTATCGGCATTCTCTGGATGCTGGCTCCCCGCGGTGTCCCGGCCCGCTGGATCGGTGCCGGCTGGCTGCTGCCACTGGTTCTGACCAGCCCCGAACGTCCGCAACAGGGAGAGGCCTGGTTTACCCTGCTGGATGTAGGTCAGGGACTGGCCGCTGTAGTCCAGACCAGAAACCATACTCTGGTATACGACACCGGACCAAAATTCAGTGACCATTTCGATACCGGACAGGCCGTTGTGATCCCCTTTCTGCGCCGGGAAGGCATCACCTCACTGGATATGCTGATAGTCGGCCACGGTGACAATGACCATATCGGTGGAGCAGATTCATTGCTGCAAGAATATCCCGCCAGGCGCCTGCTGACCACCGTCCCGGAGCGACTGCCGGGAAATACGGAGCTATGTCGGCAAGGCCAGTCATGGAGCTGGGACGGGGTACGGTTTTCTGTGCTGCATCCCACCCCGCAAAGCACAGTAGAGGGAAACAACGCTTCATGTGTACTCAAGGTAGAGACTGCCGCCAGCTCTCTCCTGTTGACCGGGGATATCGAACAGCGGGCAGAGCGAAGGCTGGTGGATGAAAACCCTTCTGCTCTGGCCGCTGCAATCATGGTAGCCCCCCACCACGGCAGCAAGACATCCTCCTCACAGCAGTTCATCGATGCGGTCAGTCCGGACTATGTGCTGTTCCCGGCAGGCTACCGCAACCGCTTTCATCACCCTCACCCAAATGTGGTGGGGCGCTATCTGGCAAACGGCACGCAGATGCTGGATTCGGCGCACCACGGCGCCATCCGCTTCAGACTGGGCAAGGACAGGTTGTCTGCACCGGAGTCATACCGGCTTGCTGCACGACGCTACTGGAATAACTAGCCCCGTTTCAACATCAACCGCTCCTCAAGCCGGAACAGCAATGATGCGAATCCAAACCACCCCAGCAGCCAGGCGAGCAGCGCGCCCAGTGCATTGGCCGCCATATCCGCCACATCGAAAAAACGCATGCCACTCATTCCCTGCAGATATTCTATCCCGATACCCAGGCCGACAAACACTCCCAGCAACAACAGCCGGGATAACCGGGTTGAATAGAGCTGCTGGAACCACCCCATCAATACAAAATAAGCCAGCAGGTGAGAATATTTGTCACCATGGCTGATCTGCAACTCTACCGGCCTGGGGGTAAGGGAGAGATAGACGACCAGCGCTACCAGCCCCCAGCCAATAGCCAGCCACAGCGGACGATATTTCAAGGTTGCGGTTGTGTCCATATCAGATAAACATGTAAAACAGGAAAGCACCCAGCAGCAGCCGGTAGATCACAAACGGAACCATACCGATGCGCTCCAGCAGCTTGAGAAACCAATGAATACACAAGTAAGCACTCACTGCCGACAGCACTGTCCCCAGAACCAGGGCCAGCCAGTCAACCGGTGCCTCCATCTGCACCAGATCCAGGGTTTTGAAACCACCTGCCAGCAAAATAATGGGAACCGAAAGCAGGAAGGAGAAGCGGGCCGCGCCCTCCCGGGTCAGACCCAGCATCAAGGCAGCTGTCATTGTAATTCCCGAACGCGATGTTCCGGGAATCAACGCCAGTGCCTGGGCGCAACCGATCAACAGGATATCCCGCCAGGTCAGCGTGTGTTCATCCCGCTCCCGGCGGCCCTGTACATCGGCCCACCACAGCAACAGGCCAAAAATGATCGTGGTACTGGCTATCACCAGCGGCGAACGCAGTGCTGTCTCGATAAAATCCTTGAACAGCAGGCCCGCCAGACCCGCCGGAATGGTTCCAAACAGCACCGCCCAGGCCAGCCGGCTATTGGCGGTGGTCTGCCTTGTGACCAGCGAACGACTCCAGTCCTGCGCCATGGCAATCAGTTCATGACGAAAATACCACACGATTGCTGTCAGCGTCCCGAGATGTACGGCAACGTCAAAGGCAAGCCCCTGATCCTCCCAGCCGGTCAATACCGGCACCAGAATAAGATGCGCCGAACTGGAAACCGGCAGAAATTCCGTCAACCCCTGCAGCAGTGCCAGCACAACGATTTGTATCAGATCCATCTATAACTTCCCCCGTAAGTCATGCAGCTTGAAACCGTTGAGCGGCACGCCGGCCAACCCTTTTCCAATACCAATCACCTTGAACAGCTCCCCCATCTCTTCCGGCAGGGTGAGCGTCTTTATCTGCCGGCTCAGCTCCAGCTGGGCCAGAGAATCATCGGGCAAATCCTGCATCGCCCGATCCAGCCCGTTGGCAAACAGGAAATAGGCCTGGGTAGTGTAACCGTAAACATCCATACCCACATCCACCGCACTCTCCGCAACGGCGGTAAAATTCACATGGGCTGTGATATCCTGCAGGCCGGGCAGAATCAGGGGATCCGGATGAGCGCGATGCCGGTAGTGGCACATCAACGTTCCACTGCCCCGTTGCGGATGGTAATACTCATGGGCAGGAAAACCATAATCAATCAGCAGAACAAGCCCCCGCTCCAGGATAGTGCCAATACTGCGCAACCAGCGTTCGGCAGCAAGGCCAACCTCCGACTGGTAACCAACCGGTAGCTGCGCCACAATTCCCCCAAGCCGTTCAGCAAGCGGTTTGCTGCTGATTCTGCCGCGCTCCCAGCAAAACCCTTCCTTACTACAGGTTACATAAAGCTCATCCACTCCACCGCGCCCCACATGGAAACGGTGCACCGGCAAGGCATCCAGCAACTCATTGGCCAGCACCACTCCGTGAAACGGGGTCTGCGGCAAACCGTCCAGCCACTGCACCCGCCCCACAAGCTGCGGCACCTTGTCCTGCAGCGTCACCCGCTGACGCTCCCGCAGCTCAGCGCTCAGCTCCAGAATAAAATAGTGTTCAGGCAAACTTTCCAGCCGCTCCAGCTCTGCCAGCATATCGGCAGCCATCACCCCAGAACCTGCGCCCACCTCAAGAACTGCCCCCCCCTCCAGTGCCCCAAGCACCTGCTGAACCTGGCTGGCCACACAGCAGGAAAAAAGCGCCGATATCTCCGGTGCAGTGACAAAATCCCCCTCAACCCCGAATTTGCGGCTGCCTGCACTGTAGTAACCCAACCCCGGTGCATACAGCACCAGCTCCATGAAACGGGCAAAGGTGATAGCCCCTCCACTATCTCTCATCTCCTGTTGCAGCCGTGCCACCAATCGTTCACTATGAGTGATGGCATCTGCTTCGGGAGTTGGCAGACTGTTCAGCGCAGCAGTCGCATATCGCACGCGTGCGTGCAAAGATAAGGATTTGCTCATATAATTTAGTATTTATAGAGTCGCATTTGCGGTACAGTGTCTACTGACAAATCGCAAAGGAAGAAAAACCTGTGCAGGATAACACACAGCCTCTGGCAGACAAGGTGGTATTGATTACGGGCGCAGCACACCGAATCGGCGCAGCGTTGGCCCGGGGGCTGCATAGCCAGGGGATGAACCTGGTAATCCACTACCACACATCCCGCAGCGCGGCACTGGCTCTCCAGCACGAACTGAACCGACAACGGGCAGATTCCGTAATACTGATCCAGGCCGACCTGGCCGAAACCGGCAAGATTTCCGCTATTGTCAAACAGGCACGTGAAGCGTGGGGACGTCTGGATGTTCTGATCAACAATGCCTCCACCTTCTTTCCAACGGAAGTTGGCACTGCTGACGAGCGTTGCTGGAATGACCTGATCGGAACCAATCTCAAGGCTCCGTTCTTTCTTTGTCAGGCTGCTGCACCCCACCTGGCCAGATGGCAAGGGAGCATCATTAATATCGCAGATATTCACGCCCTGCGCCCCCTGAAGGGGTATCCCATCTACAGTATCGCCAAAGCCGGCCTGGTCATGCTTACCAAAGCCATGGCCTGCGAACTGGGGCCCAATGTGCGCGTCAACGCCGTTGCCCCCGGCGCTATTCTGTGGCCGGAACAGGAGCTGGACGAAGTGGCCAAACAACGCATTATCTCCCGCACCTTTCTCAAGCGCCAGGGCTCACCTGAAGACGTTGTACGTGCGGTGCTCTACCTGATTCGGGATGCGGAGTATGTAAGCGGAGAGATCATTACCGTAGACGGGGGCCGTTCGATAAACAGTTAGAGTGATTTGAATAAAGGGGGGAATCTATTTGCCAAAACCGTTGTTTTTACTTTTAGTGCTGGCTTGCACCGCAGGCATGGCATGGGGACAGGAGTACAAACCCATCAACTATTTTGGCATCAGCTATCTGCAACTGCACAGCAGCCGGACAGCAGGGCCGGACTACAGCCCCAACGGAATCATGGCCCGGCTGGGATTCATGATGGGTGACAATCTCGGCCTGGAGCTGCAAACCGGCCTTTCCCAGACCCGGGGGAATTTTGAGCTGAACAGTGTTACCGCCGCCTACCTGTATGCCGGTTTTCCCTATGAGCGCCTGCATCTGTTTACGTTGGCAGGCATGGCACGTACCGACGTTGACAGCGCCGGAAAATCAGAGATCAGCGAAAATTTTTCTTTTGGTTTCGGCGTTCGCTGGCGGGTAGCGGCAAATCTGGATATCGGCCTGGAGGGGATGAACTATGCTGAACGCTCAACATATCAAGTCAACGCGTTCAATATCGGATTTGTAAAGCATTTCTGATACAGGCCATGGAGATGCCATGACCATCAATTGAACATGACGTTATATCATCCTGCCAGCCAGGCCAGCGCCAGTCCCAACAACACGAAAAGGGTAATCGTGGCGCTCCATCCCTCTACAAGAGTCCGCAGATTTCGCCAGTCCGGGATGCGCCATTTTACCGCCTTCAACCATGACACGCGCCAAAGGGAGTGGAGTCCGGAAAATCTGTCTCCAGCCCATTGATAGACGATCTCAATCCACCGCCCAACCTCCGGCTGTAACGCCCCCAGGCGCCGCGATGCAAAGGTGGACATGTAACGCGCGCCCTTCATCCGGCCGGTGGTGAAACCCAGTCCCGCCAGCAAAATACCCAGCGAGGCGATAAAGGGATAGCCAATAAATTCATACTGCCGCCACACCGCCGGATAGGCCAGCCCACTCCCCAGCGCCACAACAAACAGTCCGGTAACCGAGACGGCAACCCGGGCAGGCAATGTTTTTACGGAACCCCGGGCAAAAACCGCGTATAGCACTGCTCCCGCCCCCATCACCTGGATGAGCATCACCGAACCGCCAGCGGCGTATTCTCCAAGCGGCAGCCAGCGCAGCAACCCGAGCAGCCCCATGGCAACCGGTACGCCACCCAGCAGCAAAGCCGTTGTTCGGGGCGAGGTGCAAAAAGCCGCCGTCAACCACCAGTGGAGAGGCCAGACCCCGGCCTTGAGCATAAAACCGATCAGTACCAGCCAGAGATAGAGTGACATGGACGACGCTCCGACCATCGCTTCACCCACCGTTTCATAGCGCAGATCCTCCGCAGTGAATGCGGCAAGCAGCAGAGCTTCGAACAGCAGCAGATCCGCCACGATCAGAAACAGGAGATAACAACGCCCGCTGCGGCGTGCCGCTTCGTCACTGCCCTGGATTAACAGCCCGTAGAAGCCGTAGCCCATCACGGTGGCAAAGCTGAAAAAGCCCACCAGATCGGTGGCCAGAATGGCGCCCAGATTGCCCCCCAGGGTCAGCATGAAAAACGGGGTGGTACATCGGCCGGCATTACCCTCATTGGCGGGTTGCGCCGTCACCGCCGCCATCAACCAGACGGCCACCGCCGTAGCAAGAATCCAGCGGCTTTGCCCGTCGATGGCAAACCCTGTTCCGAACAGCAGCCAGGACAGCTCAAGACTGGCCTCGCCAGGCAGCACCGCCAGCAACAGCGCTGGAACAGTAGCCAACTGGCGGGGCCAGGGAACGCGGGCATACAGCGCCGGAAAGGCCAACAGCAACGGCCAGGCCACGACAACCCCGAGCAGCAAGGGGGGAATCACGGCATTCATTTCAGGTAGAACTCCTGCTCCGCGATCAGCTTCGCCCACTCCAGCGGGCTGTAGGAGCCCGCCGCCATCAGCCCCGCCGCCAAGGCCATCGCGGCTGTTGCCAATGATGGAAGCAGCAGCGCCCAGGCGGTCTCCTTGCCGCCAAAATCACGCTCCTGCGGCCAAACGTGTGGCGGCTCGCGAAACCATGCGCGATACAGGATCGGCAGAAAATAGGCCGCATTGAGCAGGCTGCTGCCGGCCAGCACGATAACCACCCATCCCTGGCCCACCTCCAGAGCCCCCAGACCGAGATACCATTTACTGACAAACCCGGCAACCGGCGGCGCGCCAATCATGCCGAAGGCACCGATGGTAAAAGCCACCATGGTCCAGGGCATGCGCCTGCCCACGCCGTCCATCTCGCTGATCTTGTGGATCCCCAGGGTTTCCGCCAGATTGCCGGCACAGAAAAAAAGGGTGATCTTCATCAGCCCCTGGTGCACCAGATGCACCACACCACCGATGGCGGCAACAGGTCCAGCGATGGCGACGCCCAGGGTAATATAGGAGACCTGACTGACTGTGGAATAGGCCAGCCGACGCTTCAGGTTGTCCTGAAACAGGGCACGCAGCGATCCATAGATTATGGTAGCCGCCGCCAGCCAGGCCAAGGGGCCGGTAACCCCCAGAATGGCGGCAAACTCCACCCCGAACACCTCATAGACCAACCGCACAATCCCGAATGCTCCTGCCTTCACCACTGCCACCGCATGCAGCAACGCGCTGACCGGCGCCGGGGCAACCATCGCCTGCGGAAGCCAGCCGTGCAGCGGTATCAGCGCTGCCTTCACGCCGAACCCCGCGACCAGCAGGGCAAAGATGACCACCAGCGCAGAATGGTGCTCGGTCGCGACCGTATCGAGAAACCCCCGCGGAGTGAACTCCAGGGTGCCGGTCAGAACATAGAGCCACACCGTGCCGAGCAGAAGCAGGGATCCGCCGAAAATGGTGTAGATCAGATAGCTCTGCCCGGCGCGGCGAGCCACCTCCGTACCACGATGCACCACCAGGGGATAGGTGGTCAGGGTCAACAGCTCGTAGAACACCAGAAAAGTGATCAGATTGCCGGCAAGGGCCACGCCGACGGTGGCGGTGACACAGAGGCTGAAGAAACCGAAAAAGCGGCTGCGATGAGGCGATCCTTCCAGATAACCGATAGCATAAACAGTGGTCACCAGCCAGAGAACCGCTGATAGCGAGACAAACAGAAGCGCCAGCGGACCGGCCCGGAGCACCAGCTCCAGCCCGGGCAGCAAGGGCAGCCGCATTTCGTAATGGTGCCCGTTATAGACGCCCCACAACATCCATCCCACCAGAACGAGCTTGACCACCGCCCCGGTCAGATTGAGCACCGTGCGCGTCCGCACCCGCTCCTCCGCCAGACCAAAGATGAGCAACCCGGGCAGCAGCGAGCTGAGGATTACCAGCAGGGGCAGCCAGCCGTTTGCGCTCATGGGTCCACCCCACCGCTACCGAAAGGAGCGCCGATGCCCACCAGCGACAACAGCGGCATCGCCAGGAAACCCAGCAGGACGGCACCGCAGGCGAGCAGCAGTGCCGCCCACTCCATGCGGGCGGGCACCGGTCCCGGCTCGTGCGCCACACCGGCCTGGGTAAAGGCGTAGCCCAGAACCTTGAAAATATAGCCCGCCGCCAACACACCGCCCAGGATCATCACCGCCGCCAGATCCCAGCGCCCCTGGGCAAGCGCGGCTTCAAGAAGCAGCCACTTGCCGACGAAACCACCGCTTGGAGGCAGCCCCATGATGCTCGCACCGGCCAACGCGAAAGCACTCGCGGTGAGCGGCAGACGCTGCACCACCCGATCCAGATCGGCAATGCGATCATGTCCTTCGAATCGCAACAGATTGCCAGCCGCCAGGAACATGGCCGCCTTGGCCAGGGCATGGGAGAGCGCCAGATACAGCGCTCCGTTCCAGGCGGTGACACCGGTGGCTACGGCCAGGGGAAAAGCCAGCAGCAGATAGCCAATCTGGGCCACGGTGGAGTAGGCAATCAGCAGCTTCAGGCGGCTCTGCCGCAAAGCCTGTACCGACCCCCAGAGCACTGCGCCGGTACCGAGCAACCCCAACAGGGCAGGGACGCCCTGGCCAGCGACCAGCGGTTCGAACAGTTCCAGCCAGAGCCGTAAAAGAATGTAGAACGAGGCCTTCACCACCAACGCCGACAACAGCGCACTTACCGGCGCCGGGGCGCTGGCATGAGCCGGCGGCAACCAGAAGTGCAACGGGAAAACCGCTGTCTTGAGTAGCAGACCGGCACCCATCAGCCCCAACGCCGCCCACACCACGGGCGAAGCGTCCACCCGTTCGGCAAGCAATGCAATATCCACAGTGCCGAAGCCGTGATAAAGCAGCGCCACGCCAAGGAGATAGGCCAGCGACCCCAGCAGCGTTGCCAACAGATAACGCATGGCCCCGCCCAGCGCATCCCGGTCGCCGGCCAGTGCCACCAGCGTCACCGCCGCCAGCCCCATCAGCTCGAAGGTAACATAGATATTGAAAATATCGGCCGACAGAAACAGGGCATTCAGTGCGGCCAGCAACAACAACCACAGTGGCCAGAACCGGATCGCCTCGCCGCCCCTGAAGTAAGCCGCCGAATAGGAGCTGACCGCGAGCCCCACCAGAGCGGTCACCCCAAGCATCGACAGGCTCAGGCCATCGGCGTACAGCTCGATCCCCAGCGGGGCATCCCAGCCACCCACCGCATGGCGATAGACGCCGTTGCCGAACATCTGCCAGGCCAGACCCACCACCGACAGGTTAACGGCGAAGAGGGTAATCAACCCCGATGCCCTTGCTATCCCCGGCGAAAGGAAACAGATCATGCCACCCGCCAATGGCAGCAGGATCAGCGCAATACCCCAGGGAAACCCCGGGATCAGCTCATCCATCAGCGGGAGTCCTGCTGATCATCGGGAAGCTCGGCGCGCCCGGTTTCCGCCGCCACCCGCAACATCAGGGCAAGCGCCAGCGCCGTGGCCGAAATCGCAACCACGATACCGGTGATGACCATGGCATGGGGCACGGCATCCGGCGGAACCTCCCCGGTGCGCCTCGCCAGTGCAACCAGCACCAGGAAAACTCCGCTGCCCATTATGTTCAGCCCCAGAATCTTGCGCAGCAGATGGGCTTGCACTATCAGGCCGTACAAGCCCAGAGAGAACAGCCCTGTGCCCACCAGAGCATAAAGGAGTGCACTACTCATTTCTGATCCTTGAAATTCCGGGGGTTTCCACCCAGGAACAGGGCGGCCAGGGTCACTCCTATCGAGATCATCGCCGCCGTCTCGAGAATCAAAATCAAGGTACCCGCCCGGGCCGGGGGAAATGCCAGAAGTCGCCCTTCAACCATATAGAGCACTGCCGCCATCACCACAAAAGTGGCAGGGCCGGCCAGCAGAATCAGCCGCAGGGGAAGCCCTGTCAGCCTGGGTCGGGGGCGCCAACCCGTCAGCAACAGCAGCACCCCCGCCGCACCCAGCACCGAGCCTGCCTGAAATGCGCCACCGGGAGCATGGGCACCGACCCACAGCAGATAGGCCGCGACCAGAATGAAAAATGGCGTCAACAGTCGTGCCAGGGTGTCCAGCACCGGGCCCGGTACCGGTTCCTGGTTCAACACTGTACCACTCAGTGACCAGACACCCAGCAACGCGAGCAACAACACAACCGTCTCCAGCAAGGTGTCGTAACCACGAAAATTGAGCAACACTGCGGTTACCGGATTGCTCACGCCGCTGGTTTCAATATTCGTGGCGATCTCGACACTCAGCCCCGCCGCATCAGGCGGCAGCGACCAAACCACATAGCCGAGCCCACCAGCCATCAACAGCACCATCGCCAACGCCCCGCAATGTCGAGGGCAGACCGGAGTCTTCGGGCTACTGGCTGCTTTCGCCTCCCCGCCAGTGGTTGTCGAGCGCAGTCTTGCAAACGCAGCCAGCAACAAGGCACCGGTCAGCCCGGCACCGATAGCGGCCTCGGCCAACGCCACATCCGGCGCATCCAGACGCACCCACATGAGGGCCATCAGCAGACCAAAGGCAATGAACAACACGATGGCCCTGAACAGATCCGGGCTGGTCAGCGCTCGCCAGGCCAGCCATAACAGCCCCAATCCCAGCAGGCTGTCAAACGCCCATGCCAACAGCGTCAGCGTTTCCACAGATGGATGCCCCGCTGCAAGGCTCCGCTGGCAATCAGATGGGCAACACTGGCCCCGGCGAGCAGCACCAGCAACCAGATCAGCAACAACTTGCCCACCTCGCCCCATGATCCCGCCTGCAAGACCAGCCCCGCCACCATCAGACCCAGACCTACATTGTCGGCCTTGGTAAGCGCATGCAGGCGAGTATAGACATCGGGAAAACGTAACAAACCCAGCGTCCCCGCCAGAAAGAAAACCGCCCCGGCAAGCAGCAGCACAACAGAAAGCACGTTACTCAGAGTCATGATCTGCCTCCGGCCAGACGCGCCGCACAAAGGCCACCGCCGTCACCGCAGCCAGCAAGGCAAACACCAGCGCCACATCGCGCAGGGCAGCATTTCCGGTTGCCTGTGCCAACAACAGCAGTATCGCCACCGCCGTGGTACCGAACAGCTGTGCGGCCAGCATACAGTCAGCGGCGCTCGGGCCGCGCAGTACTCGCCACATCCCGGCTCCAAGATTCAGCAGCAGAAACAGCGCCAATGCAAGGTAAAATGTCTGCACGCGTACTCACTCCCTCATCGGAACCGGTGTTACAAAGCCGGATAGCACCAAGGGGCTGGTCATTTCCAGCCACTCCTGTAACCACTCGGCAAGTAGCCAGAAGTTACCCAAAAGGCAAGCCAAGCATTCGGGCCACGCGCTGTTCCACCACATCAAGCTCTGCCATAAAATTTTTCCGCCGATCCAGCACGTGCACCTTCAGTACATCTTGACCCAGCTCGGCGCTCAGCGTTCCCGGCAGCAAACTGACGATATTGGCCATAAGCACCCGCGAAAATCCCGCTGGCAGCCGCAGCGGATATACAATCAGGTCGGGGTCTATGGAGATATGGCGCTGAAAGGCTCGCCGGGCAACATCTGTACCGGCAAGCCAGGAGCGCAGGAGAAAAAACGGCACGAACCTCAGAAGCTCAGACCAGACTACCGGTATCGGCGTGTACCGTGCGCTGGCAGCCACGGCAAGCAGCACCGCCGGCAATCCGATTGACCAGGACGCCGCCGCGCCGTCGGTAAGAATCCACCAGACAAATGCAAAAAACAGCCCCCGCGATACAATCACTGACCAAGGCATTTTGGCTTTCAATGAACCCATTTTTCAGCTCCATGAAACAGAATTGGCGCATGTTCTTTCAAGCTGTCGGAGCAGGGATCCTTCCATCACTCCCTTGTCAGCAAACCGCCCTCATCTGCCGTATACCATATAACCGTATATATGATCACCCCTGTCTGTTACACCCCAGTCTACTCCTGAAGGGCACAGCAAGGTAGTCTCAGCTGTTGATATCAAAGAAAAGGCAACTACTCGACTTGGCCCGTTTCCGGGCCAAATCAAGGCAGAAAAGGTGTGTTTCACCAAGAGGAATGTTCGAAAGCCGTGTAGTACATGGATGTGCGGGAACGGCCAAGGGTAAATAGGCATTTTCCAACGCCGGGATGGCGCATTTCAGAAGCAAGCCGGTTTGTGTTACCTAAACTTTTTCCTTCAACCCCTTCAGCGGTGCTATCTTGATGACGTTATGGGCAGGCTTCGCCTTGAACATCATCTCTTCACCCGTAAAAGGATTGATCCCCTTGCGAGCCCGTTTGGCCGGTTTGCGCACAACCTTGAGTTTCATCAGCCCGGGCAAAGTAAACACGCCGGCACCGTTTTTCTTGAGATGACCCTCAATAATCTCGTCCAGGGCATCAAACACCGCATTGATATCTTTTCTGGCGAGGCCTGTCTGTTCGGCAAGCGTCCGGTAAAGTACCGCTTTTGTCATTGGCTCCGGGATAGCTTTTACTCTTTTCTTAGCGACACTCGTTGCCTTGGCAGCAACTTTTTTTGTAGCTGTCTTTCTTTTAGTAGTGGTTTTCTTTTTTGCTACCATTATTGTCTCCTGTATCGTCTGTTGTGAGTGATGATTCTCCACCCGGTAGTGAAAAACGGTATGCTATGCGTTTTTACCACTTATTTAAACGTTATGAAATTACTTTTTAGCCTATGTTGTAATATAACAACAAAGGAGCAGTACCAGTGAATACCCAACTTCAGTTACAGATCGATCACTGGGGCCTGCATGAGTTCACTTCACAGGTCTCTGCCCTGGTCCATCAAAGCGGTGTCGAAGAGGGATTATGTACCCTGTTTATCCAGCATACCTCCGCCAGTCTGTTGATCCAGGAAAACGCTGATCCTTCCGCCCGACGGGATCTGGAGAACTGGCTGAACCAACTGGTGAAAGAGCACGACCCTTTGTACACCCATACCCAGGAAGGGGCTGATGACATGCCGGCACATATCAAAACGGCGTTGACCAACACCTGCTTGACCATACCGATTACTAATCACCAACTGGCTCTCGGTACCTGGCAAGGGATCTTTCTGTGGGAGCATCGCCGCCAAGGCGGACAGCGCTCAATCATAGTGCATATCAGTTAACAGATGAATCAAGCCATCGCCACAGCGGCTTTTCTGATTGTCAGTGGAGTAGTGTGGCGTCTGCTCAAGCCGTTTGGCAGTGACGCTGATCAAATGCGTCAGTCGCTTACCTCTCTGGTCTACATGTTTTTGCTACCCGCCCTGGTGCTGCTGGTACTGTGGCGCGCACCACTGGGGATGGATGCGGTACGTCTGGCCTTTATTTCTGCAAGCTGCATTTTTGCAGGACTGACAATGGCCTGGCTCTGGTTCCGCTGGCAACGAACCTCCAGCAAAACCCTGGGCACCGTTTTGCTGGCTGCCGGCTGGGGGAACTTTACCTACCTTGGACTGCCGGTTCTGGAAGGCGCTCTCGGACCCTGGGCGCGCGCTGTTGCCATCCAGTTCGACCTGTTTGCCGCCACACCGTTACTGCTGAGCCTGGGGATCATCCTTGCCAGTCGCTATGGCGACAAGGCCGCGCCTGACAGCATCTTTCGCGAATTGCTTAAAGTACCTCCCATCTGGGCAGCGCTGGCCGGTATAACGCTTAACTATCTGCAGGTTCCAATGGGAACATGGCTGCAACAGCTGTTGGAGATGCTGGCAGCCGGTGTCATTCCGTTGATGCTGTTTTCCACCGGGCTGGCGTTGCGCTGGGTATCCGGTTGGCAGGATCGAATTTCCGCCGTGCTTCCCGTTATCGCCATCCGCCTGCTGATAGTCCCCATCTTTGTATTGGCACTGGCAGCCATGCTGGGACTCAGCAGCGACCTGCGTACCGCCGTAGTACTGGAAGCGGCAATGCCAAGTATGGTGCTCGGTCTGGTAATCTGCGATCGCTTCGGCCTCGATACCCGCCTCTATGCGGAGATAGTGGTCATCTCCACCGCTATTGCCGCAGTAACGCTGCCACTCTGGTTTGTACTGCTCGCCTGATATGGTTGACCTCAGGCCAGCCTGTCGGTTGCCACATGATAATGGGGATCTTCACTGACATTGACCTCCACGACAGTTCCAGCCTTTTTCAACAGATCCTTGCATTCAGGACTCAGATGCACCAGATGCAGCCGTTTCCCCTGTTTATTGTATCGTTCTGCCAGTGAGTCGATGGCCTCCAGCCCGGAGTGATCATGTACCCGCGTATAGCGGAAGTCCACTATCACCTCATCCGGATCCGTGCGTGGATTGAACAGATCAGCAAAGCTGTGAACAGAGCCAAAAAACAGCGGACCATGAAGCTCATAAGTCAAAGAGCCATCTTCATTTTCAATGGTCCGCGCATCCATATGGCTGGCAGTATGCCAGGCAAACACGAGGGCGGAAACGATAACGCCAACCACCACCGCCACCGCCAGATCGGTAAAAACGGTAACCACGGAAACCAGCACCAGCACAAAGGCATCAGCGAGCGGAACTTTGCGGAATATGCGCAGACTGGACCACTCAAAGGTTGCCAATACCACGATAAACATCACCCCGATCAGCGCCGCCATCGGGATCATTTCAATCAAATCGGACGCAAACAGGATAAAGCTCAACAGGAACAGTGCCGCCGAGATCCCCGACAGACGTCCCAGGCCGCCAGAGTTGATGTTGATCATGCTCTGGCCGATCATGGCGCAACCGCCCATGCCGCCAAAGAATCCGGTGACGATATTCGCCGTCCCCTGACCGATACATTCACGATTGCTTTTACCTCGGGTCTCGGTAATTTCATCAATCAACTGCAACGTCAGCAGGGATTCAATCAGCCCGATAGCGGCAAAGATAAACGAGTAGGGCAGGACTATTTTCAGCGTCTCCCAGTTCAGCGGCACCATCGGAATATGAAACTCCGGAAAACCGCCGGCTATGGAGGCCAGATCGCCCACTGTTTTCACATCCAGATCAAGCACCATGACAATAGCGGTAACCGCAATGATCGCCGCCAATGAGGAGGGAATAGCGCGGGTAAAACGGGGCAGAAAATGGATAATGGCCATGGTCAGGGCAATCAGCACCAGCAACAGATAGAGCGGAGTGCCGCTCATCCACTCGGTTGCACCATCCGGCCCGGTCACCTTGAAATTCTGCAGCTGGGCCAGAAAAATCACTATCGCCAGGCCATTGACGAAACCCAGCATCACCGGATGCGGCACCATGCGGATAAATTTGCCCAGGCGCAGCAGACCGGCCGCAATCTGGATAATCCCCATCAGCACCACCGCCGCAAACAGATATTCCACTCCATGCTGGGCAACCAGTGCCACCATGACAACCGCCAGGGCGCCGGTTGCACCCGAGATCATCCCCGGTCGGCCACCGATGGTTGCCGTAATCAAACCCACCATGAATGCAGCATACAGCCCTACCAGAGGATTGACGCCGGCAACAAAGGCAAACGCCACCGCCTCCGGTACCAGTGCGAGGGCAACCGTAAGACCGGACAAAATGTCATCTTTGAAATTTTTATGGTAAGAACCGAGATTGAACATATATTAAGAGGTGTACCTGATACTTTTTATGTAACGAAGCAAAGGCGGCGATTATACAGGTATCTTTACCAATTGCAGAATTGTCCTATACTGTACATGTGCAGCACATGAACATGAGGAGATAATATGGCAACAGCAACAGCACGCATTCCGGTATTGATGACTGAGGCGGAGAAGGCCCGGATTGTCAAAAAAGCAAGAGAGGCCGGGGTTTCAACCGGCGAATATATGAGGAGGGCAGCGGAATCATTTTATCCCTCTGAAAGCGACGAGGCACTCGAAGCAATGATTGAACAGATGCTCAAGGCCACCGAAAGAGCAGACCGGGCTATTGAAGAGACGCTGGATTTTGTCGCCGCGTCCAATCAACGGATTGCCGAAATGGAATCCCGCAAAGAGGCCTCCTGATGGGTGTCACGGAAAAGATGTGGGACGCCATCACCCGCGTGATCCGTATGGATGACAAGGTGGAACGACTGGCCGGCACGGTAAAGGATCAACAACTCAAAATCGAACGTCTGACCGAGCGGGTTATCCGTTTGGAAACCGCTCTGGAGATAGCGCTTTCGGCCCGGAGTGGTGGAGCAGCCACGAAACAGATCACGAAGAAGTGAGACAGGGATCCCCCTCTCCCGACAGCATCAAACCCTCCCCTTTGGGCAGCTGCGCCGGTTGATGTTACAATCCGACACCAACCCCGGCGCCCGGTCTGTACCTGCGCCTCAGCGAGTAAAGGAATTCTTCCGTGGAACAGTATCGTGGTACAACTATTCTCTGCGTCCGCCGCGACGGCAAGCTGGTTATCGGTGGCGACGGACAGGTCTCCATGGGTAATACGGTGATGAAAGGCAATGCGCGCAAGGTGCGCCGTATCTACAAGGATCAGGTGATTGCCGGGTTTGCGGGTGGTACCGCCGATGCCTTCACCCTGTTTGAGCGCTTCGAAGCCAAGCTGGAAAAGCATCAGGGCCACCTGCTGCGTTCTGCTGTAGAGCTGGCCAAGGACTGGCGCACCGATCGCATGCTGCGCCGCCTGGAGGCGCTGCTGATCGTTGCCAACAAGGACGCCATGCTGACCATCACCGGCAACGGCGATGTGGTTGAACCGGAGCATGATCTGATTGCCATCGGCTCCGGCGGTGCCTTTGCCCAGTCCGCCGCGCGTGCCCTGCTGGAACACAGCAAGCTCGGCGCCCGGGAGATTGTGGAACACTCTCTCGGCATTGCCGCCGAGATCTGTGTCTATACCAATAATAATCTGACCATTGAAGAGCTGGAGACCAACTAGATGTCCCAGATGACCCCCAGAGAGATCGTCCAGGAGCTGGACAAACACATTATCGGCCAGAATGATGCCAAACGGGCGGTATCCATCGCCCTGCGCAACCGCTGGCGACGCGGCCAGGTCAGCGAAGAGCTGCGCAATGAGATCACCCCCAAGAACATCCTCATGATCGGCCCCACCGGGGTAGGAAAAACCGAAATCGCCCGGCGGCTGGCAAAGCTCTCCAATGCTCCTTTCCTGAAGGTGGAAGCCACCAAATTTACCGAGGTAGGCTACGTTGGGCGCGATGTGGAATCAATCATCCGCGACCTGATGGAAACAGCGGTCAAAATGACCCGGGAACAAGCCATGCGCAAGGTACGTCGCCGCGCCGAAGACGCCGCTGAAGAACGCATCCTGGATGTTCTGCTGCCACCGGCCCGCAGTGTTGGCTTTGATAATGAGCCCGAGCCGGACCGGGAGAAGGAGTCATCCACCCGGCAGAAATTTCGCAAGATGCTGCGTGAAGGCAAGCTGGATGAGAAGGAGATCGAGATTGAGGTGTCTGCCGCACCACTTGGTGTCGAGATCATGGCACCACCGGGGATGGAGGAGATGACCAGCCAGCTGCAGAGCATGTTCCAGAACATGGGCAGTGGGCGAACCAAGTCCCAGAAGCTCCCTATCGGCGAGGCCTTCAAGGTGCTGGCCGATGAAGAGGCCGCCAAATTAATCAACGATGACGAAATAAAATCCAGCGCGCTCAACAGTGTTGAGCAGAACGGTATCGTTTTCCTCGACGAGCTGGACAAGATTGCCAAGCGGGGCGAAAGCGGCGGCCCGGATATCTCTCGCGAAGGGGTACAGCGGGATCTGCTGCCGCTGGTAGAGGGGTGCACGGTCTCCACCAAGTACGGCATGGTAAAAACCGATCATATCCTGTTCATCGGCTCCGGTGCATTCCACCTGGCCAAGCCGTCGGATCTGGTTCCGGAGCTGCAGGGCCGCCTGCCTATCCGGGTTGAGCTCAACGCCCTTGATGTGGATGATTTCGTCCGTATCCTGACCGAACCAGACGCCTCGCTCACCGAACAGTATGCCGCCCTGATTGCCACCGAGGGGGTAACGCTGGAGTTTACCGAAGACGGCATCCGGCGCATTGCCGAAGTGGCCTGGCAGGTCAACGAACGCACCGAAAACATCGGCGCCCGGCGCCTGCATACAGTGATGGAACGCCTGCTGGAGGAGATCTCTTTCAGCGCCTCCGACCAGCCGGAAAAACGGGTCTCGGTTGATGCCGCCTATGTGGACAAGCATGTTGGCGAACTGGCGGAAGATGAAGACCTGACACGGTATATATTGTAATGACAAACTACGAAAAACAGTCCAGCACCACCCACTTCGGCTACCAGCAGGTACCGGTAGAAGAGAAGGTCGAACGCGTCGCCGGTGTATTCCACTCGGTAGCCGCCAAGTATGACCTGATGAATGATCTCATGTCATTCGGTGTCCATCGGATATGGAAACACTTCACCATCCAGCTTGCTGGCGTACGCCGGGGCCAGAAAGTGCTGGATCTGGCAGGCGGAACCGGGGATCTGGCTGCCCGCTTCGCCTCCATCGTCGGACCGCAGGGAGAGGTGGTACTGGCGGACATCAACGACTCCATGCTCAAGGTGGGCCGCGAAAATCTGACCAACAAGGGTGTGGTCGGGAATGTGGAGTATGTGCAGGCCAATGCCGAGTGCCTGCCTTTTCCCGACAACCACTTCAACTGCATCACCATCGCCTTCGGCCTGCGTAACGTCACCGACAAGGATGCCGCACTGCGCTCCATGTATCGTGTACTCAAGCCCGGTGGACGGCTACTGGTGCTGGAGTTCTCCAAGCCGGTCGTTCCGGGCCTGAACAAACTTTACGATGCCTACTCATTCACCCTGCTGCCACTGATGGGCAAGCTGGTCACCAACGATGCCGACAGTTACCGCTACCTGGCCGAATCCATCCGCATGCACCCGGACCAGGAGACCCTGCGGGCCATGATGGAGCAGGCCGGTTTCGAGCGCTGCGACTACCACAACCTGACCGGAGGAATTGTCGCCGTACATCGGGGATTCAAGTTATGAGAACGGATGAGCAGCCGAATTACGCCGGCTTCTGGCGGCGCACGGCTGCAACCCTTATCGATACCGTAATCTTTATGCTGCTTACCTTGCCGCTGCTTTATATCGCCTACGGGGCCGCCTATTTTTCTCCTGATCCGGCAGCCCCTCTTGTTGCGGGCGGGGCCGATATCTTCATCAACTATATCCTGCCACTCATCATCGTGGTGCTGCTGTGGGTAAAACTGGGGGCAACACCGGGTAAAATGCTGCTCAACTGCAAGGTAGTGGATGCCCGCACCGGCCAGCTGCCGGGAGTCGGCCAGTCCATACTGCGCTATTTCGCCTATCTGATCTCTACCCTGCCACTGATGCTGGGCTTCCTGTGGATAGCATGGGACAAGCGCAAGCAGGGTTTCCATGACAAGATTGCTGGTACCGTCGTGCTTCATGTCATTCCCAGCGAAGCGGACAAATCCCTTGAGCAGCTGATCAGTGAAACAAAATGAACATGCTCTCCTCCGCACTCCTTACCACCCTGGAAACCGCTCTCAACTACTATCTTCATCTTGACCCGGAAACCCTGAAACGGCTCGGCAGACTGCAGGGCAAGGTGATCGCCATCGAGCTGCGCGGATTGAATACCACCTTCTATGCCCTGCCCGGCAGTTATGGCCTGCGCCTGCACTCCGGCTGGGAAGATGAGGTGGACACCACCATCAGCGGCACGCCCCTGGCGATGACACGGATGGGTCTGGGGGACTCCAGCCAGGTACTGTTTTCCGGTGACGTTACCATCAGCGGTGATGTTGAAACCGGACAGCAGTTCAAACGTATTCTGGACAGCATGGATATCGACTGGGAAGAGCAGCTGGCAGCCTTCACTGGCGATATCATCGCCCACCGTACCGGCGATCTGGTAAGGGACGGACTGCAATGGGGCAGGCAGCTGCTGAACAGCCTGCAACAGGATGTCAGCGAATACCTGCAGGAAGAGAGCCGTATCCTGCCCAGCCGCGCGGAGATCACCCCTTTCATGGATCAGGTCGACAAACTCCGGGATGATACTGCCCGGCTGGAGGCTCGCATCAAGCGCCTGCAGCGGCGCCTCTCAGAGCATGAGGACGAGGAGAACCGCCCGTGATGGGGCTACGCCCGGCACGCACCCTGCGGCTGTTCAAGATAGCCTGGGTACTCTCCCGCCACGGAGTAGATGAGTTAGTACTTACTATCCCCCTGTTCCGCAGACTGCGCTTCCTTGTCTATCTGGTTCCCGGTTACTGGTTGCAGGACAAGGATGCTCCCCGCGCGGTGCGTATGCGCGAATCCCTGGAGGAGCTGGGGCCCATCTTTGTCAAATTCGGCCAGATCCTCTCCACCCGCCGCGATCTGCTGCCCGACGATATCGCCATCGAGTTTGCCCGCCTGCAGGACAACGTTCCCCCGTTTCCCACCGAGCAGGCCCGCACCATTATTGAAAAATCCTACGGCAAACCGATCAGCGAAGTATTTCAGCAGTTCGAGAACACCCCGCTGGCCTCCGCCTCCATCGCCCAGGTTCATGCCGCCCGGCTGCATGACGGGCGTGAAGTGGTGGTCAAGGTAGTACGTCCCGATATCGAACAGACCATCCGCCGCGATCTGGAGTTGATGTACCTGCTGGCAGGGATGGTGCAGCGCTACTGGTCCGAGGGCAAGCGGCTGCGGCCGGTGGATGTGGTGCGCGAGTACGAAAAGACCATTTTCGACGAGCTGGACATGATGCGCGAAGGTTCCAACGCCTCCCTGCTGCGGCGCAATTTCGAGAACTCTCCGCTGATCTACATCCCCGAAATCTACTGGCCCTGGGTACGCCGCAATGTGATGGTAATGGAGCGCATCTCCGGGATCCCCGTCTCTGACATCGAGGCCATCAAGGCCGCCGGCATCGATCTGAAACAGCTGGCCGAACGCGGCGTGGAGATCTTTTTCACCCAGGCCTTCCAGCACAACTTCTTCCACGCCGACATGCATCCCGGCAATATCTTCGTGGCCGACAACGGTCAGTACATTGCAGTGGATTTCGGCATCATGGGCAGCCTCAATCCGGAGGATCAGCGCTATCTGGCAGAGAACTTTCTGGCCTTTTTCCAGCGCGACTACCAGCGGGTCGCCGAACTGCATGTGGAGTCCGGCTGGGTACCGCGCAACACCCGGGTGGATGAGTTCGAGTCCGCCATCCGCTCAGTGTGCGAACCCATCTTTGAACGGCCGCTGAAAGATATCTCCTTCGGTCATCTGCTGCTGCGCCTGTTCCAGACCGCACGCCGCTTCAACATGGAGATTCAGCCCCAGCTGGTGCTGCTGCAGAAAACCCTGCTCAACATTGAGGGCCTGGGCCGCCAGCTCTATCCCGATCTGGATCTGTGGCAAACCGCCAAACCGTTCCTGGAGCGCTGGATGCACAACCAGGTGGGTGCCCGCGCCTTTGCCCGCAACCTCAAACAGCAGGCACCGCGGATTCTCGAGCTCACCCCGGAGATTCCGATCCTGGCCCATTCCGTTCTGAAACAGCTGCAGCAGGGGACACTCAGGCTGGAGTCCAAACCGGACGAACTGATCAAACTGCGCCGCGAGATTCGTAACTCCAATCGCCGCACCATCGGCGCCATCGCCGGCAGCAGTCTGATTGTCAGCGCAATCCTGCTGCTGGGAATCGCCGGAAACGAACTACGCAGCCTTGGCGACCTGCCGCTGGGAACCTGGCTGCTGGGAACGGCCGGAGCCATCCTGCTGTTTATCTCCTGGCCGCTCAACGAAACGGATTGAACCTGGAACAGAGGGAGCTGTTCTATTAACCCGGCAACAATATATATCGTATTCAGCCGTGGCCTGTCGTTGAATATCATAGGGTTAGGGGTTTCAGGCAGGCGCCGGACCAAGGCGCAGTGCGCAGGCAAGGGTAGTTCCCTTGTCAAGCACTGGAACGCAGGGCCGGTGCCTGCCTGAAGCCCTGAATGCGACAATATTATATTGTTGCCGGGTTAATAATAGACAAAGCTTTTAAAGGGAGGTTGTCCATGCCCACCGCAAAACGATTTTTTACTGTTATCCTGCTGGGAATAGTGCTGTCCGCCTGTGCCACCGTGCCCGATACCGGCCGCAAGCAGCTGCTGCTGATCAGCCCACCACAGGAGATGCAGCTGGGACTCGAGGCCTTTGAAAAGATTAAAAAAGAGACTCCAATCAGTAAAGACCCCGAGATCAATGCAATGGTACAGCGGGTTGGCAAACGCATCGCCGCGGTCGCCCCTCTACCCAATGCCCAGTGGGAGTTTGTTGTCTTCGACGCCCCCAAAACTGCCAACGCCTTCTGCCTGCCGGGCGGCAAGGTTGGCATCTACACCGGCATTCTGCCGATCACCAAAAACGAGGCGGGGCTGGCCACCGTTATCGGCCACGAGGTGGCCCATGCCGTCGCCCGTCACGGTGCAGAACGTATGTCCCAGGGTCTGCTGGCCCAGCTTGGCGGCCAGATAGTCAATATCGCCACCGCCAGCAAATCTCCCCAGACACGCGCCCTGATCAACGCAGCCTACGGAGTGGGAACCACGGTCGGGGTGATGCTCCCCTACTCCCGCGCCAACGAGCTGGAGGCTGACCGCCTCGGCCAACTCTATATGGCACGTGCAGGTTATGATCCCAAAACATCTATCGAGTTCTGGAAACGGTTTGCCGCCTGGGGAGCCAGGCAGGGAAAACGTCCACCCGAGTTTCTGAGCACCCACCCGGTCGGTAAAACCCGTATCCGGCAGTTGCTGAAATTCCTGCCCGAAGCAGAAGCGGAGTACCGCCGCGCCAAACGATAGACGAAAACCCTCAACAGAGGTATGCTATGCGCTCTTCGCGCCCGTAGCTCAGCTGGATAGAGCGCTGCCCTCCGGAGGCAGAGGTCAGAGGTTCGAATCCTCTCGGGCGCGCCATACCGATATGAACAAACCCGCTAGCCATGCGGGTTTTTTTATGCCAGGCCTGTTACCGGGAGCCAGGATCTCCGAACGGTCAAGATAAGGAAGCTTCGCACACACGACTGCATGGACGCGGAAGGTACGAGCCCATGGATGGACGAGGTAGAACGAAGCAGGAAGCCAGAGTCGAGAGCAATGCATGGAACAATTGTCGGGAACCGCAGTGTATAAGGATTCGGGCACGGAGCTGACGCTGCTATCGCGGAAAAAGTGCATTTTTGGAGGTGCCCATAGATAACTACTCAGCAAGCAGTCAATATGTCGGGTAATAAAAACTGTAATTGTCCAGCCCAAGCTCACTCCCTTTCTATCCAGAACACACCAGAAAGGGCGGCTTATTTTTCAGCTTTCGCTACAAGGGCATCGGCTGGAAAAATCTGTTTTATTAACCTGAGATCGGTTTAAGGACAGGGTAGAGCAATCGCTTGCAGCTCCGCCATATCGTTTTCCGATAAATTGATAGCAGGTTTGTTGTCCTTCAGGCAATAGGCAATCAAGCCACCTATCAGGT
>Ga0256839_1001158_pt1 | contig 32680 bp, 40 predicted proteins | sample 354166metaG_FD_185968 | JGI IMG/M metagenome (GOLD analysis project Ga0256839, IMG submission 185968) | Hydrothermal vent microbial communities from Mid Atlantic Ridge, Atlantic Ocean - 354-166 | ecosystem: Environmental > Aquatic > Marine > Hydrothermal vents | place: Atlantic Ocean: Mid... | reverse complement strand
CTGGACCGTCTCCACCACGCCGCCCAGGATCTCCAGGGCTCCCTTGGCATTGTCCATTCTGGTGGCAGCAGCGTCAAAAACCTTTGTGCCGGAGATGGCCTTGTTGAGTTGCTGGAATCCCTCATCGCCCATCTGGGCAACGGCAACCGCGGCTCGCATGGCGTCTGTGCCGAATATGGTGGACAGGGCCGCATTGCGCTGCTCCTCGGACAGGCCAGAGAGGGCGTCCTGGAGGAGGCCAGCAATCTCGTCCATGGATTTGAGATTTCCCTGGGCATCGAAGAACGCGACATTGCCGGCCACCAACTGGTCCTCTAGTGATTTGAGACGCGTCCTCAGTTGCTGCAGCCGCTCCGCATAGTTGGCGGACGTTGGATCCAAGTTGGCGATCTCGGTCCGGGTGTCCTCTATCTTTTCGGTTAGTTTGCGAAATTCAGAATTCGTCAAACCCGAAAACAGGCCCAGATCCCGCATGGTGCGAGCAGCCTCGTCGGACTGTGGGATGAGGCGCTGGAGGAACGTTTTGAACGAGGTGCCCGCGTCGGACCCGCTGGCGAATAGGGGGGAGATGCCGGCAATGGTGGTTACGAAATCGTCGAAACTGACGCCGGAAGCTGCCGCCACACCGCCTGCCTGGGCCAGGGCCAGGCGGAAATCGTCCAGGGTGAATTTGGAGTTGTTGACAACTCCAGTGATCCGGCTGGCGATGGTCGTAAAATCACCTGCCCGGGCTCCGAACTGGCCTAGCACGTCGGTGGCCACGTCGGCGGAGGTCGCGAAATCCCCACCGGTTGCATTGGCCAGGGCAATGGTGGCTCCTGCCGCGCCGTCCAGGATCTGGTCCATGGTGAGGCCATTGCGGGCCAGCATCTCGATGGCCGCGGCGGCCTCGGTGGCAGTGACCTGTAGCCGTGGGTCCAGGCCCAGCTCGGTGATGAGGTCGGCCAGAGGGGCAACATCAGATTGGGTCTTGCCCATCACCGCGGCAATGTTGGACAGTTGTGCCTCCATGTCCATGGCGGCGCTGGTGGATTTGGCCACTGCTCCACCCAGGGCAGCCATTCCAGCTACGCCCACGCCGGCTGCTGCCATGAGCCCCACACCAACGGCCTTGCCCATCATGCCCAGGCCCCGGTTGGTGGTGGCAGCCGCTTGGTCCAGGCCAACGATGTCATTTTTGACCTGGCGCAGAACGGAGCTGGCCTGGTTGCGTGCCCGAACGATGATGCTCAGCTCAGCCATGGTCTATCGTCTCCGTCGGCGGGCCGTTTTGGCCCGGGCCTGCTCCAATTTCTCACGTCGTTTGGTCCATTTTGCCCGGGCAGCCCGCACCTCCATGGCCTCCTCCACCAAATCAAATGGGCACTGTTGCAGCTCGACCCACGAGCACCGCAGCTCCTCCATGGCAGCCCGCTCCAACGCGTAGCGCCCGGGCATGGGTACGTCCATGTCATGCATGATGGCCCGGCGCATGGCATCGTCTATGATTTTTTTTCCGACTCTGTGATGCCCTGGTTGAGTTTGTCGATCTCGGCCAGCAGTTTCTCGACGATCCACTCCGGCAGGGCCAGCACATTCTCCCGGGTCACGGGCCGCCCTTCGAACCCGGGGCCCTCCCAGGACACCACGCTCTCGACGACCAGCTCCTCCTGGAACCGGTACGGGTCCAGGTCGATCTCGCCGGGATCGTTGTCCGGAGGATTGCCGTTGGCTGCCAGGCCCCGGGTCGGGCTAGTGGGAACTTGCACCCGCATGCGGATGGTGCGGCTGCGGATGCCCTGGACCTGGCCCCATGTCAACCTGCGGATGGTGATCCGGTTCTCGTCGTCCAGGTGGACGACTCGCTCCTGCGGCCGGAAAAACCCTGTCATGGTGTCACCTCCTATGTGGTGCGGGTGATCCGCAGCCCGAACTCTCCCGTGGTCGGGGCCACAGACGCCTGGAACCAAATGGAGATGGACGGCAGCCCCCCATCCAGGGCAGGCACTGAGTAGACAACATTGGGGCCAGACACAGGGTCTGCCCCCACATTGGCACCCACACCACCGCCGGCCGGGAGGACCATGAACGCGCTGGCGAACCCAGCCGGAATCGAGAACCACAGCAGTTGCCCCCAGTAGCTCCCGGTTGCAGGAGACGAGTTGGCAAAAACGCGGAAATCTACTGCCTGGTCGAACGCTGTGGACAGGAAGGCGCCGATGGTGATCCGTCGCCACCCGTATGAGGCCAGGGGGACATGGAAAATGTGTACATTGGTATCCCGGATCTGGAAATCCCCGGCTGCAGGTGCAGATCCGGTGTGCATGATAATGTCACTGCCGGCCGGGTTGGGGTTGGCAGCAGTGAGGCCGATATAGGACATGCCAGATGCGGTGATCAGGCCTCTGTGTCTGGACATGGCCACCCATCCAGCATCTCCGCTGTCCAAGGCGTCTGGTATGTTGGCATTGACATATCGGCCTGCTACCAGCACAGCAGGGCCCTGGGCGGCCGCATCGTCCACCAGGGGATTGCCGGCGCTGTCCACCAGGGTGGTGGCTGGGGTGTGGACGCCGGCGTTGTCGTAACTCTGCGCTGTTAGAGTTGCAGCCGACGCGTCCTTGAATGTGAAATTGTTTGCCATGCTGATTAACTCCTTTTATGGCACGGAAGCCAGATTGTTGGTAACTACAAACCGGCCGAACAGGGCGTCAGTCGGGGAGTAGAGGACTTTGCCGTTGAACGTGACGACAGTGTCCCCGTCCTCCTCGGAATAGGTGTCCACGCTCTCCCACATAACCGCCGCGTCAAACCGGAAGGTGCGGCCGCCGGTACCAGGGCACTCCAGCCGCAGCAGGCGGATGGCCCGGTTGCGGTAGTTGGCCCGCTCTGCGGCCACCACACCGGTGTTGTTCTCGAGCTCCAGGGTCAGCGAGACCGTGACCTCGGGCCGCACGAATTTATGGGCTGCAAAATAGAGGCTGCCATCGCCCACGGGCACGGGCACAATTCCGGTGGTCACGCTGATGTCTGCCTGGGTTAGGACGCCTGTGATCTGGGTGGTGCCGACGGTCCCGCCGCTGTTGTCCAGGTACAGCCTAGTATTGCCGAACAGGGCCTCCTCCACCGCGGGGACGGCCAGTCCAGCGGTGAACGTGGATGCCACCGCTTGGCGCCCTCGCCATGTGGCGCTCATTTTCCATGCCTCGCCATACTGGCCGGACAGTTGGAACTCTTCCACGAACGAGTAGGCCATCTCATTGACATCGCCGGCCAGGGCATTGCCCGTTTCGATGGTGTAGGTTTTGATGGTGTTGACCGTCGCGGTGGTGGGCCACTCGTAGGTGTAGGTGTAGGGACCCAGGCCGGACGGTGTCACGGTGGCGATCCCGGCCTCCAGGATGTGGAGGATCTGCTCGTAGGTCAGCTCGGTCTCGGGGAACGCCAGTTGGGCTCCGAGCTGGGCCACATAGGCTCGGGCCGTGGGGACCAGCAGGCCCACGTTCTCCTCCTCGCCGGGCCATGCCATCTCCCTGGCATCCTCGATGTCCACGGCCTCTCCGCGCCATATGGTGGTGGCGCTGACGGCCGTCCCCGGGGTCGCCTCCCGGCCCAGCTGGATCTTGTTGAGGGCATAGGCACCGTATGCCATGGCTAACCTCCGCTGTCATCTCGCCGGCGCCGTCGGCCGGACTGGCTATCAATCTGGTACAACTCCCTGCCAGTGGACTCCAGGTGTGCCTGGATGGCCTCACTGTAGATCTCCAGCTCGTCGTCTGTCAGGTCCCGGGCCGGGACCCCTGGGATAAATTCACCGTCACCTATATATTTCGCTGCCATGTCGGCCTCCTCAGTCAATGATTTTAAGGCGGACCTCGAACCGAATCCCGTAGTGCAGCTCGCTGCCGTAGAGGAGGGGTCGGGCCCGGTAGCGCACCGGCCACACGATGGCAGCCACGGATCCACCTAGGGTGGGGTTGGCCCGGAGGGCGGCCAGCAGTTTGTCCGGCCACTGTTTGGCCCGATCTATGGCCTGGGGGAGGACCTGGCGGGACTCGTGGATCTCCACCACAGCCGTGTGGATGGCACGGTCCCCCACGGCACTGGCCTCCATCTCGCCCTCCCAGGCGTAGACGATGGCGGCCGGGAACTCGCTGATGCTCTCCGGTGGGTCGCTGTGGACCCGGGCCAGGCCCGCCATGGTGGCCACGGCGTTCTGCAGGCCGCCCAGTGCTGCCTCCAGTCCCATGATCACCTCCTCACACGGTCAGCCACTGGTAGGTCTCCAGCAGGGCCCGCACCTGTTTGGGCATGGCCTCGCTGTAGATCATCTCACCCAGGTCCGGGCTGGGAAATCTGTCCTGGAGGGCGCCCTGATACCGTTTGAACATCCACGCGGCCAGCATGGCCGTGGCCTCCACCACCGGGTTCGGTGGCGTCACGCTGTACCCCCACCGGCCGGTCACCTGGATCTCGCTGTCCAGGTCCGAGAACGACCATGTGGTTCCACCGATGGTCTCCACTGCCCATGCCGGGCCGATCCGGTTGCGAGGCAGCAGGCGGTACTGGCTGGATGTGAGGGTTGTCCCATCACCGTTGACGATCTGGGTCACCTGGGCCAGGGGGGCCCGTAGGTGGAGGATGCCATCCCGGTCAATGTCGTCCTGGCTGTAGTACCGGGTGGAGTCCGTGGCCACCGCGAACGCGTCCGCGGGCAGCCGGCAGTATCGGTCCACCCACCGGCTGGCGGCAGTGGCCAGGTCCGCCAGGACCGCATCATATGTTGTGCCGGTGATGTCCAGCCGAGCCCTGATCTGGTCCACGGTCGCGTAGTCGGCCATGGCCTACTCCACCATGGACTGGGCCCGCTCCACCAGAGCCCTGGCCCTTGCCTCGGAGATGCGGGCCACCTCGGCCACGTACTCCGGCGTCATGCCGGCCAGGTCTGCAACGGTGAGGATGCCGGCCCGGGTCAGGCGCCGGGCGATGGTGGAGCCGATGCCATGGATCACCTCAACGGTGAGATCGCCCACCATGGGCCCCTGGACATCTAGGGTCTCCATGGGGCCTGGGCGGCGTGCCTCGGATGGGCCGGTGTCCGGGCCTGGCGGCTCGCTGTAGGCAGGTACCACCAGGCCATCCTCGATGAGGGATTGGGCGTAGGGGCCGTCGGCAACCTGGATCCGGTCCCCTGGCCTGGCGTACTGGGCCCGGTGCCTGGGATTGTTGTAGCGCCCCTCCACGCGGACGATCACCCACATGGCCCACCTCCTGGGGATGGTTCAGGAGGGGGCTCAGTTGAGCCCCCTCCATGTTGTCACTATCCGGCCACCACCACGGTCTGGGCCACGCTGGCCGGCTGGGTCACGGGCCGGTCTCCGGTGTTGACCAGGTACAGGGCACCGGCCAGGGTGGCCCCGGTGGTCCCAGCTCCCACGGTCACCTGGGCGGCCACGTACCGGTAGCCGTTGTTGATGTCCAGCCGATTGGTCTGGACCTCGATCATGGCCTGTTTGTTGTCGTCCGTGGCCGCCAACTGGGTGATGGCTGCCCCGGTAATGTCCTTGGCCCCGGTGCCGCTGGCATCGGTGGCCTGGACCAGTTTGGCATCCACCGTGGTGTCGGTGGCCCCAAGCTCCAGCACGAACACGACCCGCTCCGCGTCGGAGACATCCTGGTATGCGCTGGTGCTGGTTGCGTTGTTGAGGGTCTGCGGGTCGAGGAGCTGGACCCGGCGGACGTCCTCGGTAAACGTGTAGATCATGTTGGACCTCCTTTAGGCCGCAACCTTCTGGACAGCGAACTTCCACGGCTCGGCCACACGTCCGCCCACGCGCCGGCGGACGTGGAACTCCACCACATTGGGGCCGGTGTTGGAGTCCTGGTACCGGGCAATGGTGAGGCCGGCCCGCTCCACGATGTAATATCCGGTCATGTCGCCGAACACGATTGGGTACGCGTTGGCGGCCACGTCCGGCAGGGCCTCGCTCTCCATGGCCCGGCGGCTCAGCAGCATGTCCTCGTCCGACATGTCCGGGAACAGGTACTGGCCGTTGGCGTCTTTGAGGAGCTCCACGGCCTCCCAGGTGGCGCTGTTGGCCACCCAGACCGCGTTCCGGCGGTACTGGGACGGGACACCACGTTTGAGCCGTTTGATCCCGTCGGCGGTCAGGGCACTGGCACTGCCGCTGTTGACCTCCCGCAGACCCAGGGTGTTGGCCCCGCCGGGCAGGATGCCCAGTGGTTTGCCGGTGCCGTCCCCAACCAGGAACGCCTGGTCCTCGTCCACCGCCAGGGTCTCGGCGATGATGGCCTGGACAAGCTGGACCAGGTTGGCCGCATCCTCCACCAGGGACTGGCTCATGGGCACTTTGTAGGTGTAGACGCCGGCCACCACTTGGACCATGCCGAGGGTGGCGTTCTGCTCGGCCGGGGTCTGGGTCTCGGTGCCCCATTGGCCACGGACACCGGCCGGGTACTGGTCGTTGCCCCCGGTCAGGACGGGGATCTCCACCGCGTTGCCCGTGGTCAGGGTAATGACCCGGGCGCCAGCCTGTCGGACGACGGTCAGGCCGGGCAAGCGCCGGATGATCTCCGCCTGCACGTTGGGTGGCACCGCATATCCGCCCAATGTGCCCTGGGCCTCTACCATGATCACCTTGATTTCCCGCACCGACAGGCCGTCCTGGATCATGGCTTTGATGGTCTCGGCGGGAAAGATCTGCTGCCGGAGAATTTTGTGGTCCTCGGGATCCAGGGCCACGGTGCCGGCCCGGAGGTATTTGGCGAACGCCTGGTTCTGCCGCCAGATGGTGTGGCGGTAATCGCTCCCGATGATGTCTGCCAGGATGGCGTCCATGGCCTCGTCCGGGTTGCCGAACCGGACCTGCCACGCGGCCCAAAAGGCCTTGTCCTCCCGGACCCGGTCCTGGGCCTGCTCCTGGACGCCCTGCACTTCCTGGGCCAGGCGGCTCAGCTCCCGGAGCCGTTCCGCCTGCTCCCGGGCCTTGCGGGCCCGGTCCATCAGGTCGTCGAACTCCTGTGCCCTGTCATCCGGGACGCTGCCGTTTTCATCCAGCAGGGCCTCGGCCTGGGCCAGGTAGCTCTTGGCCTGCTCGATCATGGTCTCATATCGATCCATGGTGACCTCCTGTGATGTCGTGATCCACTCGCCCCCTGTGGTGCCTGGCGACATGGCCCATGGGTGGCCCGATGGGGACGGCCCACGGTCCATGGTGTGGCGGCCATGGTGGGCAATCTACCCGGCAATCCGGGCCAGGTCGGCCCGGAGCCGCTCGATGGCGATCTGGTGGGCCATGGCCATGCGGGGCATGGCCTCCATGCCCTCCTCCATCTCCTCCTGGTGGAGTCGAGCCAGCTCATCGCTGGCCATCATCCGCTCGTGGAACATGTCCATGGTGTCCTGGAGGATGTCAATCATGGCCCGGGCCTCGTCCCGGGTGATCTCCCCGGCACCCCTCAGCTCCGTGATGATCTCCATCCCCCGCCGGAATATCTGTGACTCCAGCCAGTCCTTCAATTGCTTTGCGTCAGACGGGGCATTTTCCACAATATTTTTGATGTCGAGGTTTGTGGTTGCTGGGTTCATGCCCCAGTTCACATCGGACATTTCCCAGAGGCGGATCTCGTCCAGGTGGCGCCGGACCTTGCGGCCCCCAACGGTGGAACCGTTGCCGGGGCGGGTGCGGATGGCATCGTAGCCGATGGACATCTCGTCCACCGCGCCGGCCCGAATGGCCTCCAGCACCTCGTTGCCCCTGGGTGTGTCCAGGTAGCGGCGTTTGACCCACAGGCCGCCGGTGGCCTCTGGCCACCGCTCCAGAATCTCCCGGGGTAGCTCATCCCGGCCGATCTCTCGGATCTCCTGGATGGCTGCGATGGGCGGCTGCCGGTCGTCGTGCTGCCACAGCCACCGGAACCGGTGGGACCGCTCGCTGATCGTCTTGCGGTATGCTCCTGGGTGGATGACGTCGCCACCGTCGTCCACGATGCCCATCACCGACGCGATGCCGGTGACGGTCCGGCCGTCCACGTCCAGGATGGCTTGCGGCGTGGACTTGATCTCCATGCGCCGTGGACCGCTGGGGGTGACGATGGGGACAATGGCCATCTCCTCCCTGTCTTCTCGCATCCTCTCCAGGTACCGATCCAGGACGGCCCGGGCCCGCTGCAGCACCTCCTCGGGCGCATCCGTCTGGGGCAGTCGGGACGCGGCAGCTCGGATGCCCGCGGTGATGGCCACCAGCTCCCCGTCCACCACGTCCGCAAAGGGCAGCTTGTACCCGGCCCGGACCTCCTGGTTCTCGTCGTCGTAGATCAAAAACCCCCGTCTGGCCCGACGCGGATCCGGGTCATCGGGCCACCCTGCCCACTCGAAGATCCGGGCCCGGGCTGCGTCGCCATCCCAGCGGTCCCGCTCCACGATGCGCAGGTCCCTGGCGGCCCCAACCCTCCAGGCCTTGGCCTCCACAGCAATGCGGTCTGTGTCCATGTGTTCCCTCCTCTACGTGGCCCGATTTGATAAATTCAAACGGACCGGCGATGTTGTTTTGAGTAATGCAACCTTGATACCGATTATTGCAGGTTTTCTGTCCGGTGTCAATCACCTCGGTCCAGGGCGGCCCCAATGGATCGCTCGAAATCGGCCACGATCTGGTCCCGGAGGTCGTCGAACACGTCCTGGTCCGTCTGCCAGATCCCCTGGTGGATGGATGCCTGGGTGTTCTCGCCCTGGACGTATGGACCGTAGGGCACATTGTTCCCCACCTCGCCGATGAGCTCCATGGGCGAGGTGCGGATCTCCGTAGTCCAGCTCCTGCCCAGGTTGCCTGTCCGGCTGTAGGGTATACTGATCTGGCCCGAGTTCAGGGCCGCGAAAAACCAGCGGCGCTGGCGGTCGCTGACGAACCGCATCCTCCGGCGAGTCTGTGGCGGGTACGCAGCCAGGGCCCGCTGCAACTGGTTTAGGGCCCGCTTCATCGGCGGCTCCAGGACCGCCAGGGAGTCCAGCCATCCCAGCCGGCGGACCAGCCGATCCACCCCTCGGATCTCGATGAACGGCACGGCTATGCCTCCTCCCCAGGCCAGTCGTCCGTGGGCAGGAACGTCATCCCATTGTCGCCTGGGTAGGGCTGGCGGTGGTCATGGTCGCTGTTGAGGATGGCCTCTGGGATCCCATCAGGGAACGCATCGCATGTTAGCTCGGTGGACCCTGGATCCTGGTGGAATCGGCGGCACCACATACACATGGGGGCTGTTACAGTTGTCATAGCTCCAACCTCTGTCTGAGCTCATCCAGGGCCTCCATGGCACGACGTCGCTCATCTGGCTCGGATATCTCGGATACCCATCGGATGGACGACAGATCACCCACATCGGATGACCTCCTAAGGATATTTATAAGGCGGTTAAATCTCCTCACAAACACGGGCCACCTTCGGCGTGGCCTGTATTTCAGGGCCGTAAATGCCTCTGCAAATGCCTCATTTTTGTTTCGTAATGCATAACCGGACAGGCTATATGTTGGCTTGTGTTTGGACAGCCACATATACAGCGTCTCGCTGACAATACCCAGGCCGCTGTCATCTACATATGGCGTGATTGTCCAACTGTCCATCTCGGACAATCTATAGTGCAGGATATGGCCCAGCTCATGTCGTACGATGCTGCGTGCAGATCCGCCACCTACCAACCATTTTTGCATCCGTTCAGGAGGATCAATGATTTCGTGGACAAGGTCACCATTTTTCTCCCAATATCGTGGATTTAGCGAAATATATTTTACCTTTGTGCTTGGTGTGTACCATGATGTTGCAGGTATACCATCAGTTTCCCGGGTGGTGAACCCGTGATCTCGTGCTCTCTGTGAGCTCATGGTGCCGAGTCCGTTGAGAGCACGGCCAATTTCCGGGTACTCATCCAGGGTCTCATCAATTTCGGCTACCAGATCATGGATCAGGTTATCATCCACCTGATCCACCTCCCAGTATATGTCCGGGTAGCGGCTCTCCAGGTAGCGCTGGGCATCCCTGGAGGTGCGGATCTCATCTCGGGATGTGGGCGGCGGCACCTCGAACCCGGACACCACGGGCCGAACCCAGCATCGGCAGCGGGGATGGGCCGGGGGCATACGGTATGTCTGGCCCTGGTAGCGGGCGGCCCCGCCCGAGCCGCCGGGATGGACGAACCCACCATCCAGCCCTGCAGTGACGGCCCGTTCCAGTTGGTCGGCCACGCTGGCTGGCTGGGCCTGGCCTTCCTGGACGGTCAGTCCACCGAGGGGGGCGCAGATGGGACAGACCCGCTCATCGTTGGCGGTGGCCCACTCCATGGCCTCCACCACGCCGGACTGGGCCCATGCGATTCGGTTGCCCTCCGCGTAGGCCCGGGTGACCTCGGTGGTTGCCACCATCTCGGCCCGGCGCCCGTCGAACATGGGTTCCAGGGCCCGGATCAGGTCGGCCCGGGTGCCACCTGTCCGGATCCAGTCGGCGATGGCCCGGCGGACATGGCGCTCTCGGGTGCGCAACATCTGGGTTACCACCTGATCAGCGTAGCCGGTGCCAAAAACCTGGTCGTCTCCCAGCACCCACTCCAGGACGGCCTCGTTGACCAGGTCCCAGTTGGTGCCGATGACCTGTACCCTGGCTGGGTCCTCCTGTTTGCGGCCGGCGAGCCCCAGGATGTGCTCCACCTGGCGCAGGCCCACGTCTGCGCCCAGCACGCCGGCATCCGCCAGCATGGTCCGCATGGTGGCGATCAGGTCCCAGGACGCTTCCCGCATGGCCCGGACCGCCTGCTCTGGGTCGGCGTTGTCCGGCCGGATCCCGGTGGGCGCAACGGCCCGCAGCATCCTGCGCAGGGCCCGGGTCAGCCTGGGGATGTAGCGGCCCTCGATCTCGGCCCGTTTCTGGTCCGCACCATCCTCGAAGCCGGGCAGGTCTCGAGGATCTCGCTGTTTACGGGTAATCGTGCCACGGAAAGGGTTCTGACGGCGGCACCTCCGGGCCGCCCGACTTGATCCCGCCCAGGATCTCCTCGATGAACCCATCTACCTCAGCATCTGGCTCCAGGCCCAGACGGGCCCGGGCCTCGTTGCGGCGAAGGACGCCCGCCCTCCATGCCTCCACGGTCCGTTTATCCCGGTCAATCACCGGCTCCGCCAGGGCAGGGACCGCCGAGAAATCGTAGGCGATCCAGGGCCGGTCTTCGAACTCATCCCGCATGCCGGCATTGAGGGCGTCCTCGAACCGGCGGTACATGGGTACCAGGGTGTCCTCCCAGAACGATCGGCGGGCCTCTCCATAGTTGTTATATGTGCTCCGCTCGATGCCGATTTTGGCCCCAGCGATGATGGATGGCACTCGCAGGACTGCGCAGATCCTGGCCTCATTGCGGGCGTCCAGGCTGGAGAAATCCAGCTCCTGGAGGTTGAGGCCCAGGCGTTGGTACTCCGCGTCCGCGTCCAGGATCATCATCTCATGCCAGTTGCGCATGCCGGCGTACTGGGCACGGATGCGGGCCCGGATCCGCTCCACCTCCTCGTCAATGAGCTTGACCTTGGTTGTCAGGAGCCCGAACGGAACTGCGGCGTTGCGGAAAAACTGGGTGAGGAACGTGGTGTTGGCGTTGTCCAGGTCCACCGTGCGGACGATGCTGGCCAGAGGGGATGCCCCCCGGCCCAGGCCCTCGAACGGGTCATCCGGGTTGGGATATTTGATGTGGATGATCTCGTCCGGCAGAAATGGCTCCAGCCCCTGGAACATGCCGGTGTCCTGGCCATCGTAGACGTACCCCAAAATCTGCCCGCCTTTGGGGACAGGCCGCACACGATCCGGTCTCAGTGGGTACAGACCCACAACCGGCCCGTTCTGGTCCTCCCGGGCCTTGTACAAGAACACGTTGCCGTCCAGCTCCAGGTAGACAATACACATCTCCTGGAGCTCGAACCACGACATGTATCTGTTGGGCCATCGGAGGATCTGGGCCAGGGGATGGTCGTCTGGCAGGGGCTCTGGCGCGTCACGCTCTCCCACGTAGGCCCGAGGTGGGGCCAGGGCCGCGGACTCGGCTTTGCGTGCTATGCAGGAGTAGATGATCGCGTTGGCGCTGTAGCCCTCCTGGGCCATGGTGGCCATGGTGGACGGCGATGGGTCCGGCGTGCCCTCGGCCCAGACCGGCCACGTGTAGGGCAGGTCTGCCTCTTTGGCCCGGCTAGGCCCTCGGATGCGGCGATATCCCAGTCCCCTCATGATCAGATCTGCGATCATCTGCCCCCTCCTCCTGGATCTACCGGGTCCACTCGTCCGGGTCAATGGCCGCGACGGTGCCGATGACCAGCCACAGGGCCGCAGCCACGGCCACGTACCAGGTGATGCCGTGGATCAGCACCCACCAGCCGAGGCCGATCAGGCTCAGATAGGCCGCTGTGGTGATGATCTGCCTGGGATCCATGTCACATGACCTCCGTTACGGTGGCCGGGTTGCGCCAGAGCCGCACCCGCTGGTAGTCCTCCTGGGGCAGGGCTCCCCTTGCCCGATCGAACGCGTCGGGTATGGACATCCCGTCGGCCAGGTACCGGTAAAACGACCGCACAAACATGGACGCGGCCCGCTCGGTGATGTCGCCGATGGTTGCCACCACATAGGGGATGCCGGCCCGGCTCAGGCTGTCGCCAATCTCGGCGGTTCGGCAGGCCATGAGGACGGCCAGCTCGATGCCCCGGTCCCGCAGCACTCGGGCCCACCATCCCGGCCGGGTGATGTCCTGTCCTCCCTCCTCGGTGTCCAGGAGGATCCCGCTGTCGGTGCCGTGGGCATCCACCTCAACCACATTGTAGCGGCCCATGTCCAGGTAGCGCAGCACACGCTCCCGTGTGACAGGCGGGGGGATGAGGATATAGTCCACATTGGGGGATGTGTTGTAGAGGGCATCTGCTGGGGAGGTCACCTCGCCGCCGGCCCGTGGCCATACCGCGAGGATGGACAGCCTCGAGATGCCCGATGCCTGCTCCAGCTCCATGATCCGCTGGCGGGCCCGGGCCAGGTCGCGCTCCAGCCGGTCAATGGCCCGCAGCAGATCCCGCTCTCGGATCACCATGCGTTGATTGACCTCCATCAGGTTGGCGAACTGGGCCTCTAGGGTATGCAGTTTGGCCCGGAGGATCACCACCTCCTGCTCCAGGGCACGGATGCGACCAGAGCGAGTTCGGTGGATCCACCATGCATATCCCCACGCGGAGACGGCAACGACGATCAGGACGACATTGAGATACTCATAGATGGGCACGCCGTCACCTCATCCAACATGATGGCCACGATCAACATTGCGATATCATGACATCATTATACATAGATTCCGGGCGAACGCACCCGCTGGAACAGGTAATGGAGGGCATGGACCATGGCGTCCACCTGGTCGTCATGGGCCGACTCCGGGAACGATGTCAGCTCATCCACGAACGCCGGGGTCCAGTGGTCTCGGACCACCTGGACCTGGCCCGCTGACCAGAGGGGTGAGACCATACGGGCTCGGGTTACCTTGTCCCGGGCCCCGGTGTCCACCGCCTCCATGGGCACAGATGCGTGCTGGCGCATGATGTCCAGGACGGCCAGCCCCGATGCGGCCCGCTCCACCACCACCAGGTGGGGGCGATACCGCTCGTACATGGCCCGGACCTCCTGCAGCAGGCCCACTGTGTCCACCCGGATCCGGTGGACATGTAGGATGGTGGCCACCTGGCCCTGTATGCCCACGGTGACGCAGACGGACCAGGAGGAGTCTGCGCCCTGGGTCCATGCCGTGTCCCAGGCCTGGATCACCATGTCCCATGGCCCATGGGCGTCGGCTGGATCCACGTAGCGGATCCACTCAGGCCGGAACACGGTCCCCTGCATGGCCACTAGGTCGTTCTGTTTCTCTCGCCGCCAGATCCCGGGGTCCGTGGAGGCAAGCCGCTCCAGGATCAGGGCCCGGGCATCCCATTTCTGTGGCCACAGCACCCGTACGTTAGGCGTCAGGATCTCCACGTCCACCAGGACGCCCTGCTCGTTGTGGATGGGCCGGTACTCGATGTCATCCGGGTCCGGCTGCAGGATGGCCCCGGTCAGGTATACATCCCACATGGGATTGTCCCGGATCAGGTTGTAGATGTCTCGGCGGGCCGTTTTGAGGGTGCCCACAATCACGATTTTGGTATGTGGCTCCCGTAGCTGCAGGATCGTCCCCTCGAACCACTGCCTGAGCCAGGCCAGTCGGGCATCGGTCCGGGTGTTCTCGTCGTCCTCCACGTCGTCCAGGATGATCAGGTCGTAGTGACCTCCGGTGATGGTCCCTCCCACGCCCACCGCCTCCAAAGTCGGGTCCTTGCCTGTGCGAGTCCGTTTGACGTAGATCCGCCGACTCGTCCAGGCCCCCTGTTTCCGGCCCCCGTCCTCGATGATGCCGCCGATGTTGGCGATATCCGCGTGGCCCACGGTCTCCAGCCAGTGGCCGCGGTAAAATGATTTGAGGGCTTGATTTCTCTCAAGCTCGCGCCGGATTGCTCCCAGCGTTTTCTCAGCCTCCGTGGCCGTTTTCTGGACAATCAGGATTCGTATGTTTGGATCCTCGCAGATCCGGCGCAGGGGCCCTGCAATGCAAAATATGGTGGATTTGCCGTGGTCCCGGGGCCAGAAATCTGCCTGGTATCGGGTCGGCCCGTCAAATCGCCTGGCCATCTCGTACTGGTGGGCTGCCGGGGCCATGCGCAGCCAGCACCGGGCAAACAGGGCCGTGTTGCGTCGGGCGGCATGGGGCAACAGGCGGACGATGTCATCATGGCGCATGGATCAGCTCGGGCTCCAGGCCCTCCTGTGCCATCCTCTCCAGGGTCACGGCCACGTACCGCGGATCGATCTCGATGCCTGCCCCGACCCTCCCTGTTCGGTGGGCGGCCAGGATTGTGGTGCCTGAGCCGAGGAACGGATCCACCACCAGATCGTCCTCGCGGGTGTGGTTCATGATGGCGTTTGCGACCAGCTCGATCGGTTTAGATGTCGGGTGCCACCTGTTTTTCCTGGGCCGCTCTATCCTCCATATACTATGGCGATGCTCTCCCATCATCGGTGGCTCATGGCCAGCCACGTAGCCGTATATGATAAACTCATGGGTGTAAGGATAGTGCAATCTTCCCATGGAGAAAGTTGGGTTTATCTTGTCCCACACGATGATATGCCTGGCATCTACGCCTGCAACCTCCAGAGAATTTATTATTTCCGCCACAAATGTTCCCGATGGGGCGCAGACCATGATGGCGCCGGACGCGTAGGCCGTCACATGGATCATGGCGTCTGCTATGATCTGGGTTGCGCTGGCCACGTCCGCATCACCGTCTATATCATGGACCACTCGTCCGGCCCTTGCGATCTCGTCCAGGCTCATGTTTTTGGATCCTATCGCCACACCATATGGCGGATCTGTAAATATAAGGCTAGATTTACTGCCATGGACAACGGCATCATGCGCATTGGGGTCGGTGCTGTCCATACATGCCACCCAGTGCGGGCCAATGGACCAGATCTGCTCCCTCTTAACGCCCCATTTGTCCACCAGGGCATCGGCAGGGTGATCCCGTAGTGGCCCATCCTCTGTGGTGTCCAGTTGCGCCTGGGAGGCCTCGCGGATCAGATCGGCAACATAGCCCCGCTCCCGGTATAGGTCGTCCAAATATTCCCGGCCTATCCCCCACTCGGCCAGCAGATCCACATCCCAGTCGGCCAGTCTGTCCCAGTCCCACTGGCCGGCCGCTCCGGTGTGGAGGGCCAGCACAAGGGCCCGCCGCTCCGCGTCGGTGAGGGGCCTGTTGGACCGACGGACATCCACCATATGGTCCGGGCCGTATGCGTCCATCAGCACCCGGAGCCGCTGGTGGCCGTCGTAGATCTCATTGTCTGGTCCCACGGCCACGGCATGGACCTGGCCGAACTCCTGCCAGGATCGGAGGAGTCGGCGGGCCGCCGCCCTGGACAGCCGACGCGGGTTGTCCTCCCATGGGATCAGGTCACCGAGCCGGACCTGATCTGGGGTCCACTGCAGGTTATCCAGTTTCGCCCGTGCCATGGGCCGCCCTCCCGTTGGATGATGTGGGTGGTACATCAATGGTCCGATGGGCCGGTGGCATGTCCCGGGCCACCTGTTCCATGATGGCCTCGATGGCCTGCTGCTCGGCCGGGGACAGGGTGATGTAGGCGGTGTTGTGGGTCTCGTGGGTTGGGGTGGCTGATTTGCCGGCCGTGGACCAGTCGGCCCGGTCCAGCAGGGAGTTGGCCGCCTTGAGCCGGATCTCTGGCGGCTGGACGGGGTGCATCAGCTCCACCAGGGTGGCCACGGCCGCGACGGCTCCCTGGGCCATGCGCCTCCTGGCCTCGTCAATGGCCGCCAGGGTGGTAGCGTCCCGCCATGCCATGGCCAGGTCCCGGATCCGCTCCACTGCCTCCTGGATCCATGGATTATCCTGGGTCATCCGGCGCCAGCGGTACGGGGTCAGACCGATCTCCTCCAGGGCCCGTTTGACCGGCCGGGCGGTCAGTTGGGCCTGGACAATGGCCAAGACGGCAGCCCGGACCATGGCCACGTTGGCCCCGTCAAACTCCTCCAGGATCTCCGCTGCCTCCAGGGCCCAGTCCGGTATGGCGCCCTGATCGGCAAAGGCCCGGGCGAGGGCACGGTCCACCTCGGGCCTGCGCTGGCTGGCCATGGCCTACCCCAGGAGCCAGCGGACGAACAGGCTGCCCTGGCCCGCATCGTCCACATGGGCCGCCCGGGTGGGCTCTGCCGGCCGAGCCCGCTCCACCTCCTCCCGGGCCACCTGGAGGGCCTTGGCCACTGCCAGGAGGATGGCAGCCATGATCTGGGCCATGGCCCAGGCCTCGTCCAGGACCTCCAGGACCGGCTCCGTGCCCCATATGGCCTGGGCCGCCAGGGCAACGGCCACGATGAGGGTTGTCCACAGTGTGCCGGGCAGTTTGATCTTGTCCATGGTTGCCTCCATATTGTATCAATCGTTTTGATCGATTATACCACAAAAAAGAGGCCCCGGCGCGGGGTGCGCCAGGGCCTTGACGTTTTCATTAATCAATCGCCCTGCCCACGTATATGATGTGGGCGGGCGTATCCTCCCGATAGCCAACATGTACGGGATATCCTGTGCGGCTGGTGCGCATATAGATCCATATGTGCTCCATACCATTTATCTCGCTCCTGTGTATCCTCGTATATATTTTCGACCATGGCCTCCCTAAAGTACTGTTGTACATTGCCAGGCTGATCAATACATCTTCGTTGTTGATATCAATATTTTCAAGCTGGCTTTTCAAATCAATGGGTATGAGCGCAAATTTTAATGGACCAATCCGGCGCACATGCACATCTGGATGGCCCATGTAGATCAGCAGGTCTGCATAGCTCATCATATCAGCATAGTCCATGATGATTTCATGTACCATTCGGGCCATTCGCTCATTAATGACTGTCATTTCTGCCTCCTATTGCCAACAAGTTGAGCCCCAGGCGCGAATGCGCCTGGGGCCTTCGGTTCTATTTCCTAGAATTATTATGAAATATTGTTTGCAATCACCTCCATCACCTGGGCCTGGGCCTCCTGGTCCAGGCTGGCCATGGCCTCGGCCAGCTCCCGGGCCAGGGACATGGCCCGTTCCAGGGCCGCCTGGGCCTGGTCCGCCTCGCTGGGGTGGGGGCGGACCTCCTCCACGACAAACCCAACCCGGTACTTCTCGGGGATCTCACTGTGGAGCTCGGCCAGCCTCTCGGCCAGGCCCACCGGGACGTTTTTGACCAGGAGGACGATGTCCTCCCGGCAATTTGCCCCGATGAGGGGCCGGCGCCGGGATCCCCCACTGGGGGCAAATGCCCCTTGGAGGATCACCACGTCCCGGCCGATGCGGACGTGGCTGTCCCGGCCCCGGCGCTCGGCGATGAGCCGCCCGGCCAGGAACCACGTGCTGCCATCAGCCGGCTCACAACAGGCTGGCACCCGGATCACCACATCCGCCAAGGGCTGCCCCTCGTACTCGAGGGGATCAGCCCCGTAGTGTCCCCGAACGATGGCCCGGACGTTGTCCATGGCCTCGGCCGGGAACTCCCAGGTGCGGGCCTTGGGATTCCAGCGGCCGCCGGCCTGTTTGGCGGCCTGGACGAAATCATGGCTGTAAGGCGAGTGGACTGCGACCTTGTCGCCGTTGACCTCGATTCTCACATCGAATGTAGCGCTTGCCATGGTGTCACCTCCCGTTAAAATAATGGGGCAGCCGTGACCATGTGGCCACGGCTGCCCTTTAATTTATTGGTTATCCTGGTGCAGGTACTTCAGGTAGTCCTCCCAGCACCGCTCAATGATCTCGCGGTGCCCGGGATCCTCATGAAGCCAGATCTCATAATCCACATTGTCTGCAATGTACGGATTGTACCCGTTCTCATACGCCCAGTCTACCGCAAAATTCATCCATCCGTAAGCGTCTTCCATGCCGGCATCGGCTCCGAGGTAGCTGGGCTCCAGGTTGATCAGCATCCGCTTCATGGTGTCACCTCCTGTGGGCTAGCACTGTTTGCTAACTACATCTATACTATACCACACCCCAGCCCCGTTTGTCAAGCCCCAATTTGGGGCAAAAATGCCTAGTTCCGGGGCCAGTTCCGGAACAGGTACAGGCCCCAGGGGCCCTGCTCCAGGGCCATGTCGGCCTGATCGGGGTGGACCCCGAGAGTGCGCAGGTCGTCCCGGGACAGGGCGTATACCAGGTCCCGGGGCATGGTGTCGTCCTGGATCGCAGCCTGGACCGCGGCCCGGTGCCAGGGCAGGACCTGGGGCACGTCCGGGGCATAGTAAGCCCGGAGGACCTGGCCCAGGTCGTCCGGGTAGTCGGGGCTGGCCAGGCGGTTGAGGATGGTCCGGGCCACCATCATCACGCCGGCATACCCCAGGACCTGGGCCTCCCCGGCCGCCCGGGCCGCGATGCGGTCGATCTCCTGGTCCGACAGGCCAGCCAGGTCCCTGCCTGCATGGCCCGTGTGACCCGGTGCATCGTCATGGTTTCGCTCACGGTAAACGATATCGTATGAGACGTGGCGGCCCGATGGGAGACCCAGGCCGGCCACCACGTCGGATATCCGGCGGCCGTCCTCGTCCACCACCTGGACCGCCACCGGGCCCTGGCGGTCCATGCTGGGGTCATACATGTGGTCCAGGGGCAGCTCGTAGGGGCTGCACCGGGCCAGGGGCCATCGGACCTGGTCCAGGCCCTCCACCAGATCCATGTCGCAGGGATGCCAGGGCCAGACCAGGATGGCCCGGTGGCCACAGACACGCATCCCGTCTCGGTCAAGGACCTCCACCTGGACCACGTGGCGTCCTGCCGCCTCCACCTCGTCTATCAGGCGCACCTGGTCCACCTCGTACCGGGCCCCGGTGACCGGGATGACGGTCAACATCACGCCGATGACCCGGCCCCAGGAGTCAGCCAAAAACTCACGAGCGTTGACAAACCGTGGATCGCTCATACCATCTGCCTCTGTATCTCATCCCCACGCATGATGGCCCGTATGTGCCTGGGGGCCACACGCTCCACATAGACCGCTCCCATAGCTTCCAGCTCCCGCAGGGCCATGTACGTGGATGGCCGCTCCATGCCCATGGCGGCCTCAACGTCGTCCATGCTGACCTCGTTGCCGTTGACTCCCAGCCTGGCCAGCACGGACAACAACACCGCATGGGTAGGCCGGCCACCTACCCGGGCGGCCCAGACGAGATAGGACGGCCGGATATAGTAGGCCGTCTCCAGGTCCACTTGTAGGGTGGGCACGTACACGTGCAGGTACGTGCCATCGGCCGCACGGATCCGGCTGTAATGCAGCCATCCCCTGCCGATGGCGTACCCAAGCTGCTTGGCCAGCCGGTATGTGTCCTGGGCCCATGGGACCAGGCCCGTGGAGACCAGCCCCTGGACCCGCCCCATCCGCGGGTACAGGGACCGGCGGGCGAACGCCACCGACACCCCGGCCCGCTCGGCCACCTGGGCCAGGGTGTCGTCCCCCAGGCCATCACGGATGTCCACCGGCACCACGGCATAGGACGCCGGGTTGTCGGACAGGAGCTCCCGTCCCAGTGGGCCCGACATCCGCATGTACCGGGGGATCATCTCGTGGTACACCATTCGCAGGGCCAGGATCAGCGGCCAGGACCAGTGGCCTCGGCCCAACACCATGTTGGGATGTACTGGTATCGGGCCAGGCAGCCTGTCATATTTCCAGTCCAGGTACGGGGGCACGTACCCCCTTATGGTCAGTGGCATCACGGTGTCACCTCCTCGCCGTGTCAATTGAGCTCCACGTACATACACCTGCCGTACTGGATCCATCCCTGGCAGGGCTGGACCAGCAGGATGATGGTGGCCCGGAATCGAACCGCAGCGGCCACGGCCGCGCCGCTGACCCGCTGCATGGCACCCCTGGCCACCTGGCGGATGATGTACCGCCAGGACGCCCAGAAATGTGTCCGGAACTGGCCGTCCCTAAATATAACAATCAACCACCTGGCGCACTTGGCCGCCCAGTAGGCGATGATCGCATCCTGGGTGTCCGGGTTGTACCAGGATTTCGTCGGGTTGCGTATGGCCTGGTAGAGCCAGCGGGTCGGGCGGTGGTGGTCGAACTCACCGCACCCGTCGTACAGGCCGACCCCCCCATGGGGAGCCGGGGCGGCCTGGGCCCTGGCCGGCAGCACCGCCACCACCAGGGCCAGGCTCAACAGCACTGTCAGGAGCCATCGGGCCCATCGCCGGGCCAGGGTGGCCGGCTTGGCCACAGCCCAGGCCCGGCCATGGCTGGCCACCACCCAGTGGCCAGCCGGCCCCACCTGCCTCATCTGCTGCCCGGTCTCGATGGACCGGATCATTTCGTTCGCAACACGATCCCAGGTTGTCATGGCTCACCTCCTCTCCTACAGGGGGCACTGGTAAATGATCCTATCCCACGCAATCCGCACGGATTTCCGTCCGGCCGGACCGCGGCGGACCTGGATGGCGCCGGAGCCGGCCAGACGGCTGATCAACATGTCCGCGTACTCCCGGCCGATGCCCAGGGCACCGGCCAGGTCCACTGGGTCCACCTGGCCCCAGCCAGTGGTGTGGGCCCCGCCGGCCTTGTAAAGGCCGTCGATGGCCGCCAGCACCAGGGCCGGCTGGGGCCGGCGGAACCGCCGCATGGCCCAGACCAGGTAACCGGGCCAGATCCAGTATCCGTCGTCCCGCATGTCGATCTGGGACACCAGGATCTGGTGGACCAGTTGGCCGTGGTGGAGCCGGACAATACCGACCAGGTTGAGCCGGCGCAAGTGGCGCACCTGCTCGTAGATGGCCTGGACATCCAGGCCAGGCCGGTACCACGGGGCCAGGTACCGGATCACGTCATCCCAGATCCGCCCCCGCTCCCCGCGGGATGCCGTGTGGACCCACACGGCCAGATTGGGCCCTGTGTCCATGTCCACCGCATCCGCTGATACCAGATGCAGGCCGGGCCGGCTCACCATTGACCGGTGGACAGTTGGCAACATGTCCGCCGGCCCTGCGTCCGGCGGCGATGTCATGGCCAGGGACAGCATCGTCCGCCACCCCCACCGGATGGTCCCCTGCAGGACCGTCCTGACGATGGACTCGGGCACGTAGATGGGACCTCGCCGGTCCACCTCCCCCATGCTGGGGATGGGTGGCGGCAAGTGCCCTCTGATCGCATTGGGCAAAATGTTGGACATATGTCACCTCCTGATCATCAAATCCAAAGTCTTTATATTGTAAATGCGAATGCCTTTTGCACCCGAGTTGTTTATTTCGATGTGACCATCATCACGCAGGATCCGCATGATCCGGTAGACCTGGCTCACGTTGTAGCCCAGCCAGGCCTCCAGGTCCACCGTGGCGATCTCCGGACCATGCTCTGCGATGAGGGCCATGGCCAGGCCATAGACGGGCCGGCCGTAGTGCTCTCGGGCCCACATGAGATACCTGGGATCCAGCCACCAGGTACCCTCTGGGATGTCCCAGGCCCCGCCCCCTGGCCTGGCACCGTATGGAGCCAGGTAGACATGGAGGACTCGGTCTTCCATCTCGAACATGCGAGACCAGAACCAACCTATCCGGCGGGCCTTGTGCATATGCCAGCGGACGTAGTCCGCCGGCAGCCATGGGGCCAGCTCGCGGATGGCATCGGCCATCGCGGGCCTCCCGGCCCGCTCTATCCCCAATGCCATGGGAACCGGAGTGGGCAGCTCCTGGGCCAGGCCCATGGCCTCCAGGTCCACCACGTGGATCCCGCTGGCGCCGATCCACGTGGTGTCCATCTGGTCATGCACCATCAGGCGCAGGCCCAGCAGCACACCCCACCGCCACCGTCGGAGGGTGTGCCGGACTATGGCCCTGGCCTTTGGCGTGATGGGGATGGGTGCTCTGGGCGGTATCGGCTGTCGTGTCGTCATGGCGTCACCTCCTCTCATCGTTCCAGGTGGATGAGCCGGCGGACCTGCTCCGCCAGCCCCCGGGTGGTGTCCATCTGCACCACCCGATCGTCAATGCCCAGGGCCCTGGCATGGGCCAGGACCACCAGGGCGAATCCATCCGGCGGCCCGATGACAACGGTGGGTTTGCGGGCCTCCACCGCCAGGGCCACCTCGTAGGCCGCTGTGGGCCCCGGCCCATCGGCTGGGGCCCACAGGATCAGCATGGCCGCATCCCGAATGGCCCGGCGCTCCCACGCGGTGGCCCGGAGAGGGTGGTAGTCCTGGCGGCATGGGTCAACCAGCACCACCGGGACCCGGTCCAGGGCAGTGGCCACGTGGAGCCGCCAGCTCACCGGGTTGTCCTGGCACGTGCCGGCCAGGAACACAGCCCGGTGGGCCAGCTCCTCTGGCACCGGGTCCGGGGGGCAGATCCACATATGATCTGTCCTGCGGATCAGCATGGCCTAATCCTCCTGCGGCGGCGTGGCCGCCAGGTCCCGGAGGGCATGGCGGATGGCCTCCAGGCGGGCGGCCGGACGGCCCCCGGCATCGTAGCCCTGGAGAGGACGCCCCAGGGCCCGCCTGATGGCGTCCACCAGGTCCGCCTCGCTGGATCGGACCATGGCGGTGGCCACGCTCCACGCCAGGTCCCGGGTGGGCACAGTGATGTCCACCCGATCCGCCCCCATGGCGTGGGCGTCCGCGGCCATCTGGGCCAGGGCCTCCACGTGCTCGATGAGCCGGTCCCAGGGCGGCTCGTCCTGGTCGTCGCTCTGATCTTTGACATCCACCTCCACCTCCGGGGCCGGGATGTCCAGGGCATCCGGACCGGCTCCGGTGTCCACCAGGGCCTGCGGAGACGCCGCACCGTACAGGGCAGCCACCGTCTCCTGGCCAGCCAGGGCCGTCATGGCCCGGGCCACGGAGACCGGATCGATCTCCACCTGGACCAGGTGGGACATTCGCCGCACCCGCTGGCCCCGCTTGTTCGTATAGTACACCGGGCGGGGGACCCGGCGCACCTGGAACACAACCCGGGGCAGGCCGCCGATCCCCTCCAGGGCCTGGGCGGCATGGCGGAGGGTGCGGCTGATGTGGATGATGTCGTTGACGCTGGATGTGGTGAGGGTCCATGTGGCCAGCCGGTTTAGCTCCGGTATGATCAGGTGTAGCCTCCCCACCGGCCGGCATCCCCCAGGGCATGGCATGGGGGACGCGGGCTGCACGTACACCTGGGCTTTGGCGTCGTAGTACAGCACCACGTTATCCCCGTCGCACCGGTGTTTGAGCCCGCCGGCGCCCCACTCCTCGCACCAGGCCTCAAACACCACGTCCGGGTCCACGTGGGGCAGGATGGCCCGGATCACCGTGGGCCGATCCCCGTAGACCCGGCGCAGGGTCTCCAGGACCTCCTCCGCCTCATCACCCTGGACATCGGGGACAAAGCGGAAATGGTCCAGGTCCACCGGCCGGTCCCTGTCATCTTTGGCCCCCTTTGCGATCCGCCCCAGGCGGGGGAGTCCGATGCCCGCCTGGGTGCTCTGAAGTCGTGGAATCATGGTATCACCTCCCGGTGGCTAGATGCTCCACGTCCACACCGGACGTGGGCGCACTGAGACTGGATGACGATCCATGGCGCACCTCCTGGCAAACACAGCAGGGCCCACCCGGCCGCTCGAGGGATGGCAGCCGGATGGGCCCTGCGGCATCACGTATCCGCCTCAACGGCAGGCCCCCCGGTGTAGGGCCGGCCATTGACCTGGACCTCCACACCCTCCTCCACCCGGGAGTGGGTGTGGCTCACCAGGGGGAGGAGTTTGGCCCGGACGCCCTGGGTGGCCAGGGCGAACAGGCCATCAATCGCCTCCTGGACGTCCTCCCCCTCGTCCAGGAGGGCACCCAGGGTCACCGTCGCCACCGCGTGCTCATACCGCGGCAGGGTGACCCTGCGCGTGTAAGATATCTTGATCTCAGTGATCTGGGCCATGGTGTCACCTCCATGTACTTAATTGTATTTGCCGACAAAATCATATTAGCATGTTGCCGGCGATATGTCAACGGTCAATTTTGTTGGCTGTGACCTCGTCCGCCAGGTCCCAGCCGTAGGGCCTGTCCTCGGGCCAGGCCATGGTGTGGACCGGGACGACGGTCCCTGCCAGGGCCCTGGCCATGCGCTGGGCCAGGCGGTATCCGTGGGGTTGGGGGATGCGGGGCCAGCCATGGGTCTCCCTGACCTGGTCGTACCGGTCCAGGAGGTCCGTGGCCCACGCGTGCTCAACGGCCCAGGCAGCCAGGCCCTCCAGGTCCCGGCGCTCCGCCAGGCGCAGGAGGCCCTCCACCTGGGCGGTGGGGTTGGGGCATCCTGCCAGGTCGTTGTCGTAGGCCACCAGCACCCCGGCGATCCGGGGTGCCAGCTCTCGGACCAGGTCGGCAAGGCGGCCGTGGTCCGCGGATGCGCCGGCCGCGGAGGCCACCGCCAGAACGTCCGGCCTGGCCTGCATGGCCAGGATGGCGTCCAGGGGAGCCTCCGCCACCACCAGGACCTGGGAGCCGTCGGCTGTAGCCCGGGCGTGGTCCGCGCCGAACAGGGCGCTTGGTGCCCCCTTGACCGAGAGCCATTTGGGCCCTCGGTCTCCGTCCTCCCAGGCCCGGGCCTTGATGGTCCGGAGTCGGCCGCCCTCCACCACGGGCACCAGCAGGCGGACGTGCCTGCCTCCGGGCAGCCGGCCCAGGCCCAGCTCCCACCGGTTGGCCGTCTCCGGGGCCACGCCCCTGGTGGCCCAGGCCCGGAGCCGGGACGGGTGGGCCAGGCCCCGTCGGACTGCCTCCTCCATCCGGGACTGGAGGGTGGCAGGGACCCGACGCCGGGGCCGATGCTCACGGTGTCCCCGTGGGGAGAGCCCAGGCGTTTGGACCGGCTCCCTACCCAGGGCCCGGGCCAGGTCCTGGATGGTGCCATGGGCGCCGCACCCGAAACAGTGGTGGACCCCGTCCCGGTCCACCAGGAACGATGGGTCACTGTCCGGGTGCAGCGGACACAGCCAGGCCCCCAGCCAGCGGCCGTGGGGACCGCGGGCCGGGGGCCCGATGAGGTGCTCGTAGGCATGGGCCCAGTCGGTCATGGCGCCTGGGCCTGCTCCGCCTCCCTGACCGCCTCCTCCAGGAGGTCATGGATCGGGAGGCCATCCTCGACCAGGTGCGCATAGGTGAGCGCCCTGGCCATGCTGGCCATGTAGGACGTGATGGCCGCGGTGGCCCGGGCCGCGGCCTGGATCTGCTCCCGGCCCCAGTGGCGGGGTACCACCATCATGGCCCGCCACTGGGTGGGGATGTGGGCCAGGGGCAGGCCCTGGTACTCGATGCCCTGTCCAGGGTCCGTCCAGGCCAGGACATCCCGTAGGTCCGGGCTGTGGTGGACCCGGACCTCCGCAAGACCACCGGTGGCCGGGTCCACCCGGGCCACCATGTCCAGGCCGATGGCCGCGTGGGCCAGGGCCTGGGCCTGCTCCCGGGTGGGGACGATGGCCCCGGTCTCCGGCAGGTCCACCAGCCGGGCCACCGGGTACCGATCCGCGCCCAGGACGACGTGGCGCCAGACCGACACCTGGGCCAGGGCCGGCAGGTCCCCGTCCCAGGCCACCCGGATGGTGGCCAGGGCCAGGGGCCGGGCGGCATGGCCTGACCGAAGGCGGAACGGGAGATCTGCGATCTCCCTTGGCTGCGCATTGTCCACGATCACGGTGTCACCTCCTAAAAACGCAAGCCCCCCACCGGGCATGGATTACCCGGTGGGGGGCTTGCAACTAAGCGTTGTGCTCGTACTGGGCCACCACCCACCAGTACTGGATGGTGGCCCCCTCTGGGAGAGCCGTGGTTCCCGGGGCCAGCCGGGGGCCCCGGTACTGGGCCACCAGGATGGCATCCTGGGGCCCCAACTCCACGGTGGCCCGGTCGTGGACCTGGACCATGTCCAAGCCCAGGTCATTGGCCACGATACGAGCCAGGTCCTCGTGGCCAATGGCGGGCACGATCTCATACCCGCCCTTGATGGCCATATCCAACTGGGCCCGGGCAGTCGCCGGGCCCCCCAGGTGGATCATGTCCACCCGGGCCCGGGCCACCTGGCCCGTAAACATGTTGATTGTGAAAGCGTTCGTGATGTACAGATTGGCCATGGTGTCACCTCCTCGGTGGTGGATGGGGCGGGCTCCAGGCGAGCCCGCCTGCGTTTGCCGATTACATCTGTAACATAGCACAGGTCCGGCCCCATGTCAAGACCCAGTTTGCCGATTTGAGCAAATTGGCCTATTGGGGCCGGACCTGTGGTCTCACCGGGCATCCGCCCATCCACCCATCCACCGGACTCGGGTGGGGCGGGGCGGGTGCTCATGGACCGCGTGCCGCGCTGGCTGTGACCCGCTCTGTCGGGAGGTGGAGGTGCCCGCCCCGCCCACCTGCCCCGGTCCGATGGGTATTGTACCGCAGCCTCCCCTCGGGCGCAAACACGCCATTGGCAACCGACGGGGCCGTGGTACAATAGGTTATATATATAATGACAGGAGGTGACACCATGATCGAGCTGCGAGACTACCAGGTTCGGGCCGTTGAGGATGCGCTGACGGCCTGGCACAGTGGGGCCAGGCCGTTGTTGGCCATGGCCACGGGAACGGGCAAGACCGAGACGGCCCTGGGGTTGGTCCAGCGATGGCTGGAGGGCCGGCCCCAGGGCCGTTGCCTGTGGATCAGCCATCGGCGGGAGCTGGTCCACCAGGTAGTTGAGCGGGTCCGGGACCACTGGCCTGAGCTCCAGCCGGCGACGGTCTACATGGGGCCGGAGTCGGACCCCACGGGCCGGCTGGTCTCGGCCTCCATCCAGACCCTCCACAGCCGTGGTCTTGGAGAGGTGTTGCCGGTGGACTGCGTGGTTGTGGACGAGGCCCACCACGCAGCCGCGCCCACCTACCGGGCGGTCCTGGGGGACCTGCCGGACGATGTCCGGGTGGTGGGGCTGACGGCCACTCCACGGCGGGCTGACGGCCAGGGGTTGACGGAGGTCTTCGACACGGTGGCGGCCCGGATCTCGGTTCTGGACGCCATCGAGATGGGGGCCCTGGTGCCATTTGCCGCCTATGCCGTGGAGGTGCCGGTGAGCCTGGCCGGGGTGGAGGTCCGGGGAGAGGACTGGGACGAGGGGCAGTTGGCCGCGGCCATGGACGTGGACAACGTCCACGAGATCCTCCACCGGGCCTGGGCGGAGTACGCCGGAGACCGGCAGACAATGATATTTGTTCCCGGCGTCCGCATGGCCTACCGGCTGGCCGAGTATCTCCAATGCCAAGGGGTGTCGGCAGAGGCCGCGGACGGCACCACCCGGGCCGAGGACCGGGACGACCTGGTGCGCCGCTACCGGGAGGGCCAGGTCCAGGTCCTGGTCAACTGTGCCCTGTGGACGGAGGGGTTCGACGCGCCGGCCACCGGGGCCGTGGTGGTGGCCCGACCCACCCGGTCCGATACACTATATCTCCAGATGGTGGGTCGGGCCCTGCGGCTGTGGCCGGGCAAATCGGACGCGGTGATCATTGACCTGGCCCCCCAGGACGCCCGGGACCTGTTCCTGGCCGGGGACCTGCTGGGCCGGCCCAGGCCGGAGCGGAGGGCCGAGGCCCGGGCATCCAGCCGGGGCGTGCTCCTGGATGCGTTCTCCTCGGCGGAGCCAGTCCGCCGGGGCATAGACGCGGACCCGAACCAGATCCGGGTCCGCCTGTTGGAATGGGCCACGGCCAACCGGCTCCAGTGGACCATGACGGACCACAAGCGGGCCGGCTTGGAGTACCAGGTCGCCAGTGCCGGCTACATGGGCGGCACCGTGGTGGTCCTGGCGCATGAGGTGCCCATCCGGGGCCACCGGGTCCGGCTGTACAACCTGGTTGGCGGGCGCCTGGAGCTCCTGGGCCGGTATGATGACGTGGAGGACGCCATGGCCCAGGCGGAACGGTTCGTCCGGGGCCACCCTGGCGGTGGCATTGCCCGCCGGTCCGCGGCCTGGCGCCGAAAACCCGCCACGGCCCGCCAGCGGTCCATGCTGGCCCGACTGGGCGTGCCGGCTACACCGGAGATGACCCGGGGGCAGGCCAGCCAGGCCATCGGCCACGCCATGGCCATCCGGGCCGTGGATCGCCTGATGGCCGGCCTGGAGCGAGCCGGCATCATCCACGGGGACCGGCCCTGGATCTAGGCCCAATGGCCTAGGCAATTTCCCCCAATCTCGAAATTGGGTCTTGACAAACGGTCGGGCCCGTGGTATAGTATAGATGCAATTAACAAATGAGCCCCCGGGGTGCGATGGGTGCACACCCGGCAGGCTATACCCCAACCCCTGAAACGGGTACAGCCCGGTTGGCCACTGGGCCGGGGCCTGGGGATGGGGGGAAGGGTGGCCAGCCTCGCCCGCCTGGCCAGCGGGAGGAGGCGCCGGGAGGTGCGGGTTCGAATCCCGCCGGGGGATGTACAATGCCCGGCCCTGCGGGGCCGGGGGCGCCTACAGCCTGGGTGCCGGGGGGCGCCGGCAATGCCCCGGATAGCAACACCGCCGACCGGGCGGCGGGAACCCAGGCCAGTGAGACGGGGACGGCCAGAGGCCCGGCCTGGCCAGGCCCGGAGCGTGTGGGGTGGGGCTCCGGGAAGTCCACAAACAGGCATCCCCGGTGCCGGGGATGCAACAGAGGGGACCATGATCAAATTTAAAAATCTCACCCTCGTCGAGGGTGGGGCAGACATCTGGAACCCTCGCCGGCGAATCCCTGCCCCTGGGGTGGGTGTCCACCCCATAGGGGAGTGGGAGGACGTACCCGAAGAACGGTACCTCGACGGGTACGTTCCGGCCCGGCGGCTCGTGGTTCTGTCCGCGCCCGATGGCGTGGACGGGATCCACGAGGCCATGGGCGCCTACGAATGGCGCCTGTGGCACGGGGGGCCGGCGTCTGGGTTCGAGTACCGGACCCTGACGCCACTGGGTTGATGTTCGCTCCATCTGCCCCCGGCGATGGATGCCGGGGGCCCATCCACCAAACGGAGGTGACACCATGATCAGCATTTTCCGATCTCCTACCGCCCTGGCCCTCATTCACCGGGCCTGGGGCCGAATGAACCCGGACCTGCCCTGGTGGGTGGGGCACACATCCCGGACGCCGGCCCACGTGCGGATGGTGGCCGTGGCCCGGCTGGCCCAGGCCACAGCCTGGGCCCTCCAGGACGAGACCTGGGCCCCGGGCCGTGACCGTGTTCAGCCTCCGCCCACTCCGTGGGTGGAGTGGGCGGCCCGACACCGGCGGGCCACCACATCGGCTATGGCCCTCCCCCCGGGAGTGGACGTCCGACTCCCGGGGACCCTCCGCCGCCATGCCCAGGATGGCGGTGGGTACGGGGGGCGCATCTTGGGGCATCTAGCGTCCGTGGTCCTGGACGCCAGATGGCGGCCACAACGTGTGGCCGCCGATGCCGAGGCGTCCCTCTGTCACGCCTCGGCCATTGAGGCCTTGGTGGAGGCCGCCGACCAGGACATCACGGACTGGACCCCAGTGGTCCAGTCCCTGGTACGGCGGGGCCACCTGGAGCTTCCCACCGAGGCCATGCGGTACTATGGCCTCGTCGGGGAGGCCGCTAAGGAAAGGCCCACCACCTCCTTGGCGGTAGAGGCGGCCGCCCTGGAGGCGGCCGTCCTCAAGGCGGCCGAGGCCTTGAAGGACCTGGAACACCCGACAGTGGCCACCCGCCAGGTCGGGTGCACCAGGGTCGCCTATACACCGGTCGACCTCAGTTTTGCTGAGGTCGACCGGGAGAAGGCCATCTGGGCTCTCCATCTCTACGAGAGCCCTGTCCTGGGGGCCACCTGGTCCCCGATCCAGGAGCCTAACCTCATAGTAGGGTACACGTACATCAGCGTGTACCCGGAGAAGGGGCACATCCCATGGCCCTGCCTGTATGTGGGCTACGCGGAGGACACCGAGCCCGGCGTCCTCTACGTGGCCCGACCGATAGACTGACACCAAGCCCCCCGGCGCATCCCTCGCCGCCGGGGGGCTTTCTCTTTCCAAGGGCCCGGCCAATCATGGCCGGGCCCTCTGCGCGTCAGCCGATCTGCAGCCCCATGGCCGCCAGCCATCCCTCCACCGGCCGGCGACCCTTGCCCCAGCCGTTGGCCCCCGCCAGGTAGACCCCTGACTCATCCGACAGCCGAACCTCCAGGTGCAGGTGCGGGCCGGTGCTACGTCCAGTGCTGCCCACGTTGCCGATGACCTGGCCGGCGGTCACCCGCTCGTTCCGGCGGACTTTCGGGGTGTCCACCATGTGGGCGTAGAACGTCTGTACGACGCTGCCGGCCCACCGCACGTCCGGATGGAGGATCCGGACGTAGTTGCCATAGCTCTCATCGTAGCCGGCCCAGAGGACCACCCCATCCGCCATGGCCAGGACCGGCGTTCCAGTGGGCGCGGGGATGTCCAGGCCGTTGTGGCCCTTGCCCCAGTAGGCGTCCGGGTGCTCGCCCCACCACTGGGAGATCCGGACGTGGGCCCGGCCCGGCAGCGGCCACACCACCCGGGGGTCATCCTGGAGGGTCCACAGCTCCAGGTCGTCCTGCCCCGGCCACTCCTCATCCCAGTCCGGGTATACCGGAGGCCACCGGTCGCCCCTGAACACCTGTGCGAACCGGTCCCGGATGGGCCGGATGTCCATGTCCGCCCAGTTGTCCGAACCCCAGTCGTACGTAAACACGGCCCCACCGATGACTCGGCCATCCTCCAGCAGCCGGCCGGCATAGTCCCGGAGCTGGGCCAGGTAGGTGTCCGCGTCCACATAGCGCCGCCAGCCCGCGCCGGTGGGGATGTCCTCAAGCGCGGCCTGCTCCAGACCGCACTCCCCGATGTAGATGGGTACCCGCCAGGGGCAGCGGACATAGCGGCCCGCGTACCAGGACCACCCCTCATCCACGCCACCACGGCCCCAGTACTCGTGGAGCCCCAGGATAGCCCGGTGCTCGTGGAGGGCCTCCTCCATTTCCGGGTACCGGTCCCACCGGGGCGGCATGTCCGGCCCGTCGTTGCCTGGCCACCCCACGCTGAAATTACCCAGCACAGCCGTCCCCCCCATGGCCCGGAGGGATCTGGCAAAGGAGGCGGAGTAAAGATCCAAAGCCTCCGGCACCCCGTCCAGCCAGACCCGGGGCTCGTTGATGGACTCAAACGCCATCCGCTCCAGATGCTGCTCTAAGCCGTTGTCCCGGACCCAGGCCATATAGCGCTGGGCGTGGACCCGCCCTAGGCCCTCCGGGTCCTCGAGCATGTAGTTATGCTGCTCCGTCAGAGCCCAGTCCCGGACCACCAGCAGGGCCAGGTTCGGGACCCGACGGAAGACCTCCCGGACCAGCTCCGGGTCCGGGTCCAGGAGTTTGAGGGTTCGGGGCTGCATGGCCTCCAGGGCCACCAGGTCCCCGTTGTCCCGATGCACCGGGATCCAGTGCCAGCTGAGCATGTTACGCCTCCTTGGTGGATGATATGGACACCCGGACCAGACGGCCCCGCCTGGGGGCCTCCTCCCGGTCCAGGACACACGACACGGACACCCGGGCCACGTGGCGCCAGTCGTCGTCCGGGATCAGTCCGGCCAGCACCAGGCCGTCCACGATGGGCTTGACGCACACGTTGTCCGGGTCCATCAGGTAGCCGGGATGGCGGGATACCAGGGCGATCTCCACCGCCACCGGGGTGGCCAGCTCCACCCGGCCGCCCGCGGCCTCCTGGGCTGCCTGGGCCACGGTGTAGGCCACCCGCTCCATGTATTTTCGCCGTTTGGACCAGTGCATCCCGGCCCAGTAGCGGTTCCAGCTCTGGACCAGGGCCTGGGAGCCTCGGGCCGGGTCGTGGATCTCGAAATGGACGCTACCCGGGCGTGGTGCCATCCTCGGGCTCTCCGTGTGGGTACTCCACCGGCACTAGGGCCCACTGGGGCCGGCCCCGTCCGTGGTGGAGGGGGTCCGGGCACAGGTGCCATCGGTGGGGGTGGGCCTGGGCGATGGCGTGGAGGACCCGCTGGTTTCGGATCCGAGCCAGGGACATGCCGGACCAGCGGGCGATGTCCCG
>Ga0256839_1001157_pt1 | contig 32717 bp, 40 predicted proteins | sample 354166metaG_FD_185968 | JGI IMG/M metagenome (GOLD analysis project Ga0256839, IMG submission 185968) | Hydrothermal vent microbial communities from Mid Atlantic Ridge, Atlantic Ocean - 354-166 | ecosystem: Environmental > Aquatic > Marine > Hydrothermal vents | place: Atlantic Ocean: Mid... | reverse complement strand
CTGGATGTGCAACTCCTGATGCTTCAGAGTTTATAGGAATTAAAAATGCATGTGCCCTAGGTGATGGAGATGCATGTTATAGTTTAGGCAAGATGTATAATGAAGGCATAGGTACAGAAAAAAGTTTCTATAAAGCAAGAGAAGCATATAAACGTGGATGTAAAAAAGCAAATCATGAAGATTCCTGTAGTGAATTTGGAAAGATGGAAGTTCAGGGTTTAGGAGAGAGGCGTGATGATTATATGGTGAAAAAAACTACAGACAAGAGTCAAAGTAATTCTGTGATTAATCCACAACTATTTGAGAGTACAAAAAATGCTTGTACGCAAGGTGATGGAGATGCTTGCTATAGTCTAGGTGATATGTATCTTAAAGGTATTGGTACAAAAAAAAGTAATAAAGAAGCACTCAAAGCATATACTGCAGGTTGTGAGTTAAGTAGTAAACGTACTTTTGATTCTTGTTATATGGTGGGAACATTCTATCTCAAAGGAGTAGGTGTACAACGTAATTATACCAAAGCAAAACAACTTTTTGAACATACATGTAATGAAACATACTCTAAAGGTTGTGCTGATTTAGGGCATATGTATCTTGATGGAAATGGGGTAAAACAAGACTACTCTCAAGCGGTCAGTCTCTTAAATCGGGCGTGTAAGGAAGATAATGCAAGATCATGTTCTACTTTAGGTACATTATATATTACAGCACAAGGCGTGAAAGAAGATTATAAAAAAGCCCATGATTTTTTTGATAAGGCATGTCAGAATGCAGATGCTTTGGGATGTTATAATATGGGGAATATATATGAGAATGGTATAGGCAGAGAGCAAAATAAACAAGATGCTATGCATTTTTATGGCTTAGCATGTGATGGGGGCATTCAAGAAGGATGCCAAAGCTTGAAACTATTGGAAAAAAGGTTTTAAAAGAGTTGGCGCCATTTGTTTTTTGATTCTATTAGATTATGCTGTTTAGTGTTATTTTAGATTTCCTTGTTCTATTTTTTGAATCATATCAGTTACGCAAAGCTCTATCATAGAGTAGACTTTTTCAAAGCCTTCAAAAGCATCAAAAAAATAAGGGTCAGGGACATCTGCACCTTTATATTCACCAAAATCACCCAAAAGATAGATATTTTTAAAACCAAAATTTTCAAGATCTGTTTTGTTTTTTTTGTCCATAGCTATGACATAATCAAATTTATGAATATCTTCATTTGTGATAGTTCGAGAGTGCTGTTGACTAATATCAATATGATGATCAAGGGCAACTTTGACGGAGTTGTCACAAGGTGCTTCTCCAATATGCCATGCACTAGTTCCTGCTGAGTCTATCTCTAACTTTAGGTTTGTTTTTTGACTAAGTTGTTGAGCAATGCCCTGTGCTAATGGGCTTCTACAAATATTCCCTAGACATACAAATAAAACTTTTTTCATTTTATACCTTCCTATAAACTATTTAGTTACAATAGCAAAAAAATAGGAACTGTAGATGAAAAAAAGTATCATTTTATTCTTTTTATTGACATTCTTTTCATTTGCTAAAGATTATACAAGAGATGATGATGTGATTTCATTTATCAATACCCTGACACAGAAATATGATTTTAAAAAAGAGACATTGGAAAAACTATTTTTAGATGTACATGTCCAACAGACAGCTTTACGTGCTTTTACCCCAAGGAAGCAACAAAAACGCTTACAAGATAAACGAACTGCTCAAGAGATAAAGCAATCAAAAAAATATTATCAAAAATATGGATCTTGGGAAAGATATTCTAGACAAAAACTCAATCATAAACAAGTAAAGAGGGGAGTTGTCTTTTTGAAAAAGTATCAAGATGTTTTTCAACGTGTAGAAAAGAAATATGGTGTGCCTAAAGAATATATAGCAGCTATTATAGGTATCGAAACAAATTATGGTAGTAATGTTGGGAAATACCCTGTATTTGACACATTAACAACTTTGGCTTTTGAAAAAAATAGAAGAAATAATTTTTTTAAAAAAGAGTTAGAAAAATTTATACAGTTAGCTTATACCCAGAAATTCAATCCTAAAAATGTTTATGGTTCTTATGCGGGTGCAATAGGGTTGGGGCAGTTTATGCCTAGTAATTACGATGCGTATGGGGTTGATTTTAATGGGGATGGACGCATTACACTTCAAAATCCACATGATGCAATAGCCAGTATTGCCAACTATCTTAAAAAAAATGGTTGGCGTAAAGGAGAAGTCGTTGCAACAAGGGTGAGCTATAAAGGGATACGCTTTAGCAAGTATGAGACGGGATACAAAAAAACGTATGATCGAGGTACTTTAGAAGGTATAGCACCCAAAAAAACATGGGATTACAAGGGGAAAGTTCGCTTGATAAAACTCACCTTAAAGAGATATGATGAACTCTGGTATGGCGCTAAAAACTTTTTTGTTATCACACGTTACAATCACAGTGCCTATTATGCTATGTCAGTACATCAACTTGCTGAGAAGTTAAAGGAAAAAAGTCATGAAAATTAGAGTAATTATCATAGATAAAAAAGGGAAAGATATACTTTACACTGGTTTGATAGAACACTATAAGAAAATAGCAAAACCATTTGCAACTGTTGAAGTGATTGAAGTGTTTGATAAAGAGATTTCAAAAGCGCAAGATAGTTCACCCAAAACGGCACAAAGAGCATATTCACAAGCTTTGGAAAAATATATGTCAAAAGGACTCAATATTGCATTGGATCCAGGATCCAAGGAGGTAGATAGTCACGATTTTGCAAAATTGCTTAAGAATAGTATGCAGGTAAATTTTTTTATTGGCGGTGCATACGGCTTTGAAAGCATTTTTTTAGATAAATGTAAAACTTCAATTTCATTTGGTAGAATAACGCTTTCACACAAACTTGTGAAAGTTGTTTTATTAGAACAAATTTTTAGAGGTTTGAGTATTAACAACAACCATCCATATCATAAATAGGAAAACTTAAATGTTAACAAAAATAGAGTTAGAAGAGTTCCAAAATAAGTTATTAGATAGAAGAGTACAAATAGAGAGAAACCTTCGAGGGACTTCTCTTGAATTGGAAGAGATAAGAGGATTGGAATTAAATGATGAAGGTGATTATTCTTCCGCATCTGCAGAAACTGTTGTTGATAATGCTATTTTAATACAACAACGAAAAGAATTAAACGAAATTGAACTTGCTTTAGATAAAATTAAAGAAGGCACATATGGCATATGTGAAATGTGTGAAGAAGATATCGCAATACCACGGTTAGAAGTGAAAAATTTTGCGCGTTATTGTATTACCTGTCGTGAAATTAATGAAAAAGAAGAGATGAAATAAAAACTCTGTTATAGGGTTTTCGTTAAATTTACTAAGTTATATAAAGGATTTATGATGAGACTTGGTTTATATATTTTTGCAACATTTGCACTTATTGCAATTATTGGTGCATTTACATACACGATTAATGCAAATAATTTTATTGTAGAAGTAATGGGAATCAATTTTAATTTTCCCGTGGCAGTATGGGTCATTTTACCTATGTTACTTTTATTTGTATTTACACTTGGACATATGCTTTTTTATGGGGTAAGAAACTATTTCAAGTTAAAAAAATGGCAACGTGATGCGAATACATTGGAAGATGCACTTTATTGGTCACTTGTAAATGAACCAAAAGAACAAAAATATGTGATGTCTGAAATCAAAAGTTCAGCAGTACTTTTAGGTAAGTCTTCACTAAATATCATTGATAATGTTGAGGGTTTAAGTCCAAGATTGGCTAAAATCGTCAATATCATTCAAAAGATTAAAAATGGAGAATATATTAATCTTAAAGAGGAAAAAATAGCTAAAGTATTTAATGAAGGTAATCCAATTTTGATACAAAATAGACTGAACTGTTTAGAATCTGATGAAAAGTTTATTGAAGATGTCATGAAGTCTCCTTCAAACTATTCTCAGAGAGTTCAAAAACAAGCATTAAAAATATATGCAAAAAAAGAAAATTTTGAAATGGCACGAAAATATATTAAAATATTTGATGTTGAAAACTTTTTTGTGATGCTGGAGAGGCTTAATACAGAAGATGATATGGGCTTAACAAAAGAGATATTAAACGATTTTGTAGAGACATTAAAACTCTCTTGTATTGACTTTATTAAGATTGCACAGGTAACTAAAAAATATTTTAAACCTGATGAAAATCTAAGTTTATTCCATAAATATCAAAATGACAATAATAAAGCACAAAATGCATATCTTTATCTTTTATTTGAATATGAACTGTTAGATCAAGTTGCGGCATATTTAGAAGAGCAAGAAGAAGATGAGTTTATGAAGTATAGGGCGTTATATGAGCTTAAACGTAGCAATAACAAATATAAATTAGAAGATATTATCGATGTACATTCTGTGTGTACAGAGACCAAAATGTTATAAATCTGTATGGCTTCACTCGATTTTTCTAAACCTTTGTATGTTTTAGCACCTTTAGCTGGCTTTACAGATCTCCCTTTTCGTTCTGTTGTGAAAAAATTTGGGGTTGACCTTACTATAAGTGAAATGATATCTTCCAATGCACTGATTCACCATTCAAAAAAAACATATAAGATGCTTGAAAAGGCACCTATAGAAAATCCTTATGCCATTCAGATTGCGGGGTCTGACCTTGAAGTTATTAAACGTGCAGTGGAAATCATCAATGCACGTGAAGAGATTACATCTATAGATTTAAATTGTGGATGTCCTGCACCAAAAGTAGTGAATAATCTGCAAGGATCTTCACTGTTAACGGATTTACCCCAAATGGCTAAAGTAATAGAAACCATTAAAAAATATTCTAATAAAGAATATACTTCTGTAAAATTCCGCTTAGGCTTCAATGAAAAAAACCATATAGAGATAGCGCATATTTGCCAAGAATCAGGCGCTGATTATATTGCAGTACATGGGCGTACGAGAGCAGGGAGATATAAAGCAGCAGTAGATTATGATGCATTAGCAGAGATAAAGCAGTCTGTATCCATTCCTATGCTTGCAAATGGTGATATTGATTCTCCTGCTAAGGCTCAGTGGGTTTTGGATCACACAAAAGCAGATGGAGTAATGATAGGACGTGCTGCAGTTGGAAAACCCTGGATTTTCAGTCAAATAAAAGAAGGACTGCAAGAGCCTACTTCTGAACTCATTAAAGAAGTAGTCTTAGAGCATTTTGACCAAATGATAAAACATTATGATGCATATGGGGCTATTATTTTCAGAAAAAACCTTCACTCATACTCTAAAGCAGGTTATCAGGGTGCATCACTTTTTAGGAATGATGTGAATCGAACAGAAGATCCTACAGAGATGAGAGAGATGATAGAAGCATTCTTTTCTCAAAAATTTATCGGTACATCGAGTTAAGTCAAATACCTTCAAAGTACTTTCTTTCAATTTAAAAAATTAAAAATGATATACTTCCAAGTTTATTGCTGGAGTGTATGAGATGATGGAACTTGTGTTTGTTGGTATTTTTATAGGAACTATGTCTGGGTTCTTTGGTATAGGTGGGGGTATGATACTCATACCTATGCTTTTGGTACTTGGTTTTGATATTAAAACAGCGATTGGTATTTCTATTATTCAGATGGTGTTTTCTTCCGTATATGGTTCATACTTGAATTATAAAAGAGGTTCACTTATCATTGGTGAAGGATTGTATGTAGGTTTAGGTGGTTTTGTAGGTGGTTATATAGGTGGATATGTAACCGAGTATATTTCGGATGAAGTCTTACAGTTTTTATTTTTCAGTCTTTTGATTTTTGCACTTTTTAGACTTTTTTTCTCTCAAAACCATGAAGATGATTCCCAAACAAAAACGCTTTCTGTTATGCTACTTTTCAGTCTAGGTGTAGGTATTGGTATTTTTGCTATTACACTGGGTATTGGAGGTTCTATCATATTGATTCCTTTACTTGTTGGAGTATTACACTACCCTATAAAAAAAGCAGTCAGTGCAGGACTGTTTTTTGTTGCCTTTTCATCTGTTGCGGGGATGATAAGTAGATTAAGCTCGGGTACAATAGATTTTCAAAATGGGTTGATTGTTGCAACAGCTTCATTGTTAGGTGTGACGCTGGGTATTTGGTTAAAAGAGCATATTTCATCTAAAAATCATAAAATGGCATTATTGTTACTTTATATCTTTGCATTGGGTATGTTGGTGAAAAAAATATGGTTTTCATATTGAGAGGGGGAATCCATTAATCTTTTAAGTATGTCTCTTTTATATTGTTCTTACAGTTTTTCTCAAGTTGAGGTACATGCATCTCTAAATAAGAAATTTCTTTTAAAATATCTTGACGAAATGTATCAAGAGGAGAGCGTATAGAGTAAAATGCCCAACGTCCTTGACGTTTGACACGTAAGAATCCAGCTTCTTTTAGGATTTTAAGATGTCTTGAAATCCGAGATTGAATCATGCAAAAGGCTGCCTCTATATCGCATACACATACAGAACCATTGAGATCTATAAATCTAAGTATGGTTAGTCTAGTCTCATCGTTGAGTGCACTGACAGTTTGTAAAAAGTTTTTCATATGGGTAGTGTATCGTAAAACCTTAGATGTATCAAGAACATAAGACGTATATAGAACTATAGTAGGCACAATGTAAAATAATTTAACCACTCACTCCGACACCCACAGGTCCAGCTCGAACCCCAGCAGTAGGATGTATACCATTTTTGTTTGCACCAACCCCTATAAATCCAACTGGACCTAGTGGAATACCTATTCCAATGCCTGGTGTACATCCATGTAAGAAAAGTGTCACGAAAAGTAGTTTGAGGAGAGGTTTCATAAAATAACCTTTTTGTTGAAAAGTAAGAAAATACCTAGTGATACAGCGGAGACAATGATGATAGATGCCCCGGACGTAAGGTTATAAGTATAGGAAGTCCATAAGCCAAGGAGTGTAAAGAGTGTAGCAATACTACCAGAGATAAACATCATAGAAAATAGACTGTTTGAAAGCTTTTCTGCAATATAAACAGGAATCGTAAGCATCGCAATAACCAAAATAAGACCTACCACTTTGATGGCAACAACCACAGTTAAGGCGGAGAGTACAAGTATGAGTGTATAGAAGAACTTGACATTAACATCACGTAATGCAGCATACTCTGAGTCATAAGAGATAGCAAGTATATCACGGTACCAAAAGGTTACGATAAAGAGTATAAGAGCCAGTAGTCCAGCCATAAAATAAAGATCTTCTGAACTCACAGCGAGTATTGAGCCAAAAAGATAACTCATAAGATCTACATTGTATCCAGGAGTTAAATCTACAAAGATTACACCTATAGCCATACCTACAGCCCAAATAAGTCCAATAAATGTGTCCATACGATGGCGTTTTTTGAGAGTAAGTGCTGCTATGAGCAGGGCAGCACCTACTGCAAAAATTGATGCACCTAAAAATATGGGAAGACCAAAATAGACAGCAAGTCCTATACCCCCATAGGATGTGTGGGCGATACCACCTGCCAAAAATACCATACGGTTCACAACAATTAAAGACCCAATAATACCAGCAGCAAAACTGACTAAAATACCAGCAAGTATGGCATGTTGCATAAATTCAAATTGTAAGGCTTCCATCATGGTTTTTGTCTCCATGTGGGTATCTCTTCTTCACAAGTATCACAATTTTCAGCTCCTAACATTTGTAAAAGTTCTATTTCACAAAAGTGTTCATCTTTTCCATGGGTATGGAAGGTTTGTTTTTTGTCTGATATATCATGATATGAGAGTGTTTTATTAATGTGTGTTGCCTTGTTCGCATATTCAAGTATGACAGAGATATCATGACTTACAACGATGATGGTGATATGTTCATTTAAAGTTTTGAGTAATTCATAGATTTCTTTCTGTCCGGTAATATCTATGCTTGAGGTAGGCTCATCAAGTATAAGTATTTGGGGATGTGTACATAGTGCACGTGCTATCATAACCCTTTGACGTTGTCCACCAGAAAGAGAACCTATTTTGGTTTGAGCATAATCATCCATGCCTACTTTTTCCAAGGCACCAAGAGCACAGAGTTCTTCGTGCTTACCATAACCAAATAGTGGACGTTTACCTTCAACATGACCCATCATTACGACTTCAATAACCTTAATGGGAAAGTCTGTATTTACATTGGTGTTTTGAGGTACATAACCTATTTGCGTAAGACTATGTTTTGGCATTTTTCCTAAAACTGTAATATTTCCTTTTTTTGGGGTATAAATGCCCAAAATAAGTTTAAGAAGTGTGGATTTTCCTCCACCATTTGGTCCTATGATGGCAAGAAAGTCTTTCTCTTCTACTTTGAGGTCGATGTTTTCCAATACAGTTTGTTTTTCATAGGAAAAACTAAGATCAGTGATTTCAACAACAGACATATTAGTGTTTTCCTGTCATTGTTTTGGCAATGGATAGGAGGTTTTCTGACCAGTTTGGGGCTAATGGGCTTACTTTAATGACAGGAATACCTAATTCTTTAGCAATAATACGTGCACTTGCATCTGAAAACTCTGCTTGTGTAAAAATAGCCTTAACTTGTGTTTTTCGTGCTTCCTTGATAAGGTGGATGAGCTCTTTTGGTTTAGGGGCTTTCCCTTCAACTTCTACCACAATTTGTTCTAAGTTATACGCTTTAGCGAAGTAACTCCACGAAGGATGAAATACCATAAAAGTAGGTTTTTCTTTTAAGGAAGAAAAGATTTTTTTTATTTTCATGTCAGTATCGTTTATAAAATCTAAAAAAGTTTCAAGCTTTGTTTTGTAATAGCTTTTATTCTCAGGGTCGTATTGTGCCAATGCCTTGTATATATTTTGTGCAATCATCTTTACATTCTTCGGATCTGTCCAGATATGTGGGTCATCACCTTCATGTGAATGTTGAGCATGTGTACGATGGGACGTTTTCATCTGTATTTTAGGTATAGAATCTGCGATATCAATCACTTTCATTTTTTTATTTAAGTTCATAAATTTGGGTAGCCATACATTTTCAAATTCGACATCTATCGCAAAATAAAGGTCTGCTTTTGCAATAGCCAACATCTGTGAAGGTTTTGGCTCATAGATATGTGGGGAGTTTCCAGGTTGAACCATAAGTTCAATCGTTACTTTATCTCCTCCAATGGCTTTAAGAAATGTGACTTGAGGTAAGATACTGACTATTGCATGTATATTTGACAACAGGTAGCTTGTGGACAATAGAAAAATAAGTATGAATTTATGCATATGCGAATTATAGCGAATATTGTATGATATCTGTCTATAAGATAGTTTGTTATAAAATCAAAACTAAATATTTTGAAGTTTTATTATTTCCAAAAGGGTTATGTATGATGCAACATGAGAGAAGAACCAATATTGAAGTCTCATTTCATGAAGATGAAGTCAAGTTGGCAAAAACAGTGATGGATAAGTTAAGAACAACTGTAGAGTTTCTCTATTACCTGATGGACTATAGAGGAAAAGTTTCGTTCACGATGATTATATTATCTGCCGATGATATCAAGTTGGGAGTATGGCTTCAAAAATGGAAGCGTAACACAGATGTTTTAATAGAAATTGATCCAGCTAAAAATGTTTATGTACTTATCTGCCAATCGACAGATCGTGAGGGTGGTAAAAAATTCGCAGAAATTTTGATATCTAATATAGGTATGAATGGTGGTCATGGTACTTATTGTGTAGAAACAGTGCTGAAATCAACCAAACATTCAATACAAGAAGTCATCTTTAAAATGGTCGAAAAATATATCTCCGTAAAGCAAGAAGAAAAATCAAATCAAGTTTTTTTTACGGAATTGGAAAATGAAAAAATAAGTGATAATGAAGAAATAGTCTATAAAAATGAAGTTGTAGAGAGTTAATAGTTGGTTTATATTCATCATGTATAATTTCCGCAATTATATATTATAGGATTCTTCTATGCTACAACTTGAACAAAAAAACACAACTTCATGTATATCGCATTCTTTAGTGATACTTTTGCTACCTTTTCTTTTTTTACTAGGGCTGTTACTGGCGTATGTAAATATATTTTCTTTGAAAGTTGAAATACATACATTAATCATTGTTGCTTTTATTTTTATTGTGTTTGCATTTTTTGTTAAACACAATGCTAACTACAGTATCTGCCATATGCATAATACTTTTACAGGTATGGAAGATGACTTACATACCGCATTGCGCGCAAATGCTTTGACCATTATGGGTAAGACCAAGTCTACACTACATGTTAAAGATTTTATAGCTGAGTATTATAAGGATATTCGAAATGATAATTTTGCGCGTGTAGCACCATCTGTATTCCCTATGCTTGGTATTTTGGGTACGTTCATTGCTATAGCTCTATCTATGCCTGATTTTACGGTACAAGATATCGAAGCTTTAGACCGTGAGATATCTTTGCTCTTATCAGGTATCGGTACAGCATTTTATGCTTCTATCTATGGAATTATGCTTTCTTTAATCTGGACATATTTTGAAAAAAGAGGCTTGGCAAAAGTAGATAAACAGATATTTGAACTAGAAAAGATATATGGCTCAAGGGTATGGAAAAAATCTGAACTTATCAAACACGAGCATATGCAAAGTGAACTAAAAGATCAACAGATAGTCCAGACACTTAAAGATACATTTAATATGGATTTTATCAAAGAGCTAAATGAACAGTACCTGAAAAACTTTACAACTATCATACATGATACCAGTAGCAGTTTTACAAAACTTACTGTACACATGCAGGAAGCATCAGCAGAACTTCGAGATACCCTAGAAAGCATACAAAATAGACAGGAGACAGTAGATGCAGTTTCTGCCATGCAAGAGAATATTGAAGGATTTAACAATAATGCATTAAGTTTACAACGATCTATGGAACGTTTTGATGGTTCTGTAGAGCATACGTTTGACAAAATTGATAAAGAGTTAGGCGTGGCAGTTGAAAAGCTTACTACCTTTGCACGTATTATTTCTGAACAAAATCAACTCATATTGAAAAACATGGTTACATTGAAAGAAGAAGAAAAACAGGAAAATGCATAGTATGTTTCATCATGATAAAAGTGATTCAGACAGTAACTTTTGGATATCTTACGCCGACCTCATGGCAGGTTTACTTTTTGTATTTATTCTTCTTATCGGTGCTATCGTTTCCAAGTCTTCTATACTCAAGTCTGTGTTGCATGACAAAGAAGATTCTTTAGAAAAAAGTTTGGCACTTGTAGAAGAACAAGAGAATGATATGTTAGAAAAAGATACATTGGTAGCACGATTAATGGCAGATTTAAAAAAAGATAAAAAACGTATAACTGAACAGGAAAAAGCTTTAGAAGCTAAAAATGCCAGTATAGCTAAGTCAAATCTCTTATTATCCGAAAAAGAGAGGCTTATAAAATTAAAACTTTCTGAGATTTCGGAGTTAAACAAAAAACTATTGCTAAGCAAGACAAAAGTAGATGTACTTAACACTAAAATAGTAATGGTTCAAGCAATGTTAGATAAAAATACGACTACATTGAAAAAGACAAAGAAAACACTCGAAGAGTATCACGATAAAGTACTTGTACTCTCAAGTGCTTTGACAGATGCTAAAGATGCGGTAAAGATTAAAGATGAAAAACTTTTGAATGTATTGGCTTTAATGGCTGAGCAAAAAACAAAATATGATGATTTGCTTGCAAATTTACAAAGACAAAAAGCAAAGATTAAAACACTAACGGGTATTAAACTACAGGTTGTAGCATCGCTCAAAGAGGCCTTGGGATCTAAAATCAATATAGATAAAAAAACGGGGTCTCTCAAACTTGCATCCAATATACTTTTTTCTGTAGGACAGGCTACACTGAAAGATGAAGCCAAAGAAGAACTTAAAAAAGCTTTTGAAGAGTATATAGGTACCCTGGTAACAGATGAAAATATCAAACCACATCTTGATAAAATTATCATAGAGGGGCACACAGATAGTGATGGAGGGTATATTTATAATTTAAAACTTTCACAAGATAGAGCTTTAGCCGTGATGGAGTACTTGCTTACATTAGAGTTTAGTAAAAAATATAATATTAAGCCATTAGTGATAGCATCAGGACGTTCCTATCTTGACGCAATAAAAAAGAACGGTGTAGAAGATAAAGAGGCATCAAGACGGATAGAAATAAAGTTTAGACTTAAAAATGAAGATGCAATGCATGAGATAGAGAAGGTACTAGATGCACAATGATTTTGAACCTAGGCATTTACAAAAAGCCACAAAAGCTTTGGAAAAACATCTTAAAAAAGTAGAGGAATATGCATATATAAATGAAGAGTATAAAAAAGGAATTTTAAAAGAACCCTCTTTATGGGACAAATTTATACGTTTGTTTAAAGTCTGAATTTTTCAAATGCTTTAAAGCCAATGCCAAATGATTTGGTTTGATTGTTCTCTACTTTTTCCTTCTCTTCTTTTTCTTTTTGGTGCTTTCTAAAAACAGTAATTTTTTCTAAATGTTCTTTATATGTTTCACTAAATCCATGTGTGCCTTGTGGGTTGAGCATAAAAAAAAGATACTTACTCTCTTGGGGAGTTACTGAAGCTTTTAATGCATCTATTGAGACAGAACTTAGGGGGTGAGGAGGCAAGCCCTTATGTTTGTAAGTATTGTATAGGCTCGTATCATTTTTAATACGTTCTGGAGTAATTATCGTATGTGAATAGTTACCATAGTTGAGTGTCCCATCCATTTGTAATCGCATATTTTTTTCCAGTCGGTTATAAATAACAGAAGATATAAGGGGCATTTCTTGTACAGAGTTACTCTCTTTTTGAATAATCGATGCGATGGTAAAGAGCCTTTTAAGACTTTCCTTATCCATAGGCGTTGTTATATATACATTTTGAAATTCTTTTAATGTACGGTTGGATGCAAGAAAGAGATAATGTATAGTTGTATTTTCATCTGCATTTCTGGCTAGAGTATAACGCTGTGCGAGTATATCACCTTCTTCAAATTGCGCAAGGGTTTGGTAATGTTGAATAAGTGATTTTTGCTCAAGTTTCATATCCTTTGCAAGACGTTGAGTGATTTCTTCTTTTGTTTCTCCTGCATATATGATGATATCCATAAGGGCATTTGTTTTTTGAGTATGAAGGTGAAGAAAAAATGAAAAGCGACCTTGTTTACTGGGATTTACATTATACCAACCTTTTTCAGGTATTTTTTTTAGTGTCAACATTTTTTTATCTATCCAAGTTACCTCATAGCCATTATCTTTAAGTGTATGTACAATGTCACGTATGTTTGATGAGGGAATGTAAAATACTTTTTTACCATCATTTATGGGTATAAAATGATAAGCAAGGGACAGTAAAAAAAGAATAAGTATGATTTCAATATAAAAAATAAAACGTTTGTATTTTTTGCTTAGTATATGTATCATGGTACTTATTATAACAAAGTTGTGTGATATCTAAAAACTATGGGTAAAATGAACGTAGTGTTAGCACTGTTTTGCTAAAAATGCATTAAACTGATTTGCAAAAGCATGGGCATCTTTTGGTCCGAAGGATTTTGGACCTCCAGTTATTTCACCACTTTCTCTGATGCTTTCCATAAGGTTTCGCATGGCTAGGTATTGTTTGATGTTATCAACTGAATAGAGTTCTCCTCTATGGTCAATAGCATGTGCATGTTTAGATATGATACGATCTGCTAAGGGAATATCAGCAGTAATTACAAGGTCATGTTCTTGGCAGAGTGCAACAATATGATGATCCGCTTCATCTGCACCTTGATTTACGATGATGTACTCAATATATTTTGATGACCCTATATGTATTTTTTTGTTTGCTATAACTTTAGTTCTAAGTGCTAAACGTTCAATACTTCGTAAAATAATAGGTTTGAGAAGATTTGGCAAGGCATCGCCATCTATAAAAAGAGTCATTATCTAACAAACTCTTTAACACGACCGACTTCACCTGAAGTTAAACGTACTTTTATACCATGGGGATGTGTAGGTGAGTTGGTAAGTATTTTTTGCACTTTGCCATAGGTAATATAGCCAGATGATTGATCTTCTTTTAAAACAATCCCTACATTCATGCCATACTTTATGTCTGATCTTTTTTGTCCCTCAGCCACTTTTAGGCCTTAGGTGAATAGTTAAGTATTTTTTTAACTGTATCAACAGAGCAGAAAAAGAGTGCATCAAACAAAGGATTGAGTTTTGTTTGGGTATCGCTAATAAGATCAAAAGCTTGAAAGAAAAAACCTGAACCATCTTCTTTATGGGCTGGTTTTACATGAAATACTATGGGCTTGAGTGTACGTACAAGGTTGAGTATTTTTTTATAATTTTTTTCATCTGGGTTTGGTAGTAGATTGTCTTGCTTACTTTCATTGACACGTGCTTTTAGGAGGAGCTGGAGTTTGTCGTTAAAAATAACTTTGTTCCATGTGATTGTTCCTAGTTCAATATCGAATCTTGAGTTTCCCGAAGTCAGTGGGTGAGGTTTTGTCTCACGAATAGCCTCTAGAAGTTGCAGGAAGAAGTTTTTCCCTCCAAAGTTATTAGCAGAGGTAAGTAATTTTTCATGGTAAAGTTTTTTTTCGTCATCAGTTAAGGTATTAAAGTCACACATTCTTTAGTTCTTTATATTAATTTTTGTAATTATATCTAAAAAGGTAATATATTAATTACGCTTATTATATAATAAAGATTATATAAAATATTGAGGGTATAAATGGGAAGTTTTCCAAAGCATGAGAAGAATGGTCTTGTAGGGAGTAATGCATCTATATATACTTCATATGAAGATGTAGATAAAGAACAATTAGAAAAAGATATTGATGCTATTAGAGACACTATGACCCCGGTAGGGGAAGAAGATTTTAAGCATTTATTAAAGCTTGAGCGTTGGGGTAAAATGTTTACATATTCTGGGCTTGCACTCACTTTGATATTAAGTATAGCTGAAGTAATACTTGGTGGTTTGAGTGCTTGGATTTTTTGGCCTCTTGCTATGGTTGCTGCACTTCTTATAAGTACAGGAAATGTTTCAAGATGGGCAAATACTGCACACCCAATCTTTCATGGAGGGTATGATAAAGTACCAAATATCCCAGAGCGATATACAAAAAAATATTTTGCTAAAGGTGCAAGACGTTATGTGGATTGGATGGATTGGATTAAACCAGATGCTTGGTCGTATGAACATAATATTATGCACCATTATCATTTGGGAGAAGATGAAGATCCCGATCATGTAGAGAACAATTTACAGTGGCTAATCCAATCTAAGATACCGATGTGGCTTCGTTATATTATTGTATATGCATTTGCAGGGACATGGAAGTTTACGTATTATGCACCCAATACACTTAGAATTTTGGCAAATAAAAAATTAAAAGAAGCGCATAAAAAAGAAATTACAGATTTTGAGTTAAACCCCCGTACCAAAGCAGGTTTAGAACTTTGGATGGAATATCTACTTCCCTATGGACTTTTGAAGTTTGTTGTTTTCCCAGCACTTTTTTTACCGTTGGGGACAGCAGCTGTATTGAATGCCTTGATTATTATGTTGTTCGCTGAGTTTTTTGCCAATCTGCATTCTTTCTTGGTTATTGTGCCTAACCACTCAGCAGAAGACATCTATATGTTTTCCGAACCTAGTAAAAGTCAAGGTGAATTTTACTTGAGACAGATTATGGGGTCAGTGAATTATAACACTGGTTCTGATGCCATAGATTTTGCACATGGTTTTTTGAATTATCAGATAGAGCATCATTTATTTCCAAACATGCCTCTGAGTTATTATCAAAAGATGCAACCTATCGTAAAAGATATCTGTAAAAAACATAACCTTGAATACAGACAGGAATCTGTATTTAAAAGAATTGGGATGACTATTGACTTGATGGTGGGAAAGACAAAATTACTTAGGGTAAATGGTATTTAGAGGAGAGGTCTAATACATTTTTCTTACGAACTAACTTCACGATAGTTACACTTTTCTTTTATAGTATAAGAGTAAGAAAAGGATATATTATGACAGTTAAAACAAAACGTTTGGCATTGGTTGCTACTGCATTGACTTCTACTTTATTGTTTACAGGTTGTGTGCCTGTCAATAATGGGTATTATGGTAATTATGGCTATGGAGCACCTCAGGTTAATGTGGCTCTAGCTAGCTATGGCTATCCCTATTATTTTAATAGACCCTATTATTATTATGGTGGAAGGTATTTTTATGGAGGTTATTATAGAAATGGTTATTACCATTATGGCAATAACAGATATAGAAATGGGCACTACTATAATAGAGGGCATAGATACTATAATGGGAGACGTTATAGAGCTGTAAATGGTTCACATGGGTATTATCAAAGTAGAGGCCATTATAAACGCTCAAATCATTATCGAAGCAGAAAAAGAAATGTAAATCGAGGAAATACGTATAATAGATCTTCAAACAGACAACATGTAAAGAATAGATCACGAAGTAGTAATACTTACAGAAAAAATAATACCAGAAGAAATAGAACAACACATCAAACAACAAGAAGCAGACCACATCGATAAGATCTGTCTAAAATACACACCTTATAGGGGTATTATTAGTACCCTTTCATTTCACCTTCTAGGTAGCGTATAGACAGTTTTAGAGCTTCTATGACCGAAATATTTTTTTCATCTAGGTATTCAAGAGACAATAGCCGTAATTTTTCAAGATAAAGGTTTAGCAGTTCTTCATTTTCCATTGTTAAGCCTTTTTGTAATTTGTATACAAAAAAGTGTAAAATCAGGTAGATGTAAATCAGCATTTCTTTGTTTTGCTCCCCACATAGGTTCTGGATAACAACTGTCATCTTCAAAACGTGCCATAATATGCCAGTGTACATGTGGCATATAGTTTCCAAAAGAAGCGATATTTATCTTCGTAGGTTTATAGTAGGATAACATCTCTTTCTCAATGATGTCTAATACATCATAAATTTCTGTACGGATGTGTTTGGGTACTTCACTCATCTCTTTGTATGGGTATTGGGTAAATATTTTGAGCCAAGGGATTTGAGATGTTTCCGTTTCTATTTTAATGGTTTCATTTTCATAGAGTATCATTAACGTATCCTTTTAATAGAATGTCTTCCAAGTTGATAAATAGTTGAAGCCTGTGTGTTTGCTTGTAACGGTTCTATAATAATATCTGCCATCTCTTTTGCAAATGTTTCATCATACGCTTTACTACTGAGGTTTGCAGAAGTTGTATATGCCCATGTAAGTCGATTTAAAAGAAGGAGGTGATGTTTGTCTTTTATAACACGATAAGAGTGTCCATTTGGCATAATAAAAGTTGTTTTTTTAGCCCGTCTTACTTTATTTTTATAGGCAGTAGGGACACGGGAAAACCTTTGAAGTGTTTGGAGACTATTGACCGCTTTGATATAGTGTTTATGTGGGGGTCGTTGCTTAATGGCAGTAAGTTTATCTGCATTTTGTGAGACAAAACCGATGGTAGTATCGGTTTGTGTGAGAAAGACTTTATTTTTTAGCATGGTAGGAGCACTTCTTTTACATCACTGTAGGTTTTACTTTGACAAATGATTTCTATTTTTTTATCTGGTATTTCATCTACAACGAGTATGCTGGAAAGATCATAAGGTGTCACACCAAGTTTTTCACGTAAGGCTATTTCCTCTTCAAAAAGAGGAGGTGCATAGATAAGCTCAGTGACTGTTTGATAATTTGTGTTTGCCAGGTTATTGTAATAGCTTAAGGTAATAAAACGTACTTCATCACGGTTCATATGGTGGACATTTCCAACAGTATATTCTATTTTACCTCTGCTGTATTCACCTTTAAGTGTGGAGTAGGGTAAAAAGTGTGCAGGTACAACTTCTTTGCGAACACGTAAGAGACCTGAAAGCAAACGCCAGTTTAAAAAACGTTGTTTGATGATTTTGTGGGCAATGTTTTTGTCTTCCAGCTTCCAGCGGTGTTCATACATCTTAATACGTTCTTCTATAGATTCTGGTTGGATTTGTCCAGAAATAGGCTCAAAGAGTTCATCGGCTAGTTTTTCTTGTTGGTCTCTTTGGATGTTGAGTGCATAGAGGCAACCACAGTAGTCTTGGCGGTAGAGGGCATCTTCTTTTGCCATGATATTTTGCTCTTGTGTGCCTGAGGCTTTTCTGTAATCAGGTGCTAAAAATGTAAGTCCTAGTTCTTTACCTAAAGCATCACCAGCAACGCTAAGCTGTTCGAGTGATTTTTTAGGACTAGTGAGTAGGGTAGAAGTATAACTACTTTCTCCAAGCTCTTTGGCTTTGTGTGCCGAGACTTCAAATCGCCTGTCGAAGCATATACCACAACGAGCCCCTTTTTCAGGCTCATTTTCAAAACCTTTAACTAAAGAGAGCCATTTTTCTACATCGTATTCACCTTCTATAAGGTCGATACCTAGCATTTTACAGCTACGTTTAACATCAAGTAAACGTAAATAGTACTCAGAGTAGGGATGTATATTTGGGTCATAAAAAAACCCTGTCAGTTTTTCTTTCGGGTACTCTTCTTGTAACTTCTGTAGGAAGTAGTGGCTATCGACGCTGCAACATATATGAACCAACAAGGCTTTTCCTTTTTAAATATTTGTAGGGTACGTTTGCAAATGTACCTTTTGTTAGCCCTAGGGCAAAAGTTTGATATATAGCTTAGATTATGATTCCATAATGATTTTTGCTACATTCTCACTGCTACCATGAGAAAGATATGCTTTTAATTCTTCTGCTTTTTGAGCGAAGATATCTCGGTCTGTATTGTAGTACTCTTGTAATAAATTGTCAACGGTTACTTCATCTTGCAGTAGCTCATTGTGTAGGGTTGTATGATTGTAGTTGCTGAGTATAATGTTTGCAAGACCTACTTGTTTGATACCCAGTATTTTGGTACCTATAAAAAAATCTATTTTTTTTGCGATGTAAGCAAGGGTAAAGGGTACACCTATCAGTGCAGCCTCAAGTGTGGCAGTCCCAGAACAGATAAATGCAAATTCTGAGCGTCTGAGTGCTTCGTGAGTATCACGCAGGACTTCAAACTCACGGTTACCTCTATAGAGTCTGGCAATTTTATTTCTACTAAATGAAGGAGGTATAACAAGAAGTGGACGGATGTCATTACCCAGTTTCCGTCGTAGTTCTAAAAATATAGGCATGAGTCGTGTTATCTCTGAAGCACGAGAACCTGGCATAAATGCAATGACGTTTTTTGTCTGGGTTTCATTTCGATGTATGTCTATCTCATCCAATAGAGGGTGACCAACATATTGTGCTTTTCCTTGGGGATAATAGTCTACTTCAAAAGGGAGTATACCCAGAAGTTTGTCACAGTATTTTTCCAGTTTTTCTACACGTTTTGGGCGGCTTGCCCACACTTGGGGTAAAATATAGTACATGATTTCTTTATTGGGGTACTTCTCTTTGAGTTTTTTGGCCAAAGGCAAGTTAAATCCTGAAGAGTCCATGAGGAGTATTTTGTCTGCATCTTTAGCTAATGTGACTAGCTCATCGGCTACTTTAAAAAACCAACGTATCTTTATGATGGCATCTACCACACCCATGATGGCCATTTCAGAGATGTCATGAAGAGGTGTACCCAGTGATTTGTCAAAAATACCTAATAGTTCTACATCTTTGATATGTTTAAGTACTTCTTTTAGGTGGAGGTTTGAGGAAGGTTCTAAGGCACTGACTAATAATTTCATACTTTTTCCAGATTTATTTACATTATTTATATTTTTTAGGATACTCAAAAAACTTCTGTTTTCCCTTATGTGGAGCGACACCATCTTCAAATTCTATGGCGACTACTGCAGCAGTAGCCAAGTTATAGATGGATTTATTTGAGAGCATGTCATTGAGGGCAGTAAGCCCAGGGTTGTGTCCTACCATCATCAGGCTATCTACTTCTTGAAACATCTCTTCTATTAAATACTGAAGGCTAATGTGAGATGCTTCATAAATGCGTTTATCAAAACGAAGCGTACCACCCAAAGCTTCATGATAATGTTCAGCTGTTGTTTTGGCACGTTTGGCAGGGGAAGAGAGTATCAGTTCAGGTGTGACACCTTTTGTTTTAAGGAGGTTTGCCATAAAAGGGGCATCTCTTTCTCCTCTTGGATTAAGTGGGCGCTCAAAATCACTGAGTGTATTGTCACCCCAATCAGACTTGGCATGACGGGCAATGTATAGTATCTTTGTAGGCATCTTTGTATTCCAGTTTTTTTGCTTTTGATTCTATTTTAACATAATTTGGTTTTTGGGTTCAATTTTTTTACTAAATGTTGATCCATCCAAACAGTAAAAAACCAACACTAGCCAACCCAGCACCTAGCAATGCATAAGGCAACTGTGTTCGCACATGGCTGATGTGGTCACAGTCTGCTGCCATGGAAGAGATAATAGTAGTATCTGAGATGGGAGAGGCATGGTCACCAAAGATTCCACCACTAATCACAGCAGCGATGACTAAGGGGATGTCCAAATGTAAAGTAGCTGCAAGTGCTAAACCTATGGGCATCATGATAGAGAATGTCCCCCAGCTTGTCCCCGTAGAAAATGCAGTGATGCTCGCTACCCAAAAGATAAGCAGGGGTACCACCACAGGAGAGATGTTACCTTGTAAGAGTGTAGCCAAGTACTCCGCAGTACCTAAATCACCGATGACTTTACCTATGAGAAGTGCAAAAATCAAGATACTGGTAACGGGCAACATGTGTGCCATACCTTCATACATCCCTTTAAAAAAGCTTGTATGAGAGAGAGATTTGCTAGGTACAAAGTAGGCATAAACGAACAAAAGTGTCACTATCACTGCATAGTAAACAGAAGTAGAGCCTGAGCCTTTAAAAATGTCACCATCCCCTGTAAGATACAATCCTACAGGAACCATAAGTATCATCACGAGTAATGGCAACACCATTTTGTAGGGTGTGGCTTTAACTGTGGAATCTACTATGGGTGTGATACAAGGGATGGCTTGCGCCTCTTTTTGGGCTTCTCTCATGGGACCTATGTCCCATTTCCATAGTATGGTAGCGAGTAAAATGAGTAGGGTAAAGATAGAGTAAAAGTTATATGGTATAGAAGCGATGAGCAGAGAGACAGCATCCCCAGAGATGACTTGAGCATCTATGGCAGTGACTATGAGTCCTAAGAGTAAAGCGCCCCATGCATTTAGAGGTATGAGCGTACAGATGGGTGACGAACTTGAGTCACAGATATAGGCTAGTTTTTCTCTACTTACGCCGTTTTTATCAAAGAGAGGTTTGGCTACTGTACCTGCTACCAAAGCAGTGATACTAGACTCTATGAAGATAAGTATGCCTATGATGTAGGCTAAAAGCATTGCGCCTTTGGGAGAGTCTATGCGTTTTGCTTTTTGGCTTAGGTAAACCACAAAGCTCTCTACTGCACCTGAACGTGAAAGTAAGTTTATGATAGCACCGATAAGCAGCATAAACAAAAGCGTTTTGACTATCCAACCTTCTGAAAAAAGTGTAATAACACCATCAAAGAGTGCTATAAATGCGTTTGCAGGATTATACGCATTTAAAACTAGAAAACCAGCAAAGATTCCACCTATTAATGAGACAATAACATCTTTTGTTAGTATGGCTAAAATGATGGTGAGTATGGGGATGGCAACTGAGAGTATTCCGTATTCCATGAGGTGACCTTGTAGTTTTGATTGGATTATAGCATAGGGACATTCAATTTTATAAGAGGGAATTGAGACGTTAACGTCAAAATACAGTGGCAGTCGAAAGGGGGCATAGCTTTTGTGACAGTCAAAGGATGTGATGTTTTTGACTGTCCGATGAAGTGACTTATTTGGTGTTTTTAAAGATGAAATTCAACATCATATTCGCCACAGACTTCTATAACTTTTGTTACATCTGGTGGACCTGGCGGTATTTCACGGTCGAGTGCCGAGAACATTTCAATGGCTTTACTATTGGATGTTGTTACTTCAATCAGCTCACCACCACCTTCGCCAAAGCTAAATGCATGTACAGTGCCAGCAGGTACATTTACAAAAGTGCCTTCGTGACAGTTGGTCGTTTGACCATTACAAATAAACTGTACACTGCCTTTTGTAACATAAAATGATTCATCCCAAGGGTGGCTATGAGGAGGTGGGCCTGCACCTTCATTACCAGATTGAAGGGTGATCTTTTGTGCTTTCGAATCAGTGAGTACAGTGATGTTTACTCCAATAACATTAAGTACCGTACTTCTATCGCTTGGTGTAATTAGCTTTTCTTGTTGATTCATAATGTATTTCTCCTTTTTGAAAATGTCTCGATTTATTTTTTCAACTATTTATTGAACCAATATTATCATATAACATATTTTTATATATAATGTCAAGAATCTGTATTAGTCCACAACATATGGCACTCTTCATGATTTTCAAAAAGTATGTCAATATGCAACTTTTTTAACTATCGTATGTGTTTTAAGTGGGTAATTTGGCGATATTTGAACATTTTGTTCTTTTATTTGTTGATCTAGGCAATAAAAACACATTCTGTTGCAATATACTATGCAAAAAGGAAACATTCTATGAAAAAAATATTACTAATCCTTACTATATTTGTGCTCACACTACATGCCAAACTCCCCAACACCAAACAACTCATAGTAGTTAGCACACAAAACTGGTCAACTCCAAACGGAATACTCCAACGTTATGAAAAGAAGAATAATACTTGGAATAAAATAGGTAAAGCTATAGACATTAAACTAGGACGTAATGGCTTAGGATGGGGTATAGGGTTACATACCATACCTAAAGACGCTAAGTACATCAAAAAAGAGGGAGATGGCAAAGCACCTGCGGGTATCTTTTCTTTAAAACAGGCTTTTGGATATGCGCCTTTTAACGTTAGATACCCTTATACCGTTTATAAAGAAACAGACCACTGTGTAGATGATGTACACTCTAAATTGTATAACAAAATAGTAGACTCCAACAAAGTCAATATCGACTATAAAAGTTTTGAGCATATGCGTTTTTCAAAAGACTATTACAAGTACGGCATAGTAGTAAACCATAACCATATAGATGAAGCAGGGGCTGTTAAGGGTGCAGGGTCTTGCATCTTTATACACATCAAAAAAGTACCTACTGCAGGGTGTACGGTTATGAGAGAAGATGAGATGAAAGAGATTATACAGTGGCTAGATACGAAAAGTGAACCTTTGTTGGTGCAGGGGACTGTTGGGGTTGTGAATGGGTTGATGAAAATTGTAAAATGACATTTTTATATGCATATTACTTCCCCTCTAAAAACACTAAAACCCTCTCGTTTGTATAGTTATAAAAAGGATTCCATCTCTGTCTGAGTAGTATGTCAGTAGAAGTTTGGAGTACACCAGTCTCTCCGTACAAGGCTAAGTGACCTAGTTGTATGCCTGGACTTTTGGGTGCATTTTTACTTCCATAGAGTGGATCATTTGGACTCATGGGTATGGCTAAGTGGGAGAGTGAGTAGAGACCTTTTGCCCATTGGTAAGGCAGAGGATTTACTTTTTTATGGTGAATTATTTGTTCTACTGTGCGGTTTTTTGTGTTGATATTACTGATGAGTTCAAAGGTGTAGTTGCCATGTATGGGTGTATCACGTAAGGCTTGTATTTGTGTACTTTTGGCTTTCTTGATGAGGTGATTTTGGCTAAAATTGTGGTTAATGTCAAAAAGTACGAGAGTATGATCGCCTTTTGGAAGTCTATTATATAGTTTGTCTATAACTGCGGGTATGGAGACTGTACTGTCAACAATAGATGCAAAACTTAGTACAGGGGGGAAGGTTTTTTTACTAGGATGTTTTTCAAAGGTGTCAAACTGTTGTTGCACTTCATTGCTGAGTCTATAGACTTGGTCTCCTGCATTAACAGCAAATGAATTGTATTTGAAAGGGTCATATTCTGGGTTTAGTGAATTCCATTCTAGTTTTGGTAGCCCCAATATATAACCAAAACGACTTTGCCATACAGCTAGAGGTGCAGCTTTACTGACGCCTATGGCGGGTGAATAAAAGATAAGACTTGAGGGTAAAGTGAGCGTAGAGCTCTCTTGTAAGGCATGTAGAGTATAGTTTAATGCCAACGGAGCACCTGTAGAGTACCCTATAATATGGATAGCTTTATCTCCTATTTTGGCTTTAAGATGTTGCATAGAGAGTTGAACGACTGCTGCCATCTCTTCCCATGTTACATTTCTCAGTCCAGAGGGGATAGTACCATGACCAGGAAGACGTACACCCAGTACATACCATCCATTTTTATATAAAGAAGTAGCTTGATGGTGAAGGCTATAAGGAGAGTCTGACATACCGTGAAGAAGAAGTACTGCACCTTTTGGCTCTTTTACTTGCATCTCAAAACTTTTGTTCCAGTTTATATCCCATCGTCTAGGGTCACTTAGACTGTTTGTGGTATATCGGTTGATGGTGTTTCGCTCTTTGGGTAAAACCTTATTGTAGATTTCTGTTTCAAGTTCTTTAAAGAGTTTTTCTTCTAAACGGATATAACTTGTAAAGTTTTTCACATTTGAATGTATGTGAAACTCATTTTTTAGGAGTTTTGTATGCCAAATAGAAAGGCTTGGCAGAGCATTCATATAAAGGTAAAATGCTATGAGCCCTATAAAAAATGCACCAATAGAGAGTAACCAGATGATTTTGTAGATTTTTTTGATAGACCAGATAGATAGATGTATCCAATAATTTTTAAAAAACTGCAATAGACACCTTTTTTAATACATACTATAGCGCACATAAAATATAATTTTCGTTTTTTTGTTGGGCAGGGGATAGTCTTTATAGGCAAGACGGATTACTTGTAAGGTATTTTTGTCTAAAGCTTCATAACCTATATGCCTTTTGAGTCGTAGTCCTGTAATGTCACCATTAGGATGGAGATAAAATGCAACGACATTGGTACCCTGTTGTCCTGTACTTACAGCGACATCTGGGTATCCGTTACGTGTGAGAGTACGTTGTGTAATGCGATGAATGGTACCGAGGTTATTTCGGATGAATTTTTTTTGTGTAGGACTATAGGTGTTGAACTCTGAACCATAGAGTTTTTTTATCATCCTGTCTCCATAGCTTCCTGCACGAGAAGGGGATGGTGATTTGGTAGGATAGAAGGAGGCTGAGCCCATTAAGGCATTGGCAAGACGATCATTGGATCGTTTGGATTTTCTTTTTTTGACTCGACGTTTTTTCTTTTTTCTTTTTTGTTTCACTATTTTTTTGGGTTTTTTAGTCACTTCTTTTTTGACTGTCTTTTTTTGAGGTTTAGGCTCAACTTTTGTGACATTGTTCTCCTCACTACTTTTTTGTGCAAAAATCTTTTGGCTTTTATCTAAAAGTTTCTTTTTGACCTCTTTTTTTTTAGGTGTAGGTTTTACTTCTTTTTGCACAACAGGCTGAGAGGGTACGGAGGGTATGACAAGGGGTTTAGGTGTTGGCTTGGGTGCGGGTGGTGGTGTGATGACTTGTTGTATGTTTAAAGATATTTTTTTTTCTTGCGCTTGAGGCGGTACAAATAGCATCTCTTTAAAGTTTTTTGTCAAGAGCAGCAAGAGGAGTAAGTGTAATAATAATGAGAGGATTAAAGCTTTATAAATTCTGATAATTTTCTCCTCTTATGCGCTTTAGTGTATAATCCATCAATTTATAAATAGAATTATACATAACGAGGATTAACAACATGGCATATGACAAAAGTATCGTAGCATTTGAAGAAGCATATCACGTAATACCTGGAGGTGTAGACTCACCTGTTCGTGCATTTTCTGGTGTAGAAGGTACACCCCCGTTTATCTCACATGGTGAGGGTGGATATCTTGTTGACATTGATGGTAACAAATATATTGATTATGTGCAAAGCTGGGGACCGCTTATTTTTGGTCATTGTAATCGTGACATTGAAACATCAGTGATAGATGCAGTCAAAAGAGGGCTTAGTTTTGGTGCACCAACGACGGTAGAAACGCAATTGGCAAATGAGATTGTGTCACTTTTTGACAGCATTGATAAAGTACGTTTTGTAAGTTCTGGAACAGAAGCTGTGATGTCTGCCATACGTCTTGCACGTGGGGTTACCAGTAGAGACAACATTTTGAAATTTACAGGGTGTTACCATGGACACTCTGACTCACTGTTGGTACAAGCAGGTTCTGGTTTAGCTACTTTTGGGACACCATCAAGCCCTGGTGTACCTGCAGACCTTACTAAACATACATTGCTTGCCACTTATAATGATATGGATTCGGTGGAAAAATGTTTCAAAGATGCCAAGGGAAATATCGCTTGTGTCATCATAGAACCGATTGCAGGTAATATGGGTTTAGTGCCTGCTGATGAAACATTTTTAGAGGGCTTAAGAGCTTTATGTGATGCACATGGTACTTTACTCATATTTGATGAGGTGATGTCTGGATTTAGGGCATCACTTAAAGGAGCACAGGGTATCTCAGCTGTGAAACCCGACATGGTAACGTTGGGTAAGGTCATTGGTGCGGGTATGCCCGTAGGTGCTTTTGGTGCAAGCGCTGAGATTATGGCATACCTTTCACCTGAAGGTCCAGTCTATCAGGCAGGAACACTTTCTGGAAATCCTGTGGCAATGGCCGCAGGACTTACCAGTCTTAAAAAGCTTAAAACAAACCCTGGTATGTATGTGGAGTTTGCTACAAAAGCAAAAAAACTTGTAGATGGTTTTGCAAAAGCAGCTGCAGCAGTTAATGTACCAATGGTGACAGAAGTAAGGGGCTCTATGTTTGGTTTTTTCTTTTCAGACAAACCTGTAAAAAACTTTGCAGATGCGTGTGACAATGATACGAAGATGTTTGCGAAATTTCATAAAGGAATGTTAGACCGTGGTATTTACCTCGCTTGTTCTTCGTATGAGACAGGATTTATTTGTGCAGAAACTACAGATGAGATGATAGATACGAGTATCAAAGCTGCTTATGAAGTGATGTCAGAGATAGCGTAAAGAGTCTGTTTGAAATATTTAAATAAAACAGTATTTAAAATCCTCTTTTTTATTGTAGTGATAGCATTAATGTTATCACCGGTATTACCAGATGATTTTCTTGATTTTATTTCTTTTTTGGGTTTCAATGATAAAGGTGAACATTTCATCGCTTTTTTTCTTTTATCTTTTCTTTTAAATAGAGCTTCAGATACGAGAATACATCGTTTACGTAATGTATTAGCCTTGTTTAGTTTTGGTATAGTTATAGAATGTCTACAGGCATTTATACCAGAACGCGGGGAAAGTATTTTTGATATTTTAGCAAATTTTGCAGGTATATTGGTATTTCAACTTTGTTTTAGTATGTATCTTTTTTTTGTGAAGAGAAAAAAGAATTTTAATGATTAAATGTATGTGATGCAGGAGGATATGATGGATAAAAAAGCAGAAACACCTAAAATGAAAAAATTGGTAGATGCGGCAGATGGGTTGAGTTTGGGCATCTCTATCGTAGTTGCTGTTCTGATAGGCGTAGCTATAGGAATAGGACTACAAAAACTCACAGGTGCTTGGTGGACATTGTGGATAGGTGTATTTGTAGGTGTAGGTGCAGCGATATCAAATGTATATAAAGCCTATGCCAAACAAAAAAAAGTTTTTGATACCTTAGCGCAAGACCCAAAATATACGTACAAACAGGAACAACAAGAAAAATATGATGCTGAAGATGATGATGACAAATACTAATTTAAAAATTCTTAAAACACTCATCATCGTTGATTTTCTATGGATTATTATGACTGTAATATTTTTTGATATCAATACACTTTGGAGTACGCAAGTAGGTTTTTTATCCTCGGTATTGGTGATGTCAGCCTCGATAGCAGCGTATAAACGTATGGTTGACGCCAGAGTAGAACATAATGTTATTACGTATGATGACTCTAAAGATGTGATTGACCATCTGGAAGACCCTTATGACCTTTATTCTGAAGATGTACATCACGAGGATGAAAAAGATTTTGTTGAAGTGGTAAAAGAAGAACGAAAAAAACTCAAAAACAATCGATCTCTTTTTCAAACGATGAAAGATACCAAAGCAGCACTTTCTTTCTATAGACTAGGCGCATATGCTATACTTATTTTGGGGTTTTTATATCTTAACAGACATGGTCTGTTACATATCCCTAGCTATATAGTGGCTCTTGGCATTCCCCCTATTATTATTGTGGGGATACTTTTACGATCACAAGAAACACACACAGAAGATACGCTACAATAATCTCACGAGGCACCTAGGACTTAACATGATAAAAACGCTTTTACTCGCTCTTATGATACTCTCACTGACTGCTTGTGGAAAAGAAAAACCAAAACCTTTGGTTTGTACCACAAAACCTATACAACCTCTTCAGATTATAGATAAACCCATAGATTTTGGGGCGGAGCGTATAGCCATGACAAAAGCCTATATCAAATCACACTACGGTCAAACAGTTTCAAATATCGAAATAGTCCCTAAAATCATTGTTTTACACTGGACAGCGGAGATGGATTTTGACAAATCCTTTAAGCGTCTCAAACCACAGAGACTTTTAACTGATAGAAAAGACATTGTCAAAGCTTCAGCACTCAATGTCTCTTCACAATTCATGGTAGATCGTGATGGAACAATCTATAGGCTTATGCCGGAAAACTGGATGGCTAGACATGTGATAGGACTTAATTACTCAAGCATAGGTATAGAAAACATTGGTGGAAAAGATAATAAAGCAGAAGATTTAACTCCCGCACAGTTACAAGCCAATATAGATTTGGTGAGATATCTCAAAGCCAAATACCCAAGCATAACATATATGATAGGGCATCACGAATATAAACAAATGGAGGCTACTTCTTTATGGTTGGAGAAAGACAAAGGATACAGAACCGTAAAGTCAGACCCCGGTGCTGAATTTATGTCTGATGTACGTAAAGCAGTAAAAAATTTACAACTCAAAACACCTCCCAAAGGGCAGTAATGAACTCAGCTTTTTCTATAGTTGATTGGGGTGTGTTCATTGCATATTTTTTAGTATTAACTTTTACGAGTGTGATTTTAAGTCGTGTGAAAGTGAAGAGTACACGTGATTATTTTGTAGGTGGAAACTCTGTGCCTATGTTTGCAGTGGCTATTTCAGTCCTTGCTACTTCACAGTCTGCAGCTACTTTTTTGGGTGGACCTGAGTATTCGTATGGAAAAGATTTAACATTTATAGGGTTTTATATATCAGCCTTTTTAGCAGTTATTTTTGTCGCAAAAGTGCTTATACCCAGATTTTACGCTATTCATGCGGTGACAGTGTATGAACTGCTTGACATCCGTTATGGTGAGTCTGCAAAGAAGCAAGCGGGGGTCATGTTTCTCATAGGACGTTTATTTGCATCTGGAGCAAGACTTTATATAGGAGCATTGGCTATCTCAATGATACTTTTTTTAGATATTTCTGCTTCTCATGTGGCTGTTTCTATAGGTATTTTGATGTTGGGTGCTTTGGCATATGCTTATTTTGGAGGAGTGAAGTCCATCATTTTTTCCGACATCATACAAGCTATGACTTATATAGGTGCGGGGATAGCCGTACTAATTTACCTTTATGTGAGTATCAATGCAGATATTAGTACTGTCATAAGTACATTGGAAGCAGATAATAAACTCAAACTTCTTGACTTCTCCATGTCTGGTGGCTTTTCTGTATGGGCATTACTTGGTGGATGGTTACTGTTAAACATTGCAGCGTATGGATTAGACCAAGACATGACACAACGTGCACTAAGCTGTAAAGATACAAAATCTGCCCAGCGCTCACTGATGATGAGTATTTATATGACTATTCCTGTAGCCATACTTTTTTTAATGATTGGTTTATTGCTCTATCTCTTTTACCAACATCCCGAACTCTCAGGGCTAAGTACAGAAGTGGTGCAAAAGTTTGAGGGCGAAAAGATAACCATTTTTATGTACTACATACTCCACGAAATGCCTGAGGGTATGCGTGGACTTGTGACTGTGGGTGCTGTGGCAGCCGCACTCTCTTCATCTAACTCAGTGTTAGGTGCGATGTCTTCTGTAGCCATAGAAGACCTGTATAAACCATGGAAGATGAAACAGGGTTCTACAGATGAGATGCACTTTGTCAAAGCAGGGCGAAATGCAGTACTTTTCTTTGCTGTGGCACTTTCTGCTATGGCGATGCTAAGCTACTACTGGCAACGCTACACTGAGCTACCATTGCTTAGTTTTGCTCTTGGTGTGATGGCGTTTGCTTATACAGGGCTACTTGGTGTATTTGGGGCAGCTATCTTTACTAAACGTGGCAATGCCACAACTGTGCCTCTTGCTTTAATAGGTGGGTTTATGACAGTGCTTCTACTTCAGCCTTATGTACTAGGCGATAGTCTAGGAGAACTCTTAGGCTTTAAACTTGGCTTTGCTTGGCAGATATTGGGCGGTACATTTGTGGCTTACGGAGTAATGATGATGGGGAAAGAGAATCAAAGAAACTAGTCTTTAAATATTTACAATTTCTTCAAACGCTCAATAGCCTCATCCAACTCTTCTTCTTTTTTAGAAAAACAAAACCTTGCTAAGTGAATATCTTTGCTGTCTTGGTAAAATGCCCTTGCTGGAACAGTGGCGATACCTGCCTTTTCTAGAAGTGTTAGCACTTTTTGCTTGTCATCTTCACCTTCTAGCTTTGAGATGTCAGCTAGTACATAGTAGGCACCTTTGACGTACTGGGCAGTCAAACCCACCTCATTCAGTGCTTTGATGAACTTGTCTCTTTTTAGCTGATGTGCTTTGGCTACATCTGTATAGTAGGACATTGGCAGTTCATTTAAGCCTTTGAGTATGCCGTGTTGTAGTGGGGCAGGTGGGCAGACATACACTAGATCATTCAATGCTGAGGCTGCATCGATGATATTTTTTTGCGTAATAGCGTAACCCAGTCTCCATCCTGTGATAGAGTATATTTTTGAAAATCCAGATATCACTACTGTTCTTTCTTTTAAACCCTCAACACTCAATGCAGATATAAACGTAAGTCCGTCATAAACGAAGTGTTCATACATTTCATCACTAAAAAGAATGAGGTCATTTTGATTGATGATATCTGAGAGCTTTTCTAACTCCTGTATTGTATACACTTTTCCACTAGGGTTTGATGGGTTACAGATGAGTATTGCCTTGGTGTTTTCAGATATTTGACTTTTGAGATATTCAAAGTCTATGGCATACTCTGGTGGGGCAGTTCTAATGTATTTTATTTTACAACCCATGGACTCTAGTGTGGCAACATGGTATCCATAGTAAGGCTCAAAAAGTACAACTTCATCACCCTCATTGAGTAGTGACATGGCCGTGGCATAAAAAGCACCAGTAGCACCTAAACTGACTAAGACATTGTCAGGCTCGACATTTTGCTCGTAAAAATCATTTTGTTTTTTAGCGATAGCTTCTCTTAGCTTGTAGTTTCCGTATGCGGAGGTATAGGTATTTTTACCACTGTCTATGCCTTCTTTTGCACCTTGAGACACAGGAAGTGGCACATCAAGGTCACAAAGCCCTTGTGCCATGTTGAGTCCGTTTTTCTCGTTACAAAGGATAGACATTGCTCTTATCTCAGATTGTGCTATATTTTTGGCTCGATTGCTTAGTTTCATATCTACCTCACTAGTATTAATAGGTGAAGTATAGTTGAACTTTACTTATACACATACTGTTATGAGATTGATTGTCTTCGATAGTTCTATGATTAAATCACATTAAGCTCTAAGTATGTATAATCTTTATAGTATAAACAACTATTGTATACATGTAATAAATCATTGTCCTATTGGCATTATTAAAGAAATATATAAATGAATAAAGAACACTATATTGGCATTATGTCAGGTACATCGTTAGATGGTGTTGACGTAGTACTCTGTGAAATAAATGATAAGTCATGTAAGCTTATACATGCTATAGAATACCCCTTCCCCTCAGAACTTAAAGCTGAACTACTCTCTATGATATCAGGCACTTGTACCCTAGAAGAAGTAGGGCGGGCAGATCACGCTTTAGGCTTGCTCTTTACAGAGGCTGTGGCATCCTTGCTTGTGTCTCACAACATAGATGCTTCCACCATCACAGCTATAGGTTCACATGGGCAGACATTATGGCATGACCCTCAGGGTGAATATGCTTTTACAATGCAACTGGGAAATCCTAACATCATTGCTGCTACAACATGCATACCTGTAATCGCAGACTTTAGACGTAAAGATGTAGCACTTGGTGGACAGGGTGCTCCTTTTGCTCCTGCATTTCATGAGTTTATATTTAGTAATATTAATACCTCTGTTTCTGTGGTAAACATTGGTGGCATGGCAAATATTACAGTGCTAGGCGATACACTTGTAGGGTACGACACGGGCTGTGGTAATGTGTTGATGGATATGTGGATAAAAAAACATAAGAATCTTGATTATGACAAAGATGGAGCGTGGGCTAAGTCTGGAAAGGTAGACTATACTTTACTAGATGTGATGATGGCAGATGCGTATTTTGCATTGGATTATCCTAAGAGTACTGGGCGGGAGAAGTTTAATGA
>Ga0256839_1001156_pt1 | contig 32730 bp, 33 predicted proteins | sample 354166metaG_FD_185968 | JGI IMG/M metagenome (GOLD analysis project Ga0256839, IMG submission 185968) | Hydrothermal vent microbial communities from Mid Atlantic Ridge, Atlantic Ocean - 354-166 | ecosystem: Environmental > Aquatic > Marine > Hydrothermal vents | place: Atlantic Ocean: Mid... | reverse complement strand
TTTTTGACTGTGGTGCATGACACTGCGTACAGTTAAAACGACCTTGATATAGCGTATCTGTTTTTTTAGCTTTTGCTATTTTCACGTCAGAGGTATTTCCTTTAGCGATATCTGCACCCTCTTTAAGCACCTTACCATCTTTCATAACCGTCTCTGGTCTATAGTTTGTAAAGTGAGATGGTGGAATAGGCGTAGAACCTACCGATGGAGCGACATCAGGCATATGACAACCAAGACACTGATGGTTATCTCTTGTGATAGGAAGTAGTCCTTCTACTGAGTGTGGTATCATCGGTGGGGCATCTTTAAAAGCTCTTTCAAACTTCGTTGATGTACCTGGAGCGGGTCTACTATAGTCTGTCACATCACCTTTTGCATCTTTTTCATCATAAAGGTCTGTTTTTCTTAAACCAAAATCTTTTTCATCAATAGCTTTTTTTGTACCTAAATCCTCTTGTGCTATACGCTTCGCATCTGATGCATCTTCATTAATATTCACGTGTGTTGCTTTCGCCGTAGCTGCTGCTTGTGCAAAATTTGAAGAGGCATCAGACTTTACACCTTTACCTGAAACGATAATTTTTGCAATAGCTTCAATGTATTTATCATCTAAGTTTTTAGCTTGTTGTCGCATAATACCTTTTAATGCTCCACCACCCGTACCGTCACGGTATGCTTTCATAGATTTTATAATCTCTTGTTCAGACATATCTTTGACTATTTTTGATGTACCCATGGCTACTTTTTCAAAATGCTGTCCGTGACAACTTGCACACTGTGCCACGCTTGCAGCATAGACACTTGTAGTTGCCAGTAAGGCACCTAATGCCACTGTTTTTACTATTTTGTTCATCTTAACTTTCTCCTTGTTACGTTTAATACTTAGAAGTAGAGACCTTCGTCTCTTTTATAAAACTTCGTATTCCAAACTCTAATGCATTATCGTTGCACACATCCACACATCTACCACAGTTGGTACACTCACCGTCACGTACTGCGATGCTCTCTTTTTTTATCATGTGTAAAACCTGATTTTCAGGACAGACAACCTTACACTCCATACACTCCGTACATACCTCATGGTTATGCTTTACTCTCACAAGACTTTTAGAACCTATAACAGCATACGCAGCACCTAAAGGACACAGGTGTCCACACCATCCGTTTTTAACACCAAAGAGATCAAATAAAAATATAGCAAGTACCACAGCACCTCCCATACCAAAACCAAAAACGATTCCTCTTTGCATAATGGTTATAGGACTCACCACTTCAAAAGCAGCCACTCCTACTAAAGCAGAGACCACAAGTCCAAGAACTAGTATCCAGTACCTTGCACTTCGTTTTAAAAAACGATAGTTCACCTCTTCTTTGTCAAGGTTAAACTTACGTCTAAGCCAGTTGGCTAAGTCTGTCACCATGTTAATAGGGCAAACCCATGCACAAAATGCACGACCACCTACTACAAAATAGAACATCGTGATAATCACAGCACCTATTAACACATCTGTACCCAAAACAAAGCCCGTTGCCAACACTTGAAGTGTGGTGTACGGGTCAGCCAAAGGTATGGTGTCAAATATATATGACGTTCCAAAGGTACCAGCCAAAATATTCCATCCATAGGCATTGGCAGCGAAGTATAAAAACATCAACCCTATCTGCGTACCTCTTCTTAGGAGTAAATACTTCATGTTTTTCATTAGTACTCTACCTCCATATTGAGATAATCTTTGGCTTCTCTTTTGGAAACTTCTGTTGTGGTGGTTTGAGAATGTGCATTACCCACACGCTCTTGGTCTTTTGCATCCCAACCTTTCACATAGTGGTCACCTGCTTTACCTTTGGCTACATCATTGGGTAGCACAAATATCGCTGGCTCTTCCGTCACACAAGCCATCTCACATAAACCACAACCTGTACACGCATTGTCATGTACCACAGGAAGCAAAAACGCATGTTTTCCTGTTCTGTCATTTTTTTGATGCTCTAGGGTTATCGCCACATCCAACAAAGGACAGGCTCTATAACATGCATCACACTGTATGCCCCAAAAGGCGATACAAGACTCTTTATGCACCACTGCCAAACCCATAGTCGCTTTGTTAATGTCAAGCTCTTGGTTTTCATTTAGAAGGCTTGCCATATCTAAAGTTCCTGAGGGACACACAGGTACACATGGGATGTCCTCACACATATAACATGGTACTTCTGTTGGCACAAAAAATGGTGTACCTATAAGTACAGCGTCACCACCTTTTGCCATCTGTAATGTACTTGGTCTTGGAAGCCCTGTCTCCTTGTCTATATTGGTATCTCTATTGACACAGGCTTCTGCACACAGACCACACTTGATACACGCTGTTAAGAAGTCTTCCTCTTTTAACGCACCTGGAGGTCTCAGTACCAAAGGTGATGCTTTTACGCTATCTGTGTATCCACTCCATAACATGCCACCAAGTGCGGCTAGCCCTACACTTTGTACGGTCTTTGCCATGAAGTTTCGTCTGTTATTAGCGTGTGCCATATCTTTTATGCCTTATAGAGTTTTACTGCACATTTTTTAAAGTCTGTTTGTTTTGACATCGGACATGTCGCATCCAAACATACTTTGTTAATAAATACTTTTTCATCAAACCAAGGCACATACACAAGTCCTTGAGGCACACGGTTACGTCCTCTGGTCTCTACTCTTGCTTTTACCTTACCACGACGTGAATCTACCCAGATGAGTCCACCTTGTTTAAAGCCTTTTTTCTTTGCATCCTCAGGATGCATATAACAAAGTGCTTCAGGAACCGCACGGAACAACTCAGGTACTCTCATCGTCATCGTACCAGAGTGCCAGTGTTCAAGTACACGCCCTGTACAGAGCCATGTGTCATACTCTTTGTCTGGCATTTCAGGTGGCTCCATGTATGGTCTTGCATAGATTTTGGCTTTATTTTTAAGCGATTTTTTGTTTTTATCTTTGATGCCTTGCAGGTCACCTTGTGGCAATGCCTTAGCAAGTGTTCCATAAAAAGCAAAGTCTTTTGTACCTGCTGCTTTGGCCGCTTTGGCCGCATAAGGGTCATACTTAGTGTTAAATCTCCACTGCGTCTCTTTACCATCAACCACTGGCCACTTAAGACCACGCACCTTATGATAAACCTCAAATGGAGCCAAATCATGTGCATGCCCTCTACCAAATGACGCATACTCTTCAAAGAGGTACTCATGAATCATAAAGCCATACCCTTGCCATGGCTTGCCATCTGAGCCTAGTACATTTCGACTGTCTCCACGAGACTCTGTATCATCGTATCCTTGCTGAGGGAACTTAGATGTATCTACCTTATAAGATTTTGCTCTTTCATTCGCAAATAAAATCTCATACATGGTTGTCTCTTCGTTATAGCCCATCTTCTTCGCATCTTTGATGACATCAGGCAATTTTTTACCATTTCTAAGCACAGACTCACCCCAAAGATCTTTGACTGTAAACCGCTTAGAAAGCTCTACCCACTGCCATGTGTCACTCATCGCGTCACCTACAGGAAGCACTTGTTGTCTCCAATGCTGTGTACGACGTTCTGCATTTCCATATGCACCCCATTTCTCATAAATCATAGCACTTGGAAGTACAAGGTCAGAGACTTTTGCTGAAATACCTGGGTATCCGTCAGATGTCACAATAAAGTTATCCATCTCTCTAGCTGCTTTTATCCAATGAGACGCCGATGCAGTATCTTGATACGGGTTACATACATTCACCCATGCAAATTTAATCACACCATCTTCAATATCTCTATGAATTTTCATAATATGCTGATTGCCTACAGGGTTTATCGTACCTTCTGGTACCTTCCATCCATTTTCAGTAATCTTTCTGTGTTTAGGGTTTTTGACCATCATATCTGCTGGAAGTCTATGACAGAATGTCCCTACTTCTCTTGCTGTACCACAAGCACTTGGCTGTCCTGTGAGTGAGAACGCACCAGAACCTGGCTTAGCTTGTTTATTGAGTAAAAAGTGTACATTGTACGAAAGTGTATTGACCCATGTACCACGTGTATGTTGGTTCATACCCATCGTCCAAAATGAAACTATTTTTCTATTTTTTTCTATGTATAGGTCTGCAAGTGCTTGAAGTTTTTTCTTAAAGACTTCGATGTCCTCATTTGGATCACCTTTAGCTACTTTTGCCGTATATTCTAGTGTATACGGCTCTAAAGATTTTTTATACTCCGCAAAAGAGATTTCCCAGTGCTTAAGTGTACCAGCAGTATGCTCCATGGTATCACCTGCTTTGTACCCATATGGCTCTAGTGCTTTACCTTCATCCTCAGAGAGTACTTTTGACATCTCTTTATTAATCGTTTGCATTTCAAGTGCAGAGTATTTACCAGCACTTCCATCCTTGTTGACAGGCATAAGTGACTTTTCACCTTTACGTCTCATACCATAACCAATGTTCGTAGGACCCGTTGCAAATATCATATGTTCTTTGACAAAATCCCAATCAATGATTTTTTCTTTCTCATCTCTCATCACTATTTCACGAGCGATGTAGTTCCATAGTGCCAAGTCCGTATTTGGTGTAAAGATTATCTCGATATCTGCGATATCAGATGTTCGATGCCTATAGGTAGAAAGATTGACAATCTTCACTTTGTCTGGGTTAGAAAGTTTTCTATCTGACACCCTTGACCATAAAATAGGATGCATCTCCGCCATGTTGGCACCCCAAGTAACGATAGTATCTGTAAGTTCGATATCATCATAACACCCACTTGGCTCATCTATACCAAATGTTTGGTAAAAGCCAACAACCGCTGACGCCATACAGTGACGAGCATTTGGATCAATGGCATTTGACCTAAACCCTGCTTTCATCATCTTCTGAGCAGCGTATCCTTCCATGACTGTGTACTGGCCAGATGCAAAGACACCTACACCTTCAGGACCAGAGGCTTTAAGTGCTTTTTTAATATGCACTTCCATCTCATCAAAAGCACGTTCCCAGCTCACTGGCTTAAACTTACCTTTTTTATCAAACTCACCTTTGTCATTCATACGAAGCAGTGGTGTTTTAAGTCTGTCTGCTCCATACATGATTTTTGCATTAAAGTACCCTTTAATACAGTTAAGTCCTCTATTGACAGGAGCTGCAGGGTCACCTTTTACCGCAACGATACGCCCCTCTTTAGTTGCAAGCATAATCCCACAACCAGTACCACAAAAACGACAAGCCGCCTTGTCCCATCTCCATTCCGATTCTGCCTGTTTTGCTGCTGCTTGTGCTTCCTGTGGTACACTAAGCCCCACTGCACTCGCTGCAGCAACTGCTGCAGAATTTTTCAAAAAATCACGTCTATTGTATGTCATCTTTCCTCCTTTTTATTTTTATGGAAATAAATAAATATACAGAGTAAGATTAGCATGGTTTAAAATAAAAAAAATTGATGTGTATCAAAAATTAAACTAATTAAAGAAAGATTTTTTATATTTTATAAACGAGAGGGGGGGGGTAATTATAGATACACATATAACTCAGTATATAAGGTCGCTAAATTATTTAACACACTTTGTACATTTAGTTGCTATTTCATGCTTAAAACAATTCGTATCTACAATATCATAAAGTACATCCACATCCAAGATAGTCACTTGATGATGTTCTATCTCAATAATATTGCGTTTTTTCAATTTACTTAATATACGAGAAAGTGTTTCTGGTGTTAAATTAAGAATACTTGCTATTTCAGTATTTTTTAAACGGCTAAACAAGCTAGTATTTTTTACAATAAAATCAGCTACCTTAGCTTCAGAAGAGAAGATTGTCTCTTTATGAATTCTAGATTCTAGGTCTTTAAGGCGTCTTGCCATAGTCGAGATAATAGCAATAGTACATTCTAAATTCTTTAAGCACATATGAAATTTCTCAAGAGGCAACATACCTACTGTACCATCTACTTCAAAAGCACAACTTGCAGGGAAAGTTCCTCCCTCTAAGGCTGGTCCCATAGCTATCACAGAAGGAGCTTCTACTTGATGCACATAAACTTCCTTGCCTGAAGGACTTGTTTTATACAACTTTACAGTACCGTCAAGCAATATATGTATGTAGTCACTCTGCTCATCTTCATAAAAGAGAATACTATCTTTTGTATAGCTTTTTAATATCGTGTGTATCTGTAAGTCTTCTAATTCTGCATCATTAAGTCCAGTAAAAAGCGATATATCTTTCAAAGTATATGTAAATGGTTGGCTGCTACAGTGTGTCATAATTATATCCTTACTCTCTTGATTATTATAACATTTAAAGTATCTATTGCTTAGCCAATTATCCTATCAATATCAGAAAGTTCTTTAAAATTGTTTCAAAATACCCCTTATTCTCCAGTATATTACACTTTTCGTCATAAAATACAAAATTGTTTCATAATCTTCTTCTAAGAAAAGTTGATGTATCTTCCCGCAAGAAATACAACACATAAAGGGTTAAAATGGATTTTAGTATAAGTTATCATCCCATTTCAGAAAAACAAATGAAAACATGGTATTTTGATGCCTTTGAAGATATAGGCGTATGTAATACATTAGAACAACGCATACCAGAAAAACAACTTAAAAATCACAGTCGCGAAGAGGTAGAAGCATATTATAAAAATAAATATAAAACAATTATACAGCGTTCACGCGAACTAGACTACAACAACTTCAACAAATGGCATGGTTACTTTATAGCCGTTGCACAAGGTTTCTTTGAAAAATTTTATTTCGTACAAGGATCTGCTCTTTCAAGTATAATTGACCCCGAATTTCACCAAACCTACGTAAGCAACTGGAATGACGTTATCCCAAATGACTATACAGAAGACTTACATATAAGTAATAAATTAGAAGGTCCTTTTTCTGCTGGAGTCTATATAAATCCTGGAAAGGTAAAACAACTTTTAACAGACTATAAAAATAATAGTGAACTAAAAGAAATCTTAGATGAACAATTTGAAGGCAAAAAAGTAGAAGTCATATTAGCCGCACTTGAATATGCCAGTAAGAACAACCAAGGTCTTCTTGAAGCTTCAAAAGTCATCGAACAAAAAGAAGAACTTTTTGAAGAACCAGACTGCTTTTCAAATGTATTTAATTGTGATGTCATGAGTGCCGCAGTATATACCTCTGATTTGGCTGCACATTTTGATGCTATATATAAAGGAACAGGAGACTAATACTCTTCTATAAAAATACTATTCTCGTCACGTAATTTTTACGTGTTTCATTTTGCCTCAAATACTATACAAATAAATATTACATAAGGTATCACTAAGTATCTCTTTATAAATTTAGCTATGATACCTTCAATATAGAGGTGTCAAAATCTCATTTTGTGTGTATCAAAACACCATACATACTGTTACAATTAAGCTTTGGGCTTTTGTCTAGTAGCCTAGAATAAAATCGTTTAACTATAAATTAAGATTTTATTTATTATAACTGTATGTAATTCAAATAACTTTGGAGTTCACTGTGGAAAAATTAGTTCTATTTATACCGTTTATCCCTATACTTATTGCACTTGTGCTAACATTTGTCACAAAGAAAGAGATGATGGCAAAGGTAAGTCTTTTTCTCTCATCAGGAGTAGCTATTTTGGCACTTTTGGGTACCTATTATGTCATGAGTAATGACAGTGCTATCTATGGATTTGATGGACTTTTGGTCTACAATGAACTCTCTTCTATACTAGTTCCCTATGTGGCTATTTTGGGACTTGTCATCCGAAAATATTCTAAAAAATACATGTGGGATGAACCAAACTATAAAAGATTTTTCATACTTTTAAACTTCATATTTTCAGCTATTTATTTACTGATAATGAGTAATAACCTTATTATCTTGACCATTGCATGGCAACTCATGAGTATCAGCCTCTATTTACTTATTACATTTAATGTAGAGTCAAAATCTGCTGTAAAAAATGGTGGCTGGACCATGATGATTCACAAGCTTGCTGACTTACTTTTTATCATCGCAGTCATTCTTACCTACAAAACATTTGGTACTTACGATTTAAACGAACTTAGCCAACAATGGCTTGCCTATTATGATGATGGCAAAGCGGTTGATGGCATCATCTATGTAATTGGATTCTTATTTTTATTTGCTGCCATGATGAAATCAGCCATTATCCCTTTTCACCATTGGCTACCCTATACCTCTGAAGCTCCAACACCCGTCTCAGCTCTCATGCATGCAGGTGTTGTCAATGTTGGAGGCATTTTACTTAATAAAATGGCTTTTTTACTACTGCTCACACCTGCGGTACTCAATGTTGCATTTGTTATGGGGCTTATAACGGCTATTGTTGCAACCATCCTGATGCTTGCAGTGTCTGATATTAAACGCTATTTAGGGTACTCAACTGTAGGACAAATGGGATACATGATTATGGAAGTTGGACTTGGTGCCTTTACCTTGGCTATCTACCACCTTATGTTACATGGTATTTTTAAAGCAACATTCTTCTTAGAATCAGGTTCGCTTATCCATCTTGCACGAAAAGCACCAAATGTTGCAAAAAGACTGACCTATGAAGTATTTTGGAAAGAAAAACCACATTATAATTCACAAAACACCTTCCGCCTTCTTGCTCTACTGACTGTACTGCCTGTTCTCATTTTCATAGGCGTGAAATTTATACTAAGTGAAGAACATTTTGAGTTTAATGCTTCACTCGTCATATTGGCATTTGCATGGCTAACAGGAACACAACTCTTTTTATCCTTTATGGAGGCAACAAAAGCCAACTCTATGAAAGTCCTTTTCATGCTCGTAAGTTCTTTTGTCTTGGTTATTTTCACCTATGAATTTTTAGGTTTGGCACTCGAACACTACATTTATGGTCAAAATGGTCTAAAATTTTACGAAGTTGCCACATTTAATGTAACTATGGGTATGTCTGTGTTTATGATAGGTTTTATCATGATTGTAGGTTGGCTCTTTATCTATAAACAACATTTTGTTGAAATACCTGTAGGGAAACATAAACCAAACAAAACAAAATGGAAATTTTATAAACTTCTTGCCAAAGAAGGATATATTTCTGATTTCTATATCAAATACTTTAAAATATTTTAAAAAGGACTTATATTTATGTTGCTAGATGTATTATTAATTTTTTTATTTGCTGGACTTCCTTATTATCTCTATCTTGAAAAAAGAAAAACATTTTCAGATCAAAAAATACTTTTTTTGACTTCATTTTTTGTGTTTATAGGGATTATTATTGACCTTGTTTCAGGACAAATTTCAAGTACTCCTTTTATTTTTCTTGCATTTATCTCTTCACTTTATGCATTTTACAGGGCAACAAAAACAACCAATTTTTATAAACTGCTTTATTTGATTTTGTTTTTTAATGCTCCAGTTTTTTTAATGTTCGAATCCTATGCTGGTGCCTTGTATGCCCTCTCACTTCTTACAAGTATCTTAGGTATTTTTCTTATGGCAAAGAGCTACGATAGATTCTATGGCAGTGCAAATTACCAACCTATTACGGGTCTGACTCTTGTTGCACCATACAGTGGACTTTTTTTAACCATCTACCTTACTGCATTGGCACTCTACCCGCCATTTGCAAATTCTATATTGTTTTTTAATGCCATTATGGAACATGAAGCAACACTTCTTTGGTATTTGATTGTCATTGTTGTATTTTTTGGAAACTTCTTTATTGCAGCAAGAGTGATGGCAAAAACTGTTTTTGGAAAACCAAATCCCAATGTACATTACCAAGACATTTCACCCAAACAAAGATGGCAACACGTAGCCATAGTACTATTTTTACTATTACTAAGCCTTGTTGGATCACAGGAGATATTTTCATGAGCATACTTGAAACACTAAACAGCATCAAATCAACGATACCACACTACTGGCCTATTGGAACCTTTATCCACCATAATCCTCTTAAAGGATTTGAAAACCTTCATTTTAAAGAAGGTCTCAAACAGGCACAAAGCATTTATGGAGGGAAGGTCTATATGCCTTCAGGATATTATGTAGACCTCTTTCATCAAGATAAAATAGATGAGTCTGTATTGGATAAAAACCTCTCTAAACTACTTCAAGACAAAGAGCTTGAAAGCTATCAAAATGAGGCAAAAACTTTCTTGCTGGAAATAAGCCCAAAATGGGAGTCGCTACGTGATTATGAAACGTTAAAAACAGAAACCATTGATCAAGAACTGCATACATACATTAAAGAACATTCACTCTATACAAACAAAGAAGAGTGGATAGCATCACTTAGCAAAAGAATGACACTCTATGAAATGCATGATGCACTTTTTGGCACAAGTGATACTGAACTTATAGAAAAAGATATTATTGAGTTTATTGCAAGATTTTTAGATGATAACCAAACAACTTTAAGTATGGAAGATAGAGACTTGGGTATGTTTAGTACCTTTAAATTGTATGAAGAAATCGAATTTAATGGTAATTCTGAACAGTATGTCCAGGAGATACTTAGCCATTTGCAAATCAAAGATACAAAAAACTATCTTTTAACTCATCTGCTGAAGCTGCATGGATGGGCAGGCTTAATTAAATACCGTTCAGAAGATCCAGAATATTACTCACAACAGATGCACCCAAGTACACTCATGGACTACATGGCAATACGCTTGCATTTTGAAAAAAAATATCTCTCCAAAGAGCATATCAATAATTTTACTATTATGCAGGCGTATATTGAGAGTAACCCTTCTTATACTATCTTGAAACTTCTACAGTCCAAAGGTAAACTTACAGGAAAGTTTGTAGATGCTCTAGAGCAAAAAAATGATTACAGCACCATCTTGGATGCCTTTATAGAAAATGAAATTAACCTAGACACTCTCCAAATCCAACAAGTAAAACAGATGCTTCCTGATATAGATATGAACCTAATTGATTGTTACAATTTTTGTACATTTCTGAAAGATGAAGAGGGCTATCTTTGGTTAAAAGCACATGAAGATACTTACATAAAAGAGTTCGTGGACTCTTACTTTAAAAATGATAACAAAGAAGAAAGAACTTCTGAAGCCACTGCTATTTTTTGTCTTGATGTTCGTTCTGAAGTAATCCGCAGAAAAATAGAAGAAGTTGGAAATTACAATACCTTTGGAGCGGGAGGATTTTTGGGTATCCCTATCTCTTTTATTGAGTTTGATAAAGCACACAAGCTACAACTTGCTCCTGCCATTGTCAAACCACAAAATATTGTTCTTGAGATACCTGTAGAAGAGCATGAAGAGTACAACAAAGCAAATATGGTAAACAAAACAACTAAAAAAGTACTCAACGACCTCAAAAATAATCCCTATACCCCTTATATCCTTGTAGAAGCCATTGGATGGATATTTGGTATTAAACTTTTTGGTAAAACGTTTTTCCCACATAAAGTGCAAAAACTTTTCTATAAGCTAAAACCCAAAAAACCTAAAACCACACTTACTCTTGATAAATTAAACGACGAAGAGATTGAGCGTTATGCAAAACAATTGCATCTAAATATTATACAAGAGGTACTCACCACACAAACCAATGTACATCTCGATGATATAAAAATCGAGCTTTTATGGAAACATCTTGTCTTTGATGAAGTACTTCCATTCAAAATCGATAATGATCTCATTGAAAAATTAAAACATGCCTATAAAGTTACGAACGAAGATTATGAAACACAAAAAAACAACTTACAGCATGTAGGGTTTAGTCATGATGAGCAAGTGCATTATGTACAAAATATACTTAAAATGATTGGCTTAACTAAAAACTTTTCAAAATATATTATAGTAGCAGGACATGGAAGTTGTTCTGACAATAACCCTTTTGAATCAGCACTTGACTGTGGTGCTTGTGGGGGAAGCATCTCCTTACCCAACTCAAGAACTATTGCCTATTTGGCAAACAAACCAGAAGTAAGAAAAGCACTTGAAGAAAAAGGTATTTATATTCCCAAAGAAAGTACATTCATCCCAGCATTGCACAATACCACCACAGATGAAATAGAATATTACGATACAGATATATTATCAGAAGAAGACTTCAAAGAATTTGTTAAAATAAAAGATGACTTTTCTAAAGCTTCCCTCCAATCCAGAGAAGAAAGAGTCCAAGTCTTACCTAACGCACACAAAGAATCTGATCTGTTTTTAAAAACAATGGATTGGTCAGAACCTAGACCAGAATGGGGACTTGCAAAAAATATGGGTGCATTTGCAGGACCAAGAAAAAGCATAAAGCATATGCCATTTCAAAATAGACTTTTTATGCACTCCTATGATGCTAACATAGACAATGAAAATGCCGACATTCTCACAAAAATATTCGATGGACCGCTTGTTGTAGGTGAATGGATTAACCTAGAACACTATTTTTCAACTGTTGATAACAAAATTTATGGAGCCGGCTCAAAAGTCTATCATAATGTGGTCTCAAAAGTAGGTGTTTACAATGGTAACTACTCTGATTTGAAAATTGGACTACCAACACAAAGTGTCTTTATCGAGGGTAAAGCATACCATGAACCTGTAAGACTACTTACTTTCATGGAAGCCCCTTTAGAAAAAGTAGGTAAAGCTGTTGAAAACTCAGTCGCACAACCTTTTATACTTAATGAATGGATACGTCCTATCATCATAGATAAAGAAGCAAAAAAAGTGTACTCTTATGAGTATGGAGAATTTATAGTCATTAAAGAACTTGACTAATTACATATTAACTAAAGGCAAAAAATGGAAGAAGAAAAAGTATATACGGTACACATAGAAAATGAGTGTAGCTGTTTCAAAAAAAGTGTATTTGAGAATAATCTAACCTATAAAGACAAAGCAGATGCACAACAAAAAGCAAAAATAATGGAGTGTCGTATGAACCAAGAGTTTTGTCATACTCACTACTTTGAAGCTGAAGATAGAGGTGACATTATCGTCATAGGCTCAGTTGTAAGAGCAGACTTTGAAGATGACGATGATGACTATTAGCCATCCTTCTTAACACTTTAAACTATTAGCCCTTAAGTGCAAACTTAGGGACATTTACAAAATCAAATTTCTTTTCTAACTTAACGATAGTTTTTTCTATATCTTTCCCTATGAGAACCAAAAATGAACTTTTTATCTCCCCATCATATTTATCATAATGCACATCTCCAAAACTACTGTTAGCTATCATCGTATCATCGATGTCACTAAGCTTCACTATGCCTTTTGCACGGTAAATGTTTTCAGGTAATGTGGTAATGAAGTGATCTAGCGAGTCAAACGTAGTCTCTTTTATGTAGAGTGTTTTTGAAATAAGAGGATTGCTAGAGTGTGCTACTTTTTCTACATCATCAAGGTTTTCTATTTCTCCTAGTGAAATGTCCTCAAATATTTCTATACCTAGTTCCCCATGAGAGGTTCTAACGAAATAATGATTTTTAAATATCGGCACACCTGTCATGGTATTTTTGATATTAAATTTTTCCTTTATAGAAGCTACATCTTTTTCAACTTGAAGTATTTTTTCCTTGGAAACCAAATCACTTTTGTTTAGCACAAGTATATTTGAACCACCAATTTGATACTTAAATATCTCATCATCACTATAGCTCTTGTAGTTTTTAGCATCTATAACACATATAACACCCTCAACAGTGATTCCTAACGTGTTTAATGAATAATAGATGGGAAAGGGTTCACTCGCACCAGAAGTCTCCACAAAGAGTATCTCAGGCTCATATTTTGCTACAATTTCCTGTACACCACTTTCAAACTCTTCAGCCAACTGACAACAGATGCATCCTTCAGAAATTTCAAGTACTTCAGAGTGTACATTTTTAAGTATGGTACTGTCTACACCTATGTCACCAAATTCGTTAACAACAATGGCTATTTTTTTATCTGGGAAATGCTGTTTTACGGAGTTAGTAAGCATGGTAGTTTTACCAACACCTAAAAATCCTGTGATCACGAAGGAGGAAATCATATTGTTGCCTTAAATTTATTTGGGAGAAGGGATATATATTAAATAAATAATAGAATTATTACTTATAAAATACATATGAAGAGTATATCTGTGCCAAAGCACAGATATACTTTTTAGATAACACGTTCACCATCTACCATAGAGACAGATTCAAGCATTGGCTCAAGTCCAACTTCTTTTGCCCATTCAGCAGTAAGATCGTAAGCTGCAGATGCAGTCTCAAGGTTTTTCTCAATCAAGTCTAGTTTTTTCTTAAACTTTTTCTCGATAACGGAGTCAAGTGTAGCTGTACCACCTGAAGCTGTATACTTCTTAAGGAATCTATCTTTGATTCCTTCTTCAATAGCTGGCTTATCAATTACACCAAGTGCACCAAACAATGCACCTAGCATTGCCATATTGGTTGCAAGTTCTGTACCTGCTTTATCAATAGCGAATTTAGTAAAGTCACGCGTGAGTACTTTTACATTCATAGAATCCAAAAACTCTTTATCTACATCTGTTAAAAGATCCGTATCAGAGTTAATAATAACCAAACCATTTTCTTTAATACCTGCATAAAAAGGCATAGTATATGATTTACCCATAGTAATAACTTGTGGGTGATAAATCATAACGATATCAGGATAAATAACTTCCCCTCTATCGTAAATAGGTACTGTTCCGATTCTTGTGTAAGACTCTGAAGGTGCCATTCTTTTTTCAGCACCAAAAAAAGGGTTAGAAACTGCATAGTATCCTACAGTATCTGCAGCGGTCGCTGCTATATGAGCAGCTGTAACCGCACCTTGCCCACCAAGAGCAGGCATTCTAATTTTTATTGAATCTTTAGCCATTATAGAAGTCCTTCTTTTTTACATTTTTTTAAGACTTCAGCAGCCTCATCTGAAACATATTTGAAATCTTCAAATCTATCTTTGTCTTGTTCTTTCATTTCCCATAATCCTTCATTAGCCGCAAGACCAATCTCAAGGATACAAGGTGTATAAAGATGAATATATGTTGGTCCAACTTCTCTAGCAATAAGCACTGCTTCTCTAAGTACTTTAGCCACTTTTTTAGGGGCAGAGGCTGTCAACTTAACTGAATATGCACAGCCTGAAGTTACTGCAAGTTCCCACATAGGTACTTTGTCAAAAACTTTTCCTTTTGGAGCCATTTTAAATACTTGCCCTTTTGGAGTTGAACCAGACTCTTGTCCACCTGTATTTGCATATACTTCATTATCAAAACAAATAGTTGTTATTTTTTCTTGTCTAAAGAACGACTGAAGAGTATAGTCAAGACCGATATCAATAGTCGCACCATCACCAGCTAGTACCATAACATCTTTCATCTTATCTGGAAATCTCCAGTCTAATGTTCTTTTAATACCAGATGCTACTGCATTTTGGTTACCAAACATTGAGTGCACTGTATGCAATGCAATGTGTGGGAACATTAAGGATGTGCACCCAGTAGAGTTAACGATAATCGTTTCCTCAGGTGTAGGAATAGCCGCAAGAATATATCTTAATGCTGCTGCCTCGGGACAACCAGCACAAAGTGAATGTTCTTCTAAAATTTCTTTTTTATCAGTAAGGTCACTAATTCCACGTTTTTCAACACTCTCTCCAGCCCATGTAGCATTGTCCTCAAGATCAATAATCTCTTGAGGCATGATATCCCTAAATTCGGGATTAATTTTATAAATATCTACAGACATATTATGCCCCTTTCAAATTTGTATTTTCAAAAACTTCTTTAAGAATGGCTTCAGCAGGCATACTCATACCCCCAGCAACTCTTGGTCTTCCAACAATTTTAGCTTCTGTTTTTCCGTAAAGTGATGTTCTCACTTCTTTATCTAGCCAACCAACAACATTAAACTCAGGTACGAAAATATACTTTGCGCCTTTTGTAGCTTCAAGAAGTTCATTATGAGGGAATGGTCTAATTGTTCGTAGTTTAACAACTTTAGATTTAACACCCAATTTTGCAAGTTCACGATGTGCTTCTTTTGCCTGATGTGCTGCTGTACCACATGCTACAAATACTAACTCAGCATCTTCATCACCTGTTGTATGAACAAGACCATTAAGGAAATGTTTTGCATAAGGTTTAGAACGTTCAACTGCTGATCTTACTTCCCACTGCCATGAAGCATGTGTTGCATAAGAAATATAGTTAGATTTCATTACAAATGGATCTCTTAGGAATCTTCCTGGAGGCATTTCTGAATCTATTGGAGGTAGTGGTGCTGCATATGGATCATAAGGATGTAATGCTATATCATCTGCAGGAAGCATCACTGCTTCCCTTGTATGAGAGACAAAGAAACCATCAACTGCAGTAATTATTGGTACATGTACATCTGGCTTTTCAGCTACTGTAAATGCTGCTATAGACATATCGAACAACTCTTGAACATTCTCTGCATACCAAATCATACATCCAGTCTCAAGTAGGAAAGATACTTCCAGGTTATCTGGTTGAATAGTAAGTGGTGAGTTAATACCTCTAGCCATCAATATTAGCTGACAAGGGATTCTTGTACCTGACCACGTTGGAAAGTTTTCCATTGCTCTAAGTGTACCTGGCCCTGATGTAGTGGTGACTGTTCTAGCACCTGCCATTGCACAACCTTGTACTTCTGACATAACACCAAATTCATTTTCACCCCTAAAGTACAAACCTACATACCCTTCTGCCCACAACTCACCAATAAGGTGTGCCGCTTCTGATTGAGGTGTAATAGGATACGAAACTGACGCATCTACCGTACATCTTTTTATAGCTTCTTTAAGCACTTCTGACCCTGTCATAAAGTGTTTTTCTCTAGGTGCTTCAAAAAGCAGGTAGTCTGTAGAAACGAGTTTCTGACCAGACCAGTTTTTTTCTTTTGTCATATCTTTAATACTCATGTTATCTCCTAACTTTATTTGCCAAGTTCTTTTTTAACTTCTTTAGCAATTTTAATAAATTTTTCTAAGTCTTCAGTGTGCTGATCTCTAATCGTTGCCATTGCATCCTCATGCCCTGAAAGTGAACATAACCCAACTGTATAACAGTCAGTTTCAGATCTAATCATTTTCAATGCAACATTTGCATAGTGACAGTGAACACCTACAAAAATACATGCTTTAATGTCATTATGCCAAATTGTTAAGTTTGGATGATTAGGATTGATTTCAACTTCTGCATCAATCTTAGGATATTTTGGTCTATAATCATACATAGGTATCATTTTAGCATTCAAAACTTCTGCCATCTCTTTTATGAGTGTTGCTTTTTTCTTTGCTTCTTCATTCCACGCATATAAAACTTGTGGACCAGGAAAGATTGTAGCATTATCACTTGTCAGCATAACTCTTGCTATTTCTCTCATTGCAACCTCTTCATCAACTATTTCAGTCAATAGAAGTGCTTTGCCTTCTGGTGGTGTCAGTAAATCATCATAAAATGCTACTGGATATGGGGAATAATCTGCTGGACCTAAATTAGCCATGTTGTCTCCTAATAAATTATTTTAAATTGGTGTCATAGTATGTATAAATTTAAGTCTCATAGTTTTATCAAAAGAGTTAAACTTATACATACGACACCAATAGATACACTTTTATTTCAAAGTATTTTTATTAAGCAGAGAATCTCCCTGCCTAAAAACCTAACTACTCGTCTGGAGTAACCATTGCCATTTCAATACAATCTCTGTTTAGAAGATCAGAACAAACGTATACACAGATTGCACAACCTTTACATCTATCTTCATCAACCCATGAAGTACCATTTTTATTACCATGCTTAGGTTCTTTATCGTACATCAAGGTATTTGCCTCTGGACAGTAAAGAGTACACATATTACATTTGTGCTCAGAACACATTTCAGAATTTACTTTTGCTACATAGTACATATTTTTCCTTTTATCAGTATTATTTTAAATTTATGTTTTTACTTAATGGCTACTAGATTATTTAACATCCTAGTAACCTATTTGAGCTGGATATTTTTTAAACTACTAAATCAATTACCAGTTTATCGCTTGTTAAATCAATGCTATCTGCAAGTTCAAATGTTTTGTTAATAACTTCCATATTTTTAGAAAGAAGCTCTTCTTTTTTCTTAAACTTTTTTTCTATAGCTGAATCTAATGATGCTGTACCACCAGAGGTTACAAATGAAGTCCCTAAAAATCTCTCTCTTACGGCTTTTTCAATATCATCTTCAGTTACAAGCTTTGTAAGACCTAGTAACATACCCATCATCGCCATGTTTGTAGCAAGTTCAGTACCCGCAATTTTGATTGCCAATTCTGTTGCATCAAATTGAACAACCTTTGCATTAAGTTTTGTAAGTACCTTGATATCTTCATCTTCAAGTACATCAACAGATGTATTGATAATAACCAATGAGTCTTTTTTAAGACCTGTATAAAAAGGCATTGTATATGATTTACCATGTGTTACAACTTGAGAATGATAAATCATAATAATGTCTGGGTAAACCACCTCACCCACTTCATAAATCTCTTCTGTAGATGCTCTTACATATGCTTCAACTGGAGCCATTCTTTTTTCAGAACCAAAAAATGGTACTAAAGAAGCATATTTACCAGAGTTATCCATACATGAACCAAGGATGTGAGCTGTAGTAACAACCCCTTGTCCCCCTAGTCCAGAGATACGCATATTATATCTTTTTCTATTTTGAATTGATGCTGACATCTTAACTTACCTCTCTTTTCTTTTTAGATTCTACTACTGCAAATAGTTCTTTTGCTTCAGGAGTCATATACTCTTCAAAAGCAAAACGACCTTTTTCCATCTCTTTTGCATCTTTAAATACATCAGGCGTAGGAATAGAATACTCAATATTACAAGATGTATATACATGTATAAATGTTGGTCCAAGTTTTCTAGCGGCAAAGATTGCTCTTCTAATCGCTTTGGCTGCTTTGTTAATGTTTGTTGGAGACATTTTTACAACATATACACATCCAGCAGTAATTGCTAATTGCATAGCAGGCATTTTACCAAAATTTTTACCTTTTGGAGACATCTTAAGTACAGCACCTTCAATACTCATACCTGACTCTTGCCCACCTGTGTTACCGTAAACTTCGTTATCAAGCATGATAGTCGTGAATTTTTCACGTCTAAACCAAGCATGCATAGTCATAGAGAAACCAATATCCATCATACCGCCGTCACCGGCGATAGTAATAACATCTTTTTGAATGTCTGGGAATCTTAATCTAAATGCTCTAGTAATTCCAGAAGCCATTGCATTTTGATCACCGTAGTTACCATAGATGAAAGGTACAGCAGCTTGAGAAATAGCAAGTCTACCACAACCTGCTGTACCGATTGTTACAGTGTTTTCAGGGTTTGGAAGTGCTGCAAAGATAATCTTAATATAATAAGCCATCCAGCAACCAGAACACATAGGGTGTTCTTCTACCAATTCTTTAAATGTACCCATGTTTTTAACGCCTACTTCAGAGTAGTCTTTACCAAACGGACCATAATCTACCAATTCTACATAATCTTTTGGTAAATATCTCTTAAATTTCGATGCTGGCACCATATATTGTAAACTCATACTTTATCCTTTTTATTCTTTTTAAGCTTGTAATACTTCTGATTTCATGCCTAATGCGTCATAAATTTCAGTCATAATTAATTCAACTGGTAGTGTCATACCACCATAAACTCTTGGGCCTTCAGTTACTATACCAGAGTTTGGTATAGCAGCTTTAACTTCTTTACATAACCATCCAATAATATTGTGCTCAGGCACAATAACTGTTTTTGCAGTTTTTAGTGCTTCGCGAATTTCATCAGTTGGCCAAGGTCTAATACATTTAACTTTAACAAAACCTACACTTAAACCTTCTTCTTGCGCATATCTATGTGCTTCTCTAGCTTGTGCTGCAGCACAACCAGAAGCTACAAGCATAACATCAGAACCAGGGTTTTGAACTTCAAGAGGGCCATCAATATATTGATAAACATACTTCATTGCTCTTCTATTTGAATCCCAAATCTCTTGTTGCCACACAGAGTGAATCAAGTAAGACATAAAGTTAGACTTTTGTACAGGAGCATCTCTTTGAATTCTCGCTGGTGGCACTTCATTATCCATTGCTGGAACTGGCGCTTTATAAGGATCTGGTTCAAGATAAGCCAGTTCCTCAGACATCATATTTACATATCCTTTAGCATGCGTAACAAAGAAACCTTCTGTAGATACAGATACAGGAATATATACATCCACTTTTTCAGTAATAGCAAATGCTGCAAGTGTAAAGTCAAATGTATCTTGCTGATTTTCAGCATGAAGCATAACAATACCTGAATGCATCAAGTATGCCATTTCTATATTATCAGGCTGAATAGAAAGTGGTGCATTAATAACACGTGTAAGTACACCAAGTACACAAGGTACTCTGTGTCCTGGCCATGAAACAATTGCTTCAAGCCCTCTAAGAAGACCTGGACCAGAAGTTGCTGTAAATAGTCTTACTCCTGCCCTAGCTGCACCCGCAATTGCAGACATTGTACCAAGCTCTTCTTCTGCTCTATAGTACTCTTTAATATGACCTTGTGCATAAATGTCACCAACAAGGTGCATTACTTCAGACTGAGGTGTAATAGGATAGGCAATCGCCATATCTACACTTGCTCTTTTTACGGCTTCTGCCATTGCTTGAGCACCAGTGATAAAGTGCTTTTCTCTTGGAGCCTCATTTAAGAGGTAATCCATATCTACTAATTTTTTATTTAAACTCATTTATTTCTCCTCTACCTTATTCAACTTCTGCAACATGTTCACCTTTTCTACTCATGATGAGACTTCTATACTCACCATAATCAGCAGGCGTAAGATCACCCCAATCCTCTTTTGGTAAAGAAGGATTTTCTGGTGGCATTGTAGCTGTATATTCGATACCAAGTTCTTTTCTAACCTCTACTACAATGTCTTTAAATCTCAAAACATCATCAGCATGTACATCTCTAATAGAAGCCATAGCTTCTTCATGACCCATTTCAGCACACATAGCAACAGTATAACAGTTAGTACCTGCTCTAATCATTCTTAAAGAAAGATTTGCATAATGACAATGTACACCAATAAAAACACATGCTTTAATTTTATTATCTAGAATTGTTAAGTTTGGGTGATTTGGGTTAATCTCCGCTTTTACATCAATCTTTGGATACTTAGGTCTATAATCTGGCATAGGTATGATTTTACAATTTGGAATTTCTGAAGCTAGTTCTAAAATAGCTGCTGACTTATCTGCTACATCATCTTTCCAATCCCATAAAACCATTGGTCCAGGGAAGATAGTTGGATTATCCATTGTTAATAATGCTTTTGCAGCATCTCTCATCGCCTCGTCTTCACTGACTACGTTTCCATAAAGTAATGCTTGCCCCTCAGGTGAAAGCTCTACTCCCATCATTGGTGCCGATTTCGGCATATAACCTACCGGTCCAATATCTATTTTCTTTGACATATTTGATTCTCCTTAATAATTGTATCAACAATAATTTTGACTATCAGCTTTAAGCTAAAGTCACTCTAGCTAATATGATAGCAAACAGTTCTTAAAAACCTTATTGCTGCATATCTAAACCCAATAAGTGTGTAATATAGTAATACTTACTTTCCTATTAATTACATCTAATTCTTCTCATAAAAATTAAGAGTCTAAAATACTAGGTTATTTTGACCAAGATAGACACTGATTCTAGTAACTGATACTAGCTATCAATACTGTCATTCACGATAAAATTAATTGCACCTCAGATTCTTATTTTTTAATTGATAGAAACCTTATACGTTCAATGTAATCTTATTATATTAAAAGATGGATTAATCAATAAATTATCCAAAAATACATTCTTTTATTTGTGTATATTCTTCACATTAGTAATTGAAATATATTAATTACCTAAGTAAAATCATAGACAGCTATTTAAAATGTTGCGTAAAATATTTTTCGACTTTTTTTTCAAAATATTGCATTCGTTTTTTACCTTTAGGCAAGAAGGTACGTAAGCTGTTCATCTTTTCTAAAAATTCTCCTACCGACTCGGGAAGACTACTCTCTATGTGTTTGCGTAAGCGTTTAGAAAATGCTGGTGATGCTCCAGCAGTAGAAAAAGCTATAGAGAGATAACCTTTTTGTATGTAGGATGGAAATATAAAATCACAATATGCCTTGTTATCTACAGAATTAATAAGTATATTACGCCCTCTTGACTCCTCGTAAATATCTTTTTGTAATTCTTTTGTTGTTGCTACTATGACAATATCAAAACCTTCTATATCCCCTCTCTCATACTCTTTTTTATACAATCTCAAATCATATGTTTCTATTAGTTTTTCTACTTCTACTTTTACTTCTGGTGCTATAATAGTTATCTTGTTAGTAAAATCAACAAGTTTCTCAACTTTCTCTGTAGCTATATATCCAGCACCTACGACTAAAACCTTTAAATCATTCATGTCCATATACATGGGGAAATATGCCATTAACTTTCCCCCATAAGTAACGCTCTTATACCCACCACTTCTCCAACAATAATAAGTGCTGGTGTAGGTAAGTCTTTTGCTTTACTATAAATATCTTCTAATGTTCCAACAACTACCCGCTCATCATCTTGTGTACCTCGGCTAATTACAGCAACAGGATGCTTTTTATGTTTACCAATTTTTAATAATTGAACACAAATATTTTGAAGTTGATGTAATCCCATGAGAAATATAATAGTCTCATCTTGTTTAAATGTCTCCCAATTAATCTGTGCATAACCTTTTTCTGGAGCTTCATAACCAGTAACTACTCGAAATGAAACTGATTTTCCTCTATGGGTAATTGGAATATTCGCCATCTCTGGTACTGAAATAGCAGAAGTTACTCCAGGAATAAATTCAAAGTCTATGCCTTTTGAAACTAAAAAAAGTGCCTCTTCTCCACCACGACCAAACACCACAGAATCTCCACCTTTTAAGCGTACTATATTTTTAAATATTAAAGATTTCTCATAGAGTAGATTATTGATTTCCGATTGAGGTAAAATATGATGCTTGTTTTCTTTTCCAACATATATACATTCACATGTATTTTTTGCTTCTTTTAGTATATCTTTATTCACTAGTCTGTCATAAATTATAACATCTGCTTCACGTATAACACGTAATGCTTTAAGTGTTAACAATTCAATATCACCAGGTCCTGCTCCTGTTAAATATACTTTGCCCAAAAGAGTATCCTTTTTTTAAAATCGAAAAATTTAAATCTATTCTGTAACATTCTACAACATAATGGAGTATTAACAGCTTTTTAGCTATTATTTACTTTAAATTTATACTCGAAAGGTACTAAATTAAGATGGATAATAAGGCTGTACAAATGAACAAAGCAAAATATATATGGATGGATGGAAAACTAACACCTTGGGATGAAGCCCAAGTGCATGTTCTGACACATACATTACATTATGGTAATGGTGCTATAGAAGGAACAAAAGCATACAAAACAGTAGATGGAAGATGTGCTATTTTTAAATTACATGAACACACAAAAAGACTTTTAGATTCAGCAAAAATGACACTGATGGATGTACCTTTTACCCTTAAAGAACTAAAAGATGCCCAAGTTAAATTACTACAAGAAAATGAACTATTTGAAGGTGCGTATTTACGTCCACTTGTTTATTTGGGATATGGAGTCATGGGTATCTACCATAAAGATGCTCCCGTTCAAGTCTCAATAGCTGCATGGAAATGGGGTGCGTACTTAGGTGAGGAAGGTCTACAAAAAGGGATTCGTTTAAAAATATCCTCTGTCGCAAGAGCATCCAATACCTCTACCATGGGAAAAGCAAAAGCTGTCGCCAATTACTTAAACTCTCAAATGGCTAAATATGAAGCGGTAGAGTCTGGGTATGATGAAGCCTTGTTACGTGATGACCAAGGCTATATAGCTGAAGCATCAGGTGCTTGTTTTTTCATGGTTAGAGAGGGGAAGCTCATCTCTCCCCCATCTGACAACACACTAGAGTCTATTACCCAACAAACAGTTATTGACCTAGCAGGTGATATGGGCATAGATGTTATACGCCGTCGTATAAGCCGTGAAGAAACTTACATTGCAGATGAATGTTTTCTTACAGGTACAGCTGCAGAAGTAACACCTGTACGTGAAATAGATGCTCGTATTATTGGAACTGGTTCTCGAGGGCCTATTACGGAAATATTACAAACAGCATACTTTGATGTAGTAGCAGGTAAAAATCCTGATTACATTCAATACTTAACATATATTAACTAATATGAATTGATTACTAGTCTATTGTAGAACAATGAATCAGTAATCATCTAATCTTAATATACACTCAAAACTAAAGGAAAACAATGCCATCAGATATGAATGATTATTTTAAAAAGAAAAAATCAAGTGCAAATACAAATAAAAGTGCTAACGGAAATAGTGGAGGTAATAATTTTGAAAACCCATTAAACAATATGCCTAAAGGATTACCTACTTGGGTTATAGTAGTAGGTGCTATTATAGTTGCACTATTTTTACTTAAACCATTTACCATTATAAATTCTGGTGAAGTGGGTATCAAGGTAACCACTGGTAAATTCCAATCAGAACCACTTCTTCCTGGTCTTCATTTTTTCATTCCTGTATTACAAAAAGTGATTCCTGTCAATACGCGTGTAAGACTCATCACCTATACCAATGACTCCTCAGCAGCACTAGGCGATAGATATAAAGGATTTGAAGGGGGACTACGAAAAAACAAGGCTATTCCTGTTCTTGATAGGCGTGGACTTACAGTCAATATTGACCTTGCAGTTCAATACTCTTTAAAAGCAGCCTCTGCACCAGAGACTATTGCTAAATGGGGATCAAGTTGGGAAGAAAAAATCATCAACTCTAAAGTAAGAGAAGTAGTGCGTGATGTAGTAGGAAAATACACCGCAGAACAACTCCCAGAAATGAGAAATACCATAGCCACTGCTATTCAAACAAAAGTAACAGAAAAAGTAGATGCACTTCCTAACCAGCCAGTTATACTTTCATCTGTGGAACTTAGGAATATTGTTTTACCTCCAAAAATTAAAGAAAAAATTGAAGAAGTGCAGGCGGCCAAACAAGATGTAACTATAGCCGAACAAGAGAAAGAAAAAGCAAAACAACACGCACAGAAAGCTGCAGAAATTGCACGTGGAGAAGCTGAAAGAAACCGTATAGAAGCACAAGGTGAGGCTGATAAAATTCGTATAGAAGCGGAAGAGCAAGCCAAAGCTAATACCCTTATTTCTAGCTCATTAACTCGTGAACTTCTTGAACTTGAACAAATTAAAACTCAAGCGAAATTTAACGATGCACTTAAAGTCAATAAAGATGCTCAAATCTTCCTAACACCAGGTGGGGCAGTACCTAATATTTGGGTAGATGCTAAAGGAAGAAGTCAGCAAGCAACCACTGTTACAGCAGAATAATAACCCTTCTCGTTGCACCTCTAAGAGGTGAAACGTATACACAAATTTAATATATATAAATATTAATATAATCTATACATTCTATCTCATAAGAGATGGAACAAGTTTGGAGAAATAACTATGACTATAAACTGGGAAAAAAATCCCCTCATACCTGCTATTGCACAAGACTTTGAAAACAGTGAAATCCTTATGCTTGCTTATATGAATGAAGAAGCTTACACTCTTACCCTAAAAACAGGCTATGCTCACTATTTTAGTAGAAGCAAGCAACGTATCTGGAAAAAAGGTGAAAGTTCTGAACATACACAAAAAGTAAAAGATATACTCCTTGACTGTGATGCTGACACCATTATACTAAAAATAAAACAAAATGGTGTGGCCTGTCACACAGGTACAAAAAGCTGCTTTTTCACTTCTGTCATGCAAGACAAAGTTATCTTAGAAAAAGAAGTAGATACAGATGCACTCTATGGTGTAGTAGATACTTTATATCACACAATACTTGAACGTAAAAATACAACTAAAGCATCAAAATCATGGACTAAAAAACTACTAGATGACAAAGACCTGATGCTTAGTAAAATACGTGAAGAAGCAGATGAAGTCTGTGTAGCAATAGATGAAGAGAGTGATGAACAAGTCATCTATGAGAGTGCTGATTTACTTTACCACACACTCGTAGGTTTAGGCTACAGAGACATCTCCCCAGACAGAGTCAAACAAGAGTTGGCAAGACGGTTTGGAATGAGTGGAATTACGGAGAAAGAGAATCGAGGGAAATAACTGCATAGTTGCTCTATAAATAAATTCATCATTCTAAAATTATAGAGTATTTTTAACTCACTATATAGAAACTTTCTTAGAGTAAATTATTTATCTTATTACTACAGATATATGGGGAATGCTACCCTTGAACTTCTTTCATTTGTTTCACACAAGCTATTTGAAAAAGTGTTATACCTTTAGGGGTTACAATTAAATAAATTACAATAACAAGTAGGTTCTTCATTAAAATTAGGATGTGGTTCAACAACTTCTGAAGCCTCTAAAATTCCTACTCCTTTCTCTTTCGCAAAATTTAATGCATCTATAAATACTTCTATCATATTGTGGGAAACTTGAAATTTAACTATACATCCCCACAACTAGGACTATCTGCATTACCACCTGCAAAGTACTTCCCATCAAAACTCACAAGTGAATACTTTTGATCTGCTCCAAGAGACTCTTTTAATCCCTCTATAGACAGAAAACCAAGTGAGTCTGCATCCATACTTTTTGCTATCTCCTCTGGCGTATATCTTGCAGAAATGAGTTCCTGTTTTGTCGGGGTATCTATACCATAACGACAAGGATACTTAATCTCAGGGGCTGCTATGCGCATGTGCACCTCTTTGGCTCCTGCTTCTTTAAGCATACGAACAATCTGTTTCGAGGTAGTCCCTCGCACTAAAGAGTCGTCTATTATCGCTACACGTTTTCCTTTAATCAAATGTTTAATTGGTGAAAGTTTCATTTTTACTTTTAAATCACGTATAGCCTGAGTTGGTTCAATGAATGTACGTCCTACATAATGATTACGTACTATTCCCATTTCAAAGGGTACACCCAAACCTTCTGCATATCCACGTGCAGCAGCCACACCTGAATCTGGTACAGGTAGCACCAAATCTATCTCTGCTGGTGTCTCCAGTGCTAACCTCTTTCCCATTTTAAGACGCATTTCATACACATTCTTACCATCTATGATACTATCAGGTCTTGCGAAGTAAATGTACTCAAATGCACAAGGATGAAAATCTACATTATCAAATACCATTTGAGATTGTGGCTCTTTACCCTCTTCAAAAATAAGCATTTCGCCAGGCGCTACATCACGTACAAACTCAGCACCTACAAGTTCAAAAGCACAAGTTTCAGAGGCTACAATATACCCTCCATCCTTAATCTTTCCAAGACTGAGTGGTCGAATACCAAATCTATCTCGAATCACAAACATTTTTTTACGACTTTGTATTGCCAAACAGTATGCACCTTCTATCTTCGTTAACATATCTTTAATCCTATCTTCCAAGGAATCTTTATCTGATTTTGCAATAAGGTGAATAATATTTTCTGTATCCATATCTGTTTGAAATATGGCACCTTTATCAATGAGCCCCTGTCTTACTTCTTCTTTATTGATAAGGTTTCCATTGTGTACTATGGAAATTTCACCTAGTTTATACTTAGCAAAAACAGGTTGAGCATCTCCAACAGACTCAGAGCCTGCTGTAGAATAACGATTATGTCCTACAGCGCAAGTTCCTTCTAGTTCATCCAAGATATCTTGATAAAACACATCAGCAACCATACCACGTTTTTTATAAACTGTTATTTTTTTATCACTGGCTACCGATATGCCTGTTGCTTCTTGACCACGATGCTGCATTGAAAAAAGCGAATAATACGCTACCGTAGAAGCTTTTTTTGCTCCAAAAACACCAACGATTGCACACATACTATATTCCTAAACAGTCATTAATAGAGTAGAATCCACTCTCTTGGCTGACTAACCATTTTGCTGCTCTTATAGCACCTTTTGAAAAGGTTTCTCGTGAAGTAGCAGTATGATTGAGCTCTAAAAACTCACCATCATTATAAAACCCTACTGTATGACGACCTACTATATCTCCACCACGTAATGCCATAACGGCTATCTCATCTTTTGTTCTTGCACCTATTTGCCCGTCACGTCCACTTACTCTTACTTTATCTAAATCCAAGCCTCTACCTTTTGCAGCAAACTCACCTAGGGTAAGTGCTGTACCAGAAGGGGCATCTACTTTATGCTTATGATGTTGCTCAACGATTTCTATATCAAAATCTTGCAAGGTACGTGATACTTGTTCAACCAATTGTTTAAGTAGTGCAATTCCTGCTGACATGTTAGAAGCATAAAGAACAGGCATTTTTGTAGACGCTTCCATCATCAAGTTATTTTGATGTTCTGAAAAGCCTGTTGTTGCGATGACCAATGGTGTAGGGTTTTCAAGTGCTGCTTCACAAAGTGCTTGTGTAGCTACTGGTGCAGAAAAATCTATAACGATGTCACAGTTTTCTAACAGTGCTTTCATACTATTTGTCACGAGAACATCTGAAGGCAAGTCACGTTTGAGTTCATCAAAAACATGTACTGCACTTAAAGGTAACTCACTATCGTGTAACAATGAATCTATTAAAAGATTGCCAACTCTCCCTGTACTACCTACTATACCTACTTTTGCCATTATTGTTGCTCCTGAATATATGAAATTGCTTGTAACGCTGCTATAGCACCATCTCCTGCCGCTGAAACCACTTGTTTGGGTGCATCTATACGTAGATCACCCGCTACAAAAAGTCCCTCTACTGAGGTGTGCATCTTTAAATTTACGACTGCTTGCCCTAACTCATTGACCTCACAAATGAATTCACCCTTTTCATTTTTAAGGACGTCATTTTTTACATCTTGTCCCACAAAGACAAAAAGTCCCGTGTTGTCCATGTGTGTGATTTCATCTGTTTTGACATTACGTATATCTACGCCTGTTAAGCCCATAGTATCCCCTACCGCTTCTTCTATAACGGAGTCTGTAATGAAATGTATGTTCTCTTTTCTTATAGCTCTATCAAGCGTAGAAGGTGCAGCTCTAAATTCGTCTCTTCTATGTACCACATATACATCTGAACAAATATTGGAAAGAAAGAAAGCTTCTTCTAGTGCTGTGTCACCACCACCAAGTACGGTTACGGGTTTATCTTTATAGAAAAAACCATCACATGTAGCACAGGTGCTAACACCTCTCCCATAAAAAGTATCTTCACCCTTAAATCCAGCACGTCTTGGTACAGCTCCAGTAGCTACTATGACTGTTTTGGATTCCACAGTATCTCCACCATCATACATGACAGTAAAGTACTCTCCAGTTTTTTGTACCGAGTTTACTTTTTTCATCTCGTGTTTTAGTCCAAAAGCAAAACACTGTTTTTGCCAAGTGTCCATAAACACAAGCCCTGTTTTTGTACTATCGAAAAAACCAGGATAATTTTCTATCTCGGAACTCTTTGTTATCTGTCCTCCAGGTACACCCATCTCAAAAAGGGAAACATTTTGTAGCCCACCACGTGATGCATAAAGTCCTGCTGTTAAACCTGCTGGTCCACCACCAATGATTGCACAATCTAGCATTTAAAATCCTTACAAAATTTGTAAATAATTAATCAAATTATACAATGATAAACTTGGTTAAGTATTTAAGAATGAATATATTAGGGATTAGTGTAAAAGAAGTGTACTAAAGAGAGGGAATTTCCCTCTTTAAGAAGCAATCATTAAAGTATTGCATTAATTTTTTCAGCAAACGCATCTTTAGAAGCTGCACCTACCATTTGGTCTACCATCTCACCATCTTTGAAGAAAAGAATCGCTGGGATAGATCTGATTCCATATTTTACAGAAATCTCTTGTTGCTCATCAGTATTTACTTTACAAATAGTTGCTTTTCCATCAAAATCTTCAGCCAATTCTTCTATTACTGGAGCAATCATTCTACAAGGTCCACACCATGGAGCCCAAAAGTCTACCATAGTTACACCTTCTGCAATTGTTGCATCAAAGTTATCTTGTGTTAATTCTATATATTTTGCCATGTCTATTCCTTTAATTTTGTAATTTAAAAAATTATAGCGTAATTTCATTATAAAGCTATTGTCTTAACTTATATTTTTTATTATACTCATAAGTTGTGAAGTAACTGTGTATTATTAGGAGTAATATACTCCCAATTATATTGTTGGCAACTTTATTTCCAAGAATTCAGAAGAACGAGAACCTTTTATCGCTTCTGTTTTTGCTCCCTTTACTGTATATACAAATGAAATTTTTGCTTTATCTGTAGTATTCTGGTTTGCTCTGTGCAAAAGTAAAGAGTGAAAAATAACCACATCACCTTTATGTAAATCTGTAGAAACTTTTTGACGCATCAATTTTTGGTTGACTGCATTTGTTTCAGACAAATACTCTTTTTCATCAAACTGTTCTAAACTAAAATTCATTTTATGACTTTCAGGAATAAATTCCAATACCCCATTCTCACTTGTTTCACTGTCCAATGCCAACCAGACGCTCACTAAATTATCATCAGAGTAACGCCAGTATCGTCTGTCTTGATGCCATCTTGTCTCTCGACTATAGTATGGCATTTTTGTCATAATAGAATTATGGTGTGCCGTAGTCAAGACAACTTCATCAGCTAATATGTCTTGCAAAATTGGTCTTATTTTTGGCTCTTCCATCCATGCCTTAAACAAAGCATCTCTTACATACACTTGTCGCAACCTACGCACGGTTATTTTCTCTTCCACTGCTTTAGAGCTATAGTCTATCACCGATGTACGGTACTCTTTGCTACGTGTGTCATATCCTATTTCTGTTTCTATAGGTTCTATTTTGGCTTCTAAATGCTGTACTGCTACTTCCCGTATGGCATCACAGCGTGTACCCTCTAAAAAATTTCTTAAAACAATAAAACCATTTTTATGAAATTGAGCCAATTTCTCTTGAGAAATTTTCATCCATCTACCTTACAAAATTATAGTAAATAATTATAGCGTAACATTCTCTATAAACTCTACCTCTTCATTACGGATAATAAGTACATCGATAGAAAATGCCATATCAAGTTTTTTGGTCTTCATATAATAATGTGCAGACTTTATCACCTTACGAAGCTTTGCCTGCGTTAAATTATAGACTGGGTCGAAGTCTGTCCTTCCTGACTTTACTTCTATGAAGTGTAGTACATCATCACTTTGGGCGATAATATCTATCTCCCCTAGTTTCCTTGCAAAATAGTTACGCTCAAGTATGAGGTATCCTTCTTGCTCTAAGAAAAGAGTGGCTAAGTTTTCACTTTTATCACCAAAAAGTTTGGGTAATTCACGCATTGGTACTCCTTATTCATGATGAAGTATAGAGTAAAAATGGATTTGCATACAAAAATATGCCAAATTGATATATTTTTGTTCATATAAGAGAAAAATTGTCCTATTTATACTTATACTAAAGTTTATTTAAGTATCTCTAGCTATTATCAATCAAATTAAAAACTAAAGGATTACAATGTCAACAATAAATATAGCTCAAGAATGTGGTTGCTTCAAAAAAAGTGACTTAGAAAATAACGTTACTTTTGATAACAAAGATGATGCCATGATAAAAGCACAAGGCATGGTTAATCATATGAATGAAAAGTTCTGTGGTAAACATGGTTTCGAACTTAGTGAAAATGGTGAAAACTTTGTTATCGCTATGAAAGCACCAGCTGCCACTCAACCAACATCTGGTGGATGCTGTGGTGGTGGACACTGCAGTTAAGTCACCTTCATAAAATTATACGATGATACGTAGCAATACGTATTATCATTCTTTATTCTATCAAACTTCAAACTAGCTATCAATATAATCTCATTCACACATTTAAATCGCTCATGTTTTTCTTTCTTTGGTTCGTTCTCTTTCTTTTGTCATGAGACAAAAGAAAAAAATGGACAGAGAGTTTCAATACCACAATACGCACATAAAGCAGTATGTAAATCCAATCAAATATTCAAATTATTATTTAAAATTTCCAAACACCAACGGTGCTTTCAAATCCAACTTCTTTACTTCAGCCATTACCGCTTGTAAATCATCTATTTTTTTACCCGAAACACGCACTTCATCCCCTTGTATAGATGGTGTGACTTTCACTTTCATCGCTTTTATGGCTTTGACTATCTGTTTGGCTTCGTCTTTATCTATGGTATCCACTATGCGGTAAATCACTTTAGTATTACCCCCAGATATACCCTCAGTTTTCACCTCTTCGAGTGACTTCCCTGCGATGTTACGTTTGATGAGTTTGGAGATAAGTATATCTTTGAGTGCGTCTATCTTAGAGTCTGTAGATGAGCTAAGTGAGAGTGTTTTTGCCTGCTCATTCAGATTTATCTCTGCTTTAATACCCTTAAAGTCAAAGCGTGTCGCTACCTCTTTTTGAGCCATCACGATAGCATTTTTCATCTCCATCATGTCTAGCTTTGCTGTTATATCGAAATAGTGGTCTTTTGCCATTTTAGTTTTCCTTTTTTATATGTAATGAGTTATCCAATCCCAATAAAATATCATGAGTCAATTGCTTAATCATCTC
>Ga0256839_1001155_pt1 | contig 32787 bp, 30 predicted proteins | sample 354166metaG_FD_185968 | JGI IMG/M metagenome (GOLD analysis project Ga0256839, IMG submission 185968) | Hydrothermal vent microbial communities from Mid Atlantic Ridge, Atlantic Ocean - 354-166 | ecosystem: Environmental > Aquatic > Marine > Hydrothermal vents | place: Atlantic Ocean: Mid... | reverse complement strand
TAACCCAAAATCGCTTGCAGAACAGCCATGCGGACATAAACCGCATTTCTTGCCTGACTGAAATAAGCATTGTTGGGCGAATCGTCCAGCAAACCACCAAACTCCTTAAGATGCACCGAAGGGCACAGCACCATCGCATTGGGCTTCAATGCCTTTATCGCTGCTTCACGGTTGATTTTTGACAATTCGAGTGGTTTGAGCAAGTCAGAATAAATCACATCCATGCGTGGCAGTTCGATGTTGAGGCAGCCAACCATGGTCTCCTGCTTGTATAGCTCGGCAGTGGTTTCGATCGTCAGCCCGGCCGCCTCCAGTCTTTCACGCTGCCCCGGTTTGAAGATTTGATTCACCCGTCCGAAAATCACGATGCGCGAGAATGCCCAGGGGAAGAGCCCCATCAGGATCATCAGACTGTGTACCGTACGGGTATGACCGGGCGCACCAAAAAACCCCACCTCAAGCTTCATCTCCTCGCTGACATCGGGGAACATCAGTTCTGGTCGCCACTTGAACAGCGTATAGAGATCGACCAATGCCTGGCTCGGGTTTTCAACATCGCCGTTACCCCCATTGATGACGGGAATGGTCGAATCACGAAAAATCGCGTCGAAACTGTCAGCCGACTGTGTTTTCAGTACAACCGCATCGCCATAGCTATTGAACATTTCCGCCAGTTCGACCATGGCACCGCCATCGTCTTCCCGGCCGGTTGGTGCATGGTCTACATCCATGACACTGGCTCCCAGCGAGTAAGCGGCACTAGGGATGCGCCATCATCGGCGTCAGCCGATTGCCGGGTTAATATTGACCAACCACCGTCCATCTGGTTGATGCTGCAAAGGTGCCGGCGGGCCACATGGACAGCCTGCGGCAACATGCATTGTGGATACAAACTCCCCGCCTTGGTAGGCTACAGCCATATGGCTTGTTTTCCACGAGTCCTTGCGGAGCAAACGACAATGAAAAGCAAACAGATCGATAATCTGGTCGACGGATATCACAAGATGACCGAGCGCCTGGCCGAACGTCTCCACAATATCGAAGACCTGACACGCGATGCATTTCACGATGTACTGGCAGGTTTGCGCGATGAATCTGTATCACTGAAGGAACTGACGATCCACGAAGCGCAGCAGGTGGCCGACTGGGTAAAACGCGACTTTTACGCCGTCGCACAAGAGGCGAAAAAAACGCGTGAAGATTTTCGCGAATGGTTTCCCTTCGAGGTCAAGGTCGAGGAATCCTATCTCTGGGACAAAATCATGTCCGCAGCCGACAAGACGACCGTTGACCTGCTGGAGCTGAAGGAAGAAGCCATGCTCGCCGATTTCGAACTGTGGCGCACCGGCGAGGTCACCGCACCCGGTATTCTCGAATGCACCAAATGCGGCGAGCAACTGCACTTCGCCAGCGCCGGGCATATCCCGCCCTGCCCCAAGTGCAAAAACACTACTTTTGTTCGCAGCGCAGCCAGCACAACCGAAAACGCGCAGTCGGACTAACTACCGGAGTCCCGCATGTTTCAGATCATCCCCGTCAACGAAGACCGCATCGTCGCCGTCAAGGTCATCGGCAAACTGAATGACAAGGATCTTGAAGAATTCACTACGCTGCTGGAACAGCTGATCGCCAAGCACGGCCCCTTGTCACTACTGATCGAGCTGGAGAACTTCCACGGCTGGGAAGCGGACGCCGCCTGGACCGATTTCATGTTCATGACAAAACATGAGGATGACTTCAAGCATATCGCCATCATCGGCGAAAAACGCTGGGAACACTGGATGACTGCACTGGGCAATGCGTTCACCGCCACTGAAATCCGCTATTTCAAGCGCGATGAGCTGTTGGTCGCCTGGGACTGGTTGCGTGAAGGGATGGCATCGGCATCACAGCAGAACAATCAGGACACACTGATACCCTATGCCCATATCCTGGTAGCCACTGATTTCTCTCCCCACGCCGATATTGCGGCGCGCCGGGCGAAAGAGATCGCGAGCCTGTACGACGCCCGTACCACCCTGCTGCATGCGGTCGAAAATTTCGTTTTCTACGGTGATATCTACGACCCGGTGGGGCCGGTGCAGCAGCTCGATACCGATCACATGATATTCGAAGCCGCCGAAAAACAGATGGCGCAACTGGCGGGCAAGCTGGAGATTCCCAATCTGAAGACCGAAGTCATGTGGGGTGCCCCAAAGGCCGCAGTGCTCTCCTACGCGGCAGCCCAGCAAGTCGACCTGATCGTGACCGGCTCACACGGTCGCAGCGGTGTTTCACGGCTTCTCGGCTCAACCACCAATGGCATTCTGCATGGCGCCAATTGTGACGTGCTATCGGTCAGAATCGACTGACGTAGCAGCCGGGAAACTTTCCCAAACGAAGCCTCGCACTGGATCGGTCAGCCGCTTTCGGTCTTAAATAAGGCATTGGCACTGCCCGAGCAACACCATGAATTCTTCCCGCCTTTCCCGTCTGCTGTTGATTCTTGCCTGCTTTCTGCCTGCGTCACCGCTGCTGTCCAAGGAAGCGGAACACCCCGAAGGAAAATTCCTGGGTGCCGCCGAGACCGAATACCCAGCGTGGTTCCGCAGCAGCTTTCTCGATTTCAACGAAGACGTTGCCGAGGCCGCCAAGGCTGGCAAACGCATCATCATCCTGTTTCACCAGCAAGGCTGCCCCTATTGCAACCTGCTGGTTGAACGCAATCTCTCGCAACAGAGCATCGCCGACTACATGCAAAAGCACTTCGAGGTGGTCGCGATCAATATGTGGGGCGACCGCGACGTGGCAACGATCGATGGCAGCCAGTTGACGGAGAAGCAATTTGCCGAAGCACTGAAGGTGCAGTTCACGCCCACCACCGTATTTCTTGACGAAACAGGCGAACAGGTGTTGCGCTTGAACGGCTACCTGCCGCCGGAACGATTCATGCTCGCCTTGCAGTATGCGAACAGCCATTCAGGCAATGACGGCCCATCATTCACCGACTTTATCCGTCAACGGGCACCTTCACCGTCCAGCGGCAAACTGGTCGAAGAACCCTTTTTCCTCAGCACGCCATTCGCCCTCAACAAGCTGCTCGGCGAACGCCCGGTCGCTGTCTGGTTCGAGCAGAAACAGTGTCCCGCCTGCGAAAAGCTGCATGAGACAGTCATCGATAACGCCGAGACGCGTGAGTTGATCAAGCAGTTCAACAACATTCAGTTGGATATGTGGGGCAAAGATCCGCTGGTGCTGTTCGACGGCAGCAAGACCACGGCACGACAGTGGGCTAAAGAGCTCGGCATCCACTATGCCCCCACCATCGTATTTTTTGATTCGAGCGGCAAGGAGGTCATCCGCAGCGAAGCGATGTTCAAGCAATTCCACACCCAGTCGATCTTCGACTATGTAGCAACCGGTGCCTATACCAAACAGCCTAATTTTCAGCGCTACCTCGAAGCCCGTGCCGACCGGATTCGTGCGCGCGGAAAAGATGTCGATATCTGGAAATAACCCCCCAAACGGAGCCACCCGATGATACGAAAGCCAATATCCCTGTTACTGTTTGCCACGCTCTCCCCTGCCATCATGGCTGATGAAGATGCCATGACTGTCAGCGTAACGCGCATGACACTGGCAACCGCAACCACAATGGCTCAGGCGGCTATCAAGGCCTGTACCGACAAAGGGATTCAAATCGGGGTAACCGTGGTCGATCGTGACGGGCTGGTGCAGGTTGCGCTGCGCGACACCATTGCCGCACCGATCACACTGCCAATCAGCAAGGGCAAGGCCTATGCCGCCGTCAACTTCAATGCAGCAACAGCACAGTTGAAAGACCGGGCCAATGGGCCAATCGGCAGAACACCCGGCGTAGTGATGGCAACCGGCGGCTTACCGATTCAGGTGGGCGGCAAATTGATCGGCGGTATCGGCGTCAGCGGCGCACCAGCAGGAAAAACAGACGAGGAATGCGCCCAGGCCGGGATCGACGCCGTCATGGACGATCTGGAAATGTCGATGTAGAAGAATTACTGTGGCAAATTTTCCGGCACGAACAACGGCTCTCCACCAACACGGAAAGCAGCAATTTTCTGCTGCGTTTCCGGTGAGATGAGCCAATCGATCAGTTTTACCGCCGCACGATAGTTCACATCAGAATGCTTCGCCGGATTGACGGCGATTATGCCGTAGGGGTTGAACAGACGCTCATCCCCCGACAGCAACAACCCGAGGTCGAGCTTGTCACGCATCGCCAGCCAGGTACCACGATCCGTCAGCGTATAGGCTTGCAATTCACTCGCCATCTGCAATACCTTGCCCATCCCCTGCCCGGCCTGCAGATACCAGCGGCCCTGCGGCTCGATACCCGCAGCCTGCCACAGCGACAACTCCTTCTGATGCGTGCCGGAATCATCACCACGCGAAACGAAACGCGCCTTTGCCACAGCAATCTGCTGCAACGCGCTGGCGACATCCGTCTCAGCCGAAACACCAGCCGCATCGTCGACCGGCCCGACAATGACGAAATCATTGTGCATCACCGGGTATCGCGCAACACCACTGCCATCAGCGACAAATTGCTCTTCCGCCGAACGCGCATGCACCAACACCACATCGACATCGCCATCACGCCCCATACGCAGCGCCTTGCCTGTACCGACAGCAATCACATGAACCCGAATCCCCGTCTTGCGCTCGAAATCAGGCAACAACGTGCGCAGCAATCCGGAATTATCCGTACTCGTCGTCGTCGCCAGTCGCAAGGTTTCACCAGCATTGGCGATGGATGCGATGAGTACAAAAATGATCGTCAGTAATTTTTTCATTCCGCAGTAAATCCCCTGTCTTTCGTGACCGGACAACAACAAAAAAGGATATCAACTGTTCCAACGGCCATCACCCTGCCAATGAGCCAACATCCCTCCGTGACGGGCGGCGCAGGAAAATCAACATAACAAAACCCCTATCAACGCATCGTCACCAGCTCCTCAGAGCCGGTAGGATGAATTGCGATGGTGTCGTCGAGGTCCTTTTTCGTTGCGCCCATGCGAATGGCTACCGCAAAGCCTTGCAGCATTTCATCAGCACCGAGGCCGATAATATGGCAGCCCACGACCTTTTCCTTTGCGCCTACGGTCACCAGTTTCATGGAGACTTTTTGCGGGTGGCTGGTGAAGGCGTGATACATGGGGGTAAAACGGCTCTGATAGATTTTCACCGCAGCGCCATGCTGCTCTCTTGCCTGTGATTCGGTCAAACCGACTGATGCAATTGGGGGATGCGAGAAAACGACGCTGGGAATAAGGTCGTAGGCCAGCTTGCGATCCTGCTGGTGGTTGAACAGTCGATCACCAAGACGGCGTGCGGCGGCAATCGCCACCGGCGTGAGCTGGGCTTTGCCGATCACATCACCCACGGCATATACGCCCGGCACATTGGTGTTCTGAAAATCGTCGACGACGACATAGCCTTTATTATCCACTTCGATGCTCGCCTTCTCCAACGCCAAGCCATCACTGTTTGGCGCACGACCGATGGCCCAGACGAGCGCATCGAAATGCTCGAACGTCTGGCCGGAATCACAATGCAGCATCAGCTTCTCCGACTCGGCATCCTTATCGACACGAGCGATCTGCGTCATCGGCATGATATTGATACCGGCATTGAGCATCTCCTCCATCAAGCCTTCACGCAGCATGGCATCAAATTCGCGTAGCAGATGTTGCTTGCGCAGAAACAGCGTCACTTCACTGCCCAGCGCATTGAGCACGCCGGCGATCTCCACCGCAATATAGCCGCTGCCGACGATAGCAACCCGTTCGGGCAATGCCTGCAACTCGAAAAAACCATCCGAAGTGATACCAAACTCAGCCCCCGGAATATCGGGCACGATGGGACGGCTGCCTGGCGCGATGACGATGTGCTCGGCGGTATATGTCTGCCCGGCCACCGCCAGGGTATGGGCGTCGAGAAACTGTGCGTAACCATGGATTTCATCAATATCGGAATCCGCGAGAAAACTGTGGTACCAGGTATTGATGTTGCCGACATAGCGGTCGCGCTTGGCCTTGAGTTCTGCCCAATCGAAGCCCTTGATATCTATGTTAAAACCGTAGTCGGTCGCATCGTGCAAGGCATGCGCCAGTGAGGCGCCATACCACATCACTTTTTTCGGTACACAGCCAACGTTGACACAGGTACCGCCGAGTTTTCCTGTTTCGACGACCGCACAGCGCGCACCATATTGTGCAGCGCGCTCGACTATGGAGAGTCCGCCGCTGCCGGCGCCAATGGCAATCAGATCATAATGCTTGGGCATCACAAGTTCTCATGAAAAATTGAGGGGGCAGTTTGCCAGTTTTCGCCGGGTTTGTTGACTATTGCACCCATCGACTCAGCTTGCATGCGCTTTGCACCACGCCAAAACACGTTCATCGACCCAGTAACGCGGTGACCATGGCCAGCGTCCGCCAACAAAGCCGACATGCCCGCCATTGGCAGATAGTTCCAGCCACACCTGCTCTGGCAGTTCTTGCTGTGTGGGCACTGTATGCGGAAACATGAAGGGGTCGTCGGCAGCGTGGATCAGCAGTGTTGGCACCCGGATCGATGGCAGGTATTGCCGGCTGCTGCTGCGATGGTAGTAGTCATCGACACCGGCGAACTGGTGCAGCGGTGCGGTAACCTGGTCGTCGAAGTCGAAAAAGGTTTTCAGCTGGCGCACATCGACATTCAATGGTGATGGCCGCTGCTTGAATTTTTCCAGATATTTCTTGCGCAGGCGGGAGACAAGGTGCCACTGATAAAGCCGTGAAAAACCACGATTCATCCGCTTTGCCGCATCATCGAGCTGATAGGGTACCGACACGGCGACGGCGCAACATACTGGCGCGGTCGCGCCCTGCTCGCCAAGCCATTTGAGTAGTACATTTCCACCCAGCGAGAAACCGACGATGCCGTCGACGCTGCGAGCATGTTGCCTGCCTATATGCTCGACAACCGCCTGAAGGTCGCCGGTGTCGCCGCTGTGATAGCTGCGATCCAGGCGATTGGGCTCGCCACTGCAGCCGCGAAAATGCATGAAGCAGACGTCGTAACCAGAGCCATACAAGGTCTGCATCAGGCCACCGGCATAGGCCGAATGAATCGAGCCTTCCAGACCATGGAGCAATAACACCAACGGCCGAGACTGCTGCCCCTTCAACCACAGCAGATCGAGGAAATCACCATCACTGAGCGCGACCCGCTCAGGCGTCAGCGGTAACCTTGGGCGCCGACGAAAGAAGGTCGGCCACAATGTTTGCAGATGCGGGCCTGGTAACCACCAGGCAGGGCGAAACTTGCTTGCAGCCAAGGATTACCCCTGATCACCGACCTTCACGGGCCGCTGTTGTGACACGGGCAAGGTTTCGATATCGCAAGGACCACGATATTCCTCGGGCACGTTGTCGGGACATTGACCGCAGGCCTCGTTACCCGGTACGGCAAAATCGATCTTGCGTGGATAGGGCAGGTTCAGGCCATTCATGATGGCGGCGAACTCTTCCTCCGAACGATTGTTACCCAGACGTGGGTTACGCGCCTTCTCCTGCCCGATTGTCGAGATCTGCCGTTGCTCATAGTCGTGAGCGGGGTACACCAGCGTCTCATCCGGCAAGTTGAAGAACTTCTCGTGGATACTTGCATACAGCGCGTTTGGATCGCCGGACTGAAAATCAGTACGACCGCAAGCCTCGATCAGCAAGGCATCGCCGGTGAACAGCACGGGCTGCATACCATTATCGATACGGTAGGCGTGATGAGTGCTGGTGTGGCCAGGCGTGTAGAGCGGATGCAGTTCAATCGTGCCGACTGCAAATGGCGTGCCCTCTTCCACCCCCATGTCCGCGCAGTCGAGCGCATCCATCGCCGGCACGACGATTTTGCTGCCTGCCAGCGCCCGCAGCTTGCGCGCGCCGGTCAGGTGATCGGCATGAATATGCGTTTCCAGCGTATAGGCCAAGGTCAGCCCAAGTGCATTGACGGTCGCCAGATCGCGTTCTGCGGTGTCGATGACGGGATCGATCAATACCGCCTGACCGGTTTCTTCGCAACCGAGCAGATAAGTATAGGTACAGGAGTCGGGTTCGAACAGTTGACGAAAAATCATAAGGTTAACCTGCTGGAATCATGGATTGCCGTCATTATACCCATCGGCATGGAAGCGACTGATTAACGCGTGTAACGCATGGGCTTTGTCGAGCGTCTCCTGGTATTCCGCCCCGAGTCGGGAGTCGATGACGATGCCCCCTCCCGCCCAGAACTGCATCTGGCCATCCTGCACCGTGAGCGTACGAATGACGATATTGCTGTCCATGTCACCATTGAAGCCGATATAGCCGATGCAGCCACAATAGATGCCGCGGCGAACCCCCTCCAACTCGTCGATGATTTCCATGGCCCGGATTTTCGGCGCACCAGTAATCGAGCCACCCGGAAAACAGCCGCGCAACAGATCCAGCGCATCACGATCTGGCCGCAGTGTGGCCGTTATCGTACTCACCAGATGATGAACCGTGGCGAAGCGTTGCAACTCGAACAGCTTCGGCACCTTGACGCTGAAATATTCACTGTTCTTGCTGAGATCGTTGCGCAGCAGATCGACGATCATCAGGTTCTCCGCTCGATCCTTGTCGCTGTGCTGCAACGCCTGGGCCCGCGCGGCATCCTCCCCGGGGTCATCCGAACGTGGCGCTGTGCCCTTGATCGGCTGCGTCACAACCTCGCCATTCCTGACCCGCAAGAACCGCTCTGGAGAAGCACTCAACACCTGTACGAATGGCAGATTCATCCAGGCGGAAAACGGGGCGGAGTTACTATTGCGCAAGGCCCGATAAGCAACCCAAGCGTCGCCCTCACAGGCAACCGAGAAGCGCTGCGCATAGTTGACCTGATAACAGTCACCGTCACGAATATACTGCTGAATGCGGCGGAACCCCGCGCCATAATCGGCAAACGACAAGCTGGATGAGACCTCACCGCGCGTATGGAATGTCCCTTCACCATCATCTCGCAACGGTGCGGAAAATAGCCTCAGCAGTTTATCCCAGCGCTCCGATGTCTGTGTCTGGCTGTCGCGCCCGGCACTGACCAGCCAGCTGCGGCGCTGCTCGTGATCCACCACCAGCGCCCAGTCATAGATTCCGACCGCCATCTGCGGCAACTGCGTATCGTCGACGGCCGTATTCGGCAGCCGTTCCAGGCGCCGCCCGAGATCGTAGGAGAAATAGCCCAGCGCACCGCCATAAAACGGCAGCTCACCGCTGTTGTCGCCTATTGGCACCAGTGCCTGGCGCAGCAATGCAAAAGGATCTTCCCTGGACGATTCGCAGTCGCCATGCCGACATATTTCAGTCGTCTCACCACGCGTCACCAACGTAACATAGGGCTCTGCGGCCAAAATATCGTAACGACCCTGGCGTGCGTCAACAGCGCCACTGTCGAGAAACACGGCCCAGTGCCAATGTGCAATCTGCGCAAACAGTAAGGCGGAATCAGAAAAGTACGGAAGCTCTTCGAGGCGTTGCTTCATGCGGGAGTATGTGGGAAGTCTATCCCTGTGGTGCCCGGGGCCGGAATCGAACCGGCACGGTATCGCTACCGAGGGATTTTAAGTCCCTTGCGTCTACCAATTTCGCCACCCGGGCGGATAGGCGTATCAGGGAAAGATGGAGGCTGAGCCCGGAATCGAACCGAGGTCCACGGCTTTGCAGGCCGCTGCATAACCACTCTGCCACTCAGCCAGAGTTTGAGGCGCGATGATAACAGCTTTTATCGGCTATTTCATTGCACTTTTTTCGTCGGCGCACCTGCGGTTTGCAGGCAAGAAAAAGCCCCGCGTGTGCGAGGCTTTTTCGACAATTTGGAGCGGGAAACGAGATTCGAACTCGCGACCCCAACCTTGGCAAGGTTGTGCTCTACCAGCTGAGCTATTCCCGCGTTGGAGGCCGGTATTATCGGTATTTTCCGTCTGATGTCAACCCTATTTCATGGCCAGACGGAGGTAGTTGAACATAGACCACAGTGTCAGCACGGCCGAAATGGCCAGCAGGACGAATCCTATCTGCAGTGACGGCAAGCCCAGCAACGGCTCCTGGTATAGCAGAAAAAACAGCGCGAACATCTGCGCGGTGGTTTTGAGCTTGCCCAGATAGCTGACGGCCACCTTTCTGCGATCACCAATTTCCGCCATCCACTCACGTAGCGCCGAGATCGCGATCTCACGGCCGATGATAATCACCGCAGCAGCCGTGATCCAGACACCACCAAACTTGTCGACGATCAGCAACAAGGCCGCCGCGACCATCAGCTTGTCGGCTACCGGGTCAAGGAAAGCGCCAAAACGCGACATCTGGTTGAGCCGGCGCGCCAGATAGCCATCGAGCCAGTCGGTAATACCTGCAATCGCAAACAGTATCGCAGCCAGCGGGCCGGCGTGTTCGATAGGCAGATAGAAAATAATAAGCACCAGCGGTATCAATACGATACGCGCCAGCGTCAGCAAATTGGGAATATTGAAGTCCATGGGCGGTTATTCTATACCGGTCAGGTCTCGTCATGATAGCGGCTATAGATGGCCTCGGCGAGACGCCTGCTGATGCCCTGCACCTTGGCCAACTCTTCGATACTGGCGGTGGCAATGGCGCGGATACCGCCAAAGTGTTGCAGCAATGCCTGGCGCCGTTTCGGCCCCAACCCCGGCACCTCCTCCAGCGTCGAACTGACCCGCGCCTTGGCCCGCCGCTTGCGATGGCCGGTGATGGCGAATCGATGCGCCTCATCCCGAATCTGCAACACCAATTGCAGCGCGGGACTATCAGGTGGCAATGAAATACCCTTGTCCTGGCCCGAAACAAACAACGTTTCCAAACCAGCCTTGCGTCCCTCGCCCTTCGCCACCCCGACCAGCGTGACACCCTGGATCTGGAAGTCGCTGAGCACCGCCTCTGCCTGATGCAGCTGACCACGCCCGCCGTCGATGAAAAGAATATCAGGCAAAACACCTTCGCCCTCCGCCAGTCTGCGATAGCGCCGGCTCAGCGCCTGATGCATGGCCGCATAGTCGTCTCCGGGCGTAATGCCGGTGATATTGAAGCGCCGATAGTCGCCATTGAGCGGCCCTTCTTCATTGAAGACGACACAGGAGGCAACCGTCGCCTCGCCCTGGGTATGGGAAATATCGAAACACTCCATGCGCTTGGGTATTTCATCGAGCCCGAGCCGTTCTTGCAGATCTTCATAGCGCGTGCGTACCGTCTCACGTGATGCAAGGCGAGAACGCAGTGCAACACGCGCGTTGCGCTCGGCCATCTCCAGCCATTTCGACCGCTCACCACGAACACTGCTTTTCAGCACCACCTTGCCTTCCTTGCGCAGCCGCAGCATTTGCTCGATCAACACATGATCTTTCAATGGCCGACTGATGATGACCTCAGCTGGGATCTCCCGGGCTGCATAGTATTGCCCGAGAAAAGCCGCCAGCACCTCGTTCTCGTCGGCGCCCTTGTCCGGCAGGCGCGGAAAAAACGCCCGGTTGCCAAGGCTGTTCCCGGTGCGGATATAAAATACCTGCACGCAGGCAACCCCCTGCTCGATAGCAACCGCAATCACATCGACATCACCTTTCGCCCCACTGATGTACTGCTGCTGCGCGATTTTGCGCATCAGTTCGATCTGATCGCGGTATTGCGCCGCCTGCTCGAATTCCAGCGCGGCCGATGCTTGCTCCATCTTGACGATCTGCTCGGCAATCAGCTCATCACTCTTGCCGGACAGAAAGCGCATGCTGTCTTCGATATCGCGCCGATAGTCCTCCTGTGAAACAAGATCTACGCAGGGCGCTGAACAGCGCTTGATCTGATATTGCAGACAGGGACGGGAACGACTGCGGTAATAGCTGTCCTCGCAGAGCCGCACCTTGAACAACTTTTGCAGTTGACTGAGCGTGAAACGTACCGCCGTGGCCGACGGATAGGGCCCAAAATAGCGCCCCTTGCCACTACGGGCGCCACGATGAAAACTCAGACGCGGATAAGCGCTTTCGGTGGAAACGTAGATATAGGGATAAGATTTATCGTCCCGCAGCAGAATGTTGTAACGAGGCCGATGCTGCTTGATCAGATTACTCTCAAGCAGCAGCGCTTCGGCTTCTGTTTCGGTGACGGTGATCTGGATATCCCGGATCTGCGCCACCATCTTGCGAATGCGCAGGCTGTTTCTCCCACTGACGAAATAGCTCGCTACCCGTTTTTTCAGATGCTTGGCCTTGCCCACATACAGCAACTCACCTTTATCACCGAGCATGCGGTAGACACCGGGCGCGGCGGGCATGGTGGCAAGCACCTCCTGGTGATCGAAGGCTTGGCTCGTAGCCTTGTCTTGCGCTGTCACAGCAACTCCCGTGCTCTCGCAAACACCTTGTCGAACATCGCAGCCGTCAGCCGCTTGGTCTGTACGTTGTAGCGACTGCAATGATAACTGTCCAGCAAGATCGGGCCTTCTGCACCCAGCGGGCAGTGTTCAGCAAGATGGGCAAAGGGAAACCGGGCGATGGTCTGGTCCAACGCCTTGAGAACGCTCTCATGCGCTATACGCCCCAGTGCGACAATGACACGTGGCGCAAGGGTATCAATCTCGTCGCGCAAAAAACTGCCGCAACGCTTGCGTTCGGTGCTGTTAGGAAGATTCGAGGGAGGCACACATTTGACTGCGTTGGTAATCAGGCAATTGTCGAGCCGCAGATCATCGACCATCAGACGCGACGATGGATAGTTGCAGAAACCGAATCGGTGCAAGGTGGCGAACAGCAGATCACCGGACGGATCGCCGGTAAACACCCTACCGGTGGCATTGGCGCCATGCAGCCCGGGGGCCAGCCCGACAATCATCAATCGCGCAGCAGGATCACCAAAGGCGGGCACCGGTGCATTGTGATAGTCGGGAAAACGAAGACGGAGCGATTCGAGGTAGTGCACCAGCCGCGGACAACGGCGGCAATCGAGACTGAATTCCATGATGGGATTCTAGCCCGATTCATTTTTCAGTGCTTCAAACTACAACGGGAAGCACATGCTTCCCGTTGTGTGGAACATTACTGACAGGTTGACGTACTAGCGTGCGACCAAGCCATGGGTGCCAGCCAGCGCAAAGATCTCCTGAGTATCATCGACCCGAAGCTTGTCGCGAACGCGGTGCTTGTAGGTGCTAACAGTTTTCGGGCTCAGCGCCAACCTGCTCGAAATCAGCAATGGCGAATCACCCTGGCTCAGCTGCAACATGACTTGCATTTCACGCTCAGAGAGACGATCCAGCGGTGACTCTTCGCCACCAGGCAGCAGTGAAATGGCAATTTTTTGAGCAATCTCCGGGCTGATGTACTTCTCGCCATTTTTTACCGTAACGATAGCGTCAACGATATCGGTCGGATCAGTATTGCGAGAAATGAAACCGCTGGCGCCCGTATCGAGCAGTCGCTTGGGGAATGGGCCGTCTGCATGCACCAGCATGATAACGATACCCACGCGCGGGAAGTTCAATCTGATCTGATCGATCGCTTCAAACGCGCCCAAGCCACCGAGCGTCAAAGACAGCAACACGACATCAGGCTGCTCCTTCTTGACTGCGTCGACCAGCTCTTCACTGGTACTGCACTGCTTGCGAACTTGAATTCCTTCGGCTGCGAATTCAGCGAGGATATCCTTCTCCTCGAATGGCTGACCATCCGCTATAAAAATGTTAACCATCGTATCTCCCTGTATGAGGTTATGTTGCTGTCTGCGTCGAGTAGAAGATTAGGCAGAAACCCAATGCCGCTCAAGTCACTCTGTCATCACCACGTGTTAAAGGGGTGCTTTACGAGACAAGCGTTGTAGTACCTCAAATCATCTGTGACCTCGTTCCCAACCCATACCGGCAACGAGGGGCGGTCTTCTGTCGTTTCGAGCTCAACCTCGGCAACCACCAAGCCAGCGTTCTCGCCCTCGAACACATCCACTTCCCAAGTGTGGTCGGCATGACGGACATAGTGCCGAGTTTTCTCGATGATGGGGGTTTCACAGAGGGAGTCAAGGACCTGGATCGCATCTTCGAGCGGTAGTGGGTATTCGAACTCCAGCCGTTCCATGCCGCGCGTCGCAGATTTCATGTTCAGCCATGCCTGATCGCCGGAAATCCGCACCCGAACCGAGCCCCGAGTTGTTTCTCCCGTCGCAATATAGCCCTGCCTGAAGATGGCGCTGTGCGTCACGGCGTCGCGCCAGGCGTCGCTGACGACAAGAAACTTGCGTTCGATTTCTGTTGCCATACGCCGGTTACATTACTGCCAGTACGGAACCCCAGGTAAAACCGCCACCAAAAGCTTCCATCATTACCGTTTCACCCGGCTTGATATCTCCTCGCCTGACCGCCGTGTCCAGCGCCAGCGGCACCGACGCCGCCGAGGTATTACCATGCTCGGCAACAGTAACGACAACGTGATCCATATCCATCTTGAGCTTTTTGGCCGTTGCCTGAATGATGCGCACATTGGCCTGGTGCGGTACCAACCAGTCGATGTCTTCCTTTTGCATATCATTGGCCGCGAGGGTTTCATCGACGATCCTGCCCAGGGTGTTGACCGCCACGCGAAATACTTCGTTACCCTTCATCTGGATGAACGCCGACTCGGCCTGGATTTCGGCAAATCCGGTAGAGATCCCCGCAGGTACATGCAATAGCTTCTCGTATTGACCATCGGCATGCAGGTGGGTCGAGAGAATGCCGGGTTCGTCACCAGCTTCGAGCACCACCGCGCCGGCACCATCGCCAAACAGCACACAGGTGGTTCTGTCGGTCCAGTCCAGCAGCCGGCTAATCGTCTCGGCACCGATCACCAGCGCACATTTGTGGGTTCCCGATTTGATGAATTTGTCAGCAACCCCCACAGCATAGACGAACCCGGTGCAGACCGCCTGCAAATCGAACGCCGTACAACCGCGAATGCCCAGCCGCGCTTGCAACAGGCAGGCCGTACTGGGGAATACCTTGTCGGGGGTCGTGGTCGCGATAATGATCAGGTCTACATCATCAGGGTGCTTGCCAGCAGCATCGAGTGCACAGCGCGCCGCCTGCTCAGCCAGGTCGCAAGTGGTTTCGGTCGGTGCGGCAACATGGCGTTCACGAATACCGGTACGCTCCCTGATCCACTCGTCGGAGGTATCGACGATCGCCTCCAGGTCTTTATTGGTCAGGATTTTTTCGGGCAGATAACTGCCGGTACCGGTAATGCGTGAATACATGGAGCGCTCCGTTACAATCGTTCTACTCTGCCGTTATGTTACACGGCTGTCATTCAGAGAGCAGGCTCTGAATTTGTGCGCCAATCTTTTCCGGCACCTTCTGATGCGCCTCGATGCGCGCTATCTTGATGGCATTGGCAAAGGCAAGACGGTCAGCGCCACCGTGGCTCTTGATCACGACACCGTTGAGGCCCAGCAAACTGGCGCCATTGTAGCGCCGCGGATCGATCTTGCGGCGAAATGCCTTGAGCACAGGCATGGCAATAAGGCCGGCGAGCTTTGTCAGCGGCGTGCGCAGGAATTCATCCCGAAGATTACTGGAAATCATCTTCGCCAGACCTTCGCTGGTCTTCAACGCCACATTGCCGACGAACCCATCGCAGACCACCACGTCCACCTTGCCGGCATAGATATCATCACCTTCGACGAAACCGACATAGTTCAACGGACTGGATGCCAGCAATTCGCCAGCGGCTTTGACCTCGGCGCTGCCCTTGATCGCCTCGGCGCCAACATTCAATAGCCCGACGGCAGGCGCCGCATTATTGTCCACTGCCTGCACCATGACCGAACCCATGACGGCAAACTGATGCAGCTGCTCCGGTGACGAATCGATATTCGCGCCAAGATCGAGCAGGTGCGTATGGCTGCCGCTTCCGGAAGGCACCGCGGTACAGATAGCAGGACGATGAATGCCCGGCAAGGTCTTGAGCACAAACTTGGCGGTTGCCATCAATGCGCCGGTATTGCCCGCGCTGACGGCCGCATCAACCTTGCCCTCTTTGACCAGATTGATCGCCACCCGCATCGACGAATCCTTTTTCGTGCGCAGCGCCTGGGCCGGTGCGTCTTCCATGGTGACGACCTCAGTGGTATGCACAATACTCAGCCGTGACGAAGAAGCATTGCCAAGCTGCTGCCGAATCTTCGCCTCGTCACCCACCAGCACGAGGGCAATATCATCGAATGTTCGTAACGCATCGAGCGCCGCGGGGACGACGGCTTCGGGACCAAGGTCCCCACTCATTGCATCCAGTGAAATCCGATAGTGTTGTCGTGACATGCGATAGCTGCTCCGATGATTTCCGGATGAGCGCTCAAAACGACGACAGGCGCATGTAGCGCCTGTCGTCGTTGTCCCGCTCGTGAGGAGATTACTCCTCGTCTTCTTCGACTTCCTCAGCCATCACAATGACTTGTCTGCCGCGGTAGAAACCATCCGGCGTCACGTGGTGGCGACGATGCGTCTCACCGGTTACGGGATCGATGGACAATGTAGGTCCATTCAAACTGTCATGTGAACGACGCATGCCGCGACGCGAACGTGACTTCTTACTCTTTTGTACAGCCATGATTCAGCTCCAGTCTTCAAATACATCGATGTCGGACCGATCGTTACTCTTTGCCCTCTTTCGAGGCAAGGGTATCTTTCAGGCCGGCCAATGCCGCGAACGGGTTGTCCTCATCCCCGGCATTCTCATTCAGTAACTTGCCCTGCTCTTGTGCCATCCACTGTTGCCAGTCCGAGCCTTCGCAAGCCGCAATGTCGTCGTGAACCGCTATTGCCGGCAACCCCAGCAACACCTCGTCTTCAAGCAATCCGACGAGGCTGATACGTTCGTCTGTTACCAGCAACGCTTCGCAGCCATCCTCGACCAGATCAACCTGCGCTTCGGTTTCTACCAGCTCGAAGCAGAAACGCCCTTCCACCTGGTGCAGTGCTGGGCGAAAGCAACGCTGACAGGGTAGCGAAACCAAGGTTTCGACTTCCCCTTCCAGGCAGTAACGTCGACTGCCCGGTTGCGAAAATCGGAGTCGATACCTTACACTCCCTTCGCACTGTTCGACGAGCAGTGCCCGCAGACGCGGCATCTTGTCAAACGGCAGTTCACCCTGGTACTCGGCACCAAGGCTGGCCTGCCTGAAGGGATCGACCAATTGCAGCGGCAGTCCGGACATAAGCGCGCGATTCTACGCAGTCGACTATCCCGCTGTCAAAAGAAAACATACAGAAAACATACAGCAACGGCTCTATTTTTCTACCTACCGAATAGTTACAACGCTCTTAGCTCTGGAGAAACCATGCTTCCCCTTGTTCTGGCATCGACCTCGCCATTCCGCGCAGCGCTATTGGAGCGGCTGTCTCTTCCGTTCGAGGCCTTCGCGCCAGAGATCGACGAAACACCGCTGCCCGGGGAATCACCCGCAGCGATGGTTCGCCGGCTTACCGCGGCCAAGGCCGAGGCCGCAAGATCACACTACCCCGCCCACCTGGTGATTGCGTCGGATCAATGCGCCGTTTGCAACGGCAAGATCATCGGCAAGCCGGGAACACATGACAAGGCCAGAGCACAACTCAGTGGGTTTGCTGGCAAGGAAGTGCGCTTTCTTACCGGCCTTGCCCTGCTCAATACCAGCAGCGGCAACATGCAGCTGGACATCGTGCCATTCGGAGTATGGTTCCGAACACTGACAGCGGAACAGATCGAGCGCTATTTACACAAGGAACAGCCATACAACTGTGCCGGCAGTTTCAAATCCGAAGGGCTTGGCATCACGCTGTTCGAAAAGATGGCGGGCGACGATCCCAATGCACTGATCGGCCTGCCCCTGATCCGTCTGACCACGTTTCTCGCCAACGAGGGGGTGGAACTGCCCTAACCCGGATTTCTCACCACCTCTTATCTGCGACCCAAACGAGAAATACGAGCTAGCCAAGCACGGAAATTCGCCGACAGGCATCGACCACAGTCAAGCGCCCTTCTCTGGCCAGCGTGTGAGTGGCAATCATCCCCGGATAGGCTGCGGCGCTAGTGTGGTCGATGATTTGCTCCTCATAGCTCGTTTCATCGAGGCACGTGATTCGATTGAGATTGAGACCAAAACCATAGATTCCACCGCAATTCTGCGAGGGGCGGACAAGCTGCCCATTATGCTCGAAGATCCGGCCTGCCGGGCGCGCCCGTGTCACATCACTGACCACAGGGTTTGCCGCATGGGGTTGCCACTGCCCGGTGAGCAGATCATCGCTGTAGTAGATATGCAGCTCATCATTTTCCGAAGCAGCTGGATGGGGCTTGACCGAACAAAAAAGCCACCATTTTCCTTCGCGCCAAAGCAACGAGGAATCGACAGCCTCGATGTCATCGATCAACACCTTTACCCGCTCCCAACGCAGTGGAAAATCGATACAGCGGTAGAGCTCGATGGTTCGGTTGGCAGAACTTTCGGGTAGCATGTAGATTTCGCCATCCCATTCGACAATCTGGGGATAAGAGAGATGGTAGTCACGTTCGAGCACTTTGACTGGCTGCGTCCAAGCGCCTTGCGCATCGATCTGCAAAACAGAGATAAACCCCTTGTTTTCGCTAAACAGCATCTCCTCGATAAAGACGTACCACACATCATCTTTTTCCAACAGATGCGGGTCGGCCCAAATACGGTCTTTGGGTGGCACAATGGCTTGATAGGAATCCAGTCCCAGACTGATACGATCTGAGAACTGGAACATCAGGTACCATTGCTCACGCGTCAGCTTAGCGTGGTAGTAGAAACGGAAAACATCCGGCAGTTTATGAGCAAACTGCCCGACTAGCCCAGCCGTCGATGGATATCCCCTGACCACTTCGTGACATACATCATCCAAAGCCAACGACATTACCGCATCACCCGCCAACAGCGCTGCTGATCCTACGCCAGCACATGTAGACTTCGATTCAACAGGCTGGGTCGATGCGGCACAACCAGGGAAAACCCCGCCATTGCGCAATGCACGGGCAACCAGACGGGGAATGAAGTCTCTGGCTTTCCACAAAATCTGCTCACGATTCCTGCGCATGGAAATGGCATCAGTGCTCGACCGCGAACAGTGGATGACCCGTGCCGACACACCAGGCTTACGCCGATGACGCACAGCAATGGCCGAACTGCGCCACCGGCGCATCACCTCATGGTAACCAACCGGTGACAGTCCATGCCCCTCATCGTCAACAGCCTCGACCCATAGAGCACCATACCGGCCAAAAACCGTATCCTTGCGGGCAGCTGACAAGCAAATCACCAAATCGAGCATTTCCTCTGTATCAGAGAGAGACCAGTGCGCCACGGATTTTGGCATAGGCACCCGAGCCAATGGGTTATCGAACAACCCAAACAATCGGTTATCGAGCCACTCGTAGCAGCGAAAGGCTAGCGGCGCATCATCCACCAGCGGCGATTCATCAATGATCAGCCCAACCTCGACACCAGGCAGTGCCGCCAGCGATTCGACCATCGAAGCTTCCCAGGCAGGCACTTGCCCGCCGGTAGAGACGACGGCAATTCTGATAGCCTCAGACATAACGTTCCGACGCCCATACGGCGCCCCGCCTCCCTTCCTGACTGGATTCGCAACCATCGAGTTGTTCGACAAAATGGTGGGCCAATGCAGTGAAATTGGCATTGAGATCGTAGCCTGCGAGCACCTTCTGCCGTCCAGCTCTGCCAAGCTTCTGGCGCAACACCGGATCATCGAGCAAGCGTTTGAGAGCGGCTGTCAATGCATCGACATCGGCCGCCGTAAACAGTAGCCCGTTGCAGCCATCATCGATCAACTCCGGAATCCCCGTGATACGTGACGCCACACAAGGAATTTCCATGGACATGGCCTCCATCAGTACCACCGGCACGCCTTCCGCAAAGCTTGGTAAACAGAACACATCGGCACGCTGATAGTAGGGAGGAATCCCATCCTGGTTGACGGCACCGGCAAACTCCACACGGTCAGCAATACCCAGCGACTCCACCAATGATTCGAGCGATGCCCGAAGCTCACCATCACCCACGACAATCAATCGCAGTGAATCATATTGACGGTGCAAATGCGCTACAGCCTTGAGTAGCAGATGAATACCCTTGGCTGCATTCAAACGCCCGACGCAAAGTACGTTAAGCGTATCGTGGTCATCACTTTTCTTCTGGGGGGAAAAATGGTTGACGTCAACACCAAGCGGCGCCACAGAAATTTTGTTCCAATGTTGACTCTCCGAGAGACGCATCAACTGGCTCGCGGTGTAGTGGCTGATGCAGAAAATAAAATCCGCCTCTTCGACTTTGCGCGTCAGATGAAAGCCGGGGGCATCATAAAACTCATCAGAACCGTGAATGGTCAGCGAAAAGCCGACCGGTGCTACCTGCTTGACCAGCAGACCAACTGTCGCCACTTCAGACCCGAAATGAACATGCACATGACTGCTGCCACGATGCTGCATACGGTGCGCCACTACCACAGCTTCGGCAAAGTAGAACAAACGATAGAGCAGTTCGCGGGGTGAACCACCCGCCAAACTGACAGCCATGCCCAACCCGCGGAAGTAGCGCAGCGGAGATTTCAGCAACAAGCCCAAATGCGCGCGCGCAATCGCACCAATTCCAGCGGACTTGACATAGAAGCAACGCTTTTTCTCGGCCTGCTCGACGACGGTGAGGCATTCATCCACACGATCCGGATCATTGATTGAACAGACATCGATATCCAACCCCTGATCACGCAGGTGGCGAATTTCGTTGAGAATGAAAGTATGCGAAATGGCGGGGTAATGGCTTACCAAATAGGTGATTTTTGTAGTCATTGTTATTGTTGTTATTGACTATTAGACCCCTGAATTATCTCATGGACATGAAGTCGATACCGTGATGCCCACTATGCTGGCGCTGTCGTCGTGAGCAACCGTCATGAAGCAAACCACGGTTCGAAGTAATCCGCCAGCCCAAAATGGCTAAACCTCGCGCAGCCCTTCCGCCGGTTCGATTCGCGCGGCGCGGAGCCCGGCCAATGCAGCAGCCACCACCGAGGCGGCCAGCGTCAACAACAAGGCCAGAGCGAAGTGCTCGGGTACCAGCTTGCAGACTTCCTCTCCCGGTCGCAGCTGCGATGCCATCAACTGGTTGATGCCTTTGGAGACACCGAAATAGATCGCGACCGCCAGCGCCCAGCCACCGATCGCCGTCAGTACCGACTGGAATACCGGATACCAGACGATGTCACCGGTGTGGAATCCGACCAGCCGCATCATGCTGAGATCACGCTGCTTGCGGTCGACATTGGCCCACAGGCTCGCACCCAGCGAGACCGAGAAGCCGGTCAGGCCAATCATCGCGACAACCCAGAAGATCATGGTGAGATTCCGGTCCATCCCCTGCACGATCTCGATATCTTCGGAGCGTGTGCGCACCTTCAGGCCGAGATCCTGCATGTATCGGCTCAACTGCGTCACATCGTCGAGGGAGCGCGCATACAGCCTGAAGCCAGAATAGAGCCGTGTGCTCTCACTTTGCGGTTCATCGCCATCCCAGCCGAAGGTCTCGACGGCGATCCCGTCCTTGAAGCTTTCGATGGCCTCCGCCGTCTCCAGCAGCATGAACGCGGCCTCCCTGCGATTGACCGATGGCGGCGCAACCCCGACGACATTCAAGGCAATGTGTTCACGCTGGCGTTTGCCATGAAAACGCCGCGCTACACTGGCATCGATTTCGTCACCGGCCCGCACCCTCAGCTTGTCAGCAGCCGCGGCCGACAGAATCACATCGGTTGGTGCCTTCAGCGCTGCGGCCAACTCACCCAGCAGGGGATCACCCGGCGCCGACGACACCAGCTCAACGGCAACAATGTCTGGTGCATGATCGCTTTTAAGATCCAGGCTTGCCGACAGGCTGCGGGTTTTCGGGATGACAAAGCCGGTTTCCGGACGCTGGCGCAGCGCCTCGATCCACGGCTTGTCGAAACGGCCCGCGCCAACCGTCTGGATTTCCAGGTTCCGCGGATTGTTGACCAGCTGGTCGAGCATATTGCCGATAATGCCGGACTTGAGCCCGAACAGAATCAGCATCGGCCCCAGTACCGCCGCCAGCGCCAGCACGAAACAGCCCGACATCTGCCATTCATTGACATAATCACGCCACGACAACCACAGCAGTTTTCTCAGACGACGCATGCTGCCACTACCCCGAAACGATGGTTTCAGCGACACCACCATCCACATCTTTGTGAATACGCAGTTTGAGGCGACGCAACCCCAGCGACTTCACATGACGCCAGGCGTGGCTGGCAACGATAACCGTGATATTCAGCGATTCCACCATCTCGATGAACAGCGCCATGATGCGCTGCGCCGCGATGGGGTCGAGCGAGGCCGTGGGCTCGTCGGCGATCACGATCGATGGCCGGTGCGCCAGCGCGCGACCAATGGCAACCCGCTGACGCTCCCCGGTAGAAAGCTGTGACGGCTTCTTGTCCAGATGCTTGTGGATGCCGAGATCGTAAGCAAGCTCATCGACCGCATCCGGGTCGAGCCCCAGCAACCGGCGCGACAGACCAATGTTCTCGCGTACCGTCAGGTACGGCAGCAACCCGCCTGTCTGCATCACATAACCAAGCCGCAACATCCGCAGGTCACTGAGCTCGTTGAACTGTTTTTTCTCCCAGTGCGCCTGGATATCGATTGGCGCGGCACCGGGTTCTGGGCGAAAACGAAAGGCGCCCACCGCAGTTGGACGGGAAATGAAGGTCAACAGATCGAGCAACGTACTCTTGCCGCAGCCACTCTCGCCGATCAGCGCGATCTTTTCACCGAGAGCAATCTGCAGGCTGGGAACTTTCAGCTTGAACGCGACGCCCTCGGCCTCGCGCGTTTTGACAACATCGCGCAGATGATAGATCAGTACGCGCTCGTCACTTCTGCCCGGGGCGCGAGAACCCCGGTGCCCCTGCTGATGGACGTGCATCATCAAGGCAGCATTTGCAACTCGATGGGGAACACCGACTGCCCGTCTACGGAACCGCCATCGAGGGACACCCACAGATCGGTATGGTCGTACAACGCCTTGTAGTAGGCAATCTTGTTCTCCAGGCGATTGATGTACTCGATCTGCCGCCGCGCCGGCCATTCCGCCCAATCTTCCAGCGTCAAGGTCATGGCCTCACTGCGATAAGGCAGATCCTCGATGTACTCTTTCATGAAACCCATTTCTGACAGGCTGCTGCCCGCGCCATCCTCACCCAACTGCTCTGGGTTGCGGCTGAGTTTCGCCGCCAGTTTGCGAATATTGTCGATAAACCCTTGCGGTGTGATCAGGCCATTCTGGAAGGTATCAATGACCTGGCGCATCAAATCATGCAGATCACTGAGCTGATCACGCGTCAGCAACACCCGCACATCGACGGTGGGCTGTTCGGGGTTGAGAAAGTCGCGGTCGATCAACCAGGCATCGAACACTTCGGGTACCTTGCCATCCTTTTGCTTGCGCAGGTACTGCATGCGTAGCGCATGCCCCAGCTTATGCAGTTTCTGCTGCAACGCTGCCAGGTTTGCCTCTTCGACCGACGGTGCTGCCTCTTCTTTCGCTGCGCCAACCGGCGCGACCTCGGCGGGTTCCGCATCAGGCAGCTGCTCGTCCACCGCCGCAGCAACCATGTGCTGAACCTGGCCGCTGATCTGACCCGCAATCGCATCGACTGCCTTGCCGAAAGCCATGACATCACCCGCTGCGACGCCGTGATACAGGCTGCCGATATCCGGGTAGTGCGACAGCTTCTTGTACTGCGCCGCAGCCGCGGCATGATTGTCTTCGCCTGCTGGCGTCAGCAAATGCAGCACCAACAGGACAACACCCTTTTCCCGCGCCAGCTGATTCAGCTTTTCCGCATCGAGCCCGGTACTGCCGAGCTTGTCGTCCGGCCCACGGGCGCCCGCATCGGTAATGAGAATGACGTAGCGAGCATCACGGTCTTTCCAGTTGATACCATCGAGTGCGGTGACGACACCAGCATAGGCATCCTCGATAAAATCCTGACTGGACACCTCTGCCGCCTTGAGCTTGTCCATCGCCGCCAGGAAAGTATCGGCATTCTGCCCCTGCTGCAGATCGGCAATCGTCTTGATGCGGTATTCCAGCCCCTCGACGGCACCGGGATCATCGCGATAGGCAACAACGCCGAAACTCATGCCTGAAGTGACTCCCGCTTTTTCCAGACGCTCATAGATGGCGCGAACCGCTTCACGCGTACGCTCGATATAGGGTTGCATCGAATGGGTGGAGTCGATGACGAACACCAGACCACTCTTGTATTCGCGCAACGCCTTGTCGATGGCCTGCTGCCGCGCCTGCGCGCGTGCCGCTGCCTTGGCGTCTGCATCCTCAGCTGCGACATCCTCTTTGACCGCAGTGCTGGCCTCGGCCGCTGGCTGCTCGGATTCCGCTGCGGCGGAGACCAGGGGCACGGCTGTCACCTCCAGCATCGTCGCTGCTTCACTGCCAAGATAGATGTCTTCATGGTCGATGATCGGGACGAGGTAAAAGTCCTCGGTGATATCGATCGCCTGAGGTGGCTGAATGGCGACCACCGGAGAGTCTTCCGGCAACTTGCCATCGATCGCCTGCAAATATGTCTGCCGGTAGTTGTCGGCGCTACCGCTTTCGACCAGCGACTTGAGGCTTTGCTTGTCCTTGAACAAGAGCACGCGACTGCCCTTGGCTGGATCGCGAAAGGAAACTGTCAGCGTCTGATTCCAGGGAATCAGCGCATCGCCACGGGCCCAGCCATCGGTGCCACCAAAGCTGTCTGCCCCCAGCTTGACCCAGGGTTTGCCGTCCACCGATTTCCGCGCATAGACATAGTAGACAGTGAACGGCACGGTTTCGCGCTCGCCCTGCCCACCCGGCCCCGTCGCAAGCTTGGCCCCCGGCTTCACCAACACCCGTTGGTACAGTGTCTGTTTGCCTTCCATCAGCAACGGCTTATCGCCTGCCGCCACGACCGGAAGCACGAGCCATGCTGACAGAACACCAATCAGCAGCAGTTGGGTCTTGAGCCTTGTGAACATTATTCAATCTCCAGCAGCAGTCGCCGGGCCTGGGCGTCACCGTCGGCTGCACGCTGCCTTATCAGGGTTGCAAGTTTGTCGAGCGGTGCATTGGCCTCCTCGACCCCGGCTGCCTTGGCGGCTCGATACCATTTCAGGGACTGAAACAGGTCAGGCTCGGCCATCACATCGCGGTAGGCATCATGGTAAGCCGGGTCAGACATCATCCCGAGCCGAAACGCGGATGGACCATGACCATCACGGGCCGCATAGAAGTAGAGGATGTAGGCATCTGCCATCGCGCCGTCAGCACGGAATTGCTCGGCCTTCGTATAGAGATTGTCAAGATCGATGGCCTGCTGACCACGCGCCAGCAAGCCAGCAATTTCAGCGCGGGCATGGTCTCCCGGAGAGGCATAACTCATCACCGCCGGCAGTGGATTCTCCGCCTTGGTCGCGTTATTGACATTGCCGAGCAGAAACAGGAAGAAGGCAATCGCTGCGAGCAACACCACAGCAATCAGTAGCCGACTTGTGCCCTTCTTTGCACTGTCGGTTGCCGCTGCCGAGGTGTCTGACGCCGCCTCGACGCTGGGCATGGCTTCACTGCCGGCAACCTTTGTGCCATTGCCAGTTTTCTTCGACGCGGGGTTGTTGGGCTTTTTGCTCACTACGACAGGACCTCTCAGGACATATGCTGGCAGTAGCCGTCACCAGCAGGCTCACAAGCCGCCGATTATCGCTCAATCACCACCGTTTAGCCACACGGGTAGCTCGCCAAGCTGGTGCAGAATCGTCAGTGGTTGCGCTTGCCGCAGCCGCGTTTCATCGTGAACGCCATAGCTGACGCCAACTGCCGCGGCGCCGGCATTAGCTGCCATCAAAAGGTCAAACTCTGTGTCACCGATCACCAGGGCGCGCTCGGGCGGCGTATCGAGGTCGGTGAGTATTTCTTCGAGCATTTGCGGATGCGGCTTGGAAAAGGTTTCATCGGCACAGCGCGATACCGGGAAATAGCTCTCCAGCCCGGTTTCTGCCAGCACCTTGTTCAGCCCCCGGCGCGATTTGCCGGTTGCGATGGCCATCTGATACCCCTGGGCGACCAGCTCATCGAGCACCGCCTCAACACCCGGAAACAGCTCACTGGGCGTCGGTTGCGGTGCGAGAAAGCGCTCGCGGAACGCCTCGACGCCACGCTCGATCACGGCTGCGGGCGCTTCGGGCATAATGCCAGCGATTGCCTGCTCCAGGCCAAGCCCGATGACCTGCCGCAGCTCATCTGCCGGCCGCGGCTCCAGACCAACGGCTTGCATGGCATGTTCCAGGCATTCGACGATATGCGCTGCGGAATCCATCAGCGTGCCATCCCAGTCGAAGACCAGTACTTCAAAACGCCGCTCAGCCATGCAAAGACTCCAGCACTCGATTGAGATCATCACCCAGCGGCGCCTCAAAACGGTGCAGTGGCGCCCCCGGCGACAAGCGAAATTCGAGCTTGTGCGCATGCAGGAACAGGCGCTTCAAACCACGCTTCTTCCACTCCCGATTGAGCCGAAAATCACCATAGCGGTCATCACCCAGCAGCGGGTAGCCGAGTTCCGCCGCATGAACCCGAATCTGGTGAGTTCGACCAGTATCGATCGTCACCGCCATCAATGTAGCATCGTCGAACACGGTCAGTGGTTCGAAATGGGACAAAGCCTGTTTACCCTCGTCACTGACCCGTGTCTGCCGTATCTGCCCTTGCTGTCCGCTACGCTCAAGCGGCAGATCGACCTGCCGCCGACCCTCCTGCCACTGCCCGGCAACCAGCGCCAGGTAACGCTTTGACACACCACCACTGCGCCACAGCTCATGCAGCGCAACCAGGGTCTGGCGGTTCCGCGCCAGCAGCAGGCAACCACTGGTGCTGCGATCGAGCCGATGCACCAACTCAAGAAACTGCGCCTCCGGGCGCAGCTTGCGCAGGACGTCGATCACACCGTAGTCAACGCCTGAACCGGAATGTACCGCCAGCCCCGCCGGCTTGTTGATCACCAACAGATCGTCGTCCTCGTACAACATCGCGGATGCCACCGCCTGCAAATCACGGCTGCCGATGCGCAGTTCAGCATCGGCAACCGCCGGCAGCCGCACTGGCGGCAGGCGCAACTCGTCTCCCGCCTGGATACGATAGGACTGGCGTGCACGACCACCATTAACGCGCACCTCTCCCTTGCGCAGCATCCGATAGATCCTGGCCTTCGGCAGCTGCCGGAAACGCGCGAACAGAAAATTGTCCAGCCGCTGGCCGGCCTGCCCGGCTGTCACCCGCAGCCGTTGCACGGGATGATACGCATCACTCATCAGATTGGGTCACTCTCCGGAATAGCGTAACTTGAAGAAAAAACAACAAGTTGTTACGATGCGCCACTGCAATTCAATGAGATTGCAGGAACGAATTTCATAGGAGTCAGCACGCTGACTTCTGAATGGGCAAGGTGGTAATGGAGAGTCATTATATACCTTGCTTTTGACGATTAACTAGAATCACGCCTGGAACACCCTGAACCAGAGGTTCGGCGTTGACGCTACGAATCAAGCAGATTTACACCCGGCTTCCAATGTAACGGCGCTGACGACAAGACAGCCCGTCTCCATTTGCTGTTGACCCTCCCCGAGCCACATGGTTCTGGTACAAGGCACAGCGTGAACCCGGCAAACAGAAACCGCGGCAGAACACTGCCGAGGCCGACATGGGCGATGCGCCCATGGCCATCTCTGGCCGGCATTCACGCTGGCAACTGTTTCGTTTTGCGTCCCCCCCGAACCTCGACAGGCCCGTATTCACTGCTACTGAGGCTGTTGCAACATGTTGTTGGCACTACTTGGCTACATCATCGGTATCCCCGGATATCTGCTGCAACTGCCCGGCATTCGGCCGGCAGTCAACCCAGGCGCTTCAGCAAGACGAGAATCCCATAATGAAGCGAATATTGATCAATGCGACGCAGCAGGAAGAGCTGCGTGTGGCCATCGTCGATGGTCAGAAACTTTACAATCTGGATATCGAGGTTCCCTCGCGCGAACAGAAGAAATCCAGCATTTTCAAAGGCAAGATTACCCGTATCGAGCCCAGCCTGGAGGCTGCGTTCGTCGAATACGGCGGTAATCGCCACGGCTTCCTGCCGTTCAAGGAGGTCGCCCGAGTCTGGTGGCAGGACGAAGCCCTCAACAAGGAAGGCCGCCCCAGCATCAAGGAAGCGCTGAAAGAAGGTCAGGAACTGATCGTTCAGGTCGAGAAGGAGGAACGCGGCAACAAGGGCGCTGCGTTGACCACCAAGATCAGCCTGGCAGGCCGCTATCTCGTGCTGATGCCCACCGAGCCACGCGCGGGCGGCGTCTCGCGCCGCATCGAGGGCGAAGACCGGGTACAGGTTCGCGAGGCCGCCAGACAACTCAAGACACCCGACCAGATGGGCACCATCATCCGTACCGCCGGTGTCGGTCGCACCCCCGAAGAGTTGCAGTGGGATCTGGACTACCTGGTCACACTCTGGGAAGCGATTGTCAAAGGCGCCGAGGAAAATGCCGCGCCCTGCCTGCTCTACCATGACACCAGCGTCATCATCCGCGCACTGCGAGACCACTACAGCAGCGAGATCGGTGAAATCATCATCGACGACCCCGAGGTCCATAAACAGGCCGAAGACTTCATCCGCCAGGTCATGCCGCATAACCTGCGCAAGCTGAAGCTCTATCAGGAAGACATTCCGCTGTTCAGCCGCTTCCAGATCGAGACCCAGATCGAATCCGCTTTTCAGCGCGAGGTACGCCTGCCATCCGGAGGCGCCATCGTCATCGACCACACCGAGGCGCTGACCTCCATCGACGTCAACTCGGCGCGCGCCACCAAGGGTTCCGACATCGAAGAAACCGCACTGCAGACCAATCTGGAAGCAGCAGAGGAGATCGCCCGCCAATTGCGTCTGCGCGATCTCGGCGGCCTGTTCGTCATCGACTTCATCGACATGCAGCCCAACCGTCATCAGCGCGAGGTGGAAAATCGCCTCAAGCAGATGCTCAAGTACGATCGCGCCCGCGTCCAGGTCGGCCGAATTTCGCGCTTTGGCCTGCTCGAACTGTCACGGCAGCGACTGCGTCCGTCACTGGGCGAGTCCCATCAGGAAGTCTGCCCCAATTGTCAGGGCCATGGCACGATTCGCAGCGTTGAATCAATGGCATTGTCAATCCTGCGCCTGATCGAGGAAGAATCCATCAAGGACAAGACAGGCTACGTCGTGGCCCACCTGCCGGTGGATACCGCGACGTTTCTGCTCAATGAGAAGCGCGCCGAAATTGCCGCCTCAGAATCACGCCAGGGCATCCGTATCGTCATTGTTCCCGACAGCAACTACACCCGCCCCAACTACAAGCTGGAGCGCTTACGGTCGGATGAGAAGGAACACAGCGTCGTCAGCCAGCCCAGTCACCAACTGCCCGAGCAAGTCGAAGCCGAAGTTCCCATTTCATCCCAGAAAGCTACCCCGGCAGCACAACAGGCCGTTGTCCAGACAATCCCCGTAGCCGCACCGCCACCGCCGACCCCTGCACCTGCTCCAAAGGCAGCACCCGCGAAGCAGGAGCCGCAGGCACCCGGTCTGATCGTAAGGCTGTGGAAAAGCCTGTTTGCCACCGGCAACGAAGGGGAAAGCAAAACACCCAGCCGAGAGAAGAAGGAAAATGGTGGCCAACAGGGTCGCAGTGGCGCATCGGGACGACAGCGACAACCCGGCCGTAATGGCGGCTCGAGCCAGAGAACCCGGGGTCCAGGCTCACGACGCCGCAACGGCCGGGATACGCGCAGCAAGAATGAGCCTGGCCAGGGTCAGCAAAAGGGCAAGCAGAAAGAGGCTGCATCCCAGCAACGCAAACAGGGCAGCGCGACAGACAAGCGTAGTGACACCACGGCGACTGCGCCATCCACGAAAGAGGCAAAATCGCAAGCTGGCAGCAACGCGCCGCAGTCTCGTGGGCGTCGCGGTGGCCGCAGGCGGATGCCACCTCGCACCGATGTCAACGAAGCCACGGCCAGCAGCAAGGAAAGCGCGACCAAAGAAACAGCAACTTCCGATGCCGGCAGCAAACCTGCCGCAAGCCAGGACAAGCCCGCCAGCAACAGAAACCGGCGGCGGCGCAAGCCACGGGCATCCGCAGCACCGGTTACAACGACTACCGACACCGGCGCCAGCGAAGCGGGTAGCACCAACCAATCAGACAAGCGTCAGGCTAACAAGTCAAAAGCCGAGCAGGCCGCGACTGACCAGGCAATTGCGACAGAAAGTGCTACCAAAACAACACCAGTCACTCAGGCCAAAACGACAGAGCCATCGGCAGCGGATACTGGAACGAAAACCACAGCAAAGGCCAGCGAGCCACCGGCTGAGCAACCGGCATCTGAGAAGTCCGGCAAGCAGCAAGACAGCAGCGACGAGACGCCCAAGAAAGCCAAAGCTGAAAAGCAGGAAAGCAAGACAGGTTCCGAGCGCAAACGCCCAGCCAGAACCCGTCGCAGGAAGCCACCGCGCAAAACCGGCAGCGATGCCAACGCCGATACCGCCACAGCGGCAACATCGAGTACCGATGCATCGGCAACGGTAGAGAGCAGTACGGCAAAACCGGCGAAAAAGAGCGCAACACCAAGCGAAGACAAACCGACGAAGCCCGCCAAGTCGAGCAAATCGGACACTGAGAAAACAAAGAAGGATGCGCCCTCAACACCGCCGGAGAACAAGCCAGCGCGAAAAAAAGCTGAACAGAAGGAGCCGCAATCCGGGACAGCAGCCAGCGACTGAATGTGAGAACTGAAGTCGACACACGCCTGCAGCAATTGGAGGCCTGGCTGACCTCACTGCCCGGGGTCAACGTGACTGATATCGAGCCCGCATCGGCCGATGCCAGTTTCCGTCGCTACTTCAGGGTCTCACTAGGCAGTGGTGCAACCCTGGTGGCAATGGACGCGCCGCCCGCTCACGAGGACTGTGGACCTTTCATTGCCGTGACCGAACGCCTGGAAGCCGTTGGTCTGCGTGTTCCCCATATCCATGCCGCCAACAGCGATGCAGGCTTCTTGCTGCTCGACGATCTGGGAACCCAAGCCTATTTGGACAAGCTGAACCCCGAGACGGCGGACGAACTCTACAGCGCTGCAATCACCGCACTGTGCCAGCTACAACAGGCCGACACCACCGGGCTTCCCGTATACGACGCTGCCCTGCTCAACAGCGAACTCGCGCTGTTTACCGACTGGTTTCTCGGCCGGCACCTCAGCCTCATTCTCAATGATCATCATCGCCAAACGCTCGAAGCAGTTTATGCGCGGCTGATTGACAGTGCATTGGAACAACCCAGCGTGTTCGTCCACCGGGACTACCATTCGCGCAACCTGATGACAACGGAGGTTGGCTCGCCGGGGATTATCGATTATCAGGATGCAGTATCAGGCCCGGTGACCTATGATCTGGTTTCCTTGCTCCGTGACTGCTACATCGACTGGCCGGAACAACGAATCAATGCCTGGGTGCAACAGTTTGTCGATGCAGCCGTGGCATCGGGGCAGCTGCATCACGTCACCGAAGAAACCTTCCAGCGCTGGTTCGATCTGATGGGCATCCAGCGTCATCTCAAGGCCATTGGGATTTTTGCGCGGCTCAATCACCGGGACGGCAAACCGGGGTATCTGCACGACATCCCGCGCACATTACGGTACGTCACTACGATCGCAGCACGCTATTCACACACGGCCCCACTCGCTGAACTCCTGACCGACCTCGACGTCGCATCGAGGCTCACGGCATGAAAGCCATGATCCTGGCGGCCGGACGCGGCGAACGCATGCGCCCGCTGACCGATCACACCCCCAAGCCCCTGCTACCGGTAGCCGGCAAGCCGCTGATCGAATACCATCTGGAAAGACTGAAGGCCGCCGGTTATGAAGAGATCGTCATCAACCTGCACCACCTCGGAGAACAGATCAGAGCGCAGCTGGGCGACGGCGGTCGCTTTGACCTGTCGATACGCTACGCCATCGAATCCCCGCTGCTGCTGGAGACCGGCGGTGGGATTCATCAGGCACTGCCGCTGCTTGGCGATGGCCCTTTCCTCGTCATCAACGGCGACATCTGGACCGAATGCGATCTGACCCCGCCCGTACTTGACGACGATGTTCTGGCACACCTCATACTCGTACCCAACCCATCCCATCACCCCGATGGTGACTTTGGCTTGAACAAAGGGATGATTCACTCAGACGGTCGAACGGAACACTTTACCTTCAGTGGTATCGGCTGGTATCGCGCGGCGCTTTTCGACGACTGCGAACCCGGCCCCTTCCCGCTTGCACCGCTACTGCACAAAGCCGCGGCGAGACACTTGATCAGTGGTGCGTTGTGTACGCAAAAGTGGACGGATGTCGGTACACCGCAACGACTGGCGGAACTGTCAGATTGGCTTCAAAAGCGCGGGCATTAGGCAACCCCGCTACGCCAGGGCGAGCGCATATAAATCAACGTGAAAATAATACCTTAGCGCGGTAGTTATCATCCCATGCAGCTTTGCGGCGCTTTTTTGCCAGGCTCAACGCAGATGGCTCCCGCTCAAACAGGTTCATG
>Ga0256839_1001154_pt1 | contig 32805 bp, 29 predicted proteins | sample 354166metaG_FD_185968 | JGI IMG/M metagenome (GOLD analysis project Ga0256839, IMG submission 185968) | Hydrothermal vent microbial communities from Mid Atlantic Ridge, Atlantic Ocean - 354-166 | ecosystem: Environmental > Aquatic > Marine > Hydrothermal vents | place: Atlantic Ocean: Mid... | reverse complement strand
CATTGCGCCCTTCACCTGGCTGGCCTTCAGCGCATGGATGCTCACCGTGGAATATGCCGATTACCCCATGGGCAATCACGGCCTGCGTTCAGATGAGCAAAAACAGCGCCTGGGCAACAAGCGCTTGCTATCACTGGGCTTTGGCGGCGCGGTAACGCTGGCAACCATGATTCCGATAGTGAACTTCCTGGTGATGCCCGCTGCGGTGGCCGGGGCAACGGCAATGTGGGTCAGGCAATTCAGAGATTGAACCTGTTTCTGCCAAATCAATAAAAAGGCTCTACGGTATCGACACTGCCCCGGACATCCCAACACATTGAGTGGGGGGTAGTCTTTTTGCACGAGACCATGCATGAGACGCCCAGGGTACATCGACTTCCGTAAAGCCTTTCCGACTTATCGGGTGTTTTCACACCACCTACATCACCGTCATTAGCTAGGACTGAGTGCCTTGCACATAGTTCATTTTTCAAACAAATAATTTCCATAAAAAAATCAGCGTGAACGCAAATAGGCGGCAAGTCGATCAACACCCTCTTCCAACCGGGTCAGCGATGTCGTGTAGGCAAAGCGCAGATGGCATTCTGGTTGGTTCGCACCGAAATCCCGACCGGGCGTAATCGCCACCCCGGCCTTTTCCAGCACATCCAGCGCAAAAGCGTAGCTGTCGTTGGTGAGTCGGCTGCAATCGGCGTACAGGTAAAAAGCGCCAGCCGGAGCGATTGGAATGTCAAAACCCAGTTCGCGCAGGGCGGGCAGTAGAAAATCACGGCGTTGACGAAAATCATCACGGTATCCGTTCAGAATCTCCCGGCTTTCCGGCGTAAAGGCTGCCAAAGCAGCATGCTGGGAAAGTGTGGGCGCAGCAAGAAAGATATTCTGCGCCAGTTTGTCAGCTTCGCGTACATAATCGGCAGGAGCCACCAGCCAGCCCAGACGCCAGCCGGTCATGCAGAAATACTTGGAGAAACTGTTGATAACAAACAGCTCGTCGGACACACACAATGCGCTATTAGCCACGCTATCGTAAATCAGACCGTGATAAATCTCATCGACAATCAGTCGGCCACCGCGCTTTGCGGCAGCACTGTGCATATCGGCCAGATTATCCCTACCAATCACAGTACCGGTGGGATTCGATGGTGAGGCCAGCAGCGCCGCAATGGTATCCGCTGTCCAGTGCTGTTCCAACAGCGCCGGAGTCAGCTGATAGTCAGACTCCGGCCCCACCGGTACGCTCAGCGCCTCAGCTTCCAGCAGGCGGACAAAATGCCGATTGCAGGGATAACCAGGATCGGCCATCAGCACTTGTTCAGCGGGGTTTACCAGCACCCCCAACGCCAACAACAATGCACCCGAAGCACCCGGAGTAACCACAATACGTTCCAGGGCGACACTTATCCCATATTCGGTCTGGTAAAAGTTGCTAATCACCTCACGCAAGGCAGGCAGGCCCACCGCCGGGGTGTAGTGGGTTTTACCCGCATCCAGCGCCTGTTTCGCAGCCTCACGAATGGGAGCGGGAGTGACAAAGTCCGGCTCGCCGATTTCCATATGTATGATATCCCGTCCGGTGGCTTCCAGTGCCTGGGCACGGGCGAGCAAATCCATGACATGGAAGGGTTCGATATCCGCCATACGGTGGGCGATACGGGCAAATTGTCTCTGCATTTTACATCCGGGTTAACGCTGTTTCAGGCCGCGTGCAGGCGTTTAACCAGCGCCAGATCCAGATAGCGGGATGAACCTGCATCACCCGCCAGCACAGTAAAGGGTATATCCGGTTCACCCATCTGATCCAGCACAATGGCCGCACCGCTAAAATCACTGCCTTTGGTGTAAGCATCCACGGTGATAATCGTTTTGAGCCCTGCACCCTGCGCTGAAAGAATACCGTTACGTGAATCCTCCAGAGCGATACATTCCGCCGGGCTCAGCCCCATTTCCTGCATGGCATAGACGTAAATATCCGGTGCAGGTTTTTTCGCAGGTACCACATCACCGGCGGCAATCACTTCAAACCAGGAGGTCGCATCCGGGGCCAGAGCATGGGTTAACAAGGCGGTCACGTTATCGGGACTTGTGGTGGTAACGATGGCCATACGCATATCAGCGGCGCGGGCTTCCTCGATCAGCCGACGCACGCCGCTGCGCAAAGGCATTCCACCTTCCGCCAGAATGTTCACATAATGCTCGGTTTTCGCAATGTGCAGCTGTTTGATAAAGTCATCCAGATTACCGGGGTGCGTGAAGTCAGTGTTGTATTCATCAAGATAAAAGTGCATGCGCTCTTTACCGCCGGTCACTGTTAACAATTCACCATACAATTCCGATGACCAGTGCCAATCCAGCCCGGCATCAGCAAAGGCGCGATTAAAGGCGACGAGGTGACCATCGCGTTCGGTATCTGCCAACGTGCCATCCACATCAAACAAAAGTGCTTTTAATTCATTCATTTAGCTTTCTCTTAACGTAAAACTTCAACTATCTCGATATTCGCAGAGCATGAGAAATCCATGCCCAATAACGGGCGGTCGCACATCTTACCCCAGATTTCCTGGCGGCACGACGCCCCGCAATGTCACCTTTAATACCCGCTTGTGCCTTAAGGATTGGTTATAAAACATCCAGATGAAGCAATAAATTTGCGCAACAATGCCTTCTTTGCTATAAAATGCGCCCTTATTTTTATACTCCCTGCCCAATGTGTAATGCATCCTGTCAACCGGATTATCACTATCGGTAACGAACAGGAGAAAGGCAGAACAGAGGAGCACCTCTATGGCCGTCAAGAAGGCTGTAAAGAAAAAAGGAACAACCCGTTCAACCCAGAAGGGTGCCACCGAAAAGGCTGCACTCACCCAAAAGGCAACGCTGAAAAAGGCCGAGACTCAAAAAGTGACCGCAAAAAAAACGACACCCCAAAAGACGCATAAAATGGATGACAATCACTTCACCAATTTCACCCCCTATAAGGCTAAAAAGGGTGAGGAATACATGAATGCAGAGCAGGTAGAGCATTTTCGTCACATTCTGGAGGGCTGGAAACAACAGCTGATGGGCAAGGTTGATGAAACCGTGCATCATATGCAGGATGAAGCAGCAAATTTCCCGGACCCCAATGACCGGGCCAGCCAGGAATCAGAATTCGCCATGGAACTGCGAACCCGGGACCGGGAACGCAAACTCATCAAGAAAATCGATGAATCCATCGATAACCTTGGTGAAGATTACGGCTACTGCTCACATTGCGGCGTGGAAATCGGCATCCGTCGTCTGGAAGCCCGTCCTACAGCCACCCAGTGCATCGATTGCAAAACCCTGAATGAAATCCGCGAAAAACAATACGGTAAATAATCTTTTGCGGAAAACCTAACGAAAAATGGCCGCCCGTCCTTGCAGACTGGCGGCCATGCCGAACTATGACCCTCAGGCAGGGGGCATGCATATCCCCTAGTTTAAGCCACCGCCCCTAATTCTTTCACTGTTTTACCCGGCCCGATCTCTTCCACTTCTGTTCCGGCCAGCAAATCATGCATCTGCAAACCATTGGTGCGTACAAACGTGCTGACATATTCGAAAGCCACCGGATCATCACGTTCCAATGTTTTTTGTACCAGCAGGCACTTTTTTCCTTTCACATAACAAGGACGCACTGCGCCATAGCGCAAACGGTGATCAGCACCAAACTTGGCTAAAACACCTGACACCCGATCCACCCAGTCACTGGGGCGAAAAGTGCGACCATTTTGCATTGTTCCTTCAACTAACCAACTCACAGCGTGCTCCTCAGTGTATTCTGTCATTTAATAACAATGAACATTTATGTTGCTTCTTGCATCGGCCAAAGCAATGTTTCCGTTAGGGGAAATATTGGCCTGAACCCAAACTTTCTGGCAAACCGGCCAGAACTCAAAACACTTCGATCCAAACCAAGGGTTTAGGCTCAAGACTCCATACTCATCGTAACCCATCGTAATTGGGATTCAGTCGCAGGATGTGCCGTCAGACCTAAACCCCAATCGTGATGGGACTATTAAGGCTAGACACGCTGGGCTGTTACAATCGGTTCCATGTCATCTGACCAATCTTTCACCACAACCGCAAAGCATGTACCGTATCGTGGCCGCTTTGCCCCCTCGCCCACCGGTCCCTTGCATTTTGGTTCACTGGTCACTGCCCTTGGCAGCTATTTAGAAGCCCGCACTCAACAGGGCGAATGGTTGCTGCGCATGGAAGACATTGATCCACCTCGTGAGCAGGCAGGTGCTGCCGATGCCATTTTGCGTGCGCTGGAGGCCTATCATCTGAATTGGGACGGTGCCGTGCTATATCAGAGCCTGCGCTACGAGGCTTACGAAACCGCATTGACTCAACTGATTGAAAACCATCACAGCTTTGCCTGTAGTTGTAGTCGCAAAACCATTGCTGTCAACGGTGGCGGTCATATTTACCCCGGCACTTGTCGGGATGGGCTCTCCCCAGGTAAAACACCTCGCACAGTGCGAGTTCGCGTGCCGGATGAATATGAAATTTTCACTGATGCCCTGCAAGGTCAGGTGAAAGCCAATTTGCAAACCGATGTGGGCGATTTTATCGTTCGCCGCGCCGATGGTCTTTATGCTTATCATCTGGCAGTGGTGGTTGATGATGCAAAGCAAGGCATCACTGATATTGTGCGTGGTACTGATCTGCTGGGCTCCACCCTGCCACAACGTTATTTGCAAAGGTGTCTCGATTACTCACATCCACAATATAGTCATCTGCCGCTTGCCGTTAATCAACACGGTCAAAAACTCAGCAAGCAAAACTTCGCGACCGCCATCGATACCCGGCATCCCGGCCCGACACTGAGCAAGGCGCTAGCCTTTCTCGGTCACCCGCCACCGGCCGAACTGCAAGGTGCCGGTCCCGCCTTGTTATTGAGCTGGGCTACAACGCATTGGGATATGCAAAACGTGCCGTATACAGCCTCTATTTGTATTGATACCGAAGGCAAATAACGATTTTTTCTGGCATTTGCGTCCCGTGTTTTTCAAACGTGGTGAACCTCTGAGATATAGTCTGTATACGAGATAATCCGCACGTTTCTTTCAGGTTTTTAGCGACAACCCGAGCACATCCTGCATATCATATAAGCCGGCCTTACGCCCGACCAGCCATTGCGCAGCACGCACGGCACCGCTGGCAAATGTCATACGGCTGGAGGCTTTGTGGGTAATTTCCACCCGCTCGCCATCGCCCGCAAATAACACAGTGTGGTCACCCACAATGTCACCCGCGCGAATGGTTTCAAAACCAATGGTTTTGCGATCACGTTCACCGGTGACACCTTCGCGACCGTATACTGCGCAGTCTTTCAGATCACGCCCCAACACATCGGCGATCACTTCGCCCATGCGCAATGCCGTGCCGGAAGGGGCATCCACTTTATGTCGGTGATGGGCTTCGATGATTTCGATGTCTACCTCATCGCCCAGTACTTTGGCGGCAGTCTCCAGTAATTTGAGACAGAGATTGATACCCACGCTCATATTGGGCGCGAAGACAATGCCAATATCCCGTGCAGCTTCAGTGATTTGTGCCTTTTGTATTTCATCAAAGCCGGTGGTACCGATCACCATGGCGCTGCCGCGCTGACGACACACGGTTAAGTTGGCTAACGTCACTTCGGGCCGGGTAAAGTCAATGAGCACGTCGAAGACATCTGCGGTTGTGATGTCATCCACGACAGCCACACCCAGTTTACCGATACCTGCCAACTCACCGGCATCCACACCAATAACCGTGCTGCCCGGTCGTTCCAATGCCACACTGACCTGCGCCCTGTCGGCTTGATTAACAGCTTCCTGCAGGGCTTTGCCCATGCGCCCGGCTGCACCGGTAATTGCGATTTTTGTCATTTTCAGGGTTTACTCCTTCACCCTCTTCTCCCACAGAGGGAGAGGGAATAATTTATGGCTGACTTTCTGTTTGACGATGTGCTCGTGCTGCCCACGCACGCAACAACAATGCATCTTATCTTTGCTTTTTTCTGGTATCTGCGCTGTTTTTTACCAGCTGATGTAGGCATACCCTTGTTCCTGCAACTCCATCAGGGCCGATGCGCCGACTTCCACAACGCTGGCAAAGGGCAGCATATCCTTTTCAGTCCACTTCAATGCTTTCATGGTATTGCCGCAGGCTTGAAATTCCACGCCGTACTGGGCAAGACTGGAAACCCGCTGGCGCGTTTCTTCACTGACCGGGCGGCCCGGGTTTTTGGCCAGAATATGCAGACCGGGACCAATACCCACGACGACAATAGAGATATTATCACCCCATTTACGCAGCATGGCACCGATGGAAAACAAGATGGCTTTTTGCGTGGCTTCATCTGCCGTGTTGAATTGATACACCACCTTGTGATCCGGTGGATCACCCGGGAAACGTAATTCTTCTTCAGCCCGGGTAATGCCACTTAACCCGAAAAACATCAGCAGCGACCATAACAATAAATAGTTTTGTGCGTTTTTCATGGCGCAGTCTCCAGGGCAAAATTTCACATTAAGCGGTCCAGGTCTTCAGAGACGCAGAGTGTTTAGTGTGTTTTTCTGCGTCCTTTGCAACCTCTGCGTTTATAACACGTCACTTCCCAGCACCACGGGATCCAAACCCCTGGATTCCGGCTGGCAATACGCCAGAATGGCGGCATTCCCTGCAAAAAAGTGCTTAACCCCTATTTTAGGTATCGGCTATAACTTAATGTCATCTATGAACCTTTTGACCCCATCCAGCCAGGAGTGCTCCTTCGGACTGTGTTTTTTGGCGCTCTGGTCATTCATGGTTTCATCAAAATGCTTCAGCAGTTCTTTTTGCTTGCCATTCAGATTCACCGGCGTTTCAATCTGCACCCGACAGAGCAAGTCACCCACCGGCCCCCCGCGCACGGATTTTACACCTTTGCCGCGCAGTTTAAACATTTTGCCCGTTTGCGTTTCCGCCGGGATTTTCAGTTTGACCTTACCATCAAGCGTGGGCACTTCCAGCGAACCACCCAGGGCTGCTGTGACAAAGCTGATGGGAACTTCGCAGTACAGATTGTTTTCGTCACGCACAAACAACGGATGCTCTTTCACCGCAATTTGCACATAGAGATCACCGCTGGGCGCGCCGCGCTCACCGGACTCACCTTCACCACTGAGACGAATCCGGTCGCCATTATCAACACCTGGCGGCACTTTCACGGACAAGGTTTTGTGTTCCTGGGTGCGGCCCTGACCATGGCAACTGCCACAGGGGGTTTTGATCATTTGTCCTGCACCCTGGCATTGCGGACAGGTTTGTTGCAGCGAAAAGAAACCCTGTTGCATGCGCACCTGGCCCACACCGCCACAGGTCGTACACTGTTCGGGCTTGGAGCCTTTTTTGGCACCGCTGCCACCACAGGTGGAACAGGTCACGGAGGTAGGGACCCGGATTTTTACGGTTGTACCGCGTACGGCATCTTCCAGGCTCAGCTCCAGGTTGTAACGTAGATCAGCACCCCGTCGTGCTCGTTGCTGACTACTGCCCGGACCACCTCCACCACTGAAGATATCGCCAAACACGTCTCCAAAAATATCACTGAAGCTGGCACCACCACCGGGATGACCACCCCCCATACTCGCATCCACACCGGCATGACCAAACTGGTCGTAGGCCGCACGTTTTTGTGCGTCGCCCAAAACCTCGTAAGCCTCTTTGGCCTCCTTGAATTTCTCCTCCGCCGTCGTGTCGCCCGAGTTACGGTCCGGGTGGTGTTTCATCGCCAACCGTTTGAAAGCCTTTTTCAGTTCTGCCTCGCTGGCGTTGCGTTGTACGCCCAGCACTTCATAATAATCACGTTTAGACATCTTTAAATTCAGCCAGTTATAAGGTTAATCAATAAACGACATTAAATCTGGATTCTGTCAGCAATCATGCTGGCAGAATCCAGGTTTAATGATGCCCCGAATGCGGAAACGCGACAGAAGGAAAATCCCGCTGCCGCGCCGCTGTTACTTCCGGGCACATGTCTCACTGACCTGCGCCCATACCTGCTTACTTTTTATCGTCGTCTTTCACTTCTTCAAACTCAGCGTCAACAACATCATCGTTGGCCGTATTGGCTTCGCCACTTGTATCAGCAGCAGCCTCAGGCTGGTCGGTTTTTGTCTGCTGTGCATAGGCACGTTCAGCCATTTTACCCGATGCCTCCGCCAATGTTTTAGTTTTGGCTTCGATGGCATCTTTATCGTCGCTCTTCATGACCTCTTCCAGTTCGCTGATGGCCTTTTCGATAGCTTCTTTTTCACCCGCCTCCAATTTGTCATCGCCCATCTCCTTCATGGACTTTTTGGTGGCATGAATCATGTTGTCCGCCTGATTACGGGCGGCCACCAACTCGTGGAAACTGGCATCTTCCGCTGCATGGGCTTCGGCATCCTGAACCATTTTCTGGATATCCTCGTCCGACAGACCGCTGGAGGCCTTGATCACGATGGACTGTTCTTTACCGGTGGCCTTGTCTTTGGCTGACACGTTAAGGATACCGTTGGCATCGATATCAAACGCGACTTCGATTTGTGGTACGCCGCGTGCGGCTGGCGGAATGTCGGACAAATCAAAACGCCCCAGCGATTTGTTACCGGAAGCCACCTCACGTTCACCCTGCAACACATGTACGGTCACTGCCGTCTGGTTGTCTTCCGCCGTGGAAAACACCTGCTGTGCCTTGGTGGGGATCGTGGTGTTTTTATCGATAAGCTTGGTCATCACGCCACCCATGGTCTCGATACCCAGGCTCAGCGGAGTCACATCCAGCAGCAATACATCTTTCACATCGCCGCCCAGCACACCACCCTGAATCGCGGCACCCATGGCGACAGCCTCATCGGGATTCACATCACGGCGTGGCTCTTTGCCGAAAAACTCTTTGACCTTCTCCTGCACCATGGGCATACGGGTCTGACCACCCACGAGGATGACATCATCAATATCCTGTGCGCCAATACCCGCATCGCTCAGTGCCATGCGACAGGGTGCGATGGTGCGCTCCACCAGCTCCTCTACCAATGATTCCAGTTTGGCACGGGTCAGCTTGATATTCAGATGCTTGGGTCCGCTGGCATCGGCAGTAATGTACGGCAGGTTAACATCGGTCTGGTTTGTAGAAGATAGCTCGATTTTGGCCTTCTCTGCACCTTCTTTCAAACGTTGCAGCGCCAACGGGTCGTTACGCAGGTCCACGCCCTGATCTTTCTTGAACTCATCCACGAGGTAATCGATCAAACGCTGATCGAAATCTTCACCGCCGAGGAAAGTGTCACCATTGGTGGACAAAACCTCCACCTGATGTTCACCATCGATGTCAGCCAGTTCAATAATTGAAATATCAAACGTACCACCACCCAGGTCATAAACAGCAACCTTGCGGTCACCTTCTTTTTTGTCCATGCCGAAGGCCAGTGCTGCTGCGGTGGGCTCGTTGATGATGCGTTTGACATCCAGACCTGCGATTTTGCCGGCGTCTTTGGTCGCCTGACGCTGGGAATCATTAAAATAAGCGGGTACGGTAATCACCGCTTCGGTCACTTCTTCGCCAAGATAATCCTCAGCGGTCTTTTTCATTTTTTGCAGCACCCGTGCAGAAACCTCCGGGGCAGCCATTTTTTTGCCGTGAGCTTCTACCCAGGCGTCGCCGTTATCAGCCTTGATGATTTTGTAAGGCACAAGATCAATGTCTTTCTGGACTTCATCGTCGGTGAAACGGCGCCCGATCAGGCGTTTTACCGCATACAGCGTGTTGGCCGGGTTGGTCACAGCCTGACGTTTGGCCGGCGCACCGACGATAACATCGTTGTCATCCGTAAAGGCCACCACCGAAGGTGTCGTGCGATCACCCTCTGCATTTTCGATGACACGGGGCTCACCACCCTCCATCACCGCAACACATGAGTTTGTGGTTCCCAAGTCAATGCCGATAATTTTTCCCATGGCTCCAGTTCTCCGCTTGTTTCTCTAAAAAAGGTCGTTTAAAAAATTGAGTTGTTTAACTAATTTGATACATTTCCAACTTGTACAGCTAGGTGTGGGCGAAAAACCTTAATTCAAGCCTGTTCATTAATCTGGTTATCAGATTCACTGTCTGAGGTTTCGGCTGCGGCTTTGGATACCACCACCATGGCCGGACGCAACAGACGTTCGTTGAGCTGATACCCTTTTTGCATGACTGCCATCACCGTATTGGGTTTGTGATCGGGACTTTCCTGCATGGACATGGCCTGGTGTTTATCGGGATCAAAAGTATCGCCCGTCGGGTCAACGGCTTCGATACCAAATTTTTCCAGCGCAGCGGTAAGCATCTTCAGCGTCAGCGCAGTACCTTCTTTCAATTGTGCGATGGCATCACTGCTTTCAGCAACACCATCGGCGGCAGTCAATCCCATTTCCAGGCTGTCCTTGATGGGCAACAATTCCAGGGCAAATTTTTCCAGAGCAAATTTATGGGCGTTTTCGACATCCTGTTTGGCGCGCCGACGGGTATTTTCCATGTCAGCTTTGACACGCAGAAGCTGATTCCAGTGTTCATCCGCCTTGGCGCGGGCATCTTCCAGCAGCGGCAGCAAATTGTCAGTGGTAACATCCTCCACCACACCCTCAATAACCTCGTCAGTTGCTTCGGTCCCGGGTGCATATTCCTCTGCTGTTGTTTTTTCGGGTCGGGTTTCGTCTTTCGCCATGCCTTCTTCTCCACGTTAAGTGCCGGTTATTTTTCACAGAACACGCTCGTGGGCACATTACACGCCCGGACAAAATATGTGGACTAATTCCGTTGATTCAAGACCGTGCCCAATAATTTTGCGGTGACATCCACCACAGGGATGATGCGATCATACGCCATGCGCGTCGGGCCAATGACGCCCAGCACGCCCAGTACCTCGTCATTGGCAGAATAAGTGGCTGTTACCACGCTGCAATTATCCAACGCCTCGTAGCCGGATTCATGACCGATAAAAATCTGCACCCCCTGAGCATGCAGGGATTTATCCAGCAAATCGAGAATACCTTGTTTTTCACTGAAAGCATCAAATAACTGGCGCAGGCGGGGTACGTCGGCCATTTCTTCGTAATCCATGAGATTGGTCTCCCCGGCCATGATGTAGTCCTGTCCGGTATCGGTATCATCGAATACCTGATGTGCCATTTCGATAGCCGAACGCATCAACCGGTCCATATTGCTTTGCGCATTTTCCATTTCCCTGAGCAGGTCACCCCGCACCATTTGCACATTTTTGCCCGTAAACTGCGCATTGAGATAAGCCGCGATGCGCTCAAGCTCCGGTAATGCATACGGGCGCGAGGTATGAATCACCCGGTTCTGTACATCTTTTTCGTTGAAAACCAGGATCGTCAGCACCCGGTTTTCTGATAAGGGTAAAAACTCAATCTGCCGCAAGGCTGCCGGTTTTTGCGTAGGCAGCATCACCACACCGGCCATTTGAGTGAATCCTGACAACAGTGACGATGCTGATTCCACCAGCTGTGAAACATCCGATTGTGGCGTCAATGTGCTGGCCAGGATTTGCACATCATTGGAGCCCAGCGGCTTAATGGTCAGCAGATTATCAATAAACAGTCGATAACCCTGCTCCGTGGGCACCCGGCCCGCCGAAGTATGTGGCGCACTCACTAGCCCCAGTCGTTCCAGATCTGCCATCACATTGCGTACCGTCGCCGAGCTAAGATCCAGCCCGGCATCCTGCGCCAGCGATTTGGAGCCCACTGGCTGTCCCTCGCGAATATAACGCTCGATGAGTGTTTTCAACAGCAGTTGGGCACGCTCATTAATGATGGTTTCATTGGCCACGGACTCGTTGATTGTCTGATCACTCACTGCTGGCTCCCCACCGTTATCATCTGGATAATCATTGTTCCAGTCTGCAATGTTATACGCCCAGGATTTTCGGGTACACACCAACACCCGTTTTTTACACTTTACCGGTATTTTTTCATACAATGCGCCCGCGCCGCTGACAGTTGGACACTTATCAACAACATGCTACCGTTGCGCCGTTGGCCCTAACTGCCTTACAACAAGAGCAAACCACAAAATATGGCAACAACTTTCAACACCATCGGCATTATTGGCAAGCACGGCGCACCAAATACAGGCGGCGTGCTTAAAGAACTGCTGGTTTATTTACAGCAACGGCAAATCAGTGTGTTGCTGGACAGTCTCTCGCTGGCAGCCGATGACCCGCAGGAAAATCATCAGGAAGACTACGTTGAGCGTACTGTGCTGGGCGAGTCCTGTGACCTCATCATCGTTGTCGGTGGTGATGGCACCCTGCTCAATGCCGCGCGCAGTCTGGTGGACTACGAAGTTCCCCTGCTGGGTATCAACCTGGGCCGCCTCGGCTTTCTCACCGACGTGGCACCGTCGGAATTACAGCAAACCCTGGACAAAATTCTGGGGGGGGATTATCAGGAAGAGCGGCGCTCCCTGTTGCATGCCCGTGTCATACGTGACCATCAGCAAATCGATGAAAGCGTCGCCCTGAACGATGTGGTGGTCCATACCTGCAACGTCGCACGAATGATCGAATACGAAACATACATCAACGGACAGTTTATCAACATCACCCGTTCCGACGGTCTTATTGTCGCCACACCCACTGGCTCCACAGCTTATGCCCTCTCCGGCGGCGGGCCCATTGTGCATCCGTCATTAAACGCGCTGGTATTGGTACCCATTTGTCCACACACCATGAGTTACCGACCTATTGTGGTGGATGCAGACGGTCGGATTGAAATCGTGCTCAGTGAAACAAATCAGGCACGGGCGCAGTGCTCCTGCGACGGGCAAGTCGATCTCAGCCTGCAAAATGGTGACAAAGTCGTGATCGAGAAAAAGGAACACTCCATTCGTCTGGTACACCCCACCGATTACAACTACTACGGTATCCTGCGTGCCAAACTGCATTGGGGCAAGCGTCTGTAGCCCTGGCTGTAAACACAGAAAGGTTGTCACATCATGCTACAACATATCCACATCCATCACTTCGCCATCGTCGATGAACTCGCCCTGGGTTTTCAGAACGGCATGACTGTGCTCACTGGCGAAACCGGCGCTGGCAAATCCATTTTACTGGATGCGCTGGGACTGGCGCTGGGTGACCGCGCTGAATCGGGCACTATTCGCGCCAATGCCGAGCGCGCCGAGATCAGTGCTGAGTTTGATATCCACACCTTGCCCACAGCACAGGCATGGCTGACGAAACATGAGCTGGATGATGATGGTCAATGCCTGATTCGCCGCACCGTTAGCAAAGACGGTCGCTCCAAGGGGTACATCAACGGCCGCCCTGTGCCCATGCACTCGCTGCGCGAGCTGGGCGAACAACTGGTGGATATCCACGGCCAGCACGCCCATCAATCATTGCTGAAGCGTGAAGTACAACGACAGGCGCTGGATGTCTTCGCCAGCAGCCATGATAAAAAATATACCCGGCTGATCGACAACACCGCGCAATGTTTCCAGCAGTGGCAACAACTCAACGCTGAACTGGCTCGTTTGCAGGCCAGTCGTGAGCAGCGGGATGACCGTCTGGAATTATTGCAATATCAGGTGGAAGAATTGCGTGTGCTGAATCTCACCACCGACGAACTGGCGGAGCTGGCCTCCGAACATGCCCGACTGGCCAACCTCAACCAGTTGCGTGAAGGTGGCGAACGCATTCTTTCCGGGCTCAGTAACGAGCAATCCGGCAGCATCGTCGATGGACTGGAGCATCTCAGCGCTGAACTCGGCCAGCTGCAAGCCACCGACCCGGCGCTCAGTAATGCCAGCGAAGCCTTGCAAGGTGCAGCAATTCAGGCCCGTGAAGCAGCCAATGAATTACGCGATTATCTGGATGGCCTGTCCCTGGACCCGGAACGTTTACAAGCCGTGGATGAGCGTTTAGCACTGATCCACGAGCTGGCTCGCAAACATCGCCTGCCACCAGAGGAATTGCCCGCCCTGCTGGCGCAGCAGGAAAACGAACTCAGCAGCCTGCAAAACGCCAGCATACAATTGGGCGAAGTGGCTGCGGCTGTAGCTACTGCCGAAAAAGATTATCGTGCCAGCGCGCAAAAACTGGGCAGCGCGCGCCAGCGGGCCGCAAAAAAACTGGGCAAGGCCGTCACCGACAACATGCACCAGTTAGGTATGCCACACGGCGTGTTTGAGATCACCCTGGAACCACTGGACACCTTTACAGCCAGTGGGCTGGAGCGTGTGGAGTTTTGTGTCACCACCAACCCCGGGCAACCCATTCAACCATTGGCCAAAGTCGCTTCGGGCGGTGAGCTGGCGCGTATCAGTCTCGCTATTCAGGTGATTGCCGCCGGTAGCGGTAAAATTCCCACCCTGATTTTTGATGAAGTGGATGTCGGCATCGGCGGTGGTATTGCCGAAGTGGTGGGCAGGCTGCTGCGCAATCTCAGCGAACAACGACAGGTATTATGCGTTACCCATCAACCGCAGGTAGCCTCCCTGGCCCACCAGCATTTGCACGTCAGCAAGCAGGTCAATAAACAGCAACAGGAAACCGTCACCGATGTTTCACCTATCAGCAAACAGGCACGGGTGGATGAAATTGCCCGCATGCTGGGTGGGCTGGAGATCACCGAACAGACACTCTCCCACGCCCGTGAAATGATTGAGCGTGGGCAGCAGGTACCGAGTTAAATTTGTTGGCGCTCGCGATGTTTGTGTTCTATTTCGCGCTTTTGTGGTTAAAGAGCGGACGAAAAGGGACTGAAGCCGGGATACAAAACAGAGGGGTTATTTCGCGTACGTGCTAAGGATCGCTCGAACAATAACTGTCATTTTGTATGAAGGAAGTCACCCTAAAATTTGAAACCACCGGACACTCTCTCAATTTTCGATAAAGTTGTTTGTTTGAAAGAATCAGCGTATTGGGTGTCTGTTTTTGCTGGTTTTTTGGTATTTATGATTTTTCCACTGACACAAGGTGGAACCGCTACGCTTGTTCCACCCTACCCAATAGCACCCAGCCGTAGGGTGGAACAAGCGCAGCGGTTCCACCATTGACCTGAAAGGAATCAGTGATACTTGATTTTGCCCCACGTCATTTCAATGATATCAATGTCATTACCAGTGCCCGATGACGGAAGATGCTGTTTTTCAATTTTCACGATACACCGTCAAATCGGGACAATAATGTATCGATCATATCCTAAGCCGGTTTACGGAAAACCAATGTGCCGTTGGTGCCACCAAAACCAAAAGAGTTGGACATAACAATATCAATGTTCATTTCACGCGCAGTACCCGGCACAAAATCCAGATCACATTCGGCGTCCGGGTTGTCCAGGTTGATGGTGGGCGGTGCCACCTGATCCCGAATCGCTAGCGCCGAGAACACGGCCTCAATACCACCCGCAGCACCCAGCAGGTGACCGGTCATGGATTTGGTGGAACTGATCGCCACCTTGTACGCATGGTCACCAAAGGCGGTTTTCATCGCATGGGCTTCACCCACGTCGCCTGCCGGTGTGGAAGTGCCGTGAGCATTGATGTAATCCACTTCTTCCGGATTAATGCCGGCATTTTTCAATGCCAGCTTCATGCAACGCGCCGCACCCTCACCCCCCTGCGACGGCGAAGTCATATGGTAAGCATCTCCGCTCATGCCAAAGCCAATGACTTCCGCATAGATTTTCGCCCCACGCGCTTTGGCAAATTCATACTCTTCCAGCACTACCACGCCCGCACCATCACTGAGTACAAAACCATCGCGGTCTTTGTCCCAGGGGCGACTGGCGGCCTGCGGATCATCGTTGCGTGTCGATAATGCGCGAGCAGCAGCAAAGCCGCCCAGCCCGGTGGTTGAAGTGGACATTTCCGAACCACCAGCCACCATCACATCGGCGTCACCGTATTCGATGAACCGCGCGGCATCACCAATGCAATGCGTCGCTGTCGCGCACGCCGTGGTAATGGCATAGTTGGGGCCTTTCATGCCATAGATTATCGACAGGTTGCCGGAAATCATATTGATAATATTGCTGGGTACAAAAAACGGGGAAATCTTGCGCGGCCCGCCCTTGAGGAAGGCGTTGTGTCCCTTTTCGATACCCGTGAGACCGCCAATACCGGAGCCGATGGCGACACCAATACGCTCGGCATTTTCTCCTGTTACTTCCAGACCGGCATCACGTACCGCCTGAATACCCGCGGCAATACCATAATGGATAAACAGATCCATTTTTTTGGCATCTTTGGCAGCAATGTAATCGGTGATATCGAAATCACGTACGGAGCCCCCAAAACGCACGGAATATTCACTGACATCAAAATGTGTGAGTGGTGCAATACCACTGTTACCTGCCAGCACATTTGTCCAGGCATCCGCCACATTCAATCCCACAGGGGAAACCATGCCTAAACCAGTAATCACTACGCGTCGCTTCGTCACAAAAAAATACCTGTTAAATAGTCGGTTGACTCATGCCCGGTGTCCCCGGCCTGATACACCGGTGTAACAACAAACCTGGGAGATGTAACAAAATAACTTGGGCATAGGGGTTTTTAAGTTATTTTATTACCCTTATTTTTGCCAACGAAAAAGGCCGCAATCCACCGGGTGGTTCTGCGGCCTTGACAACGTAATCCAGCTTGACGGTTCTTCGTTGACAGCAGAGGAAACTAAAGGCTTCCCGCGTTCAACAAAAATCAGCCGGAGTGCGCGGTAACGTAATCCGTTGCTTGTTGTACTGTGGTAATTTTTTCCGCATCTTCATCCGGAATTTCAGTTTCAAATTCCTCTTCCAATGCCATTACCAGTTCCACTGTATCCAGGGAATCGGCACCCAAATCGTCAACAAAAGATGATTCGCTGCTAACCTCTTCTTCCTTCACGCCAAGTTGCTCAACAACGATTTTCTTGACTCGTTCCTCAATGGTGCTCATTTCGGATTAACCCTCCAAAGTAATTTCGAAGCAGCCCTGACTTTCTCTTTGTTTTTATAAAGCCTGATAAGTTTTATAAAACAGCCCCGAGCCGCGTGGCGGTATTCTAGTAAAAAGCCCGCTCGGTTACAAGCGATAAAAACCTTTACAAAAATACCATATATCATTGTTTTTCATAACAATTAATTTTCAAAAGAATAAAAAATGACTTATGCCATGTACATTCCACCGTTCACATGCAATGTCTCGCCAGTGATATAGGCCGCACCGGGTGACGCCAGAAAGGCAACAGCCGCCGCAATTTCCTCTGGCTGGCCCAGGCGATTCAAGGGAATTTCACCCAGCAGTGCCTCTCTCTGAGCATCCGGTAAAGCACGAGTCATGTCAGTGTCGATAAATCCGGGCGCAACGGTATTCACCGTAATGCCTCGCACGCCCACTTCCCGTGCTAACGATTTACTGAAACCAATCAAACCCGCTTTGGCCGCCGCATAGTTGGCCTGACCGGCATTGCCCGCAGCACCCACCACTGAGCTGATGCTGATAATACGACCCTTGCGCGCTTTGGTCATCGCCCGCAGGCAGGCCTTGGACATGCGATATACCGAGGTCAAATTGGTACTGATAATGTCATCCCATTCTTCTTCTTTCATGCGCATCAGCAGATTATCCCGGGTAATACCGGCATTGTTAACCAGAATACCCGGGGCACCGAAAGTCTCGGCCATGCCCGCCAGTAGTTGTTTAATGGAATCGGCATCGGTGACATTGAGCGCCATGCCCTGTCCGCTGATACCGTTTTCAGTCAGGTAGGCGCTGATCGATTCTGCACCTTTATCCGAAGTTGCAGTACCCACAACCGTCGCCCCCTGCTGACCCAGCGCCAACGCAATGCTTTGGCCAATGCCTCTGCTGGCACCAGTAACCAGGGCAATTTCGCCACTGAGAATGTTTGTGTTTGTCACCATTATTTCCCCTCTCCAACAGCCTGCACGGCCTTGTCCAGACCGGCGAGATCCGATGTCGTCAAGCCGGTCATCTCACGATTAATGCGTTTATTCAGTCCTGCCAGCACCTTGCCCGGGCCACATTCCACTACCTGTTGTATGCCCTGTGCAGCGAAGGCCTGGACAATATCCACCCAACGCACCGGACTGAACAGCTGGCGCTTAAGTGCGTCACGAATCGCATCGGCAGTGTTCTCGGCCTGCACATCCACGTTATTAAAAACAGGGATTACCGGTCTCTGAATCGCTATGCCCGCCAGACGCTCAGCCAGACGCTCGGCAGCAGGCATCATCAGACTGCAATGCGATGGTACACTGACTGGCAGTGACAATGCGCGTTTTGCACCAGTTTCCCTGGCCAGTTCCACGGCACGATTAACCGCAGCCGTGTTACCCGCGATCACCACCTGCCCTGGCGAATTATAATTCACAGCGGTAACCACTTCACCCGTCACACTTTTTGTGGCTTCGGCACAAACCTCACTGACCTTGTCATCATCCAGCCCTAAAATCGCCGCCATGGCGCCCTCGCCTGCGGGCACGGCCTCCTGCATAAAGCGACCGCGATCAGCCACCACAGTCACGGCATCACTTAACGACAAACTGTCGGCAGCCACTAAAGCGCTGTACTCACCAAGACTGTGTCCCGCCATTGCCACAGGCTGTGTGCCTTGCTGTGACTGCCATACACGCCACACTGCCACGCCACCTGCTAACATTGCCGGCTGGGTAATGTGTGTTTTATTGAGTTCCTCTTCCGGGCCATTTTGCACCAGATGCCAAAGATCGTAACCTAAAGCATCACTGGCTTCCTGAAAGGTCTCTTTGATGTGTGCGTGGACTTCAGCCAGCGCCATCAACATGCCAATGGACTGAGAACCCTGACCGGGGAAAACTACCGCGTACGTCATTCTTTGTTTCCTGAAATATGTTGTGTTTTTGTCGAGTGAGCTGGTTTTTTACCCATTCGAAATATAGGTCCATGACCCGTAAATCAGTAGCGCAACAAGGCCGACCCCCAGGTAAAACCGCCGCCAAAGGCTTCCAGCAATACGGTTTCACCACGCTGGATGCGGCCATCCCGCACTGCTTCGTTCAATGCCAGCGGTACTGATGCTGAGGATGTGTTGCCATGTTCCTGCACTGTCACGACGACATGATTCATATTCATTTTCAGTTTTTTGGCGGTGGCGTTGATGATGCGAATATTCGCCTGATGCGGCACCAGCCAGTTAATGTCCGCCTTTTTCATGTTATTCGCCGCCAGGGTTTCATCAACAATGCGGCCAAGCGTATTCACCGCGATTTTAAAGACTTCGTTACCCTGCATGGTGATATACACCACGCCATCCTCCTGATCACCATAACCCTCTGACACACCACCTGTGGTGGATAACAAATCCTTGTACTGACCATCTGCATGCAAATGTGTGGACAGAATGCCAGCTTTATCGCTGGCACCCACCACCACAGCACCCGCCCCATCGCCAAACAATACGCAGGTGGCGCGATCCGTCCAGTCAATAATGCGCGACATGGTTTCGGCCCCGACCACCAGCGCACGCCGATGACTGCCACTGGCAATAAATTTGTCGGCGACACCCAATGCATAAACAAACCCGGTACACACCGCCTGCACATCAAAAGCCGCACAACCACGAATACCCAGGCGCTGTTGCAACAGGCAGGCGGTACTGGGAAACACACGATCCGGTGTGGTAGTGGCGACAATAATCAGATCAATGTCTGTGGGTAGAATGCCTGCCGCATCTATGGCCTGCCGCGCCGCATGCTCAGCCAGGTCACAAGTGGTTTCACCGTCCGCGGCAATGTGGCGTTTTTTTATACCGGTGCGATCAGTGATCCATTGATCCGATGTCTCAACCATTTTTTCCAGATCATGGTTACTGAGCACTTTCTCTGGCAGATAACCACCGGTACCTTCGATGCGTGAATAAATACGGGATTGAGATTGAGAAGTTGTCATACTGCCTGCCCCTGTGTTGCGACTCTTTGGGTCATCGCTGTTTCAACGTGTTTGCTGATACGTTCAGGTACGTTCTTTTTCACTTCTACAATGGCCTCACGGATAGCGCTGGCATAGGCCAGTTCATCAGCACCACCATGGCTTTTGATCACAATACCCTGCAAGCCCACAAAACTGGCACCATTGTAACGTCGTGGATCAATGCGTCGTTTAAGGGCATTGAGCACCGGCATAGCCACCAGCGCTGCCACGCGAGTCAACAGGTTGCGTTTGAATTCTTCGCGCAAAAAGTGGCTGATCATTTTTGCGACGCCTTCCGTGGTTTTCAGTGAAATATTACCGACAAAACCGTCGCATACCACCACATCCACTGCGCCTTTGAAAATATCGTCACCTTCCACGAATCCCACGTAATTGAGATTACTGCCCGCCAAAATACGCGCGGCTTCCTTGACGCGCTCGTTACCTTTGACTTCTTCTTCACCAATATTGAGCAGGCCAATGGTGGGCGCTTCAATATTTTCCACCGCGCTGGTGAGCACCGAACCCATTACCGCAAACTCAAACAAGTTATCCGCACTGGTATCCACATTGGCGCCCAGATCCAGCATGTGCGTTACCCCCTTGATATTGGGCAACGTGGAAATAATGGCCGGGCGATCAATACCTGGTAACATTTTCAACACAAAGCGTGCAGTCGCCATTAGCGCACCGGTATTACCCGCGCTGACACAGGCCTGTGTACGCCCCTCCTTCACCAGATTAATGGCCACACGCATGGACGAATCTTTTTTGGTACGCAAAGCGACGGACGGTTTTTCATCCATGGCCACCTGCTGAGAAGCATGCTGGATACTCAAACGCTTGGTCGGTTTTTTATTGTGTGAGGCCAGCTCTGTCGTCAGCATTTTTTCATCACCCACCAGCACAATGTGCAGCCGGGGTGTTTCAGAAAGCACCTGCAATGCTGCGGGCACAACCACAGAGGGGCCGTGGTCGCCTCCCATGGCATCAAGGGAGATGGCGATTATTTGAGTCATCGGTAATTTGGATCGAACCCTGGTAAAAACAGAGTTAAAAGAGGCTGCACGACAAACGCCCAGCGCCTTGCATATTGATCAAGACACTAGACGTTCAGGCAACGTAATAAAAAAGGAAAGGCAATTATTATTCGTCGCTGGCGGACGCAATCACTTTGCGGCCACGGTAATAACCATCAGCGCTGACATGATGACGGCGATGAGTTTCGCCCGTGGTGGGCTCAATCGACAACGTGGCACCCTTCAACGCATCGTGTGAACGACGCATGCCACGGCGTGATGGAGTTACTTTACTTTTTTGAACAGCCATTGTGATTCCTCATATTTAACATGTTTTCTCAGTCGTTTTTTCCCGACTGAGAGGTTTTCAACTGAGACAGCACCGCAAACGGGTTTTCACGTCGCACTGTTGTCACTCCCTCTTGCCCCTCCCCGTTATTGAGAAAGGCTGTGCCCTGCGGACATTTTTCATTGTCATGCATCGCCACCTGGGGCAATGCCAAAATCAGTTCATCTTCGATAATCGACGCTACGGTGATTTCATCATCGAGCACCAGCAGTGGGTCATAACATTCCGGTAATTGCTGCGCCGCCGCCCGTGAAGATACGATACCCAACCGGGTGCGGGTGGACACGGAAAATCCCATGGTTTCCATGCAGCGCTGACATGTCAGCGGCAAAGTGGCCTTGACAGACCCTGTCACTCTGGGGGTGCCTCCTTCGTCAACACCAAACTCCAGTCGATAATCTACATCGCCCTGCTGTGACAGACCTGCTTCATCTGTCGCCAGCAATGGCAACAATCGTGGCAATGAGGATATTGGCAGGCACCCCTCCAGGGTACGCCCGCGCGCAGCTAACGCCAGCGGCTCAATCGTTTCCCTCGTAGACATTAACCAAAACACCCATTCAGCCAGCCCCGAAGGCCGATATTCTGGCGCACCCGACCCTCATCAACAGCGGACGCGACCGACATAAACGCGGGATTCTATGTGGATTCCGGCTTTATGTCAAAGCAGACCTAGTGCGCATGCCCGTCGTCATCGTGTTTGTGCGCGTGACCATCATTTTTTTGTGGTTCGGAATCACCATGGCTACTACCACCATGGCTATTACCACCATGACTATCATCACCGTGACCATGGCCACCACCGGCGTGATCATGTCCCTTCTCCAGGCGGGCATCCAGCGCCAGGTAGTCCGCTTTACTCATTTCAGGCAGTTTCTTCACAAAGGCAATAATATCCCACAGTTCACCATCTTTATGCGTTACTCCCCATGCAGGCATTCCGGTCATCCTGATGCCATTTTTTGTTGCCCAAAACAATTCGGCAGCAGACATGTGTTCTGCGCTTTTGGCAAGATCAGGTGGAGGTGGGTTCATACCTTTGGTTATCGGTGAATCTGTACCGCCAGGAGGGGTATGACACATCGCACACATTTCACGATAGCTGCGAAACCCTGAGTCAATCTGTTTATCGCCTTTGGTGGGGGGTGCCACAATCGAAGCAGCACGGGTTTCTATGGAGTTTTCCCTGGTCGTCTCCAACACCCAGCTTATAGGGGCAGGGTCTTTCCATGTTGTGGCGACATTAAATGCCCCCGTATAAATCACGAGCAGTGTCATTAATATTGCGAAGACAGTTGCTAGAACCAGAGTGCCAATAATTGTTTTCATAATTGTCCCTATTGGTAAAAATGGTATAGAAGTTAAGTGTGTATATTCAGCAGCTAAGAAAAGACCAAGTTATATGCCAAAACGACAAGCAACCGCCTTCAATGATGAAAAGCCGGAGTCTTATCCTAGGATAGTAAAAATTAACTTGAAATCGACCTCATAGCCTGAAACTTGAAATTGTTTTTTCCAAAACACATTGCCCGCCAGTGTAAAGCCTATGGCTTGGCGACAAGTCAAGCACTTTTTTAACGTATAAAATTTGAACACCCGTTTGATAAAGAACGCTTTCCAATAAACAGGTTAACCCTGTTTTCCATTCGGCTGCGTTTATAACTAATGAACGCCATTAAACCAAAGGAGAACAACCGTGAATACCCTGTTTGTTACACGATACTTTATCAGCAGTATTGTCTTATTGAGTCTGGCTGCCTGCGGCATACCCACAACCAACACAGCAGATAGTCACCGGAAAATCATCTTGACCAACCCAAAAAGCAAAACAGAGACACCATCGAAAAAAAATGATGCTTTGAGCGTTGCCCGATTCGCTGAAAGTAAAAAAAACGATACCACGAAAGAACAGGAAACGGCTGCTGCCCCGGAAAGACATAAAACACGCGAAGATAAGCTGGCAGATACTCTTGTCAAGTCCCATAACGCCACAACAGCGCAATCAGTCCCCTTGCTCTTACAAGCGCAAACGGCAGACATTGCCGCTTATTCCCGCCCCATGCCAGCACTATCGCCTCAATTATATTGGCCAACTGAACCGGTTGATCATGAAAGCTATGCCAAAATTCATACAAACCCGGTGGTTCGTGCTGCCGAAAACCCGGTATCCACTTTCAGCATTGATGTGGACAGTGGTTCGTATACCAATACAAGACGCATGATGATGGCGGGCCGGTTGCCGCCACAGGATGCCGTGCGCGTCGAAGAGTTTTTGAACTATTTTGATTATGCCTATCCTGTCCCCACTCATTCGGATCACCCTTTTTCGGTCACGACGGAAATCGGCCCAAGCCCGTGGTCACAGGAGCGTCATTTATTACGCATTGGCTTGAAAGCGTATAACGTGAATGCACGCCACCTGCCCGCATCAAATATTGTTTATCTGGTTGATGTCAGCGGTTCCATGCGCTCCGCAAACAAGCTCGAACTACTGAAACAATCATTGCGATTGCTCACCAAACAGTTACGGCAACAGGACAGAATATCCATCGTGGTTTATGCGGGTGCCTCGGGGGTGGTATTAAATCCAACGCCCGGCAATCAGCGTTCACATATCTTTTCTGCTCTTGAGCGGCTCACCGCAGGTGGCAGCACCAATGGTGGTGCGGGTATTCGGCTGGCCTACCAGCTTGCCGAACAGGCTTTTATACCGGAGGGTATTAACCGGATTATATTGGCTTCGGATGGTGATTTTAATGTTGGCACGGTGTCCTTCGAGGCATTGATTGATCTTGTTGAAGAAAAACGTAAAACAGGCATTACCTTATCTACCCTCGCATTCGGTACGGGCAATGTAAATGACCCGCTAATGGAACAGCTGTCAAACAAGGCAAATGGCCAGTATGCATACATCGATACGCTGAATGAAGCACAAAAGGTGCTGGTTGATGAAATGTCATCAACCCTGCAAACCATTGCCAAAGATACCAAAATTCAAATCGAGTTTAATCCGGACGTTGTGAGTGAATACCGCCTGATTGGTTACGAGAATCGTGTCCTCAAACGGGAAGACTTTAATAACGACAACGTTGATGCCGGTGAACTCGGCGCAGGATACCGGGTAACAGCATTGTATGAGCTGAGTCTGGCCAGCAGTCAGTCACAACTGATTGATCCACTACGCTATCAAACAACCAAACAACCCGCTTTAAGCACTTCAGACAAGGCCGCATCATCGGAGCTGGCTTTCCTGCGGTTGCGTTATAAACTTCCGGAAAGTAATACCAGCACCCTGATAGAACACCCCATTTACACCCGTACTATCAAATATAATCTGGATACAACCAGCATCGATTTTCGTTTTGCCGCAAGTGTCGCCGCATTTGGTCAATTATTGCGCGGCGGCCAATATACCGGCGCTTTCCAGTATCAAAATGTATTATCGCTTGCACGTAACAGTAAAGGTGAAGACCCTTTCGGCTATCGAGGGGAATTCATTCGTCTGGTCAATCTTGCCGATTCACTGGCAAGCAGGCCCGCACAGCAATACAATCAACCTGTAGATATGTTGTCAATAAACCATTGAACAATAATGCTACACGGTTACAGTTATTCTGGCCGTGTACCATTTCCCCTGTCGTTGGAGCATTGGAAAATACGTGATACACGACAATAATGATGAACATTTAATGTTGAAGTTTTCCCGCGATGGCGATGTTTCTGCTTTTGACCTGTTATATGAGCGACACAAAGCGTCTCTGTTTCGCTATATCCTGAAACAAACCAGACACCAGCATACGATCACAGAAGAACTTTTTCAGGAAGTCTGGAGCAATCTGATTCGCGCCCGGGAGCAATACCAGCCTTCGGCACGTTTTAGTACCTATCTGTTCCAGATTGCCCGTAATCGAATGATTGACCACGCAAGACGAATATCCGCAAGACCTGTCAGCGACCCGGAAACAAACCATGAAGACATCGCCAACGCCGGTCATGATGACCCGAGCCTGCACGCTCACACTGCCGACCGCATTGAGCAATTATAAACCCACGTCAGCCGGTTACCCAACGAGCAACATGAAACGTTTATTCTGAAACATGAAGGCGAACATAATCTCGGGCATATTGCCGAAATCACAGGTGTAACGCTCGAAACTGCCAAAAGCCGACTTCGTTATGCCATGAAGAAGTTGCGGGAACTCATGCCGGAGGAATGCTTGTGAGTGATCAACCTGACAATCAATTCAATGACGATAAAAAAATCAGCGCCCTGTATCATGCAGGCAGCACGGCACAACCACCTGAACATATTGATCAAGCTATTCGCGCAGCGGCAATACGTTCAGTCCGCGCGACGCCACGGCGTGTACGATTCCCCTGGGCTGTGCCCGTATCAATGGCTGCCGTTCTGGTATTGAGCGTCAGTCTGATTTCATTGATACACGAAGAAGCGCCGACGGTATCCGACATCCGCCCTGATGTCTCTGTTATCCATGCTGAAGAAAGAAAAAAATCGGCTGCCAGCCGGGAAACATCCCGTGATCAGCTATCGATAGCTGAAATCACAGATATGGCTCAAACTGACACCGACACAGAACAAAAAGCAGAACGACAAAAAACAACAGCCGCCAAACGCTCTTCTCAAAAAAGTCTGGCGTCTGCACCCGGGCTGGCGGGTACCCGCGCAGAATTCAGTACCGGATTAAAAAAAGACCTGGGCACTAAAGCTGTTGAAAACTGTGAGCAGTTAAGCCACAGTGCATGTCTTGGTTCTGAACAATGCAGTCTGGTGATGAATGAGATGATAAATGACCCAAAAACATTTGTTTGCCGTCGCTCAACAAATCGTTGTGACACCGGGTTTATCCAACACTCGGATACAAAAGAAAGCTGTGAAAGCAGACCGGGATGCGCATATATATCCGATCCTTGTTTTTGCCCGCCCGATGTTACCTGTATCTGCAATGGAGGCCTGCCTCCACAGTGTCATCCCCGAAAAAATGGAACACTGCTTCAGCCGGAGTAAACAGGAGATTACGCAGAAATACTTGATGGCAATGATGTTATAACACTGTAACCTCATGGTTCACACATGTTTCTGAAGTTACCCTAAATTCCGCAGTTGACCGTGCAGAGGGTGCAATAGCACATTGATAAAAATTATGTTTTCAGGGTTACATTTTAGCGCTTTTCGAGCATCGTTGTTTTTCTGTCCCGTAGCGACTTCACTCAACAAGGATATTCTGATATGAGCATTATTCTGGCCATCGCCCCGCACCCCGATGATGAAATACTTGGCTGTGGCGGCACGTTGCTGCGTCATATTGCAGAAGGCAATACGGTACACTGGTTAATTGTCACCGCCATGCATGAACAACACGGTTATGACGCCGGCACCATTCAACACCGTTCCAGGCAAATTGCCCAGGTCTATAACGCCGCAGGGTTTGCCGCCTGTCATGAACTCGGGTTACCCGCTACCCGCCTGGACACCCTCCCCATGGGTGACATCATCACCGCACTGGGTGACGTTGTAAATGCGGTGCAGCCTGATACCCTTTACATCCCTTATGCTGACGACATACACACCGATCATCGCATAGTAGCCACAGCCGCCAAAGCCTGTAGCAAATGGTTTCGTTACCCCAGTGTGCGCCGTATTTATGGTTATGAAACACCCTCGGAAACTGACTTTTCCCTGCCGGCACATGGCTCGGGGATGCCTGTTCAGCGTTATGTAGACATCAGCATATATCTGGAAAAAAAACTGGAAATACTCACCCTCTATGAAAATGAACTGGATGACTTTCCTTTTCCCCGCAGCCGGGATGCCATTAGCGCACTTGCAAAAGTAAGGGGAGCCGCCGCAGGCTGCCAGGCCGCCGAAGCCTTCCAGGTAATAAAAGAAATTGTTTAGCCGAGCCTGTAAGCCTGGCAGATTAGAGCGAGGCACAAAACCTGTCTGATCAATACCCATAAGAGGCACGCACAAAATAACATCCCGATTCGATATTCGGCTAAAGGATATTATTTCGTATGCATTCCTGACGAATCAAAATAGAGTGACCCAGTCAACGAATGATCAACTCATATTCAAATACATCAAACTCACCACCTCGTAATACGGAGTCTGTATGCTTGCCACGAAATCGTCCACCATAGACGGCTTCAAGTACGCCTTGCAGCACACCAAGTGTAAAGGCGCATTTACGCTCTGAGCCTTGTGATGGCTCACCCGCGGAACAAACCGTATCCGTCGAATACGTTTTATAACCATCATCCGTCTTCTCCATTTTATGAAGAATCAGCAAACGCGTACCATCTTTACCCAGCACCTCAGCAACTCTGGCGGATAAATCCTGTAATGATAACTGTTTGCCGGTCAGATGGAGTTGTTCTATTACCTGCCGCCCTCTGGCACGACCAGCCGCAATGAGTGCAATGGCCGTCGCTTTTTCACCTAACGCACCTTCTATACCCACGATAATTGCTTTCAAACAAGCAACACTACTGAAGTCGCCTAATTCGGCCCTTAACACACCCATTTAAACCTCCGTATATTTCATAATTTGGATATCAGCCAATTCTCGGCAACATTTTCTATCCGCTCTATTCTATATACGTAATTACTTACCAGCAATAGGTGTAATTGTTCAAGCTTTACGTTGGTTTGGTAACCTGAGCAGGGCGCTAACTTGAATTAAAAGATGGAACATTGCCTCTGGATAACATGAAATTGTTACCGGAAGATTGAACAACCCGTAACGCTCATATAATACAAAAAAACCCTGTATATCTGCATCAAAAGCAACAAAACAATAATGCATATTGCAAACATTATTCGCAATATGCATTTTATTGGATTGCAAATTGCAAACCCCTTCGTATGATTTATGCTCAATGTTTTACAACTTGAATATCCAGAAACTCCAAATCAGCAGGAAAAAATACCTGAAAAGACACCACAAAATTTTCCTCTATCATCATGCGTTACCGCATACATAAATTACTGTATATACAATCAGATAAAGACCGGTGGAACCCGGGTTGTAGATTTTTGGGCGGGAACAAAAAACAAACACCCCGGGATAAGTTCTGTCAGCGAGAAAAACCTGCTCCTGGCTGGCGCATGCAACGGTAACATTGCAAATACAGGAAGCACTTCCAGCCCTAACTTAATGTTAAGTTTCCAGCTCTTTTTCTTTATGCTACAGATCTCGTTTTCCAGTTCCCGCAAAAAGTGAAAAAACCTAAAATACCATTAGAGCCAGATCATATACCCGGTCTCAAAGGGATGCGCCTGCAAAACATGATATGGATAAGCGCGGATTTTATAATGTTGTAAGCCGGACAATACAGGCTCCAGGTTCAGGGTAAAAACCTGTTGTTTATCGACTTTTTCACCATCAGGTTGCAATGGGACGCGCATTTGCACAACGAATTCCTCGTGAACTGTCGTCGTACCCACCAGACACTCCACCACAATGTCGCTGGACTCCAGTCCATCCAGATAAACACTGATCTGAATCTTCAGGGTTTCACCATACATGAGTTGTTCCGGGGCTGTATCGATGCGCTGCATACTGACCTGAGGCCAGCGTTCACTGATTTTCTGTTTCCAGGCAGCCAGTTCCTTCGCCGGATTGGCCTGGTCTTTTTTTAGTTTACGGTGTTGCAGGCTGGCCGGGGCATAAAATTTTTCCACATAATCCATAACCATACGTTGCGAATTAAAATGCGGTAAAATAGACTTCATGGAACTCTTTGACAACCGAACCCATTCTTCCGAATAACCAAAGCCATTGCGTGCGTAATAAGTCGGGATGATATCGCGCTCCAGGATGTCCAGTAACGCCTCCCCTTCTTCATGATTGCGGAAGTCTGCATCGTAATCCTCACCATGAGGGACAATACCCCAGCCATTGTCGCCGTTGTAACCTTCACCCCACCAGCCATCCAGCACACTGAGATTAAGCACGCCATTGAGCCCGGCCTTTTCACCGGAGGTGCCACTGGCCTCCATGGGGTATTCCGGATTATTGACCCAGACATCCACTCCGCTTACCAGCTTTCGGGCCAGTGCCAGATCATAGCCTTCCAGTAGAATAATCTTGCCTTCAAATTCCGGACGCCGGGAAAAATGATGGATGGCTCGAATCAGTTCCTGGCCGGGATGATCATTGGGATGGGCTTTGCCCGCAAATAAAATCACCACAGGACGATCCGGATTGTTCAGCAAACGCGCCAAACGCTCCGGGTCGGAAAACAAAAGGGTCGCCCGCTTATAAGTGGCAAAACGCCGGGCAAAACCCAGGGTCAAAATATCAGTTTGATGTTCGGAAATATTGCTGGTCAGACGCTGGATATGGAACTCACCGCAACCATTGCGCTCCAGTTGCAGGGTGACACGTTCACGCACATCGGTGAACAGGCGTGATTTCAGCGTCTGGCGAATACTCCAGTAAGACTGATCCGGTATTTCATCAATACGCTGCCAATAGTCTTCATTCAATTGCTCATTGCGCCAGCTGCGATCAAAGGTCATATCAAACAAGTTGATCCATTCCCGTGCTAGAAATGTCGCCAGATGCACGCCATTTGTGACGTACTGAATGGGGTTTTCCGGGTGTGGGATTTGCGGCCACACATAACCTTCGTTTTGAGAAGCCACTGTTCCATGAATGCGGCTGACGCCATTATGAAAACGCGAACCACGCAGGGCGAGCGCTGTCATGTTGAAGCTACCCGGGTTATCCGGACTGGCTCCCAGCTCAAGAATGTGATCCAGCTCTTCATGCAAATCATTGACGAAATTTTTGAAGTAACTGCTGAATTGGTGATGATCAAAAATATCATGGCCGGCCGGTACTGGTGTATGCGTGGTAAATACCGTATTCGCTGCCACCAGCTCCAGGGCTGCGCTAAAATCCATGGCATCCAGAGTGTGTTCGCGGCAGCGTTCCAAAATCTGAAAAGCGGCATGTCCTTCGTTGATATGCCAAACGGTCGGTTTTAGGCCCAGCGCACGTAGCGCACGCACCCCACCGATACCCAGCACAATTTCCTGCTGGATGCGGGTATTGATATCACCGCCATACAGCTGACGGGTAATCAATCGATCCTCTTCCTCGTTTCCTGGCACATCACTGTCCAGCAAGTAGAGGGTAATATGACCGGCCTTCGCCTCCCAGACCTTCAGCTCCAGCATGCGCCCTGGTAATTTGACCTGTACATGCAGTTCCCTGCCTTCTCCATCCTTTGCCGGCACGATGGGCAGGTCATCAAAATTGGCCGGAGTGTAATGGGCAATCTGATTGCCCTGACCATCAATGGTCTGGTTAAAATAGCCCTGGCGATAAAGCAGCCCGACGGCGACAAAGGGGAGTCCGAGATCGCTGGCTGCCTTGCAATGGTCTCCTGCCAGTATCCCCAATCCACCCGAATAAATCGGTACACTTTCGTGCAAACCAAACTCGGCACAAAAATAGGCCACCAGATCCTGTTCATCGTCCAACAGCGTCGAAACACTGGGATGGCGGTTTTTCTGGTGGTAAATATCATAGGCGGACAGCGCGCGTTCGTAATCTTCCATGAAAATACGGTCTTCGACCACCTGCTCCAGACGCGCCTGGGAAATACGACGCATGAAGACTTTAGGGCTGTGGCGACACTCTGACCAGAGCGTCGAATCCAGGTGGTAAAACAGTCCTCGCACCTGACGATCCCAGCTGTACAGAAGATCATTTGCCAGCTCGTTGAGGCGACTCAGACGCTCTGGAACGTGGGGCTGAACCTCAAGTGAAAAACGTTTTCCTGCCATAGAGCCACCCGTTGGTTATTGGCCGTAACCCGGCCTGTAATTTATACACCATAATCACCAGAGTATGGTGTGCGTGACCCATTATAGGAAATCTCACCCATTCTGGATGAAAAAATTACCGTATTACCGTATTTTGCTGCAAGGACCCGGCCTGATTTTTTAAATACAAACCAAAGGTTGGGGAGTGATAAAAAAGAAACAAGACCCAGGCAGCTGAGCGTTTTAGTAAAACCCGGTTTGCTGTTTCCACTGGTGCAGGATGCGTTTGGTGTTGAGGCCAAGACCATGATTGAAAATTTCTGTTTTTAAATAATGCCATAATTTATAAATAACGTCATAATGATAATTAAAAAAATATTAAAGGCCGACAGCAAAGAAACGGCAACAAATGGCCAGCGAAATCCTTTATCCAAGTGTGCAATCTTCTCTTTGAAACCATTTTTTTCTGCATAAAGTTTCCACAAAAAAATAAGACTATAATTAGGTACACGAAAAAATACAGAAAATATGTTGTCGTTCGGAAACTCAAATCCGTAAACTACTTTATCCATTTCTTTAATGCGGGTGCGGGCAATGTAAAATAACAGTGGAATCATTAAAAATGTTGAGATAACAAACAATACTGCCAAAACAAAACTGATAACCAGATCAAGTGACATTGGTATATTCTCTACTGGTAAATAGTTCCATACAGTACCTCACCGCCATCGTACAGCCTCTCGTTGATATGTTTAAGAGCTGCGCCACCCCCTGTCCCCCCCGCATACCCCCCCGCTACCCCTGCCACAATGCCACACCAAAATAAACTGGTACCACCGGATGGAATGCCGAGAACCAGGCTACAAATACCATATCCGGCAATAGCGCCATAATGGGCACCGCCGAAAGCACCACCAATACTCCCGACTAACCGCCCACTCTCACCCGCAGTGGTCTTGCCACATGACAAATCTGCACCGACGGTACACGCTTCGTGAATTTTGATGCCGCTTTGCCCTACGTTCAGGGCAATGCCCACATAACCGGCATTTTTGAGGATACCGGAGAGTTTAGTGACTTCGTTATAGTTTTTGGCAAACCCCGGTACGCTGGTGACTGTACCAGGCTGTTGTTTCCACTGGTGCAGGATGCTTTTGGTGTTGAGGCCAAGACTGTTTTTGATGCGTGTCTGATCCAGGGTATAACCCATGCGTGCGCTGCCGATAAAGCTGTTCAGAGTGCTGTCAAGCCGCATGAACAGTTGTTTTCTGAACTGGAAAAAGTCGGTTGAGCCAAGCTTTCCGGTGGCATTGTAGGTTTGTACGTACACGTTCTCTATCTGCTGTAAAATATGTTTGATGCGGTTCAGATGATGGCCAAAATACACCAGTGTTGCGCCATAGCCGTTACCGCCTGCGCTGGCGATGTTGCTGAGCAGTTGATAATTGTCTGCGATAATTTGCCGGTCGGCTTCCGAGAGTTCTGCCAGCTTTTGATCCACCAGAGCGGCAGCATCCATCAGGTCAGCTTCAAAGCGGCTGCACTGTTGGCTGTTCGGGGGTGTGACAATAATTAACTGGCCGATGTCTACCTGGCCATTTTTCAAGTGACTGTTGATGGCCTTGAAATGCTCAACCGCCAG
>Ga0256839_1001153_pt1 | contig 32806 bp, 31 predicted proteins | sample 354166metaG_FD_185968 | JGI IMG/M metagenome (GOLD analysis project Ga0256839, IMG submission 185968) | Hydrothermal vent microbial communities from Mid Atlantic Ridge, Atlantic Ocean - 354-166 | ecosystem: Environmental > Aquatic > Marine > Hydrothermal vents | place: Atlantic Ocean: Mid... | reverse complement strand
GGGCGGGAGGAGATCGGCGCCGATCTGGAGCCGGTGGATATTCTCAAGTTCAAGGACAGCAAGAAATACCGGGACCGCCTCAATCAAGCCCAGAAAAATACCGGGGAGAAGGATGCGCTGGTGGTCATGCGCGGCCAACTGAAAGAGATCCCGCTGGTGGCGGCGGCGTTCGAGTTTGGTTTCATGGGGGGGTCGATGGGCTCCGTGGTGGGCGAGCGTTTTGTCCGTGGCGTTGATCGCTGCCTGAAGGAAGGGATTCCCATGGTCTGTTTCTCTGCCAGCGGCGGGGCGCGGATGCAGGAGGCGCTGTTCTCCCTGATGCAGATGGCCAAGACCAGTGCCGCGCTGGAGCGTCTCAGCAAGCGGGGGATTCCATTTATCTCCGTGCTTACCGATCCCACCATGGGTGGCGTGTCGGCCAGCTTTGCCATGCTGGGCGATATCAATATCGCGGAGCCCGGCGCCCTTATCGGCTTTGCGGGGCCACGGGTCATCGAGCAGACAGTACGCGAGACGTTGCCCGAGGGGTTTCAGCGCAGTGAGTTTCTGCTCGACCACGGCGCCATCGACATGATTGTCGATCGCCGGGAGATGCGTGACAGGGTGGCCAATATCCTGGCTATTTTGACTCACAGGAGCGCCGCTGCTGATGCTACTGTCGAACATCCGCCTGCTCCAGACGCTGTTCCGGACGAAACTGCCGAAGGGGAAAATTGATCCTCTCTTCATCTATCCAGCTGAACTGACGCCGTGCGTTTCAAGTCGTTGGCCGAGTGGCTGAACTGGCAGGAGACCCTCAATCCCGCCGGCATCGAGCTGGGTCTGGAACGGGTGCGAACGGTTCTGGAATGGCTGGGACAGACCCATCCCCCTTTTACTGTTATTACGGTTGGCGGTACCAATGGCAAAGGGTCATCGGTCGCCATGCTGGAATCCATCCTTCTGGCCGGTGGTTACCGTGTTGGCAGCTACACATCTCCTCATCTGTTGCGTTACAACGAACGGATCCGCATTCTGGGCAGTGAGGTCAGTGATACCCGATTGTGTACCGCCTTCCAGCGGGTTGACCAGGCCCGTGGCGATGTCGCGCTGACCTATTTCGAGTTCGGTACCCTCGCCGCTATCGACATTTTTGCTGACCAGAACCTGGATGTCGCCATTCTCGAGGTGGGATTGGGTGGACGCCTTGATGCGGTCAATGTCCTGGACAGTGAAGTCGCACTGGTTACCAGCGTGGGCATCGATCACCAGGAGTGGCTGGGGAGTGATCGCGAATCTATCGGCTGGGAAAAAGCGGGCATTTTTCGTCCCGAGCGTGCGGCCGTATGTGGTGATCCGGCCCCCCCTGCGGTACTGCTGCAACATGCGCAACAACTGGGAACCACCCTCTACTGTGCCGGGCAGGATTTTGGATATGAACGAGTTGAGGGCGGCTGGAGCTGGTGGGGAGCCGGTCAGCGCCACGCGGCTTTACCCCTGCCGGCATTGAGTGGTGAATTTCAGCTGGGCAATGCGGCTGCGGTGTTGATGGTGCTGACGTTGCTGAAACAACGGTTCCCCGTGAATGAGGATGGGCTGCACCGGGGGCTGGCCGGCGCCTCCCTGCCGGGACGATTTCAGATTTTCCCCGGCGAGGTGAGCCGGATATTCGATGTTGGACACAATCCCCATGCCGCAGCCGTGCTGGCCGGGACGCTGGCTGAGCAACCTTCATCCGGGCGTACCCTGGCCGTAGTGGGGATGCTGGCCGACAAGGATCACGAGGGGGTAATTGCCGAGCTCTGCCCCGTTGTTGATGAGTGGTATGCGGCGGATCTGCATGTGCCCCGCGGCGCCAGCGGCAAGCAGCTTTCCCGGGTTGTCGCGCAGACATGCGGGAACAGTTCTGTCCGCTGTTTCAGCGATGTGGTCGCGGCTTACCGGCAGGCAGTTCGTGACGCCCGGCCGGGAGACCGGGTTGTTGTGTTCGGATCATTTTTTACAGTGGCGGAGGTTCTGCCCGAGGCGGTATAATTGCCGTTTTCCAGTAGCGGAATCCGGGGGTAAGGGAAACATATGGCGAAACAGCCAACATCAGACAACCGTCTCAAACAGCGCCTGGTGGGTGCTGTTGTGCTGGTGTCCTTGGCGGTGATCTTTATCCCCATGATGCTGGGTGGCAAGGGCGGTTTCGATCAGCTTATTACCTCAAGCAATATTCCTCCCAAGCCGGAGGAGGGTCGCCGGGTCGTGGAAATTCCCCTTCATGAAGTTCCTCCTCGACCGGAGAAGAAACCGGTAACCACTGTGGTGGTTGATGAATACACCGGGGAGTTGCCGGAGAATTTTGTACCGGCCAGACCTGAAGATAAGCAGAAGGCCGTTGTCGATGCAGAGCTGTCAGAAAAAGCGGCCCCTGCGCCGCGCAGCAAACCGGTAGAGAAGCCTCCGGTGGCAGAAAAGAAACCGGCCAAACCGGCAAAGAGCACAGTGGCGGAGGAAACCCGGGCCTGGGTTGTACAGATGGGCAGTTTTTCCGAGCGGGCCAATGCTATGGTGCTACGGGACCGGATCAGGACAAAAAAATATCCAGCATACGTCGAGGCGGTTGCTACCGGCAAAGGTACAATTTACCGTGTGCGGGTGGGCCCCGAGCGTACCCGTGCCAAGGCTGAGGCATTACAGGAAAAACTGCGCAAGGTATTTAATCTCAACGGAATGATTTTTCCTCACAAGGATAAAAAACAGTGAACTGGTTTGATTACGGTGTACTTATCGTTCTCGCGGTATCGGGTCTTATCAGCCTGACCCGCGGGTTTGTTCGTGAAGCACTTGCGCTGGCGGCATGGGCGATAGCCATCTGGGTGGCGATCAGCTTCTCCAAAACGCTGGCGGTAATGCTCGAGCCTTTTATTACTACCCCCTCCATCCGGCTTGTCGCGGCCTTTATGCTGCTGTTTGTCGCCTCCCTGCTGGTAGTGGCGGTGATCAATCATCTGCTGGTCAAGCTGGTAAAAACCAGCGGGCTGACGGGAACTGATCGGGCAATCGGCATGCTGTTTGGTATTCTTCGTGGCGTATTTATTGTCGGGATACTGGTCTTCCTGGCCGGTCTGACACCGTTGCCACAGGATGAGTGGTGGGGGCAGTCGTTGTTCATGCCTCATTTCCAGGAGCTGGCAACCTGGATGCGTGGTTTCCTCCCGGCCGACGCGGCCCAGTATTTCTCTTATCAGCAGCCTGCAGGCTAATTTGAATTATGTGCGGAATTATCGGTATTGTTGCCCACCGGGAAGTCAATCAATCCCTGTTCGATGGCCTGACGGTGCTGCAGCATCGGGGGCAGGATGCGGCAGGTATCGTTACCTGTCATGATGGCCGGCTTTTTCTTCGCAAGGACAATGGCCTGGTACGGGATGTTTTCCACACGCGCCACATGATTCGCCTGCAGGGCAACATGGGGATCGGTCATGTGCGTTACCCGACAGCGGGTTGTTCATCTTCTGCCGAGGCACAACCCTTTTATGTCAACTCTCCGTACGGTATTACCCTGGCCCACAATGGCAACCTGACCAACGTGGAGCAGCTAAAGGAGGAGCTGTTTCGCGAAGATCTCCGACATATCAATACCGATTCCGATTCGGAAGTGTTATTGAATGTTTTTGCCCATGAACTGCAGGCTTGTGGCAAGCTGACTGTTGACAAGGATGACATTTTCAATGCCGTTGCCGGCGTGCACCGGCGCTGCCGTGGCGCCTATGCCGTAGTGGCGATGATCACCGGTTACGGAATTGTTGGTTTCCGCGATCCGTACGGCATTCGTCCGGTGGTATTTGGAAAGAGGGAAAGCAACTCCGGGGCAGAGTGGGTTGTCGCCTCGGAAAGCGTTGCGGTGGATTCACTGGGTTTTGAGCGGGTGCGTGACATCGCCCCCGGCGAAGCGATTTTCATCGATCTGGATGGAAACCAGTATTCCCGTCAATGTGCGGAAAACCCCTCCTGCGCGCCCTGTATTTTCGAACATGTCTATTTCGCCCGGCCCGACTCCTTTATCGACGGAATCTCGGTCTATAAATCACGGTTGCGCATGGGGGATATGCTGGCCCGCAAGATACTGCAGGTTTTTCCCGACCACGATATCGATGTTGTCATACCGATTCCGGATACCAGCCGTACTACGGCTTTGCAGCTTTCCTATGAACTGGGAGTGAAATATCGCGAGGGATTCATCAAGAATCGCTATATCGGTCGTACCTTCATCATGCCCGGACAGAAGCAGCGCAAGAAATCAGTGCGCCAGAAACTGAACGCCATCGATCTGGAATTCAGGGGCAAAAACATCCTCCTGGTAGATGACTCCATTGTTCGAGGCACCACATCAAAACAGATTATCCAGATGGCGCGTGATGCTGGTGCCAGAAAGGTCTATTTCGCATCTGCGGCTCCCCCCGTCCGTTATCCCAATGTTTACGGTATCGATATGCCATCGGTAAAAGAGCTTATCGGCCATGAGCGTGACGAGCAGCAGATTGCGGAGGCCATTGGTGCTGACTGGCTGGTATACCAGGACCTTGATGACCTGCTTCAGGCGGTGGGGAAAGGTAATCCGGAGATTACCCGTTTCGATACTTCCTGCTTCGATGGTAACTATGTGACAGGTGATGTTACCCGGGAATATCTTGAACAGCTTGAGCAGCAGCGTAATGATGGCGCCAAAACCCTGTGCAATGTTGATGATGATGTTGTGATTGAGCTTTACAACACGAAATAGAGCCTTGTGGCAGGGTAACTACTCAGCTTGCTCCTGAAACGCACTATCTCAGCGCTGTCTATTTCCCCGAATAATTGTTGTGTGAAATAGTAGCAGGAATTGTAGTTTTGCTTGTGCTATATAAGGTCTTTTGGGGGGTATAGGGCATAGATGGGAAGGTCTGGCTCGAAGTACCGGAGGAAGGGCTTATGTGGCGTACCGGATTTATTTTATCCCTGGGTATCTCAGGGGGGTTGTTACTATTATCGGCTTGCGGGGACGAATCTTACCCATGGGTGGATTCGTCCGGAAACGGGAGCGATGTTTCGGAGGCTTTGACTGAATTTGCTACGGCACAGCAGCTTGAACAGCATCTGAAGAAGGCAATCCGGGAGCAGTATACATTATCCTCTTACGATAAAGTGCTTCTCGAAGAGGCGCCACAGGGCATTGAAAATGATACTTCCGGCCCCCGTAGTGGTGATTTTTCCACCACAAACCTGCAGGAGTCGGGAGTAGATGAGGCGGACCGGCTTAAAAGTGACGGCCGTTTTCTGTATGTGCTGGTACAGCAGGAACTCATAACGGCTCCGTCGGAGACAAAGCCGATTTCGATTGCTGTTCCACAACCGGTTACATACCGTATTCGCGTGCTTGAATTGGGTAAAAACCCCCACTCGGCCAAAGAAGTTGCCTCGCTGGAGCTGCATAAGGGTATGCGGGCTGATGGTACCTATCTGGTTACCGGACGTGAAGGAGATAGCAACGATCTGCTGGTGGTGTTGGGCCGCAAAGATGATTATCTCTATGCAGTAGATTGGTTTACTCCCTGGTCATGGCGCTCCGGCATGACCTATGTCAGCTTCATTGACGTGGATAATCCCGCCGAACCACAGCATCAGACCAGGCTTGCTTTTGATGGTCATCTGGTGGCCAGCCGGCGTATAGGTGAGATGCTCTATCTGGTGACACGACACTATCCCTGGGTTAAAGGTTATCTTCCCTGGCCCCGGGACAGTGTTCAGAAGGAAGAGAATGAACAGCTGCTTGATAAAGCCACGCTGGCTGATTTGTTACCCAAATGGCAGGTTGACGATGGTTTGAAGCAGGACTATCTGACTTCAGCAAAGAGCTGCTACTTGCCTCCCGCTGAAGAGGGCTATGTCAGTGCAGATGTGATCAGTATTATCGCCATTGATCTGCGCAAGCCATCCGGCAGGCCGTCGGCACGCTGTATTGTCGGGCCCACGGAAACGGTCTACGTGAGCCAGCAGTCGTTATACCTGGCCACTACCCGCCACCGTTATGTAATTCAGACAAACGAACGTCTGGCTCGGGACATGGTGGTTTATCCGCCAGAAGAGACAACAGAGATTCACAAATTTGCACTTGCCACCGGAGGGCCGGACTACCGCGGCTCAGCCACGGTCAGGGGGCATCTTGGCTGGGAGCAGGGCAAGAAATCATTCCGGATGGGTGAGCGTGATGATGTACTGTTTATTGCGACCTCCCTCGGCGAATCCTGGAACGGCAGTGCCACTACCCGGTTGACGGTGCTGTCCGAGGATCAAACCGGTGATACCCGCCGTTTGCGGACGGTGGCGCATTTGCCGAATGAAAAACGGCCTGAGGCCATCGGTTTGCCAAGTGAGCGCCTGTATGCGGCACGTTTTCTCGGTGAACGCGGTTATCTGGTTACCTTTCGGGTGACGGATCCGCTTTATGTGCTGGATCTTTCCGATCCAGCCGATCCTTTTATCGCCGGCAGCCTGAAAATTCCCGGTTATTCCGATTACCTTCATCCGGTGAATGAAAATATGCTGCTGGGGATCGGAAAATCTGCTATTGCGGCGGACAGCGACTGGGGCGATGGTCGTGGTGCGTGGTATCAGGGGTTGAAGCTGGCGCTGTTTGATGTCAGTAATCCGCAGCTGCCGAAAGAGGTTAACAGTATTGAAATCGGCGCGCGCGGAACAGACTCGGATTCATTATACAACCATCATGCGGTGACCTGGCTTCCGGCAGATCCGGAGCAGGGGCGTCCGGCCCGGCTGGCATTGCCAATCAATCTGCATGCTGGCGGTGATACCCGTATTCCTCTGGAGCCGTGGCAATTTTATCCCTGGATGCATACCGGACTCTACCTGTTTGATATTTATGATGGCAGTGGTCCCGAAAAGAGGATGCCCGGTATCGTTGAGCGAGGACGGATGGTTGTCGAGTCAGCCGCAGATACAGACTATCGTCGCTACTACCCGCTGGGGGATCGTGCGTTGTTGAAAGGAGACGGGGTGCACTATCTGCATGGTGACAGCGTTTGGTCAGCAAGCTGGAATGAGCCTGATTCAATGGTTGGGCCACAATAGTGCAAATCCTGTTTCAGCCGGTAATTTGCGCGACAGGTTGAAACTGCGTAAAATTCGCCTTTTACATCGGTCGGCGAGTCGACAGGCTCGCCGACTTTGGTTCTAACCTCCTTGCCTTACCGTGGAAACGGGAGGCTGCATAATCCATAAGGGGTATCTATGCGTCATTATGAAATCGTGTTTCTGGTCCACCCTGATCAGAGCGAGCAGGTTCCTGCGATGATCGAACGCTATCGCACCATCATCGAAAGCGACAACGGGGCTATTCACCGTTTGGAAAACTGGGGGCGCCGTCAGCTCGCTTATCCCATCAACAAGATTCACAAGGCACACTATGTGCTGATGAATATCGAATGCACCTCCGAGGCACTGGAAGAGCTGGAAAGTGCTTTCCGGTTCAATGATGCCGTTATCCGCAACCTGATCCTGTCACGCAAGGAGGCAATTACTGAAGAGTCTCCCATGGCGCAGGCCAGGGAGAAAGAGGAGCGGGCAAGCCGGCCGGAGTCCCGCAAGCCGGCAGAACCGGCCAAACCAGCGGCTGAAAAAGAAGAGAAGGCTGCTGAGGCTGAGGCTACTGCCAGCGAGGAGTAGCTGCTGGATAATCATCTGGTATTGGCGGGAGAGGTGCGGGACAGACCGCAGACCCGTTATACCCCGGCGGGTATCCCCATAACCTCTTTTTGCTTGCAGCATCGATCCGTTCAACAGGAGGCAGGTCATTCGCGTGAAGCGATCTGTATTCTTCAGGTGATGATTTCCGGTGAAGAGTTGCAGGACAAGGTGCAAGGGCTGGAGCAGGGGAGCAATGTTCGTATCGGTGGTTTTATCAGCCGCGCAAACAACCGCCAGGGTGAATACCGTCTGGTGCTGCATGGGCAGCACATTGAAATAATTTGATCGAGGAGTTCATTATGAGTCGCTATTTTCGTCGCAAAAGATTTTGCCGTTTTACGGCCGAGGGTACCAAAGAGATCGATTACAAGGATATCGTTACCCTGAAAAACTACATCAGTGAAACAGGCAAGATTGTTCCGAGCCGTATTACGGGAACCAAGGCGCGTTATCAGCGTCAGCTGGCAACCGCAATCAAGCGGGCCCGCTATCTGGCATTGCTGCCATATTGTGATCACCACTGAGCAATTATCGGGTTTGTCAACAAGTCTGACCGGTGTTCATTGCCGACAGACCCTGATGAATCAATTCCGGTTGTGAGCGGATGAATTTCCTGGCCACCTACATCATGCGCAACCGCACCTCGGCGGTGTTGGTCGCTGTTGCAACGGCAGTTCTCTCTTTGCTGTTGCCGCCACTGAGCTATCTTAGTGGCGCGGTAGCCGGGCTGGTTACCCTGCGTCACGGCAGCCGTGAAGGGTTGACCGTGCTGGGGATTGCCGGTTTGCTCATCGCTTTGCCCGCACTCCTTTCGGGGAGCTCGGGAGTGGTTGTCATTTTTGGCGCCGTCATATGGATGCCGGTATGGGTATTGGCAGTCGTATTGCGCCAGACGGTTTCATTGTCTACAACCATTCTTGTTGCGGCGTCGTTTGGTGTAATCTGCGTAGCGGTTGTTCATGGTGTGCTTGCCGATCCGGCGGAGTGGTGGCGCGCCAAGCTGGAACTGTTGCGGCCGATGTTGACCGAAGCAGGCTGGAGTTCGGCGGATGTGGAGGCCAACCTCACCACGCTGGCGGGTGCAATGACCGCAATGCTGGCGGCAGCGGTAATGATAACGCCGCTGCTCAGCCTGTTTATTGCTCGCTGGTGGCAGGCGCTGCTATACAATCCCGGGGGGTGGCGTAAAGAGTTTCAGGAGCTGCGTCTGCCGGGTAGGTTGGTGTGGGTTGCGGTGGTCGTTGTCACAATTGCCTGGTTTACAGGCGGTTCGGTACAGACGTTTGCGGCTGATCTGCTGATAGTGATGCTGCTGCTCTATCTGTTGCAGGGGCTGAGTGTGATCCATAATCTGGTTTATCGCCGTGGTTTGAGCGTGGCCTGGCTGGTAGGGCTTTATGCGCTGCTGCTGATTTTGCCGCAGGCGGTTATGTTAGTGGCCGGGCTCGGGTTTACCGACACCTGGCTGGATTATCGCTCCCGCATCAAGGCGGATGTTTCCTGAAATATCTGTTTGTTTTCTGCGACAGGTATAGAATGACGGGTAAATGGTTGTTAATTTTTTGAGGTAAGCAAGATGGAAGTAATTCTTCTGGAAAAAATAGGTAATCTGGGCGACCTGGGTGAGAAGGTTGAGGTCAAGGCAGGTTACGGACGTAATTTTTTGATCCCGAAAGGCAAGGCGATTCCTGCAACGGCGGCAAATGTTGCTTCATTCGAAGAGCGGCGCGCGGAGCTTGAGAAAAAAGCTGCGGAATCGCTGGCAGCAGCGCAGTCACGCGCGGATCAGTTGGCCGATGTTGCGGTTACTATCACTCACCAGGCAGGCGAGGGTGGAAAACTGTTTGGCTCGGTGAGTACCACGGATATTGCCGATGCAGTAACCAGGTCAGGTGTCGAGATCACCCGCAAAGAGGTGCGCCTGCCCGAAGGGCCACTGCGTATGACCGGTGAATACAGTGTTGATATTCAGCTTCACTCACTGCTGACCCAGAAAATCAAGGTTATAATCGAAGCCGAGTAGCTCCTTCAGTTACTGCGCCCTGTGCGGTGGAGTAAAATTGGAAAAACACGGCTGGAGGGAGTATGCCGGATCTCGCTTATCCTGTGAACGAGATGGAGGCGGCGGCCGAAGCCCTTAAGGTGCCGCCGCACTCTATTGAAGCCGAGCAGTCTGTATTGGGCGGGCTGATGCTGGACAGTGAAGCCTGGGATCAGGTTGCCGATCTGCTGCACGAAGAAGATTTCTACCGCCGCGATCACCGCTTGATCTACACGGCCATGCATGAACTGGCCGAGCGTAATACTCCGTTTGATGCCATCACCCTGTCTGAGTGGATGGAGCAGAGAGGACAGCTGGAAGAGGGCGGGGGGCTGGCCTATCTGGGAACGCTGGCGAAAAACACCCCGACAGCGGCCAACATCAAGGCCTACGCCGCCATTGTCCGGGAACGCTCCATTATCCGCCAACTGATTCGGGTGGCCAACGAGATTGGCGACAGCGCCTTCAACCCCGACGGGCGGGACAGCGCCGAACTGCTGGATCATGCCGAAAGGCTGGTATTCGAGATAGCGGAAAAGGGTTCGCGAGGGCGGCGCGGTTTTGTCAGCATGCAGGATCTGCTGGGCAGTACCATCGAAAAAATTGAAGCCCTGTTTGAACGGGGCGATCCCATTACCGGTGTTCCTACCGGTTTTACTGATTTTGACAAGGCCACCTGTGGTCTGCAGAACTCCGACCTGATTATTGTTGCCGGTCGGCCCTCCATGGGAAAAACCACCTTTGCGATGAATATCGCGGAAAATGTGGCGATCAAGACAAAGATCCCGGTCGCTGTTTTCAGTATGGAGATGCCCGGTGAACAGCTGACCATGCGCATGATGTCAGCGGTGGGCCGTATCGATCAGCGCAAACTGCGTACCGGCAATCTGGATGACGACGACTGGCCGCGCATGACCTCTGCCACCGGGTTTCTGCAGGATGCTCCCATCTATATCGACGACACACCGGCGCTGACCCCCAGCGAGATCCGCGCCCGATCCCGCCGTCTCAAGCGGGAGCATGGTTTGGGGCTGGTGGTTATCGACTATCTGCAGCTGATGCAGGGTTCCGGGAACAGCCGCGAAAACCGGGCTACCGAGATTTCGGAGATCTCGCGTAACCTCAAGGCGATGGCCAAGGAGCTGGATGTTCCGGTTATCGCACTGTCACAGCTCAACCGCTCTCTGGAGCAGCGGCCCAACAAAAGACCGGTCATGTCCGATCTGCGCGAATCCGGCGCCATCGAGCAGGATGCCGATCTCATCGTGTTCATCTATCGTGATGAGGTCTACAACGAAGACAGCCCCGACAAGGGCAGCGCCGAGATCATTATTGGCAAACAGCGTAACGGTCCCATAGGAACTGTGCGTCTGACCTTCCATGGAAAATATACCCGGTTTGACAACTTTATTCATGATGGTGCGTATGAGCCATCATGAGTCGAACCGTTGTCGCCGAGATCAACCCTGCTGCACTTCAGCATAACCTGAATCGAGTCAGGGAGCTGGCCCCCGGCTGCCCGGTTGCTGCGGTGATCAAGGCGGATGGTTACGGTCACGGCCTGATCCGGGTAGCGGGGGCGTTGTCAGAGGCGGATGCCTTTGCGGTGGCCTGCATCGAGGAGGCGCTGCAGCTTCGGGAGGCAGGCTTTACCCTTCCTGTTGTGTTGCTGGAGGGATTTTTTGATACCGCAGAGCTGGAGGCTATTGCCAGATACAATCTGACAGCCGTCATTCATCACCCGTGGCAGCTGAGGGCGCTGGAGCAGGCAAGGTTGGCGACACCAATCCGGGTCTGGCTCAAGATGGACAGCGGCATGCACCGTCTCGGTTTTTCACCGCAAGAGATTCCTGCCGCGAGGCAGCGGCTGGCGGCCTGCAGCAGTGTTGCGGGGCCGGTCACCGAGATGACCCACTTGGCTTGTGCCGATGATCGTGCAGATCAGACCACTACTCAGCAGCTGGCACGGTTTGATGCAGTTGCCACTGGAGATTGCAGTATCGCCAGTTCTGCCGCAATTCTTGGCTGGCCGCAGGCACGGCGGGGCTGGCTGCGGCCGGGTATCATGCTGTATGGAGCCTCTCCCTTTGTGACCGGGGGTGGGGAGTCCTGGCAGTTACAACCGGTAATGACCCTCCGATCGACACTGATCGCGGTGAACCGTCGCCAGCGTGGTGATCCCATCGGTTATGGCGGCAGCTGGAGATGTCCCGAGGAGATGCCGGTGGGTGTGGTTGCCATCGGTTATGGCGACGGTTATCCGCGCCATGCGCAGCCGGGTACTCCGGTGCTGGTCAATGGAAAAACAGTGCCACTCATCGGCCGCGTATCCATGGATATGATCACCGTGGATCTGCGCAGTCAGCCGCAGGCCGGTATCGGGGATGCGGTTGTTCTGTGGGGTGAGGGACTGCCGGTTGAGACCGTCGCCGAACATGCCGGTACCATCGCCTACGAGCTGCTGTGTGGCGTGACCCGCAAGCGGGTGCGTTACAGCGAAACCCAGGAGAGAGACAATGGCAAAATTCTATGACACGCTGACCCCGGATCTGCAGCAGTTTATTGCTGCGCAAAAGATATTCTTTGTCGCCACGGCACCGCAGGAGGGGCGCATCAATCTCTCTCCCAAGGGGATGGACAGTTTCCGCTGTCTGGATGAGCGCAATGTCGGCTATCTCGATGTCACCGGCAGCGGCAATGAAACCGCTGCCCATCTGGCGCAGAACGGCCGAATGACCATTATGTTTTGCAGCTTCTCGGAGAAGCCGTTGATCCTGAAACTGTATGGCCGGGGAAGGGTGATCCGGCAGCAGGATGATGCCTGGCAGGAGTATCATGCCCATTTCCCCGCCCAGCCCGGTGAACGGCAGATTATCCTGCTGGAGGTCGATTCTGCGCAGACCTCCTGCGGCTACGGCGTTCCCGTGGTGGAGGGCTTGATGCGCGAACGTGATACCTTGAAGAACTGGGCGGAGAAGAAGGGTGAGAAGGGGATCCGTGACTACTGGTTGAGAAACAACCAGACCAGTATCGATGGTCTGCCTACCCATCTTCTGGACGACTGAATTGGCCAGACAGAAAACCCTCTACAGCTGCAGCGAATGTGGTGCCCAGTCTCCCAAATGGGCGGGGCAGTGTGGTGAATGCGGGGCCTGGAACACGCTGATCGAGGTGGTGGCTCCGGCAGCAGAGAAAGGGCGCAGCAGCCGTTTCGGCGGCTATGCCGGTGTGACCTCCGAACTGACCATAACCTCGCTGGCCGAGGTGAAGAGCGGGGGAGAGACCCGCCGCATTCCCTGCGGACTGTCCGAGCTGGATCATGTACTGGGTGGCGGCCTGGTGCCGGGCTCGGTGGTGGTCATCGGTGGTGACCCCGGCATCGGAAAATCGACCATTCTGCTGCAGACTCTGGCCACGCTGGCACAGCAGATCAGCACCCTCTATGTTACCGGCGAAGAGTCACCCCAGCAGATCAGCCTGCGCGCCAAACGGCTGGATCTGCCACTGGAGGGAGTGCGACTGCTGACCGAGACCCAGGTGGAACGCATCATCGCTCTGGCGGCAAAAGAGCGTCCGCAGGTGATGGTGATCGACTCCATTCAGACTATTCATACCGAACTGCTCCAGTCGGCGCCCGGCTCGGTTGCCCAGGTGAGGGAGAGTGCCGCCCAGCTGGTGCGTTTTGCCAAACAGAGCGGCATCGCCATGTTTCTGGTCGGTCATGTCACCAAAGAGGGGCAGCTGGCCGGGCCCAGGGTGCTGGAACATATGGTGGATACCGTACTCTATTTCGAGGGAGAGAGCAGTAGCAGCTTCCGGGTGATTCGGGCGGTCAAAAACCGCTTTGGCGCGGTCAATGAACTGGGCGTATTCGCCATGACGGAGAAGGGGCTGCGCGAGGTAAGCAACCCCTCGGCAATCTTTCTGTCACGCCACCAAGAGCCGGTGGCGGGCAGTGTCACCATGGTGACCCGTGAAGGGAGCCGGCCGCTGCTGGTGGAGGTGCAGGCGCTGGTGGATGAGAGCCACCTGAGCAATCCACGCCGGGTCACGCTGGGCCTGGAGCACAACCGGCTCGCCATGTCCCTGGCGGTGCTCCATCGTCATGCCGGGGTGGCGACCTATGATCAGGATGTGTTCGTCAATGTGGTTGGCGGAGTGCGCGTCACTGAAACCGCCGCCGATCTGCCGGTGTTGCTGGCAGTACTCTCCAGCCTGCGTAACCGACCGTTGCCTCATGATCTGATTGTTTTTGGCGAGATCGGGCTGGCGGGGGAGGTGCGCCCCGTTCCCAGTGGTCTGGATCGTCTGCGGGAAGCCGCCCGCCACGGTTTCAGCCGTGCTATCGTACCCAAGGCCAATGCCCCCAAAAAGAGCATCGAGGGGCTGGAGGTGGTAGCGGTTCAGCGTCTCAGTGACGCAGTGGATTCCATTTGACTCAACCTTGGGGCGGCTTGCGGGGAGGCAACAGGCCCTCTTTTGCCAAATGGGCGTGGAGCTCCAGAGAGTCCAGTTTGCTGAGATCTTCAGCGCGCTCTGTCAGTCTCGTCTCCGCCGGCAGTTTTTTTTCGAAGGTATCGCGCAGCATTCCCAACATTCTGCTTTCCGCCGCGACTATCAGCACATCCACCTTTTGCCGGGTGGTTCTGTTGATGATCTCCTCGCCCGTCAGCCGGGCGAAGCGCCTTTCAATCTCATCCCTGTGACGGTCGCGATGGTCATCGTAACCGTGGGCGGGACCCTCTCCCGGTGCCTTGCCGCGGCCGGTTTTCAGATCGCTCCACAGTTCCCGTCCCTTTTCATCTATCTCGGGATTGACAAGATCCTCGAGCTCAACGAGATTGGGACCCGATTCCAGTTCCGGAAACTCGGCAGGAACCAGCTTGAAAAAACGAGTCCTTGCCCCGTCGGCTGCCACTACAAGGTAGTTACGCATTCTTCTTTCCTCTTGAATTGTTTTTTGCCCGTACAATAAAGCCAATGCACCTATATATATGAGCATGCCCCGGGTGGAAAACAAGAGGTTGGAAAAGGATTTTTTGACAGGCGGACGTTATGATGCCCGCAATCCGGTGATGGCGGAGGGAAAGGGCACTTCCATGTGCGGGGAGGACTTAGTGTTGTGGTGTAGCCTCTCTGGCGATGAGCTGTCGAAGAGCTGCGTGGGCTTCTGTATTCTGGCTGCGGAACATAACACCAACACCGCCATTTGTTCCGTGAACAACCAGAGATGGCAACCGGTAGCGTTTTGCACCGTTACTTCCTGGTCTGTCAAAGGTGACTTCAATCAGGGAATTTCTTTTCAGAGATTCCGGTTTGGTTCTCAGGAACATGCCACCGGTACTGATATCTTTGGTTTGGCATGTTCCCACCCAGGTGCCACGATGATAGATCCCGACAGTAAGTTCGAACTCATGGCGTATGCTTCTGCGATGCTCCATATGCCCCCTCCTGTAGCAGGCATTGGGACACCTCAAAAGTACTTTTTTGGAGGTGCCCATTAGTTAGATAGTCTGTCGCCTCTGTTATGACGCCTTGTTATGTATCAGCAAGGCGCCCTTCTCGCCGATTGCAGCAAGCAGTTCGTTGTATGCCTTGGCAAAAGCGGCAACCCCTTCCTCTTCCAGGCGCCTGGTGATGGTATCCATATCAATATCAAACTCCTTCACCTGATTGAGCACATCTTCCGCATAACCGATTCCCTGCAGCAGCGTGGATTCGGCTCTGCCGTGATCCTTGAAAGCTTCATAGGTTGCAGGTGGAACGGTATTTACGGTGTCAGGTCCAATCAGTGACTGGACATAGAGAATGTCACTATAGGCCGGGTTTTTGGAACCGGTGCTGGCCCACAGCAGGCGCTGATTCAATGCGCCTGCCTTATGCAGGTCACCGAAGTGGGACTCAGAGAACAGTTTCTGGTAACGCAGGTAGGCGATTTTTGCGTTGGCAACGGCGACCTTTCCGCCCAGTGAGTCAAGTTTGGTGCGTTCCCAGCTATTGGCGGTGGTGGTGCGTTCTGCCAGCGCCTTGTCCACAGCCGCGTCAACACGGCTGACGAAAAAGCTGGCCACAGAGGCGATTCTGCTGATATCCGCTCCCTTTTCGTAGCGCTTTCTGATGCCCCGGATATAGGCCTCGGCAACTTCAACATAACGCTCGACGGAAAACAGCAGGGTAGCGTTGACATTGATGCCGGATGCAATCAACTCTTCGATGGCAGGAATTCCCGCCTTGGTGGCAGGGATTTTGATCATCACATTCGGACGGCCAATGCGGGCAAACAGCTCTTTTCCTTCCGCGATGCTGCCATCGGTGTCATAGGCCAGAAGTGGTGAGACCTCAATGCTGACCATGCCATCTTCGCCCTGGGTGCGGTCATAAACTGGACGCAGGATATCGGCTGTTTCCTGAATGTCTTCAATGGCCAGAGAGACAAAATGTTCTTCGTACGACTGACCGGGGAATTCACGGCAGAGGTGAGCCAGCGAGTCATCGTAGTCATTGCTTTCGGCGATCGCTTTCTGGAAGATTGCAGGGTTGGTAGTGACACCACGCAGGTCATCTTCCTCAATTAACCGGTTCAACTCACCGGAACGCAACATGCTCCTCTGGATGTTGTCATACCAAATGCTTTGGCCCAGAGAGGGCAGGGCTTTAATGGGGTTGTTCTTCATTGTCTATCATGCTCCGGTTGTGTGACACCAATATTTGCTTGCCTATGCCCTTTGATATCGGCAGGCAAATTTGGTTCTTTAATATTTTTTTACAAACCGGAGAGGATAGTGCTGTGTTTTATTCGGCAAAAATGGAACGTTGCCAGATGGCTGGATTTGTGTTGCAGATTTTGGGGCTAATCAAAGGAAGTGCTGGATGGCGCAAGCACCATCCAGCAGAGTGGAAAGCCAGGCTTATTTGTGACCAATCGGTGTTGGCAGTGTAGCGGCCAGGTCCAGTTGTGGATCCAGCTTCTGGCAGATCCCGGCTGCTTTCCACATCCATCCGTCCATCCGTTCGGTTAATTGACCAAACCTGGGCTCATCAAATGAGTCGCCTTTCAGTGCGTCCAGTTCAGCGACGATTCCAATCAACTCCTTACCCGCTTCTGCAGCCTCTGGTGGACCTTCCTGCAGTTGTGCGGCAATCTCCTCCAGGGTATCGGATTGAGGCTGATCAAGAAGAAACTGCAGCGACCTGCCCAGCAGACGCAGCATCTGCTCTGCACACTCGATAGCGTCATCATATTTACGCTGCATCACAAAGGCGATACGGTAGTTGCGCTCGTGGGCAGCTTCTGCAAAGTTGGCAGCAACGACGCCCTGATCTGCGCCGGCACATTCGCCACCACCGAACTGTTCCACCCGGAACTGTTCGCTTTCGCCATGGTCCCGTGCCAGAAAATCCAGATCATCGGCGGTAATCTCTTTGAGATCGCTTAGCAGGTTGGCAAAAAACTCTGCGCCTTTGCGTCTGCTCCAGGTAAAAAATGTTTCGTTTTGCTCGCGCTCCCGATCATAGGTCTGATGCATTCTCCTTACTGCGGTCCCAATCAGCATGGCGGGGATGGTTGGTCCCTTGATACCCAGTTCGCCGTTACCGCTTCCGTCACCGCCAAAATAGATCTGGTAGTGGGGGATCAGACGTCCCTGAATGCGTTTTCCTTCGCCATAGATTCCGATGTCACCTGTTTCCGGCTGGGCGCAACCGTTGTGGCAACCACTGACCCGCAGCCGCAGATCATGACTGCCTCCACTCAGTTTGGGAGCGGCTTTTTTTGAAGCAGTAATGCCAAGCCGGCAGGTTGAGGTGCCCGGGCAGGAGACGATGTTGTCTCCCGCCCTGGGTTCACCCAGTTCAAGTGTCGCGATTCGGTTGCGCAGTTCTTCAACAGCAGTTTCGGCAACATTGACCAGCAACAGATTCTGCTCCTGGGTACAACGAATGTCTTCAACTCCAAGTTCCGTAGCGTATTGTGCAATACCACGCAGCTGCCCGATGTTAAGTTCGCCCAGCGGAACACTGATGGGGAAAACAAAAAGCCCGGTCTGTTTCTGTTCCATTACCGTTCTCAGGTTGACCTGAGGTATTGGCTGGTTGCCGTCGCCTGCTTCCGACCAGTTACCGGCAGGCATGGCTTCATTTTCAAATGCAGCGCGGGTGCGGGAAAGTTCCTCCCGGTACTTTTCCAGAAACCCGGCTTCACCAAACCGCTCGACCAGGAATTTGAGCCTTGATTTGGCGCGGCGTTTTCGATCAGAATAACGATTGTGAAGCGCGAGAATGGCCTCGACGGTTGGCAGCAGTTCGCTTTCTTCAATAAAATTTTCAAGAACGATGGCGTGGCGTGGTTTGTGTCCCAGTCCACCGCCTGCAAGAATTCTGAAACCGGGGCGGCCATCTTTTCTTGTTGCGATGATGCCGATATCGTTGATCATCCCTTGTGCGCAATCCTGCTCACAGCCGGAGAAACTGAACTTGAATTTGCGCGGCATGGCCTGGGTGAGCGGGTTACGCAGAAAGCGGCGCAGCGCGGCCTGAACAAATGGTTCCACATCCACATGTTCTTTGGGGCAGACGCCTGCCAGATGGCATTTGGTAATGTTTCGAACCGTGTTTCCACAAGCTTCGCGAGTGGTTAGTCCGGCCTCTCCCAGTTTACGCATTACCTTGCCTGTATCGGCAACCGGGACGTGGTGGAGTTGAATGTCTTGGCGCGTGGTTATGTCGGCCTTGTCATGCCCGGAATATTGCTCCACGATGTCGGCAATGGCATCCAGCTGGGGGGGGACAAGCTGCCCTCCGGGAAGTTTGATGCGTACCATATGAAGCCCCGGCTGGCGCTGTCCATAAATACCGTGCTGCAGACGAAATGCCATGAATCGGTCGGCATCCATGCTGCCGTCCAGAAAAGATTGCAGACCTGATTCGTAACGTTCTATCTCTTCAAAATCGACCACTGAACTGGATAGTGTCATACGTAAACTCCGGATCATTAGTAAACCAACGGGGCATTGCTGAACAGGCAAGTATACTACAAAGAGAATTATTCACCATGAAAGGGAAAAAGAGGGGGGCTATATTCTCTTATGATTTGTTACTGTAGCGGGTATGCACATACTCATCTACCATCTGCTGAAACTCTTTGGCGATTGAATCCCCTTTCAGTGTCACGGTTTTTTTTCCGTTGATGTAGACCGGCGCGACGGGTATCTCTCCCGTACCGGGCAGGCTGATGCCAATATCGGCGTGTTTGCTCTCTCCCGGGCCGTTGACCACGCAGCCCATCACTGCCACATTCATTTTTTCAACACCGGGATAGCGCTGGCGCCAGATTGGCATCTGTTGGCGGATATGTTGCTGGATATCCCCGGCCAACTGCTGGAAGAAGGTGCTGGTGGTGCGGCCGCAGCCCGGGCAGGCAACTACCATCGGGGTGAATGCACGCAATCCCAGGCTTTGCAGGATCTCCTGGGCAACAGTCACCTCACCGGTGCGGCAGCCGCCCGGTTCCGGAGTGAGGGAGATGCGGATGGTGTCGCCGATTCCCTCCTGCAGCAGGATGGACAGCGCCGCCGTGGAGGCAACGATCCCCTTGGAGCCCATGCCCGCTTCGGTCAGGCCCAGGTGCAGGGGATAGTCGCAACGGCTGGCTAGTTCACGATAGACGCTGATCAGATCCTGCACGCCACTCATCTTGCAGGAGAGAATGATCCGGTCATGGCCCAGCCCCAGCTGTTCGGCCCGGGCAGCGCTCTCCAGCGCAGATTGAATCAGCGCCTCATGCATCACCTCGGTGGGTCGTTTCGGTTCCGCAAGTCGGGCGTTTTCATCCATCAGACGGCTCAACATCTCCTGATCCAGGCTGCCCCAGTTGACCCCGATACGCACCGGTTTGTCATATCTGCAGGCGATCTCAATCATCGCGGCGAACTGGTCGTCACCCCGTTGACCGCGTCCCACATTGCCGGGATTGATACGGTACTTTGCCAGGGCCGCGGCGCACTCCGGAAAATCCGTCAGCAGCTTGTGGCCGTTGAAATGAAAATCCCCTACCAGCGGAGTGTCCACTCCCATGCTGTCGAGCCGCTCGCGGATGTTTGCCACCTGGCTTGCCGCCTCGGCGTTGTTGACCGTAATGCGTACCAGCTCCGAACCGGCTTCAGCCAGCTGGGCGACCTGGCGGGCGGTGGCCTCACTGTCCGCTGTATCGGTGTTGGTCATGGACTGCACCACCACCGGCGCATCGCCGCCGACGGCGACATGGGCAACTTTTACCGGCACGGTGTGATGGCGTTTTCTGTTGGGGATGGACATAGTGCTCTTCTATAATTGGTAACAGGGGGTATTTTAACCCATTGTCAGCGGTTTCTTAACCGCGCTTCGATGGCGTGCAGCTGCTTGGGCGTGTTGATGTTGAGAAACGCCTCTGGCGTATCGGAGAAATCCACGACAATGCTGCTGTTCTGACGGTGCCAGAGGCGAACCTTGCTTTCGCCGGCCTGAATAAAATGCTTGAGTGCCGGTTCAGCGCTTTTTTTGAACAGCGCAAACACCGGTTGAATCGACTCCCCGCTGTCAGCTACGGCAGATACGGCACTGGTACCTTCCAGCGCATCATGGAGCCGTCCGGTCAGATCCCTGGGAAGTAGCGGGGCATCGCACGGCACACTGACAAAATAGCGACTGGCGGCTAATTGCATCACCGCGGCGATACCGGACAACGGGCCGCGGTAGTCACGGTCATTGTCACTGATCACCGGCCAACCAAAATCATCATAGGTTTCCTGGTTGCGATTGGCATTGATGATAATCTGATCCACCTGTGGACGGATCCGCTCCAGCACATGTTCCAGCATCGGGCGTCCATCAAGCAGGATCAGCCCCTTGTCTTCACCGCCCATGCGGGTTGCCTGACCTCCGGCCAGGATGATTGCTGTGATATCTAAGTCTGTTGGCATGTTATCCAGTTGAGTGGTTTGTTGGGTGAGTTGTCTTCTTGCGAGCGCTGTACCACGCCCAACGCCCACACCTGCTTTTACGTCCTCATCCATTTTATCTGGAACTCCCCTCTACGGAAGACTATCCGCGATAGTCTAATACGGGGAAGGACTATAGTGAACACGCTATTTTCGGGGTGGCATCTGCCTGCAAGCCATGCACGCAATAGTACGTGCACTATGCGCTATTTTACCAGGCGGGAGATTTATTTGGTCGTCGGGAAAACAGCTTGGGCAGAATAGGAAAACAGATAAACAACAATTAATCTATTGCCACGCTCCCTGTATTGCTTGGTAATCAATTGAGGGTTAAAAAATCACTTCTTTCCGGTTTTTCTACGCTGCTGTCACTTCCTGAAGGTAAGTGAGAGGGTTATATCCCTGATTGTAATCTCCAATTGGGACGCTGTTTTTCCGAGTGGGACAAACAGCATTGAAAAAAGTACCGCTGGGTTGCAAAAAAATCCTAACCACTCACGTGTATTCTCATCTATTCTCTAAATGAGTTAAAGGCGCTATCTGGAATGGATTATGTTCGGGAAGAAGCGATTGCAAAAAATCGAGTTGTCATTTTTATCCTATCGTTCCACCTGCTTTCAGGCGAATATCTGTAACGAGGTGATATTTGTGTCTGTGTATCTGGAGCTCTGCTTTTCTCAAATAGTTGATAGTTGGTTTTATGCTTAATTACCAAGGATTGAGGAGAAGGTTATGAAGAGTCTAATCATGCTTGTGTTCATTCTTTTGGCATTTGCTTTAGCGGGATGTGCGCCAGATCTGACTGTGAAGAATTTGGATGTAACCTGGGACGACGCAAATAAAAAGGCAAAAGCCGAGATTGCCAATATTGGGAATAAGGATGCGGAAAATTTTTTGGTCTACTTTAATGGAGACGAGAACCCGGTGTCGTCAAACCACAGGCCACAAGTAAGCCATAGTGTGCCGGGTCTCAGTAAAGGGGGTTTGATTATATTGGAGGCGGATTTTGCACCACTTGCGCATCCCGATAATCAAAACTTAGGGAATGTTTATCAGATCTCGGTATTAGTTGATCCCAAAAATATGGTGAAGGAATCCAATGAAGAGAATAACGCCAAAACTGTCCCAGTCTCGCACGGCGTAGCATGTTTTGACTTCGGCCCGCCACCGGTTGCCGGCACAGAGTATGGTAGTCCTGTTGGCAATGTTCCGGGTGATGTAGTGATTGTATCTTCAAGCGGCATAAAAATGGCTGTACATGATTTCAGATGGGTCAGTGGAGGTGGAACATTCAACCAGGCACGCATTGAAATTCCCCCACAGCCATTCGGGGGGGGCAGACGATTCGCGCTAACAACATTAATCTCGAGTTTGATTTCAGCGGTGTAGCTTTTCCTGTTTCGAAGGTGAGTTTTCAATACCTGGATCTGGGTGGCTTTGAGAACTTCAGTATCAACGGACAACCTGCGCCGGTCTATGCAGGTGAGCTTATAGCAGTTCCATCACCAATTGCCGGGATCCACGTTAATGTATCATCGACTCCCATTCCCGGCGGGAAGAGTGGCACAGGGGTTCTCACCGGCCCTGTTCAAAGACTCAGGATTGGTGGCCAGGAGCTCTGGATTGATAATGTTTGCGCCACAGAGTAGTTGCTTTCTGCATGCTTGTATGCTGGTGACAAGTCATCAGCAGGCTTTATTTCATCATCTATAATAATAGGCAGGGCATGCTACAGAGATTGGCAAAATTTCAGAAAAATCTTGTCAAGAACTTTTTCTGATTATTTCAGCCGAATAGTTACAAATCGGCAAATATACTCCTGTTGATGTTGAATTAATATCAGCAATAGCTGATTATTTGAATAATTTATAGAGGCATATCATTCAGGAGCGAGCATTATGAAAAAGTTGACTACTATGTGTTTGATTATGTTCGCAGCTCTATCCATTGGTTGCAGTACAAGCAAGATGCGCGTTGCAGATTCAGCTGAGGCTGGTACAGCTCCAACGCCGGTTACCCAAAGTCCCGCTGCCGGTGCTTCAGGTGCTGCCAAGGAAAATGCAGACAATCGTTTCCGAAAACTGAGATTCCAAAGCCTAAGGTATAGGCACACGCATAAAGAAACTTCAGAAAACAGGGGGCAATAAAAGGTCACCAAAAATTGCGCTAAAATGCCACTTCAACACGCACTCCTGCTACCAGCGCATTATCCAGTGAGCTGTCCATCCCCGGGTTGATGACATACTGCAGATCTGGCTGAATGGTTAACCAGGGTTGGACTATGGCCATGTAGGTCAGCTCGATAGCAGTTTCCGTATGATCCACGGACAGCCCTTCTACGTCTCTGGCGTAGCGTATGAAGTTAGAACCATTTCTGGCGTTGGCCAAGGCCAACCCGGCGATATCTTCCGAGCGGGAGGGGATCAATCCGGTGTAGTTGAGACCTGCGCCCCAATAGTGATCAACCTGGTTGCGGTCGGCGTGGGTAAAACCAAGCTGTACGAAGGCGCCCAGGCTGCCGCGGCCAGCATCATCTTCGAAGAGGGTTTTCTCGCCGATAAAATAGATACCGCTATTCTCATCCTGAATGGTGCCGGCAAAGTTCTCAACCTCCGCTGTAAGCATCCATGTCCCCATGGCATATTTGAAATACTCCAGACTGCCTGGAATACCTACGGTATGCCCTATCTCCAGTGCGCCAAACAGGCCATCACCTTTATCAAGCTGGATCGAGGTATGGGTCGGATTCGTCGGATCACCCGGCACGCCGTCATAGAGTGCCGTCATAATATAGGTGCTCTCTGTAGGCCAGACCTTCAGGCGGGCACCCAGGGCTGTAACAGAAAAAATAGACGGCCCGTTCTGGGAGATATCTGCTGATATACCAAAGGAGCTATGGAGAAATATGCCCCCATACTCCACTACGTCAAACTCACTGTTGAAATCATGCAGGCCAAACAGCAGGGAGGCATCATCACCGAATCGGTGTTCATACCAGGCCTCATATAGCTTGAACCCCCTATCAGTTTCAATGTTGCTTGTGGCCTGAAAATCACCAACAATTTCGGTAAGCAGTTTGCCGGTATTGAAATTTCCCAGGCCGTAGATTAAAAATGTCCCATTTTTCCAGAGCCCGGCCTTTCCGGTATCGATCTCAAGGGTTAAATCCAGATTTCCGAGAAGCGTGCCATCCCGCTCGATCCCTCCATCAACGTTGTACATGGTATCAGTGGTCAAAATGGCTTCAGCAACCATACCACGTTCCTCCAAATGCCGGCGTGGCTCATCCAGTCCACTCAATAAATGCATCTCCTCGGCCAGGAGAGCGGTACTGCCAAGAGCCAGAGCGGTGCCAATGAGAAATTTTCTAACATCCCGGAAAGGATTGACGCTGCTTTCCCGTGGTACGGGAGAGATTTTCGGGTTAGTGTGTCCGATCGGTTTGTTGTTCCGGTAACTGGCTGGATCCTGTGGTATTAATTGAACCCGGTTATCAAAATCAACAGCCATAATATGCTCCTCAGTCACAACTATTCGAGCTGGTATTTCTTGGTCTATACCCGGAATTTTTCTACCAGCGCTTGCAGTTGTGTGGCCATTACGGCAAGGTCCTGACTTGCCTCTGCAGTTTGGGTAGAGCCCATCGCTGTTTCAGCTGACATATCGCTGATCTTTACAATATTGTGGCCAATTTTTTCTGATACGGCGCTTTGCTTTTCTGCCGCGTTGGCGATTTGGATGCTCATATCATTTATTCTCCCTACAGTGTCGGCGATGGTCGCTAGGGAGGTGCCTGCTGCGGATGCTTTCTCAACGGCAGACTGGGTCTGCTCTTGGCTCAGGCTCATTACTTTAACCGCCTGCCGGGAACCGGACTGGAGCTTATCGATCATTTGATTGATCTCTTCAGTGGATTCCTGGGTTCTGCTGGCTAATGTCCGTACCTCATCTGCTACCACGGCGAAGCCGCGCCCCTGCTCACCGGCACGTGCAGCCTCAATGGCCGCATTCAATGCCAGCAGATTGGTTTGCTCGGCAATGCTCTTGATGACGTCCAGTACGGTGCTGATGCTGTCGCTGTCCTGTTCCACCTGGTGTATAACTTTTGAGGCAGTCTCAATCTGCTCGGCGAGTTGCTGTATTGATTGTATTGTTTGCTCCACTACCTTGCCGCCAGCAGAGGTTTCGCTGTTGGCGTCATTGGTCGCATGAACAGTATCGGCAATATTCCTGGCTACCTCCTGCACCGTAACGGTCATCCCGTTCATTGCGGTAGCAACCTGGCCGGTCTCTGACTGCTGTTGCTGGATAGTGTTACTGGTTTGTCTGGTCACCACGGACATCTTTTCCGCTGCTGCAGAGAGTTGAGCCGTAGTGTTGGTGATGTGAGAGATCATCTCCCGGAGCCGCTTTTGCATGGCCTGCAGTCCTCGCATTAGATCACCGATTTCGTCTTCGCGAGTTACGTCGATGGAGGATGTCAGATCCCCGTCAGCCACCCGTTGTAGCTCCCCCACCACCTTGGGCAGGCAGGCCAATGCCCGTGATATGATGAAATAAACGAGACCGATTCCCAGCAGGACGATCAAGGAGCCGATGACGGCAGAACGTCCGGTTGATGTTGCCATCTCCTGTTGTGCAGACAGTGCGGACGCTGTTTCCTCTGTAACACCCGCGAGGAAGCCATCCACCTCTTCCGCGATCTTTGCGGCCACTTCATCAAACTGTGCCATCATCTGATTGCCGCCGACTGGCCCCTCATCGATATAGGCTTGGGCCATCTGTTTCCCGACATCATAATAGGCATTGAAAACGGGAAGCATTGCCTGGTAACGTGCTGCATGTTCACTGTCAAGCGCTATGAGTTCGTCTACCAGTGATCTGAATTTTCCGGCATTATTCTCCGCCTCATCAAAACCGTCATTCAGCCCATCACGGCCTCGCGTGGCGCTGATGTCAGTCAGCCACTGTTGTACCTGGACCACTGACAACTTCAGCTCGTGTGCCTTGGTAAGAATCGGGATTCTGCTTTCAGCCAATTGGGTGGATTGATCAGAGATTTTCATGCTATCCACTATGATTACGCCGCTTTTTATGACGAGAATGGTTGCCAACAAGACGATCAGCAGGAGAAAACGTGTGTCCAGCCTTCTGCTTCTAAATACACTCATTTCAAGTTTCCCTTAACAATTTCAAGAAAAGCCATTATTTTTTCTGCCCCAAGCAACCCAAGAACGATCGATGAATCCAATCGAGCCCACTTATCAAAAACTGAAGTCTGCGGTTTTGAAACTTATCCCCTGTTAATCAAGTTGGCATTAGTCATTCAATACCCGGCGCTGCCGGGTGATCTCTTGGATACTGACTCCTGAGTGGTGTGATATCTTTTCCCCTTAGCCCGTTTCTTCGTTAGCGCCCGCTCCTCCATATTGTTGTGGGGGACTAGTCCAGTGACGGGTGGGTCAGTTTTCAGTTGTCGGTGATACTGGGGCAGGTGCTCTTTACCTGAGTAAGGTAGGTTTTGACGTGGCTGAAAATCTGAAGATCTGATGTCTAGAAGCTGGGAGTACATCTGTTCTTTTATCCTTTGCGTTTTTATTAACCGATGATCTCTGTTCGACTTGCCTCATCAACCGGCAACCCGGAAATTATCTCTATCTTTCTCTCGTTCACCTGCACCAATAGCCGAGAATGGCTCCAGACATGACATCCTTACCACTACCGGCATAACCTCATTGTCGGCGCAGGTGCAAAGAGCTTTAGAGAAACAGGATATTCTTGTTTTTTTGTTGGGTAATACTTGCCTGCAATTGAGCCAATCCTGCTTGCTGATGTTGTGATTTACTGCGTAAACATTCGGATAGATGATTTATCCAATAATTTATTAAACCCATCAGCTGGTTAGCTGAAACCTATCGCCTATAAGCCTTTTTGATAAAATGAGAACAAGAACCATTTTCGTCTAAAGAGGTATGTTGTTGGCAAAAGAAAAATGCCGCTGCGACTTCCCTGTACCAGAAGCAGGAGATGAACAGATAGCCAACATCAACTCAATTTCAAGTTTTTCTGAAACCGAAGAATGTACTGGTCAAGAATATATGTCGTATTCAGAGCTTCAGGTGGGCGCCGGATCAATGCACAGTGCGCAGGCAAGAGTTGTTCCCTTGTCAAGCTCTGGCTGAATACGATGCATATTGCTGTCGGGTTAACAATTGGCATTGGTCACCGTTTGCAGTATTGCGGTGGAATGGCTGTACTGGCAGCTGTCTGGCGAATACAATCAACCCTTTGATTTGATAGCCGTTCAATCCGGGGATACAGGAGCAGAGGAGTACAAACCATTGATTCAGACCATAGCCATAGCAGGTGGCGGGGCGATTGGAGCCCTGTTGCGCTTCTGGGTATCCACCTGGGTTTATACACGGCTGGGAAGAGAGTTCCCGTGGGGAACCCTGGCGGTCAATGTGGCGGGCTCGCTGTTAATGGGGCTGCTGTATATTCTGCTGATTGAACGTTTGAGTGTTCCTCCTGTATGGCGCGCTGCGCTGCTGGTTGGTTTGCTGGGTGCATTTACCACCTTTTCCACCTTCTCTATCGAAACCCTCAACCTGATTGAGGATGGTGCGCTGTTCAAGGCGCTGATGAATATTTTGCTCAGTGTTATGTTGTGTCTGTTTGGCGCATGGCTGGGTGTACTGCTTGGGAGAACAATATGAAAGGCCGGGAACTGACAATGGTGCGTATCTACCTGCTGGAAGGAGAGGTGCAACTCAACAGCCTGCTCAAACGCCTGCATGACTGGGAAAAACTGCGGGGGCTGACCGTGTTTCGCGGTATCAGCGGTTTTGGCAGTGATGGTGAAATCCACAGCGCCAGATTGATCGATCTGGCCATGGAGCTGCCCATCGTGGTGGAGTTTTTTGATGAAAACGAAAAGGTGCAGGCGATCCTCGAGCACCTGGAGGATGACATCAAACCGGGCCATGTGGCATGGTGGCCGGTGCAGATAAACGAGTAGTCAGGAACCATGAAAAAGGCGATTCTGGAGATCTATGCCCTGGCCGTCTGTTTTGCAGCCATCACCTGTTTTGTTATTGCTGCAGGAGTGGGTTTATATGCTTTGATCGGAACGTTGAACCCCGAATTTACCCTTGAGTCATGGCAGTATGACCGGCATCAGAGCAATGATGCCTTCTGGTCGAGTGCTCCTCCACCCATCCCGTTTGATGGAAAAGGGGAGAAAAGAGTTCGCCCGCCAGAGCAGGAGTTGACCCGGCAACGCAATGAAAGCTATCAGCTTGTCATTCGTGCGGAGCGGCGTGACAGGATGCAGACCTTGGTACAGGTCATTATCATTCTGCTTATAGATATTGTGGTCTTCATGATTCATTGGCGCATTGCAAAAAAAGCGCGTCTGGAAGAAGACAGCGTGTAATATCCAACATCAGAGAAAGGAAAACAGATGCTAGATCCAAAACTCCTCCGCAACCAACCGGAACAGATCGCTGCCCAACTCAGGCGGCGTGGTTTTGAGCTGGATGTGGAGCAGCTCACCCGGCTGGAGGCAGAACGCAAGCAGCTTCAAATCCAGACCCAACAACTGCAAAGTGAACGCAATAGCAGTGCCAAAGCCATTGGTCAGGCCAAGGCAAAAGGGGAGGATATCCAGCCGTTGCTGCAGGCAGTGTCCGATCTGAAATCACGGTTGGATGCTGCCGAAGCGCGTCTGGGTGAATTGCAGGAAGAGATCAACAGCATTGTCATGGGGATCCCCAACGTTCCCCATGAAACTGTTCCTGACGGTACCAGCGAAGAAGACAACGTGGAGATTCGCCGCTGGGGTAACCTGCCCGAGTTTGATTTTGAACCCCGTGATCATGTGGATCTGGGTGCTGCACTGGGCCAGATGGATTTTGAAACTGCCGCCAAAATAACCGGCTCACGTTTCTCACTGCTGAGCGGTCCGCTGGCGCGGCTGCATCGCGCGTTGATCCAGTTTATGCTCGACCTGCATACCGGTGAGCACGGCTATACCGAGACCTATGTTCCCTATCTGGTTAATGCGGAGAGTCTGCGTGGCACCGGCCAGCTTCCCAAGTTCGGGCAGGATCTGTTCAAGCTGGAAGGGGAGCATGAGTACTACCTGATCCCCACCGCAGAAGTGCCGGTCACCAACATCCTGCGCAATGATATTGTTGATGCCGGGCAGATGCCGCTCAAGTACGTTGCCCACACTCCCTGTTTCCGCAGCGAGGCGGGTTCTTACGGCAAGGATACCCGCGGCATGATCCGTCAGCATCAGTTTGAAAAGGTTGAAATGGTACAGGCTGTGCGGCCAGAAGAGTCCTGGCAGGTGCTGGAACAGCTCACCAACCATGCCGAAACTGTGCTGCAGAAATTGGGTTTGCCCTACCGGGTTGTCGCCCTGTGCGCAGGCGACCTGGGATTTTCTGCTGCCAAGACCTACGATTTGGAAGTGTGGCTGCCGGGGCAGCAAAAATACCGCGAGATCTCATCATGCAGCAATTTTGGAGAGTTCCAGGCCCGGCGCATGAAAGCCCGCTGGCGGGATCCCGAAACCGGCAAACCGGAGTTGTTGCATACCCTCAACGGCTCAGGCCTCGCTGTTGGCAGGACGCTGGTCGCGGTTATGGAAAACTATCAGCAGGAAAGCGGGGCAATTCGAGTGCCGGAGGTGTTGCTGGGATATATGGGGGGAGTTGAAGTGATTGGAAGCAAGGCCAGTTTATAGGTTGCGCAGTCTCTGCCGATGATATGCTCGAGCGGTGTTGAGACAGGGCTGATGCTGAACTTGCACGTTCCCGGAATATTGGCGCGGTTTCGCCAGCCCGCGTATAATTGTGCGTTTATCTCATTTGTTGACACTGGAACTACGGAGTAACCATGGCAGTCGAACGTACAATTTCCATCATCAAGCCTGACGCAGTCGCCAAAAATGTTATCGGCGAGATCTATTCCCGTTTTGAAAAGGCCGGTTTGAAGATCGTTGCCGCCAGAATGATGCATCTCAGCAAGGAGCAGGCGGAGGGTTTCTATGCGGTTCACAAAGAGCGCCCCTTCTTCAATGATCTGGTCAGTTTCATGACTTCCGGGCCGGTGATGGTGCAGGTTCTTGAAGGGGAGGGTGCCATTGCCAAAAACCGTGAGGTGATGGGTGCAACCAATCCTGCCGATGCGGCTCCCGGAACCATTCGGGCAGACTTTGCCGAGTCCATCGACGAGAACGCGGTGCATGGTTCGGATGCACCCGAAACCGCTGCGGTCGAGATCAGCTATTTCTTCAAACCTGAAGAGATCTGTCCACGTACCCGGTAGGATTCGCAATGACGGTCAGGCAGGAGAAAGTGAATCTGCTGGGACTTACCCGGCAGGGGCTGGAGGATTTTTTCGTCTCTATCGGCGAAAAGCCGTTTCGTGCCAGCCAGGTGCTGAAATGGATTCATCAGTTCGGGGTTGCTGATTTCGATGCCATGACCAATATCAGCAAGGCGCTGCGGATCCGGTTGCAGGAGCTGGCGGAGATCAGGGCGCCGCAGATCCTCATGCAGCAGCACTCCCGTGACGGCACCCGTAAATGGCTGCTGAGAGTGGATGGCGGCAATAGTGTGGAGATGGTGTTTATTCCTGAAAAGGAGCGCGGTACCCTGTGCGTCTCCAGTCAGGTGGGTTGTGCGCTAGACTGCACCTTCTGTTCGACCGCTCGGCAGGGATTCAATCGCAACCTGAGTGCGGCCGAGATTATCGGTCAGCTCTGGGTTGCCAGCCAGGCGCTGGGCCGGGATCCCCGTGGTGAACGTATTATCTCCAATGTGGTGTTGATGGGCATGGGTGAACCACTGCTTAACTTTGACAACGTTGTGGCGGCCATGGATCTGATGATGGACGATCTGGCCTGGGGGCTTTCAAAGCGGCGGGTAACCATCAGTACTGCCGGGGTCGTTCCTGCCCTGAAGCGGCTAAAGAAGGTCAGCGAAGCGAGTCTTGCCGTATCACTGCATGCACCTGATGATGCTTTGCGCAACGAACTGGTACCCCTCAACCGAAAATATCCGATTGCCCTGTTGCTTGAGGCCTGCCGCGAATATATTGAGGGAGAGAGCAAACGGGTGGTTACTTTTGAGTATGTGATGTTAAAGGGGATCAACGACAGTGCGGAGCAGGCGCGCAAACTTGCCCGGTTGCTTGGCAGCGTGCCCTCCAAGGTGAATCTGATCCCGTTCAATCCGTTTCCGCAGAGCCGTTACGAGTGTTCGTCCCGGGAGGCTATCGACCGGTTCTCATTGATCTTGCAGGAGAAGGGCATTGTTACCATTATCCGGCGCACCCGCGGCGGAGATATTGATGCTGCCTGTGGGCAACTGGTTGGACAGGTGCAGGATCGAACCCGCCGTAGTCGTGATATCAAGGTAATCAAGGAGGCTTGTTGATGCGTTTCCGGTTAATAGCAGGGGTGTTTTTTCTGGTTATCGGGCTGACTGGTTGTGGCAGTTCACCAAACAATAACGTTCGCTCCGAATCGGCCCTGACGGCGACAACAGCGGCCGAGGCAAATGCCAATCTGGGGCTGGGTTACATGCGGCAGGGCAACTTCAGCGAAGCGCTGACGAAGCTGAAACGCGCCTTGCGACAGAATCCGAGACTTGCCCGTGCTCATCACTATATTGCCGAGCTGTACAATCGTCTGGATGAAAAAGAGCTGGCGGACAAGCACTATGCGAGGGCGCTGCAACTGGATCCACATGATGCGGCGGCACAAAACAACTATGGCGCCTTTCTCTGTGCGCAGGGGCGTTACGATGAGGCTGAACCCCATTTTCTTGCAGCAGTGCGCAACCCTCTTTATACAGGGCGCGCCGAGACATATGAAAATGCGGCATTGTGCGCTTCTCAGGCGGGGGATGATACCAGGGCGGAAAAGTATCTTCGTTCCGCGCTGGAGCTGAATCCCCGGCTGCCGAATTCGCTCTACCGGCTGGCGGAGATAAACTATCAGCAACAGCGCTACCTTCCGGCCCGCGCCTATCTGCAGCGCTATGAAGCGGTTGCCTCGCCTGCGGCAGAGAGTTTGTGGCTCGGTTTCCGGATTGAAAAGCAGAACGGGAATGAGGCGGCTGCCGAGGAGTATGCGCGACAGCTTGAACGCTCCTGGCCCGCCTATGCTCCGTGGCGGCAGTACCAGAAAGACGGAAAACTCTGAAGGAGCCAGCGTTGTCCAGAAACATCCAGGCCATCCGGGGAATGAACGACATCCTTCCCGACCAAACGCCATATTGGCACTATCTGGAAAGTGTGTGGCGGGAGATTCTGTCAGTCTACAGTTACCGGGAGATCCGTCTGCCCATCCTGGAAAAGACCGAGCTGTTCAAGCGTTCCATTGGTGAGGTGACCGATATCGTCGAGAAGGAGATGTACACCTTCACCGATCGGAACGGAGACAGTCTGACCCTGCGTCCCGAGGGAACCGCCGGTTGCGTACGCGCCGGGATTGAACATGGTCTGCTCTACAATCAGATTCAGCGGCTGTGGTATCAGGGGCCGATGTTCCGTCATGAGCGGCCCCAGAAAGGGCGTTACCGTCAGTTTCACCAGCTCGGAGTCGAGGCATTTGGTATGGCCGGGCCGGATATCGATGCCGAGCTTATCCTGATGAGCGCCCGTATTCTTGAGCGAATCGGGCTTGCGGATACCACGGTTCTGCAGATCAACTCCCTGGGCAGTTCCAAGTCCCGGGCCAGTTACCGGGAGCTGTTGGTGAACTATTTTTCTGATCATCTGGATGAACTGGATGAAGATAGCCGGCGCCGCCTGCAAAGCAATCCACTGCGCATTCTGGACAGCAAGAATCCCCGGATGCAGGCGCTGGTGGAGCAGGCTCCCCGTCTGTCAGAACATCTGGACAGCGAATCAAGGGAACATTTTCAGCGCCTGCTTGCCTATCTGGATGACGCCGGTGTGCGCTATCAGGTTAATCCGCGTTTGGTGCGCGGGCTGGATTACTATAGCAAGACAGTGTTTGAATGGGTGACCGATCAGCTGGGGGCGCAGGGTACGGTGTGTGCCG
>Ga0256839_1001152_pt1 | contig 32825 bp, 21 predicted proteins | sample 354166metaG_FD_185968 | JGI IMG/M metagenome (GOLD analysis project Ga0256839, IMG submission 185968) | Hydrothermal vent microbial communities from Mid Atlantic Ridge, Atlantic Ocean - 354-166 | ecosystem: Environmental > Aquatic > Marine > Hydrothermal vents | place: Atlantic Ocean: Mid... | reverse complement strand
AACACTAAACCAATCATCGCATTCATAAGCACCAAACCTGAGCCACTGGAAACGAACTCGAGACAGCCAATACCGCGATCCAGGCATATGTCGATCAGCACAAGGCCAAAGGCGCGCGCAGCTCACAGCCCGAAGACTGGCATGATAACCAGCGTGGCTGGCTGCGTGACCTGCGCTACGGTTATTTCCATTTTTCCGCAAAATCGGCTCCCCCCTCTATGTCCGCACTGTTTCCTCACGCGCCAAATTATGAAAACGGTAAACGCCAGCGTAAAACCCGCCCCGGTTAATCTCCGGGCCTACGCCGTCACTCACAAAGGAATCCACCATGACCCATGGCCCTGACAAGACCCATCGCCATCATCCTGATCCACCTGGGACAGGCCAAGGCAGGATGGCGTGCCTTAAAAACCCCGGAACTCATCGAAGCCCTGCACAATGATGGTATACCGTTTGGGCATTGGGCCGCCTACCGCACACGCTATTACTGGCAACCGCTGTTTACCAACCGCCCCTTTCTCGACAAGCGAATCACCGATATCAATTACTACAACGGCGAGCAGGATTATATTAACTACCCCCTGGAAAAAGAGGTAGCAGCCAGTAGTCGCGCTGTCCCGAGTCATACCACACTTTATTGGGAGAACCCTAAAGGCAAGGATCGTCATCTGGAAATCACCTTTGACGAAGCCGAAATTACCACCGCCTTTCAAACCTTGGGTCAAACTAACTATCCATTACAACTGGAATTCCGAATCGAAGAAATTGACGGAAAAAACCAGTTCTCTATTCTGTTGCGTAGTGAAAAAGAAGTAATCAATCTCAATAAAGCGCATCTAAAAACCGATGGCGTCGCCAGCAGAGGCTGAAATAGTGGTTATCGCTCCTCGGAATACAGCAACCACGCCGGGTAACCGATTACCCTGCCCAACGTGCCCGATGACGTTTTCTCGTTGTATCTAGAGGGAACTCGGGTAGAAAAAGCTGCAAAACCTGTCACATCAGGTTAAACCATGAAAACCGCCATCAACCGCTAATGAGAAAAATATATGGAACTTGGTGAAACCTCCGCATCCGCAGCCATCCCTGAGCCTGAAGAGATCAAAGAGCAAGAGAAAAAACACATCAAAATTTGCCTCAGCGTCTTTTTTGACGGCACCCTAAACAACCGCATTAACACCAACCACCGTACCGCCAATAGCAGCGTCTATCAGGACAACAAGGTCAAAAATGAGGACAACAGCTACGAGAACGGCCACACCAACATCGAAAAAATAGAGCGCTAAATTGAAGTCAGCGAGGACGAAACCACGAAAAAAGTTCGCCCTCTATAACATGACTGAGGCTTTACTTGACTTTGATTATACTTTATAAAAACACTAGCCTAATAGAGCTGTTCTTTAAGCCAGCATAAACACTCATGACTTAATTAGAGCGTAACTATTCAGCTCAGCGTGCGAAAATAACGACGAGTTGAAGAAAAAGATGAATACGCTGGGTAGTTACATTAAAGCTTGCTTGAGGGCTAGTAGGCACACCGCATAAGTATAGGGCTACAGGAGAGGTATATGTCGTCACTCGCACTAATCGATATCAGCGCATTGTTACAGCCGATATCTGAAGAAAATATGATTGGTGAGGATATTCGAAACGACACTTCACCAACATCGCTGTATGCTGAAATTAAAGATGCCCGAAACTCTGCGCGAGCTGCTGAGCGTAACAGTGTGTTTGATGGTGGCAGTACCGAAGCCATCGACAACTGGAACAAAGTAGCTGTCATTGCCCCCCAAATTCTCTCAACCCACTCTAAAGATGTTGAAGTTGCCTGTTGGTATACGGAAGCACTGATAAGGAAGGGGGGGTTTCAAGGACTCCGCGATGGTTTTAGTCTCATTCGGCAATTAATCGAACAGTACTGGGCTGAAGGGTTATACCCCCAGGAAGATGAGGATGGCACAGAAACTCGGGTAGCGCCCATTTCTGGGCTGAATGGTGAAGGCGCAGAGGGTGTGCTGCTTGCACCCATTCGTAACACTTGTATCACCGATGATGTTCAGCCGGGTCCTTTCAGCCTTTGGCAATACAAGCAGGCTGTCGATGCGAAACGAATGTCTGATGCTAAGGCGCGCGCTGAGCAACTATCAAAAATCGGCTTTAGCATGGATGATATTGATCGTGCCGTCGAACAATCATCATCAAACTATTTTGGAAACCTACGAGATGACGTGACAACGGCACTTGCCGAATATCGACAAATCAGTCGCCTGCTAGTTGAGTATTGTGGAAGCTATGAAGCGCCCTCTACCAGAAAAATCATTGACCTGCTGGAAGAGACGCTAGGCGCAATCAACCACATTGCCAAACATAAATTCCCGGCTGAGCCAATCAGTGAAGATTTAGCCGATGGGGAGAAGGCAACGTCAACACCTGTTAATAAATCGACAACAGGCCTTCCTTCTAACGCCCCTGAGTCACGAGAAGAGGCTTTTAGGCAGTTGGCTATCATTTCAGATTTTTTCCGTAAAACAGAACCACATTCACCGATATCATATGCTCTCGATAGAGCTGTAAACTGGGGAGAGATGTCGTTGCATGAATTGATCAACGAGTTGATACCCGACTCATCTTCACGAACAACGTATAGTTCACTCACTGGTGTACGAATGCATGATGATTGATGTAGGATGTACGCACTCATAAAAATCAAGTTAGATACAAAGGAACCCAAATGGCCGACAGCATACACGACAAATTAAAACGAGTACGGAAGCCACGCGTACACATCACATATGATGTGGAGACAAATGGAACCGTTAGTAACAAAGAGCTCCCTTTTGTTATGGGTGTTATGGGTGACTATTCGGGTGATAATACAAAAAATAAAAAACCACTCAAGGATAGAAAATTCTCACAAATCGACCGTGACAACTTCAATGAAATAATGGGGAAAACGGCACCTCAGCTGGATATGAAAGTCAGCAACACACTGGAAAATGATAGCAGCGAAATGTCAGTATCACTCGACTTCAAACATATGGACGATTTTGAACCCCACAAGATTGTTGAGCAGGTTGAGCCGCTGAAAAAACTGATGGAGACCCGTGACAAACTACGGGATTTACTGAGCAAAGCTGACCGCTCTGAGGAACTCGAAAATGTACTGGAAGATATTTTGAGCAATACTGAAGCCTTGGCATCATTGTCGGGAGAGCTGGGCACTGATAAAAAAGAGAGTGATCATGACGAGGGCGACAAAAAATGAGTGAAGAGCAAAAAATAGCGGCACAAGAAGGCACTGAAGCCACCGCTGAAGTCAGCTTTTTAGAGCAGGCGATAGATGCGACTAGGCAGACCCCTCGTGATGAAACTGAGGAGTTGCTGAAAACATTAACTCAAGAGGCGATGAATGGCACAGTCACTTGGGACAAAAACCTGACGGTGACTATAAATTCAGCCATTGACGCCATTGACAAAGCACTTTCAAGCCAACTTTCGGCTATCATGCAGCACGAAAAATTCAAAAAACTGGAGGGATCGTGGCGCGGACTAAATCATTTGGTGATGAACTCTGAAACCAGCTCCCAGCTGAAAATACGCGTCATGAACATCAGTAAGTCTGAGCTTGCACGCGACCTGGATAAAGCGGTTGAATTTGACCAAAGCCAAACCTTCAAAAAAATATATGAGAGTGAATTCGGGATTGCGGGTGGTGAACCTTATGCCGCTTTAATCGGTGATTATGAGTTTTCATCACACCCGAATGATATCAACCTGCTCGGCAATATATCGAACATTGCAGCCGCCGGTTTCTGCCCCTTTATTTCGGCAACGGCACCTGAGATGTTTGGCTTTGAATCATTTACCGAACTGTCAAAACCACGTGATTTAGAGAAAATTTTTGATTCTGCAGAATATATCAAATGGCGTAGTTTTCGGGATAGCGATGACTCACGTTTTGTCACCCTGACCATGCCACGCGTGCTTGCTCGCCTGCCTTATGGACAAGAGACACAGCCTATTGAAGCCTTTAATTTTGAAGAAGGAAGCATTGATCGCCACGGGCGCCAACTGAGCCACGAACATGATAATTACTGCTGGATGAATGCCGCCTACTCTATGGGCACCACCCTAGCCAGCTCATTTTCAGAGTACGGTTGGTGCACTAGCATTCGTGGTGCTGAAGGTGGTGGCAGGGTCGAAGGGCTGCCTAGCCATGTCTTCATGAGTGATGATGGCGACATGGATCAAAAGTGTCCAACTGAAATTGGCATTACCGACCGACGCGAAGCCGAGCTAAGCAAGTTAGGTTTTTTGCCACTCTGTCACTATAAAAACACAGACTACGCCGTCTTCTTTGGTGCGCAAACAACACAAAAACCGAAAAAATTTGATGATCCGGATGCTACTGCAAATTCGGAAATATCTGCTCGTCTGCCTTATATAATGGCAACTGCTCGCATCGCACATTTTCTGAAGGTAATGGCTCGCGACAAGGTGGGTTCTTTTATGGAGGCTTCTGAAGCGGAAGAGTGGCTTAATAAATGGATATCCAACTATGTTAACAACAGCCCGGATGCCAGCCCTGACATGAAGGCGCGCTACCCACTGGCAGAGGCGTCAATTGAAGTTAAAGAGATACCTGGGCAGCCGGGAGTCTTTAGTGCCATTGCGTGGATGCGTCCATGGCTGCAAATGGAGGAGCTGACGGCATCACTTAGGCTTGTTGCTAAGATCCCTAAAGGGGGCTAAAGCCAACCTATCCTGCAAGAGCTAACTGCTCTCAGAAGTGAGAGCAGTTTTATCCCGCAAGAGGTTAGAACAAAAGGCCGCTAATAACTGCCCCTCCGTGCTACTCTTATCTAATCCGGATAATTCATAAATTATGCACAATTTCACATAATCTCATGATTTCACCCTCTGTAATCACTGATACAAAAAAAATTCGGGAATCCTCCTGTATAACTCGACGCATGTGTGAGCTTTGCGTATATTCATGATATATCTAGGCTGGTAAGTTCCCGTGTCAAAAGCAGATGAAAAATCCTCACCCATTAAGCAATCACACCACGGCGTTGATTTTGACGCACTCCTTTCACAACCTGCCTACATCACCCATGTAGATGAGTTTCTTGGCGAAAAAAATGACCAGATAGCATTCCACTACTGCATTGAAACATTCATACCCAAGAGATGCCTGACATCTGCTGAAAGAATCAAGCGCGCTATTTGGGGAGTCGTTGCCGATATAGATGAAAGTATAAACAGGCAATTAAATGAAATAATACATCATCAAGAGTTTCAAAAACTCGAAGCATCCTGGCGAGGCCTCTGGCGGTTAACACGACAGGCCGATGGCAGACAAAACATACAGGTAAGAGTGCTTGATATTAGCTGGCCTGAAGTTGTCAAAGATATCAGTAGGGCATTGGAGTTTGACCAGAGTCAATTATTCCACAAAATATACAGCAAAGAGTACGGCACCCCCGGTGGCGAACCTTATAGCGTTATTATTGGTGATTATGAAATCAGCCACCGAATATCAAAAAACAACCCACACGACGACATCGCTACGCTGGAGGGAATGGCACAAATTGCAGCCGCTGCCTTAGCGCCCTTTATTACGTCCGCCTCCAGTGAAATGTTTGGTATGCAAGATTTTTCTGCCTTAGGGCTTCCCTTTAAACTAAAAACCATTTTTAGCCAAAAAGAGTACATGAGGTGGCATTCATTAAGGAAAAAGACAGACTCTCGTTTTATTGGGTTAACAGTGCCACGTGTTTTGATAAGGGAGCCTTATCGAAAAACACCCGGAAGCCACAAAGGTGTGTATTTTTACGAGAAATCAGCTAAGAGTGGCGAAAACCACCTGTGGGGCAACAGCTGCTACGCTTTTGCAATCATTCTTATCCGGGAATTTACCCACATTGGCTGGTTTGGTCATATACGTGGGGTGCCGCGTAACTTCACTTCCGGGGGTATTTTAACAGAGCTGACTGCTGACTATTTTGATACGGACTCCCAACCTATCGCCCATAAACCAATCACCGATGTTATTGTCACTGATGCGGCTGAAAAAGAGATCAGTGAATTAGGGTTTATTCCTTTATGCCAAGGTTATTTGTCATCTCACGCAACCTACTACAATAATCAATCAATCTATAAAGCCGCCACGCAGAAACAAGCTTTGAATAATGCTAATGCCCAGCTCTCTGGTATGCTACAACATGTATTATGTGGGTCACGCATTGCACACTATATAAAGGTTATGATTCGGGACAAAGTCGGCTCTTTCTCATCCGCCGAACGTTGTGAGCGCTTTTTACGCAACTGGTTACTTGACTATACCACTGGCCGGGAAGACCTGGATTGGGAGGCGCAGGCAAGATACCCCTTGAAAAAGGCTTCAGTGCGCGTTAAGGAGCATCCATCACGACCGGGGGAGTATTTATGCGTTATCCATTTGCAACCACACTATCAACTTGACCAGATGGTCTCTGAATTAGAGCTTGTTACCGAGCTTGCATCGCTGAGAAATTAAATAATGGCACGCGTCGATAAAACAAAAAAATTGCGCCCCTCTGTTCTGGACCGCCTTTTTGATGATGAAACATACAATAAGCTAGACCATAGCCAAGGTCATCATCAATTGTTAAAACAACTACGCAATAGTATTCGCCGGGATCTGGAGTTACTACTGAATACTCGTTTTTATATTTCAAAGCCCCCCGATAATTTCCCTGAACTCAATCGATCACTTCTAAACTACGGTCTACCTGATCTGGCCTCAGTGAACATTATCGACATCGACAAACGAAATGAGTTTTCTCGGCACCTAGAGGCTACTTTGAACTATTTCGAGCCCAGATTTAAGTCTGTAAAAGTCTCATTTATTGACAATTTTGAAAAAAGTGATCGAACACTGCGATTTAGGATTGATGCCGTCATTTATGCAGACCCATTGCCAGAGGCTATCGTATTTGATTCCATTCTTGAGTCAGCAACCAGAACAGTCAGCGTTAAGGAGATAAGTCATGGCTGATGAGTTACTCCCCTACTATGAAAAAGAGCTCGCTTACCTACGCCAACTGGGTGCTGAATTTTCAAAAGAACACCCAAAAATCGCAGGCCGTTTGAGCATCAGCAGTGATACCATCGAAGATCCGCATGTCTCGCGGTTAATTGAAGGGTTTGCTTTTCTGAATGCTAGAATACAACACAAACTCGATGACGATTTTCCCGAGTTAAGTGATGCCTTGCTGAGTGTGTTGTATCCACATTATCAGCGCCCTGTCCCCTCAATGTCTATCATACAATTTGAAGTAAATGCTGATTCACTCGATTCACACTATATTTTAGAAAAAAAATCATTGCTCGAAACAGCGCAATTCCAAGGCAGTAGTTGCCGTTTTTCAACGGTATACGATACAGATATGTGGCCAATCTCTGTCACCTCAGCGACCTTGATAGGCCGGCCTTTTTCCACCCCCGGGTCTGCAAAAATATCGGGGGCTGAAAGTGTGTTAAAACTTTCACTCTCAACATTCTCTGAAGAAATTTCATTCTCTGATTTGCGCCCGGAACAGTTACGTTTTTACCTAAAAGGACAAGCTCAGCACGTCAATCCGCTCTACCAAATGTTGTTGAATAATTGCAACAATATTGTCTTAGCACTCTCTGAAACGGATACGGCACCCCTATTTTTAGGTCCAAACAGCATTAAACCAGTTGGCTTTGATATTAATGATGGCCTTTTTCCATATCCAGCCTCATCCTTTATTGGGTATCGCTTGTTAACAGAGTATTTTACTTTCCCTGAAAAATTCATGTTTGTTGATATCACTGGACTCGCAGATAAAATCCCACACAATGCAGGGAGCACACTCGACATATACATTTACCTAAGCAGCACAAGCATAGAGCTGGAACACAATGTCTCTTCAGAAAACTTTTTACTTGGCTGTACACCCATCATCAACCTGTTTGAACATACCGCAGACCCCATTAAACTGGATCACTCCCAGCATGAATACCAGGTTATTCCAAACTCACGCCGTCCGGCAGACTACGAGATTTACTCTATCGAGGAAGTCATCGCCACCTCATCTTCCGGAATAGAAGAGAAGTACACCCCTTTTTATGGCATGAATCACGCTCAAAATAATACAGATACACACTCATTTTGGTTTGCCTCTCGAAGGGATTCAAAATTAGGGCTGTTTTCTCGTGATGAAGCGACAGATATGTACCTCTCCCTGATTGATTTAAAATTTAATCCTAACGTACCGGATGACCACACCCTCACGCTAAAAACAATCTGTAGTAACCGTGATTTAGCCGCTAAACTTCCCTTCTCAGAAGGGCAGCTCAGACTACAGTGTATCAACAGTACCCCACCCTGCTCTAACATCCGTTGTTTGGTACAACCGACGCCGGTTATCCGTGCGCCTCTACGAGATCATGCACGCTGGCGACTGATATCACATCTTAATTTAAATCATCTCTCACTGACCGGCGGTAGGGATGCCACAATGGCGTTAAAAGAGATACTTCGCTTATACGACTTTAAAGAGTCTTTCGTTAGCCGCGCATTAATTGAGTCCATAATGAGTGTCGAAGCGAGGAAAATTAGTGCGCCTTTAAATATCGACGGGCACACCACCATGTGTAGGGGGGTGGAAATTGAAGTAAAGCTGGATGATTCACTTCTCACAGGAAGCAGCGCCTATCTCTTTTCCACTATCCTGGAGCATTTCTTTGCGTTGTACTGTTCAATCAATTCATTCACTCGATTGCTTGTGAAAATAAAAAGTAAAGAAGGTTACTTTAAAAAATGTCCACCAAGATCTGGCGAAAAAACATTTCTATAATAAAAAAACTAACTGAGCGCCCCTTTGAGTTCTGCTTTATTCAGGCGGTACGCCTGTTAGAGCGCGCGGCTGTTTTCAATATAAAAGATGGTGAATACTCCCCCGATAAGCCGATCGCAAAATATATGCATCCCTCTTCCGAGTTTGTACGATTTAACGCAAACTCATCCCTCTCATTTCCCTCATCCGATATTAAATCAATTAAAAAAAACCCCGATAAAACCAAGAGTAAGCAGTGGCAGGTAGATGTGAACTTTATTGGATTAACAGGTAGTAGTGGAATTCTTCCATTTCACTATACAGAAACGGTATTGCAACGTCTGAAACTCAAAGACAACTCAATGGCAGATTTTTTTAATATATTTAATCATCGTACTACATCGCTATTTTATCAGGCATCCTGCAAATACAATTTACCCCTCAACTACGAGAAAAAAAGACTCCACATAAAGGGGGACACTTCCTCAGATAATTACACCCAGGCCATTCTCTCTTTAATTGGTTTTGGTACAAAAAATTTATCGAATCGATTATATACAAAAGACGAATCACTTATATTTTACTCCGGATTATTGACAGAAAAAGTGCGCACAGCATCCGGGTTGCAACAGATACTTCATAGTCATTTCGGCATTTCTGTTGTCATAAAGGAGTTTATAGGCGAGTGGCAAACACTGATTCCCGATGTGCGAACTCGGCTATCAACCAATCATTGTGGATTTAACAATTGCCTTGGTCGATCTGTCATGCTGGGCCGAAAAGGCTGGTTTTCCCAGGGGAGAATTAAAATCATTCTGGAGCCCCTTGATCAAGAGCAACTGAATAATTTTTCCCCTGGCACAAGCAGCCTAAAGGCAATTGATGAAATTATCCGCCTCTATCTCGGCATTGAGTATGACTATAATTTGATCATAAAAATAAAGAAAAAAGATATTTCAGTAAAAACCACTCTTTCAGTAAAAACCCCCGTCATTATGGGTTGGAATACATGGCTAACTAATAAAAAAAGCAGCGCTACTGACTTAGAAGAAACAGTCTGTATCCCCGTATCTTCTAGGCGGTTTAAATAAATCAGAGACCTTTTGCACAAGGTTAGTATCAACATCTTTGGAAAACCAAGAGAGATATCTATGATCACGATTGACCTGAAATCATTAGTCGGCAGGCTGAACGACCCCACGCGCAGTGCCCTTGAGGGAGCCGCCGGATTATGTTTAGCACGCTCACATTATAATGTTGAGATTGAGCACTGGTTTTTAAAATTACTAGAGATACCAGACAGTGACATACTGGCTATTATCGACAAATTTGAAATCGATCTGGGTAAATTAGTACAGGATTTAAATCAGGAGTTGGACAGAGTTAAATCGGGCAATACCCGAGCACCCGCACTCTCACCTACTATTGTTGATATTGCCAAAAATGCCTGGATGTTAGCCTCGGTTGAGTATGGGCACCCCGTCGCCACCTCCGCTCATATCCTTGCTGCCTTAATGTTGGACGATACCCTTCGCAGAGCGACAGAAGCCTCTTCCGGCGAGCTGAAAAAAATCCATCCTGAATCCTTGCGTGAAGTGCTTCGTGGCATTGTAGGGACAACAACAGAATCAAAAAACACATCGACCGGAAATACCGCAAACACCTCTGAAAACAACACCACTGGCCTACCCAGTAAAACACCGGCTCTTGATAAATTTACGGTCAATTTAACGGAAGATGCAAAGCAGGGGAAGATAGACGCGGTACTGGGTCGCGATGAAGAGATTCGGCAAATTATCGATATTTTAACTCGCAGACGACAAAATAATCCCATTCTTACGGGAGAAGCCGGTGTTGGAAAAACAGCAGTTGTAGAGGGTTTCGCACTCAGAATAGCCTCTGGAGATGTGCCTAAACCTCTACGGGGGATATCGGTACGCTCCCTAGACCTTGGTTTGCTACAAGCCGGGGCAAGTGTCAAAGGCGAATTTGAGAATCGATTGAAGTCTGTCATTGCAGAAGTTAAAGCCTCACCACAACCCATTATCATGTTTATCGATGAAGCCCACACCTTGATTGGTGCCGGTGGAAAAGAGGGGCAGGGTGATGCTGCAAATCTACTAAAACCCGCACTGGCCAGAGGTGAGCTGAGGACTATTGCAGCCACCACCTGGGCAGAGTACAAAAAATACTTTGAAAAAGATCCAGCCCTCACCCGTCGCTTTCAAATTGTAAAAATAGAAGAGCCCGATGAAGAGAAAGCAATCAACATGATGCGTGCCATCTCCATAATGTTGCAAAACCATCACGGTGTGCAAATCATGGATGATGCCATTGTCGACTCTGTCCGTTTATCCAGTCGTTATATAACCGCCAGACAACTGCCTGATAAATCCGTTAGCTTGCTGGATACGGCTTGTGCTCGCGTCTCACTGAGCCAAAGCGCCACCCCGGCTGCTGTTGAAGATACACGAAGGCACATTACCCAATGCCAAACCAATATAAACTCGCTTGAACGTGAAAATGCGACACTGGACAATTGCGATGAAAGAATTACTGAGCTAAAGACCGAGCTTCAAGAAAATCAACACCGCTTAAAAGAGCAAGAAGCACAGTGGGACAAAGAGAAGTACCAAGTTGAACAGATACACCAACTTCAAAAAAAGATCGAAGCCAACTACCACGCTAAATCGCTCTCAAAAGAGGCATTAGAAAAAGAGAATAAGCCCGAATTACTCAGTAAGGAGAAGCTAAAGAGCATCAAAGGCAAACTGCATGATTTAATCAATTCACTGGAAATCATCCAGGGAGACAGCCCGATGATTCAGGTCAATGTCGGCAGTCAGGCTATTGCTGAAGTTGTTGCCAACTGGACGGGAATTCCGGTGGGAAAAATGGTTTCTGATGAGATTGAATCAATCATCAAACTTGCCAGCACACTTGAAAAGCGTGTTATTGGCCAGTCACACGCACTGAGCGCCATTGCAGAAAACATTCGCACCTCAAGAGCAGGGTTAACCGACCCTAGGAAGCCCATCGGAGTCTTTCTTTTGGTAGGCCCCAGCGGAGTTGGAAAAACCGAATCAGCACTCGCGCTCGCAGATACTCTCTATGGTGGTGAGCATAATATTTCCACTATAAACATGTCTGAATTCAAGGAGGAGCATAAAATATCGATGTTGTTAGGCTCACCCCCAGGATATGTGGGTTACGGCGAAGGCGGTGTACTCACCGAAGCGGTTCGAAGAAAGCCCTACAGTGTACTGTTACTGGATGAAATGGAAAAAGCACACCCTGGGGTGCAGGATATATTTTACAACTTGTTCGATAAAGGAACCATTAAGGATGGTGAAGGCCGGGATATCGACTTCCGTAACACCATCATCATCATGACTTCCAATGCCGCCGAGGAGCACATCCGTGCAATCTGTGCACAGAGTGAAGAGCTACCTGATTCGAATGTACTACTGGATAATTTCAGGCCACAGCTATTAAACTACTTCAAACCCGCTTTTTTGGGTAGAACCACCATCATTCCTTATTTTCCGCTCAATGATGACGACTTGCTCAAGATATGTAAAATCAATATGAGCAGAATAGAAAAAAGGATCAAAGCTCACTATAATGCCACCTTCAATTACCACGATGATGTCATGTTGCATATCGTCGCGCGTAGCCAGGAAGTCGATACCGGTGCTAGAAATATAGAAAACATACTCTGCCGCACACTACTGCCAGAAATGGCAACAGAGTGCCTCACCATGCTGGCAAGTGGTGATGAAATATCACATATTGATGTAGGTGTCAGTGAGAGCGGTCAATTTACCTACAAAATATCATGATAAGGTAAAAACACTGATCAAGTGACGAGTACTAGCCCGCCGACAGCCTGGATATGCTATGTGGAGTCAATCGACAAGTTAAATTGTGCATAATTTACAAAAGCCCAAGTCATGCTGGATAGAGCAATGAGTCATGTGATTAAATGTGCGACAGCCGTATTAACCTGGATATTCAGCATCGTATCCATAATCATGGGCGATGAAGGAAGGATTGCCTGTGAAATCAAAGCTACCGCGTCTTGCCTATATCCATGCAGGCAATAGACAAGTGAGGTTGCACAGAATTTATGGAATATCCGGGTTAATTGCATTGATGCTGTTGACTAGCACCGCTGGCCATTCGGCAGCGGTGGACTCACGGGTGGTACTGAATGATGCCATTGCATCAGTCGACCGAAAACACCAATTATTTTCTGCCAGTTTTCAAATATTCTTATTAAGCCAACCACAGTGGTCCCCCGAAAAATACGAAGAGATTCCCCCTCTACTCTCTGCAGTAAAAAAACACCTTGATGATCACCAAAGCATTCTCGCGGCAAACGCCCTGTTTAATAATATTGCTACGTTGAAAAAAAATTATTACGATGAAAACATTTTCTATTTTATCCAAATTTTATTAGAGAGAAACGATACAAAAACGGCTCACGCACTATTTGATTTTATTAAAAATAAAAGAGAGAAAACACTGACATCAAACATAACATACCTACTTGCCAGCCACTCATTTGAGCGGAATGAGTGGCAGAAAACAGTGCAATTACTGAATAAAAGCATGAATAATCTGGCAGGTGAAAGTTATCATCACGCACTATTGATGAAGGGAATATCATTTCAAAAACTAAAAAAACATCGAGAGTCTATTGAATATTATGGAAGAGTAGCACCCACTTCAAAGTATTATCTTTCAGCCCAATTAAATAGGGCTATCGCAAATATCAGACAAGGCTGGTGGACTGATGCACACACGATCATTCAAAGTACCTTGGAGTCAGCAGAAATATTCAAATCAGAAGAGGCACTTAACCGGCTATACTTAACACTGGCCTATTCATTGATGAACCAAAAATACTACAGAGAGTCGAGGCATTATTTTAGTCATATTGGGATAGATAGTGTATTTGCCAACCGAGCACTACTCGGAATGACGCTGACCGCAGCCAGCCAAAATGATTTTGTTAGCGCCTTAAGTACCGTACATATTCTAAAGAATAAACAAACATATGAGCTATCCGTCGATGAATCTTATCTACTGGCACCCTATTTTTATGAAAAGTTACAACAAACCACCACAGCCGCTGCCGGTTACCAGGAAGCCATTAACTACTATCAAAAAAGAATTTCAGAGATACAAAAGATCATCGACTCTGAAATCAACCTCGAAGAACACACTCTCAGTATCAATGTGACTACCACACTGACCATAAAGGGCAACACCATTAACCTCTCTTACCGATATCCAGACTATTTTTTCGAAAACTATTTAAAACTTAAATCTTATGCAGAACAATTTAAAATAAGTAAAAACAAAGACATTCAGAGTGAATATGAACAGCTCCATGATCAATATGAAGCCATTATCGTGAAAATTATCCGCAATGAACTGGAAACAAGGGTGGAACAACTTGATAGCTATATGAACCAGTCAAGATTTGGATTAGCTAACCTCTATGACATCCGCCGAGTTATTGACTAACACCATGAAAAAAATATTAACACTGCTGACTGTTATCGTACTATTGAGTGCATGTACATCCCCCCAAAGCATACGGCCAACACTCAACATGCTTGATATTAATACTGAGCATAAAGCCGATAAGAGTCGCCATAGTACAGCCAAATCGGAAAGTGATATCCGCAAAGCCTACGCAACCTATTTAAAACATGCCTCTAAGAGTGATAAATCAAGAGCTAATGCGTTAAATCGCCTCGCAGCGCTTGAGTTTAAATTATCTGAGCAGATACTAAAAAACAGAGATGACAATAACGGTGGTGCTGTCGAAACTGCAGAGGATAATTTATACAATGCCAAGCTAAAAAACTCCATTGAGCTTCTTAGTACGGCTCTGCACGATTACCCCGACGGTGAAAATAATGACCAGACACTTTACCAACTGGCCAAAGCCTACGACCAAAGTGGTGACATTGAAAAAAGCCATATCGCCCTAGCTCAATTATCCGAGAAACATCCCAAGTCAATCTATTATGTTGAAAGCCAATTTCGCCTTGCCGAATATGCTTTTAGCCTCAAAAAGTATTCGCTTGCTGAAGATAGATACACTGAAGTGATTGGTTCAAAGAAAAACAACCTGTTTTATGAAAAATCATTATACAAGCGCGGTTGGTCTCGCTTCAAACAAGAGTTCTATTTTGAAGCCATGAGTGATTTTTTACACGTCGTGGAGCTCAATCAGTTCAATGAATTTCACTCACTCAGCGACATAAAAAAAGATCTTTTCAATGAATATTTTCGTGCTATCGGCCTCTCATTTTCATACATGGGCGGCGCAGAGACACTTCAATATTATTTTAAAAATAACCCTGATTTTGAGCATTTATATGATGCATATTCACATTTAAGTCGCCAATACATAAGAGAAGAGAGAACAAATGATGCGATAACCACGCTGCAGTTATTTGCCAAACAAAACGCCCATTCAGATTATGTACCAGAGGCTTTATTACGCGTCATTGATCTCTTGAAATCGGGTGGATTCCCCATAAGGATGAACACCGCACTGGAAACCTTCTATACCCGCTACCATCCTGGTAGCGATTATTGGGAAAAAAGAGAGAAGCTGGATCAACGTATTTTTAAATTAGTAAAAAACTCACTTCGGGAATATGTATTAACAATCACTGCAAACTACCATAAAGAGTATCTACAACGCCGAGAGGCAAGTGATTACGCTAATGCCAGACGCTGGTACAAAAACTACCTTGAGCACTATTCATCCTATTCTAAAAAAGATAACATCCATTACCTGTATGCATCGCTCCTCGCCGAGAATAAAAAACATACTGAGGCATTAAAACACTATGAACTAGCCGCCTTTGACTCAGGCACTATTATTAACAAAGATGCTGCCTATGATGCTATTTTGTTAGCCTCAAAACTATCCGCCTCAGCCTCCACACACACCTGGATACACAAGCTCATCCACTTCTCCACACTTTTTGGAGGGCAATACCCAAATGACAAACAGACGGCTAATATCATATTGAATGCCAGTGAACGCGCATACAACAGCGGTCTCTACAAAGAAACTATTCTACTTAGCGAATTAATAACAAATAGTGCCCAGCAGGTGATGCTTAATAAAATAAACACGATAAAAGCACATGCATATTTTAAGTTAAAACAGTTCGCAGATGCTGAAAGCACATACCTTAACCTATTGAATAACGATCATTTTGCTCAACAGAGAGATTCATCACTCGCCGACAGCCTGGCGCTGGCAATTTATTATCAAGGAAAGTCGGCCTATGAAAAAAATGATGTCGCTGCCGCCATTCAACACTACATGCGAATCGCACAAATCACCCCTCATTCGGCTATTGCCGCAACAGGCATATATGACGCCATCTTATTAGCGACACAAAATGAACTTTGGAATCAATCCATACACGCGATTAAAATATTCCAGCGCTTATATCCACACCACAAAGATGCTCACAATGTTTCGAAGAGACTGACCGAGGCCTACCTCAACTCCAATCAAGATATAAAAGCAGCAAAAGAGCTGGAAAAGCTGGCAAATAATCAACAAGATAGAGCGTATCGTCTTGCGGCATTATGGAAAGCTGGCGAAATATATAAATCAAATAAGGAGTACACCTCCGCAATACGTTCATTTGAAAAATATGCAAAATTATTTCACCGTCCTTTTCCTCAATATATGGAATCGATGTTTAAACTCGTCACCCTCCATACATTAAACCGTAACGCCGATAAAGCAAACCGGTGGCATAAAACCATTCTCCAAGCAGATAAGAAAGCATCACCATCACTCGGTACTGAACGGACTCGATATATCGCCTCCTCTGCCGCTCTGTACCTAGCAAGAGAAAGCCATGCCGCCTTCACTCAAGCTAAATTAATTCGGCCTTTAAAGCAGAACCTAATAAACAAAAAAGATGCTATGCAGAAAGCGGTCAACCTATATGGACGAGCATCCTCGTATAAAGTAGCAGAAACCGCTACAGAAGCCACTCACGCCATTGCAGATATATACAATCAATTCAGCATCTCTCTGCTCAACTCTGAACGCCCTAAAAAACTGAATGAAGATGAATTAGAGCAGTATGAAATATTACTCGAAGATCAAGCATTTCCTTTTGAGGAGAAAGCGATTGAGTTCTATGAAATCAACCTTGCATACGTTAAAGATGATATTTACGATAAATGGATAGATAAAAGTCACCGCCAGCTTAAAAAATTATTCCCAGTAAGGTACCAGCGCGAAGAAAAACTAGATGGATACGTCAATGTATTACACTAAGTTATCATTTTTACTATTAATACTCTTGCTGGGAGGCTGTATTTCCGTGCCACCCCGCGAGTCATCGCCTCCCACCATTAAAGAAGAAAACAAAAGCAACCAGCAGCCATTAGAAGAAAGGTTTCTCACCCGTTACCAAATTGCGATCACCGAACTCAATAATAACAACTTAGAAGAAGCTAAAAAATATTTTCTCGAACTCATTGAAACCCAACCCGAATTTGCCGGTCCGCGGGCCAACCTTGCACTGATATATATCAAGCAAAGGCGCTACGACAAGGCCGAAGAGAATATAAGGTTAGCACTCGAAAAAAACCCAAATATGGCGCAAGCGCTTAACATAGCGGGGGTCATCGAAAATAGAAAAGGCAATATTACCAAGGCAAAAAAGTATTACGAAAAAGCAATATCAAAAAAAGAAGACTATGCACTCGCCCATTACAACCTTGCTTTACTCTATGATGTCTACCTACAAAATATTAGAAAAGCAGTCGATCACTACCAGAGATACCTATTGCTGATAGATTACGAAGACAAAAGAACAAAAGTTTGGGTAGAAGAACTTAAACGAAATATAACGAGTGATATATGAAAGTTTGGGCAATACTTATCGCAACTGTTTTAATATTGTCAGTCTATAGCAATGCCGCAGCTAATGATAAAGTGGAGCTAAAAACAACCTTCATCAAAGGGAATAAAGAGCTTCCCCAGGTACTCTACATCGTCCCATGGAGGGTATTAAAAGAGAAACAGGAAACAAAGAAGACACTCGTTCTGCATAGTCTATTCGGAGATGCATTTGAGCCTGTGACGCCCCAAAAACTGGGGCAGTCAGACTAGGTCGAAACTAATGGCATTAGTTGGTAATCACCTTACTACCCTTAATTACCACATTAGCCGAGCCTTTGATGTTAATTGTCTTTCCGCTCAGGGTGATATCACCATTACTTTTCATCACTATCTGCGCAGCACCGGTTCGAATGGTGATTTTATCATTTGCTTGCAAGGTAATGGTCTTGGCCTGCAATGCATAATCTTCAGTGACATTCTCTGTATAATTACCCTTGATGGACTCTTTCAGATCTTTATCGACCATAATCATCATGTTCGATCCGATGGTTTCGGTGTGGTCTTTACCAACGTCGATGGTTTTATTGTTTTTTATACTCTCGGTCTGGTTGTTGTTGACTGTTTTATTGCGGTCATTTTCTATTGTGGAATTTTCATTGTTATTGACCGTTTTGGTTCTATCGTTGTCGACCGTTAGGGTTTCGTCATTTTCAACCATGGTATCCAGGTTTTTTTCGGCATGAATATAGACCTGTTCTGAGCCTTTTTTATCTTCAAAACGCAGTTCATTATAGTTTGTGGCTGAGCCATTTTTGGTTGATCGTGTTTTTATCCCACTTTGTGTTTTTGAGCTGTATGGCGGTTTATTATTACCATTATAAACGGCACCTGTAACAATTGGCCGATCCGGATTACCATCAAGAAAGGTAACAATCACTTCGTGGCCAATGCGAGGAATGAAAGAGGATCCCCATCCATTTCCCGCCCAAGTTTGCATTACACGCAAAAAACAGGAGCTATTTTCATCATTTTCCCCTTGGCGATCCCAGATAAACTGGACTTTTATTCGGCCAAATTCATCAATGTGGATCTCTTCGTTCGATGGCCCCGTTACCATTGCCGACTGAGGCCCCTTCATCAAAGGACGTGGTATCTCTTGAGCAGGGCGAAAGTGAACCTCAGATGGAATACATTTAAAACTATTGTAATAACCCGACTCGCCGCAAGCACCTGTGTAATAACTGCTATCGGTAGCATGGTGATTAACCTCCAGTAACGTATAACTCCCCTGCTCACCGGCTACATCATGCTTATCAAGATTAAAAAGCCCCCCGGCACAAAAAGTGCTGCAGTTGCTGTCACCCCTGACAATATTCATTAAAGCTTCTTCTGCATCCATACGTGCTTTAACCAATGCAGCACCTGAAGAAAAATCATATAAGGCAGGGTATTCGTAATGCGTATATTTACCGTTATTGGCAAAATTACTTGTCGATGCTTCTTCTGCAATCAAGTTTTTATTGGGCACTTTAAAGTCATAATCATTTAAAATCCAATTGCCTTTTTGGAACGTATGTTCACGCATCCAGCTCTTTATTTCAGCATCTGGGGTTGACCCCTTTGAGTAGGTTAAATCAGTTTCAATACACTCACTATAACTGTTTGCCTTATCAACAATAACAATCGTATGTTTGTCCTTTTCGTGAGTAAAATAATAAGCGTACCCTTCTTCAATCAACAGTCTTGAAACAAATGCCAAGTCACTTTCATCGTACTGGACACAATATTCCCGGACGACGCCACCTGCGGCTCTAAAATCAAAATCAGCAAACCCAAGGTCAGAAAATAGCTGTTCGATAATATCTTTTGTGTTTTTATTTTGAAAGATACGGCGGTTTTCAGTTTTTGAAAGAAACCAAATCCATGGCACCATTACCAAGTTATATTCGCGAAAGCCACCGGCTACTATTTCACCAAAAACAAACTGCCTAACAAAGCCATTAAAAACTCGGTCATGTTCATTTTTAATGGTAACGGTAATTTGTTTACCGATAATCTCTTCCGGATCTATTTCGAAGTTTAATGACAAAGCTGTCAGCTGGAATTCGAAAGGGGATGAGATGAATTCGGTACCATTGAACGAAGTGAGCAAAAGGGCATCTTTTCCCAAAGGAGTGTCTATCGCAATCAGACGTTTGTCTTGAGTGTGGTTATCCATTAGAACTCTCGATCCCGGAAGGGCATACAACATGAAACTTTAAGGTTTCAAAATATAATTTAACATGGTTTGCAGCAGAGATTCCTTGCTACATCGAATGCACAATTTACAGCTTTATTGATTGGCGTCAAAATGAAAACCATCCATTTATCTACCTAGTCTTTTCTGAACTGCGTTTTCATCACCCGCACCTGCTTTTGGGTCGTGCCTGCGTAATTTTAATCGAGGTATTTATAACAGGAATGTGGCCATCAGACTGATGACCACATAGATATCAATACTGCTCTGTAGTAGAAAGCCGTACTGATGCCGTTTGGTTTATAACGGTGTAGCTTTTGCCAGATCGTAACCTGCACGCTGCGGATTACCTGTCTTATTGGTTGCGTCATGGTCTTTGTAGTTAATTTCACACTTAGAGAAACTCAGTGTGATTGTTTCCTGTGGCTCAGCATCACCTTCTGCAGAGATGGCGTAGCTGCTAACCAAGCAGTTTTCTAAAGAATATTCCATGAACTCGTCAACACTGTCACTACCTGTACGAGTGAATTTAAGAATTGCATTTTTACCAGACGACCCAGAAACAGATTCTTTAAACAGTGCCGCTACAGAGTTATCGGCTTCTTTGGTCAACGTGACTTCAGAGATGTTAGGCTTGCCGACTTCACGATTGGCCATTTTGCCCGCTTCCATTGTGATTGGGCGTGACACACCAAACTGCACCGACCCGATTTTCACACATTCCTCGAAGCCTTCTGCCGTTACATTTCCTTTTATTCCATCATAATCAAGATATATAGCCACTTCACATTTCCTTCTAAGTTTATGGTTGGTTCAACAAAAAGCATCAAACAGACACACTATAGAGGATTTGACCATCGCAAACAACTAGCCTTTCCCATTTTATAGGCCACTTCCTTGTGCCTTATCCCCCCCTAGAATTCCACCAATAAAGGCCATGCTCCATCTAATGAAAAACGATTAAATTTACAGGGCTAAAAACTGTATTGCATATCAAATAACACGCGCACGTCTTCTGCTTCTGGCTGTTGGTCTGTGTTCGAGAACTTATCGAGTATATTATAAGCCAATTGAACATTGCCGCTGAGATAATAGCCATATGAAAACTGCAATCCTGTACCCATACTAGCTAACTGTCCTTTGGGGTCATTATTTCCAGCAGTGATTTCGTGTTGTTTTCCATAGCCATAATCGAAGAAGAGTGTGGGTTTGGCAAAGTCTATAAAGTTAATAGCACCCACCTGAAAGTCAAACATATCAGGGCTATTGAACACCCAATTCACACCAAAATAAAAACCATCATCTGCCGTGAAAAAACTAGGACTAAAGCCTCTCACCCTTGTTGGTCCCGACAAAGAAAACCGTGCGATTGGTGATAGATTTATACCCGAGTATTGCAACTCAGAGCGAAAAATAAGCCGTGAAGTGCTGTTTGTAAAAGGAACCTTTAAAAAAGTTAACAGCGAATATTTTGCGGATAAAATATCATAATCTTCATCCTGCCCGCTTTCTGCACCTAATACAAATTGACCCCGCGTGTATTTAATACTGCCTTCATGTAGCCGCCTGTTCTCATCGTTCAAATAATCCAAGCTATATTCGATCAAAAAATGCCTAAGCTCCGTTTCTCTGTTAGAAAAAGCGCCCAATTGAATGTCTGATTTTATTGTCTCTGCACGCAGCTCGTAGTGGCTATTTTTAATGCGTCCTCGCTCTTGTATATATTTTCCGTAGAACCCTAAGACATTCACTTCCCCGCTTAGATCAAGATCAGCCTGACTCTGAAATAGCGTCTGGTCTACAACAAATTGATTTTGTGATAATTCGATACCTGCTCGAAAGTAGGGGGTAAAAAAATTACTTTCAAATGCCAACTGTCCGTATGTTGTATTGTCTGGCGATATCGCCTGTAGTAGGCCAATTTTTATGTAATCGGCGATACCTAATAAATTATTAATCTGGAAATCAGCATAAAGACGGTATAAGCCGGATTCATCGGTGCCGTGGTTGTCTATTCTGAGGTTAGCATTATAACGAGACTCACTATTTACATTCACGCTGAGTCGGGTGTCCCCGACCTGATTACCCGGCTCAAAATAACCTTCCACACGAAGACCCGGAAAGCTATTGATGACAAATAAACTCTCCTCGGCCATTTCATTAGTAACAGGCCGCGTTAGCAGATCATCAAAAACTGACTTCAGCAATGCTGAGTCGTACATGTGATTGTTTTTTATTGAAACCTCTCCTAGCACCCCAAGTAGTAACGTGAGATTAACCACTCCGTCCCGCACACGCTGCTTGGGTATAAAGGCCTTAGCAAGAATAAAGCCTCGCTCTCGATAAAAGTGAGTGATTTTATTGGCAACCGTTTCAATTTGACCCAAGGTCACACCACGCTTCCCACGCTGCTCCCTGATAAGCCAGACCAGCTTTTGAACCTCTAGTGGCGTGACATGCCGGTCGAGTGTCTCTTCTTCGATATCAACCAGCAAATTTGATATTTCGGATAACTCATCAATGGTGTAACCCGATTCAAGCTGTTGACCTTCACCCATAATGATATAGCGGAGATCTTCGACCAATTGAGTGATTACTTTTCGGGTGATCCCTAATTCTGGAAATTCGACCAAGCCTTGTATTCTAAACTCTGAAACAGCCAAGCGAGGCCCTGCCGCTGGATCAGGTGAGCGGTCGCGCAACGCAGGCACATCTAAATCCCGCAGCATTGTTTGCTCTTCTGCCTCTCTAAATTGTTGAATTTCTGGCATTTCCAAAAATTCTGCCACTGCAGTCGAGCTATAGATGCTCACAATAACAACCATTAGGGGATGTCGCACAAGAAATCGCTTTCGTTTCAGCAAGGAAAAAATGAATCGTGCACAGCGCTCAATTAATATATTTGTTTTTTTGATTACTCTAACCATCTGTATCCGTTCAACTATTAAAATTCACTAGGAGGCTTTCGGACTTAGGTGATCGCAGCGAGGGAAAGCCATTTTGAGTCCATTTTTTTGATCGCTTGAGGCGAATGTTGGGCATATTCAACGAAAAGGATCGAAAAAATGGGTCGAAATGGCTTTTTCGCAGTAGCTTCATCCTAAGTCCGACACCTCCTAGCCAATATTCATCATTGTGTGGTGAGTATGGCCTAGCCTAAATATTCAGGGAAGACCTGTTTGTGTACACCCAGCGGGCATGAACTCATAAGATGAAACTCCTCTGAAGGAAGGAAGCTCACCATCGAACACCGTGTTGTTAGTAGACGATAACGGCTAGTGAATGGCAAGGGCAATTCCGCTCAGGCTTGCCTGAAGGGCAGATAGATTGCTCCTGAAATATCTACATTTCCGCCCTTCCTGGCGATCAGTGGCGATCAGTGGCGAGCCAGTCAAATTTGGTCATGGGGGTTGCTCCACAGGCAGTGAGTAGTGAGAGAAAAAAGAGGCCGGTTGGCCAGCGTAAATGTTTAAGCATGGTGTTTATCCGTCAAAGGATTTGCGTTTGCGCTGGCCGCTGTCGCCAAAACGGGGCTTCATGCCGGTGCTGTATTGGGCGGAAAAGTGTAGATAGTCGTGGCGCAGCCACGGCTCGTTATGCTGCCAGTCCGTTTCGCTTGAGTCGTTGCCGATACGAGCAATGTAGGCTTCGATGCGCTGCTGGATGGCGCTGAGCGCCTCGGGAATATCTTCATTACGTTCAAGCTTGTCCTTCACATCAATCCCACTCTCCCGCGCAAAGCGCGTCATGATGTGCAGAGGAATACGGCTGTAGTGATGGCGAATACCACTGCGGTTGGCCTCCAGATGCACTTCCGCCAGGCCGATTTTAGGCGGGATATGTTTCAGAGTGAGTTCATCTGCCCTGTACCAGCCGGTGGCGATCAAGCGGTCGCGCTCGGAGCGCCACATTTTCTGCGAGGAGTGCTTTGTAAATCACCATTGCTTCACTGGCCTCATCACGGTAGCCGCCGCCAATGTCTGAATGCACCCCGGGCAGAAACAGTTCACGCCCCTTGCTGCCCGCGCTGGCGATGTCGGTGAGGGAGAAGTTTTCCCGGTGCTCTTCAGCGGCGATCAAATGTATCGCCTGTTTAGCCTTGCTGACGGCGTGCAACTTCAGGTTTTTGGTGTTGGAGAGGCTAAATAGCAATCGAAAAAGCCCATGGGAGGCAACGGTATCAAACAGTCCGGCAAAATCGATCTCGATCTTTTTGACCGGCATCCCTTCCGCCTCCATGCCTTCGCGAATGGAGTCATACTCTTGCAGCGCTTCAAAAATATAGCTGCGCGCCCCGGCGGCCCCGCGGCTAAAACCAAAGACATCCAGGGTGAGTTGGTCGATAATATGGTTGTTCTTGACATGCTTGGATATCCGCGCAATTGATTTGCTGATGCCTTTCTCTACCTTGGCGCTTATTCCCGTCCCCCCTTTGCCGATGGCGTAACCTGTCGTGGCATCGCCCTCTTCATCTTCGGTGCCTGGTCCCTCAATATAGAGGGCGAACTTTTTTTCGTAGTTTTCATCCTCGCTGACTTCAATGTAGCGCTCTATTTTTTCGACATTGGTGTGATCGTTTTCGTAGCTGTTGTCCTCTTTTTTGACTTTGTTCTCCTGATAGACGCGGCTATTGGCGATACGGTGGCTGGTGTTAATGCGGTTGTTTAGGGTGCCGTCAAAAAAGACGCTGAGGCGAGTTTTAATATGTTTTTTTCCTGCTCTTTGAACTCTTCAGGCTCAGGAATGGTTGCGGATGCGGCGGTTTCACCAAGTTCCATATGTTTTTCTCATTAGCGGTTGATGGCGGTTTTAATGATTTAACCTGATGTGACAGCTTTTGCCACTTTTTCTACCCGCACGGCGGCGCGAGGGGCACCGTCCGAGGCGCTGTAGACCAAGTGTGTCGTGGGGCCGGGGTCGGTTGTTAGCAGCGCGTGTGCGGCCAGCCCCATCAGCACCGAACCGGTGGCGGCACCCAGGTCGCCATAACAGTCGGCGGGGTGGGCGACGGTTATCTGTTCTTGCAGATGGTGCTCATTGCGCAGCATCGCCACTGCGCACTCTTTTGCCCAGTAGTGCTCGCCATTCATGCTGCTGTAAAATGAGGACGATTCAGCCAACATAAATCATTCATGACTTGATCAGGTCTCCCTCATGAGCCGGAATAAACACCGCTATTCAACAGCAACACCATAAGGTAGGCCTTCTTCATTTTCGTCATCATAACGCTGGTCAGCTGGCAGCAGAATCGCATCATTATCATAGTTGTAATTTCTAACCTCGGTAAAAATAGCCTGATCAATTTCGCCCAGTGTTTCTATATCAATAAGCTGCTGGCTCGATAAACCAGTGAACCCCCTGATAACAAGCAGTGCTAAGTCTGTGCTGGTAGTAACGCTACGTGGTTGATTACCTAGATAGTATACGGCACCTTTTTTGGCCAACAGGGTAAAGCTTTCATTCACTCTTAAGCCGATAGGACTCACTTGAGAACCAAAACTATCCGCATTGTTTACCGTAAGATTTTCAGCAATAATATCGGCATTACCTGAGAGGGTACCGACACCCAGAGTTGAAATATTGTTATCAACACCCAGCAGATTAACCTCTACACTACCACCATAGGTAATATCAGCCACATCGCTACCATAGTTGGCATTAATAGCGCCACCGGTATCGGTGGCGTTCAGGACAACATTTCCTGAATTAGCCAATACGATATCACCATAGTTACGAAGGTCATCAATAGTAATATCACCCATATTATTGATACTGATCTCGCCCGATGTCGCGTCTACCCCTTCAGCCGACTGGTTAATAGCGCTTAACGTTGCGGTCGTGGTGCTAATTTCACTATTGTCACCAATGCCCGTTGCAGCTGCCAGGGTGATGCTATCCGCAACCAGGCTGCTAAACTGACTACCGATAGCACCTTCGCCTGCATCCAGATCGATATTTATTGCTCTAATATCACCCACTAGCAGTTCACCTATGGCGGGATCATTGGCTGCCAAACCTGTGTTAGCCACAATAGTCAAATCACCATTAACCTCTGTATTGATGACTGTAATACCGTTAGATTCATTCAGAAGCACCGCACCATTACCCGTATTTAAGGCCACAGCATCAAAGTTGTTGTTGTCATTATCCAAAACAATATCGCCTGAGGTAGATGTCAGCTGAGCCATTCCCGGCAAAGCCTCATCTTTCAACATAATTGCCCCACTAGCGGTTATGTTTCCAGTTGTATTTATCGTCAAGTTCTGCGCAGTAACACTAGCAAGAAGGGTGTCCAGCGTGTTGTTATTAATATTGATGGCAGTCGCTGAAAGTGTAAGTGCAGCCAGCAATTGATTGTTAGTGCCAGACAAGCTGAGTTCACTCCCCGCATTTAATATCATGGAAGAGATTGTCGTAACATTATCTGCCAATGAAATATCATTTATTGCACTCATATTAACCACATCTAAAAATGACGTGTCGCCCCTCAGAGTAATATTATTACCTGCAGTTAGGTCCAGAGTACCCAAAAATTGATTCTCACCCGTCAGAATAATATTTTCCGCAGTAAGGTTCATTGCACCACTGGTGATATCACCTGCCATTACAATATCGTTGGCTGCCGTCATATTCACCGTATCACTGAAGGTGTTAACCCCCGTAAACTGAACACTATCAGTGGCGTTCACTGTGGTTGGGCCAGTGAATTGATTCTCTCCTGTGAGCTCAATGTTTGCGGCGGCTAATGTTGTTTCTGCTGAAGCGACAATGCCTCCATTAACAATGATCGAGTTTTCAGCCCTCATCTCAACATTATCAGCAAACGTATTCGCACTGTTAAGAGCGATACGATCGCTGGCACGAAGCACGGTGGCACCTGCAAACTGGTTTTGGCCTGACAGGTCAATGCTCCCCATAGATACAAGAACGAATTCACCACCACTCACTAGGCCAGCATTACTGCTAATGGCACCCGCAGCTAAAATATCGACACGACCTGAGTTAGTGGATATTTCACTCAGCAGAAGCGCGCTTTTCTCTTCGATATATACCGCACCACTATGGTTGATAATCGCCAGTTCACCCACATTGGTCGTCAGCCGGTTATCAGCAAAGCCAGCTTGGCCTACATTGTCCAGTATCAAACTATTGGCGGTAATAAGGGTTTCATCACGCTGATTTATTTCATCAGCAGTCATCCGTAAACTCCCCAGTATCGTCACATTGTCGGTGAGATCAACGCGACTACCGTCGAGCGCCTGAAGCACTATATTATTTTTATTTCCCGTGTAATCAACAGTAAGCAACCCTGAAAGCGTACCAAAGGTGCCTGCACCCAAAGTGATAACATCGCTATTACCTTGGCTATTGATGGTCAGCGTTGTGCTCTGAATATTGGCATTAACCGCTTCAACATCTCGATAGTCAAGAGCAAAGGCAATACCCGGATCGGCATCATTAACGTAGCTTAACTGGTCAAAGCCATTAACATTTGGATTGTAAGTTTCACTATAGGTGCCTGAAACGCCATTAATCGTGACCACATCCTCTCCAGCGCCCCCCAGAAAGGTGATATTCCCGAGTGATGTGCGGCTTGTATTGTCCGCCAACACCACATCAAGAGTGTCATTACCTCCATTTCCGTTAACAGTACCTGATATAGAGCCATTGGCATTGACACTGAAATTGTCAGTACCGGAGCCGCCGTTAACGGTGGAAAAACCTGAAAAGGCTAAATTCTCACCTGAATCATCGCTGACGAGACCGCTATTTTCTCCATCGATTACCCAGTCCGAAAGCACGCCGTCCTGGGCATTAATCGTACCATTACCATTTTGCGCAGTGATGCCTTCAAAGCTACCGATGTCTCCCCCCACGGTAATGTTCACAATCGGACTCGTATCAACAATAAAGTCGGTACCATCACCACCCATCAGATTTTCAACATTCCCACCAGAAAGGGTAAAGGTATCATCACCGGCATTACCATTTACAGTGATCACCTCGCCACCATTTATGTTGAAAAAGTCATCCCCTTCCCCCATATCAATCAAGTTAAGCGCCCCCGCTACGACATTAAACTGATCAACGGCGGTTCCACCATACAAATTACTAAAATTAGTAAAGGTAGTGATCTCTCCATTGTCATTAGAGGTAACCGAGCCTGAATCATCAGCGACTATCCGCCAGTCATAATCCACAGCGTAAGTAGAACCCAATACGCTATCACCTATTAAAATATTTTCATAAGTACTGTTAGCGACAATATCTTCCACTTGGAATACATTAATATTTTCAGTAATCGTATCGCCCAACTGCACCGTCACATCACCTGAAGTAGTAATTTCTAATGAATCACTCCCCCCCATACCATTAATTAAGCCAGTCACATTTCCACTCGGGGCACCCAGAGTAAAGGCATCGCTGGCAGTGCCACCCGTCAGATTAGAAAAATTACTAAATGTTGTTGTGATGCTGGATGTTACGTTAGTAACAGAGCCGCTGTTGATACCCGAAAGGGCCCAAACATTAGGGTTATCATCCGCAATGATGGTGTTTCCGACAATATTATCGACGGTGCCATCCGCATTAATAATTTCAACACGGGTAACGGTATACGCCTCATTGCCTACCTCAGTGCTGCTCAGCTGTATCGTTTGATCACCCACACTGGTTATCGTAAGACGATCAGTTATACCCTCACCCCCATCAATAACACCGGTCACCGTGCCAGAGATATTAATTTGGTCATTTCCCTCGCCCGCATTAATAGAACCCACACTTCCCGCGACCGTAATCGTATCAACACCACTCCCGCCGGTAAGGTCAGTTGCTCCCCCTGCAACTGTAATGTTATTAACACCATTACCCGCATCAATCGAAGTCGCTATGCCAGCCGAGTTGATAACAATAGTATCCTCACCCGCTCCAGTAATAAGCGCACCACTGATACGGCCATTAACGATGATATTATTGGTACCACCCATCGCATTGATCGTCGCAATCGTCGCACTTACATTAAAGGCATCGTCAGCCGAATTACCCACCAGATGAGGGAAATTACTAAAGGTGACTGTATCACCTGCATTGCTCAGCGTGCCACTATTGTTAGTATCGATAGTCCAACTATTGCTGCCACGATCAGCTCGCAGAGTGTTTCCTGTAGCGCTGTTTGCCATATCAATGGTTTCAATGTTATTGACTGTGAAATTCTCTGAGCCAAAATCGACACCGCCCAACTGGATAAACTGATCCCCTGCGTTGGTAATTGTCAGGCTATCGTTAGCACCCGCACCCCCATCGATCACCCCACCCACAATACCCGCAACATTGATTGTATCCATGCCGATACCCGTGGTAAGCGCACCACTGAGGTTGCCGGTATTCGTAATCGTGAGGTTATTGGTACCATCACCAGCATTAATCGAACCGACCAAGCCGCTGATAGTAAACGTATCACTGTCATTGCCAGTAACAAGGGCTCCGGTGATGCTGCCATCACGGCTCACGGTAATGCTGTTAACCCCATCACCGGCGTTAATACTATTCATCGATGCATCAACTGAAAAACTATCCGTAAGATTATTACCCTCAAGGTTAGCAACATTTGTAAAACGGGTTGTGAAACCCGAATAAGTGACACGCCCGGCATTATCCGCATCAACCACCCAACTATTCGCTTCACCCGTATCAGCACGCAGGGTGTTACCACTGGCACCGTTTAGGACGTTCACAGTTTCTACTTGGGTGATGGTGAAATTTTCACCTGCATTACGGTCTACTGCCCCTAAAGACACCAACTGATTACCATCACTCGTAATATTGAGCGTATCACCCCCACCCCCGCCATTAATGACACCGGTAACGTCTGAGCTTACATTAAAAGTATCTTCACTCGCATTACCAAGCAGATTGGCAAAGTTAGTAAAATCAACACCGCGCACATTACCATTGTTAACCGCATTGATTGTCCAGATATTAGCCCCCACACCTGCCTGCAAGGTATTGCCTAATATATTATTAGTGGTGGTGTCTGCATTGATCAGCTCAATATTAGCCACCGTATAATCCACACTACTGCTGGCACTATTACCAAGCTGAACCGTGCGATCACCCTCGGCATTGATATTCAGCGTGTCACGATCATCTGCACTGCTGCCACCATCAATCACACCACTGACACTCCCGGAGAGAGTGATCACATCATCACCTGCCGCCGTGTTGATGGCATTAGCACTGCCGATGATATTTAACGTATCAACACCACTGCCACCCAAAATTATACCGCTGACAGTGCCATCGCTATTAACGGTGACACTGTTCTCACCCGCCCCCGTGTTAATGTTGCCGATAACGGCACTAATAGAAAAATCATCCGCACCCGTACTGCCCATCAAATTGGAAAAGTTTCTAAATGAAGTGCTATTAATACTGCCCGCATTATTAGCATTCACCGTCCATTGATTGCCAGTAACATCACCGATAAGGGTATTATTACCGCTGGCACCACCGGCATCAATCAGCTCAAAGTTGGTCACCGTGTAATCCGCATGGCTACTGGCGACATTACCAAGCTGAACCGTGCGATCAGCTGCGGCACTGATGTTTAATGTATCACTCTCACTCCCACCATCAATCACACCACTCACACTGCTGGAGACCGTGATCACGTCATCACCCCCTCCCGCACTGAGCGTATTGATACTGCCCATGATATTAAAAGTATCAACACCGGCACCGGTAATAAGAGAGTCCGTGATACGACCCGTTTCGTTAACCGTAATAGCGTTACCACCATCCCCGGCATCTATACTTTCGATAACCGTGTCAACAAAATAGACATCAGCCTGGCTTCCGCCCCTCAGCTGTTGAATATTATTGAATAAGGTGGTTGTTATCCTATCGTTGGCGGTATACACAAGATCAGAGGCCGCATTAATACGCCAGACATTATCAATATCGCGACCAATCAGCAGGTTGCTGCCGCCCCTCCCATCAATCACACCATCAAACGCACCATTAACCGGACCGGCATCGGTTGTATTAGTAATCGTAAAGATATCACCCCCTCCACCACCGACCAGCGAGTTGAAGTTTTCAAAGGTAATAGTGGTGATACCATTGCTGACAGCGCCATCATTAAGGCCATCGGTAACAACATCATCAATCGTCACCTCACCCAGCAACCAGCTATTCTCCCCACTGCTCCAGCCGATAATGGATGCGGTATAAGAACCACCCTCGGTATAATTACCGATAAAATTCTCGAAACCGGTTGTTATGTTCAGATCAATCAAAATATCTTCAGTGATACCGCTGTAATCCAATGTATTTGAGCTACCAGCACCGTTCAAACTTTCAAAGCTGACAAAAACAACACTACTTCCGCCATTACTGACTGTGCCATCGGTTGCATTGGCCAGTGCCCAGGCATTGCCGGTAGTATTCACCGTTAAGACATCCTCTTCACTACCGCCATCCAGAAGCCCCGGTGTCACACTTGTAGAGGCAAGCCAGATACGATCCTCACTTGCCCCGGTACTGATGGCATTTGCCGACCCGCCAGCTCTAATGTTGATAATATCAACACCACTACCCCCGGTAATCGCACCGCTAACAGAGCCGCCGTTAGTGATATTAATTGTATTAAAGCCATCGCCAGCACTCAGCGTGGCCAAAGCAGCACCCACAGCAAACGTATCACTGTCACTACCACCAATCAGGTGATCAAAACCGCTAAAACCAGTGGTGTTGCCGTTGTAGCTCAATGAAGAGTCAGTGCCGATTGTCCAGGTGTTGGCTGCGTTGGTGGCGCGTAGAGTATTGGTGGCACCGTTGGTGGCGTTGATGCTCTCCACCTGAAAGACGTTAAAGTCTTCGCCTGCATTTAAGTCCGTAGAACTAAACTGAACAATCTGGTTACCGGTAACGGAGAGGGTGAGTGTATCGTTACTACCGGCACCGCCATCAATCACTCCACTAACGGTGCCTGCACCTGAAACAGTCATCTCATCATTCCCATCGCCAGCATTGATCGAGACGACTGAGCCTGTGACGGTAATAACATCGCCATCCATACCAGTGGTGATGTCATTGGTTACTGTGCCGGAAACCAATACAACATTTTCACCATCACCTGCATTAATTGAATCTACCGTTCCAGTAACCGTCATCGTGTCGCTATCTGCTCCACCGTTCAGCGTGGTAACGACACCCTCAACGGTGAATTGATCATCGCCACCCAGACCATTCAATGTTGCAATGGAATAACCACTATCGACATTGAAAATATCGGCACCCGAGCCACCGTCTAAGGTCGCTATATTGCTAAAAACATCAACATAGGTATTGCCCGCCGTGATGGCCAGGCTGCTTGTGTTATTGACTACCCAAGTGTTGGTGCTATCACGCCCGGCAAGGGTGTTGGTGCCATTACCACCGTCAATCAAGCTGACCGAGCCAGTGCCGCGGATCAGGAAATCATCAATGCCGTCGTTTCCGGTCAGGTTTTCAATATCACTGAAATTCAAGGCTGGCGAGATTGTGTTTGTGCGGTCTGGTGCGGAGGTGTAAATGGCTCCGCTGTCTTCGGCGTTGATCAGCCAATAGTTATCTTCATTGGCAGCAACTAATCTATCTCCATTAGTTTCGTTTAATGTACCGCCATCAAGCGTACTGAGGATTAAACCGGTCTGGAGGATATTGAAGGTGTCATCACCTGCGCCGCCGCCAAGGGTTCCTGTGACATTCGCACCCACATTAAACAGGTCATTATCACCACCGCCATTAATATCACCGGCAAATGCACTATTAATCTCGAAGGTATCGA
>Ga0256839_1001151_pt1 | contig 32840 bp, 26 predicted proteins | sample 354166metaG_FD_185968 | JGI IMG/M metagenome (GOLD analysis project Ga0256839, IMG submission 185968) | Hydrothermal vent microbial communities from Mid Atlantic Ridge, Atlantic Ocean - 354-166 | ecosystem: Environmental > Aquatic > Marine > Hydrothermal vents | place: Atlantic Ocean: Mid... | reverse complement strand
AACCATTGGGATGCAATATCGTCGCGGTTGCCTTTACCTTCCTGGCTGGCTTCACCGGTGAGCAAATATACGCCCGGTTTGCGGTTTGGCAATGCTTCGTTAATTGGAATGCTGGTGGTGACTTCCCTGTTAAGGTCAGGTTTGATTTCAACCTTGCCGTTCCAGACCGGCTCGCCCAAAGAATTCATCAGATAATTGATCTGGTAACTTTCCAGTTGGCGCAGGAATTTTGATCGACCGATGAGAGATGAAAGCGCCCGCTCGCCAATCCGGTATAATTTTAGATCAGCACTTTTTGCGTTGACCGTAACAATGGGAATGCCGCGTCTTGCGGATAGCGGCAGAACAAAATTACCGCCGGTAAAGCGTGCAGAGGGCTTGCGATCACGAATATAAATTTTGAGATTTACATTGGTCAGCAGATTTTCACCAATTGAGGATGGCAGGCCTTCGCGCAGTCCAATCTGATAACTCTTGCCGTGGGAAAGACCTTCGATGCAGATTTGCTTGTTTTGAACGTCAATTGCCTGGGGTGTTTTTTGGTCAAGGGTTAAATAGCTGGCGTAATCGGTTTTTTTAGATTTGAGTTTTTCGGAGAACTGAACGCAAATACGCGGTGAAAGATTGTCTGAATTGACCGTGTGCTTGAGAACCCGGAAACCGCGGGTGCGCAGAAGCTCGGCATAGGCGGCGCGTTCAACCGGGTTTTCGCGCAAGGCGAGGCTTTGTTTAAACGCAATGAGTGCCGGGCGATAGATTGTTCGGGCTTCCAACCCTCTCGCCAACAGCGCTAAAGCCTCGGCGCGTTTAGAGCGGGAGCGGGCCAGCAGATAGGCATTATAAGCCGATGAGGTGGCTATTCTTCGATAGAACCGCTTGTCTTTCGACTTGGTTGTCGGGTGTATTAATGAGGTTGATGCCAATTGCAGCCAGGCGCTGACACTGTCCGGGTCAATTCGAAGTGCCGTATAATATCCGCCAATTGCTTTCTTGGTATCATTATTAATCAGGCTGCGATTGCCATGGCCAATCATAGTTAGATAACCAGTGGTTTCAGGCACTGGCTTGCCGCTCTTCAACCCAAGACGGAACTGTTTGGCTTCATTTTGCAGATATGAAGGAATGTAGGTAAGCTTCGGTGGTGCGCCCATATCCGGCTCGTTGCCAAGGGTTATTTTTAGCCCCGCAACCGCACCTGCAAAAGGTTTTAATTTGCTGAAATCAGACTTTAAAAAACAAAATTGCGCAGATGTATTATAGGTGAATGCCTGGCAGGCAGGGTTACCCAAACACGTAGCTTTGCATTGATCGAGTGATACATCTTTCAAGGTTTCGAGATCAAAGCCGAAATAATCGCTGTCTTTGGTGATTAATATTTGTTGTGACTGGGAATAGGCCGGGTTAGGCATAAATTGTGTGAATATCAGTGAAACCAAAACCAGCGTTGAATACACCATCCGTGACAACATAATATACATCCTTCCCAAAACTTAGTATCAGTTTGATAATTGAAGCTCTTTTGGGGCAAAATACAAGCCCGAAGAGGCCCAACATCGGGCAATGGCTGGTATTTTTACAGAATTTTAAAATATATTTGTATCGGTGCCAAGGAATTGGCAATTGGATGCGTCTTATATAGTGACATGTACATGAAGACAGGTGACAACGAACTGGCGGCGCGGGCGGCTGGAGGAGATGCAGCAGCGTTCCAGGTTCTACTGGAGCGGCATTATGACGTTGTCTATCGCATAGCGTTTCGCTTTTCGGGCGTGCGCGAAGACGCTGAAGATATTGCGCAAGACGTGTGCGCATCACTGGTTGTGAAACTGCGCTCCTTTAAGGGGGATGCAAAATTCACCACATGGCTTTACCGGGTTGTTGTTAATGCGGTTCGCGATATGCAGCGCAAGCAGGCAAATGCCGGGCGGATAAACCGCGACTACAGCGAATTGCAGGAACTTGCGCGTGGGGAAGAAGCGGACGCGGCCAAAGAAATAGCCTGGTTGTATGGGGCTCTTGATCAGGTGGGCGAAGATTTGCGCGAGACAGCCATTTTGGTATTGGCGGAAAGTATGAGCCATGCGGAAGCGGCGGAAATTTTGGGATTAAAGGAATCCACCATATCGTGGCGAATGCACGAATTGCGAAAGAAACTGAAAACACTGGCGGAAGCTGAATTATGAGTGATGAACTGAACAGAGCTGAAAAGGCGTTTCAACGGCAGAACATTGTTTCGCCGAGTGATGCTGCGCGCAAGTCTGCCATTCAAAATGCCATGATGCAGTTTGAGGTTGAAAACCAATTAAAAAAAGAAAATACAAATATCTCCCAAGGAATAGGGTTTGGCGCGCGTCTTAGAGAACGAGGCAACAAAATGCTGAACGTTCTTTTAAGGAGAAACCCAATGAACATTTCCCATATGAATTATAAACACCTGTTGGCAGGTGGCGCCAGCTTCGCCGTAATGGCGCTGGTTGTGTCCAATATCAATATACTTTTGCCTGAAACGCCGATTGTCACTGACCAGGTTGATCCGACGATTGTTGAAGAGACCAGGACTGGCGAAGTTGTAAAACAGGATGCCAAGCCTGATGAAGCTAAAGAAGTCGTCGTGGCCGTTAATGAAGCAAGTCCAAAGCCTTTGACAGAAGTTGCAAAGGTAAAAAAGTACAGTGATGTTCGGGCCGAGGCGCAGGATCAGGATAAAACAAGTGCCGGTTCGGCAACGATTGTTCAACCCGTGGAGGCAGAAATTACCGCTGCTCAAGCACCCTCAACTGTGGTTTCACCAGCCCCGGCATATTTGAAAAAACCTTCGCCAATGGCTGGTCTGAAACGGGCGCGGCGCGACAGTAGGCCAGCTATCGGCGGTATTGTTGGCCAATCTGCAAATGTTGGCCTGAGCCAACAACCGGGATTTGCCGGCGATGTTGTTCGCCCGAAATTCGAGGTACAGGGCAGGGACAAGTTTTCCAATGTGGAAGATAATCCTGTTAAACTTGCATCTGAAGATCCGGTTTCAACATTTTCTGTTGATGTGGATACAGCCTCTTATGCGTTTATTCGCTCCGCCATAAATCGTGGTGTGTTGCCGCAGAAAAATGCGGTACGAATTGAAGAAATGATCAATTATTTTGACTATGACTACAAAGCACCAAGCGACCGGGCGCGGCCGTTTAACGCCAATGTTTCCATTATGCCGACGCCGTGGAATGCAAACTCAAAATTATTGCGCATTGGTATTAAAGGGTATGAACTGCCGAAGGGCGAAGCACCACGTGCTAATCTGGTGTTTTTGATTGATACATCCGGCTCGATGAACGCGGCCAACAAACTGCCGCTATTGCGCAATTCATTCAAGTTGTTGCTGCAGTCGCTCAAACCCGATGATACGGTTTCGATTGTCACCTATGCGGGGCGGGCGGGCGTTGTTTTGGCTCCAACCAAGGTTGCCGATAAACACAAGATACTTGCTTCGCTCGATCGACTTCACGCTGGCGGTTCAACCGCTGGTGCAGAAGGGATCCGTCAGGCCTATCAACTGGCTGAACAGAACCTCGACAAGGACGGTGTGAACCGGGTTATTCTCGCAACTGATGGTGATTTTAATGTGGGCATTTCAAACCCTGAGGAATTGAAAAGCTTTATTCAGCGCAAGCAAAAATCCGGTGTGACGCTTTCCATTCTTGGTTTTGGTCGCGGTAATTATAATGATGCGCTGATGCAAACCCTTGCTCAAAATGGCAACGGAAATGCGGCTTATATCGATACGTTGAGTGAAGCGCGCAAAGTGTTGGTTGAGGAGGCGGGTTCAACATTATTCACCATTGCAAAGGATGTGAAAATCCAGGTCGAATTTAACCCGGCATTGGTTGGAGAATATCGCCTGATTGGCTATGAAACCCGCAAGCTTAAGCGCGAGGATTTCAACAATGATAAAGTTGATGCCGGCGATATTGGTGCGGGCCATACGGTGACAGCACTATATGAGATCACTGCCAAGGGTGTTTCCGGCCGTCTGGTTGATGAACTCCGCTACAAAACCAATGCGGCTAAAAAGCAACCTGCTGCTGATACCAATGCGCAGACGGCAAATGAATATGCCTTTGTAAAAATTCGCTACAAGCAACCCAAAAGCGACACCAGTGAGTTGATTACAATTCCGGTGACTGCTGCCAATGAAGTAACTGGCGACGACGTGCCAAAGGACGCTAATTTTGCAGCCGCAGTGGCAGCCTTTGGGCAAATGCTCAAGGGTGGAAAATATACCGGCAAATATTCGTATGACGAATTAATTGCCCTTGCGATCAGCGCTAAGGGAGAGGACCGGTTTGGGTATCGTGCCGAATTTGTCAATCTGGTGCGGTTGGCTAAATCTGCGGCAGCTCTTGAACCACAAAAATAGGCGATGATTGTTTAGTGACAAAGAATATCCGGCTCCAGGGCCGGGTATTTTGTGTTTGATGGGTGAGGCCGGATGGGTTTTCGGAAAATAAATTAAGCCCGACCCATGATGTAATCGCTCTCTGCCTCTTCGATAAAATACCGGGCTAGCTCGTGTGCCGGGCATTGGCGGGGATCGGTGATGCCTGAGCTGACTTTCGACTGGTCCATCTCGGTGATGGCAAAATTTCTAAAGATTTCCGGGGTGTCATTTGCATCCAACTGACTGGCAAGCACCACAGCAGCGCTGCGCAAGGCATCTTGCCGGCAGCGGAAACGGCTTAGCAATTCTTCGTGCTCGCGTTTTTTCAGTCGGGTTGGCGCACTATCTATTGCATCCAGAAGCCTCTCAACTTCTATTGTGGTTTCGCGATATTCTTCCAGTCCATGGACGTTTAAAGCACGAGAAACAATCGCTCTGTTTTCGTCAGAGCTGTTGCCGCCGCCAAAGACTTTGCCGCCCAGTGCGGACAATTTCTTGAAGACCATTGCATATTCTCCTTGAGACTCAATTGCACTAGTCGCGATATATGGCACCATACATAGAGGAAATGCAATATATCAATCGTCTGATGTTGAATTTTTATTCAAGATCTTGACGATGGTGTGTTGCTCTATCGCTGGATTTTAGCTTTTCTTACTGCCCATCCGCCGCGTGCAAGAATGCCCCTTGATGCTATTATTCCAATTATATTAACTGGCTATCAATGGTAAATGGATGCTGAAGCACCGGTTAATGCTTAACCATAACCTTCAGTCCAGTTTAGGTTGTATTGCCAATTTACATCCGTGAAGTGGCTTGCTTTTATTGAAATCTTAATGTATCTATATAGTTGAATATGTATATATATCAAGTGGATATTCAGTTTCTTCCGGCATTTTACTATGCATGGAGTTGACTTTAGGCGTAGAAATAACTGTCACCAATAAGGTGTTTGTTAATCTTAACGGAGAGGTACATAGTTAAAAATTGGTAATTAAAATAGCTAAAGTTTTATCTATATGTATATTTTAAGGATTCGTGTGTAAAAACAACCGTTTATACATATTGTCGGATGAAGTTTAAGTTTATCGTTAACTTCAATCTTAGTTATAATACCTTGGGAGGGGATTAGGTTTTGACTTACCTCTTTCGATTTTGCTTAAATGTGGATGGGGCCGACTGAGTAATATCTTTCGGTTATATCAGGAGGACGGTATGTCAGAGTTATTTTCTGATGAGTGGATGACGAATTTCCAGACGGTGCGGAATGCTAAAACAGGCATTGCAGGCGAGCTGGAGAAAAACAGATTTAAATCTATATTTGGTTATGGCTTCAAGGGTGATGAAAAACCTTTGGGCGCAATTGTCGTTGATGGCGAAAAAGGCATTTCTGCCGGTGCGTACAATGGTGAAGAGCTTAATTGGGACCTGCGGGCGGATAAGCCGACGTGGGAAAAGTGGAATACCAATCCTCCAGGAATGATGGGTTTGGGAATGGCATATATATCCAAAAAACTGCAATTTCTTGTTGGTGACTACGGTGCGATGATGAAAGTTCCTCGCATTGCTGGTCCCTTTATCAGAAATTTTGCAACGATGGGGAAGGCATAGATAAATGAAAATGGCGCTCCGAGTATTGAGTATAGTCGCCTCAGTTTTAATGTTGGCGCAGGTGGCTGTTGCACAGCAGTTTGAAACTGTAGTGGCCGAGACAGAAGCTTCCGGCAGAAATATTGTAACCGGCGGTACGGTTATCCCCTACAAGGAAGTAACGCTTTCAGCCAAAGTTCCCGGCCGGGTGAATTATGTTGCCGGGGAAGAGGGGTCATCCTTCAAGGCAAATGATTTGCTCATTGTCATTAGTGATGATGATATTCGGGCGCGGCGCAGGGCAGCCTATGCCGATCTGCTGGCGGCGCAAGCAGGCCTTCGCTATGCACAGGTTCAATATAACAGAGAACTCTATTCTCCATCAATTAATGGTAAGTCGCGCTCATCGGGCTTCGGCATGCCTTCAATGTTTGACCAGATGTTTACCCGCCCGCTTTCCAGTGGTTTGGGAATGTCAAATCCAGGATTGCAGCGGTATTCAGATTTGCAGGGTCAGTTTAATGGAATCCGTCAAGCTCAAAGCCAGGTGCTTTCTGCCCAGGCGCGGTTGGAGGAGCTTGATGCGAACCTTCGAGATACGCGCCAGCTTGCCCCTTTCGATGGAATTATCGTTCAAAAACTCGTGGAAACGGGCACAACCGTGCAGCCGGGAACACCGCTGCTGAAATTTGCATTTGTTGATTATTTGCGCATTCAGGCAGAGGTGCCGGTTCGTCTGGTTTCCTCGCTCAAGGTTTTGGATATTCTGCCCGCACGGATTGATGCCGGTGGCGGGGTCGATATTGAGGTGCGTGTTGCACAGATTTTTCCGGTTGCCGATCAGGCACGCCATACGGTGACAGTAAAGTTTGATCTTCCAAGAGGTGTTCCAGGGGGGCCTGGAATGTATGCGGAAGTGCATATTCCCGACCCTGATGCCAGTGATGAAGGTTTGGTGGTTATTCCTGAATCTGCGGTTGAAATGCAAGGCAGCCTGCCAAGGGTTTATGTCGTTAAAGATGGAAAGAAATCCATGCGTCTTGTTCGTTTGGGCGACGTTAAACCTGGAGGTAAGGTGAGCATTATATCCGGCATCAGTGCTGGTGATGAGGTTGTCATATTGTTCAAGGGCAAACCGAACACCAAAAGTGCTGGCACAAATGCGGACGGTTCATCGAAGTTGAACTAAAACTGGCGCCAATCGAGTTGTTTGGTCTTAAGCCAGCAGCGTGAAAAGTAATTGTAAGAGTTGAGTGTTTGAGTAATGGCAGATCATGATTTTGATAATCTGGCGATGGGTGAAGAAAAGTCTTTAGGCATGGCCGGGGGGCTTGCTAAAACTTTTATTCATTCACCTCTTTCTCCTTTGTTACTGGTAGCCTGTCTGGCACTTGGCTTGCTTGGATTGTTGATCACGCCGCGTCAGGAAGATCCACAAATTCTGGTTCCTGTGGCTGATATATTCTTCGAGTTTCCGGGCGCCTCATCCCGGCAGGTTGCAAGTTTGGCGACCGACCCGCTTGAGCGGATGATGAGTGAAATTCCGGGTGTTAAACATGTCTACTCTGCCTCCGAACGGGGCAGGGGCATGGTCACTGTTCAGTTTAAGGTTGGTGAAGAGACTGAAAATTCTCTGGTCAAGCTTTACGACAAGCTGATGTCCAACCGGGACAAGATACCACCGGGTGTATCGCAGCCGCTGGTAAAGCCCCGAGGTGCAGATGATGTGCCAGCAGTTACCTTGACCATCTGGTCTGAGGAGGTTGACGATTCCGGTCTGCGCCTGATCGCGCTGGAAGTAATGCAGCGGCTAAAAGAGGTTCCAAACACTTCCCAGAGCTTTATTACCGGTGGTCGTGCAGAACAGATGCGCGTTGAAGTGCAGCCTGAACGAATGCGCAGTTTTGGGATTAGTATTGATCAATTGGCGGATACGATTGTATCGGCAAACGAAAAACGAAAAGTTGGTGGTACTGAAACCGGGGCAAATTACTTTACGGTCTATTCAGGTCGCTTTTTGCGTAATGCTGCGGATTTGGAACGCCTGATTGTTGGGGTGCGTAATGGCAGCCCGATCTATGTGCGTGATGTGGCAAAAGTTGTTTCCGGGCCTGGCGAAGCCAATAGTGTGGTTCAATATTTTTCTGGTATGGCTGCTGGAGATGATATGCCGAAAACCAATGGCGCGCCGGCGGTCACAATTTCGCTGGCCAAGAAAACCGGCACCAATGGTGTTGCAGTTGCCAAAGCGATTTTAGCAAAAATTGAATCGATCAAGGGCCGTATTATCCCAGATAATGTAAATGTCTCGATTACCCGTAACTATGGTGAAACCGCCAATCAAAAGGTCAATGAGCTGATTGCGGAAATGCTCGGCGCCACAATGGCTGTTACAATTCTGATATTCTTTTTTCTGGGATTGCGCCCGACCATTGTTGTCGTGGTGGTTATCCCGGTGATTATTCTGATTACCATTTTTTCAGCCTGGGTTTTGGACTATACCATCGACCGGGTGTCTTTGTTTGCGCTTATTTTCTCAATCGGTATTCTGGTTGATGATGCAACAGTTGTTGTTGAAAATGTATATCGACGCTGGTTAATGAATGGTCGGGTGGATACGGCTACAACGATCGATGCTGTTCGCGAAGTGGGTAATCCTACAATTCTGGCAACGCTGGCGATTATCGCGGCATTGCTTCCAATGGGATTTGTATCTGGCATGATGGGCCCCTATATGCGGCCAATTCCAGTGCTTGGTTCAGTGGCAATGATATTCTCGCTGTTTGCTGCATTCATCTTTACCCCGTGGTTGGTGATGCGGGTGCGCCCAAGCCTTTCGAAACTGCGTTCAATGCAGGAGTCTGAACATCGTTCGTCTGAGCGAATGGATGGTTTCTTTCGTGGTCTTTTGGGTCCGCTGCTGGATAGCAAAAAGAAGGCGTTTATATTCAAGCTTTGTATGTGGGGGGCTTTGGGGCTTGCCTGCTCAATGTTCTATTTCACATCGGTGGCGGTAAAAATGTTGCCGTTGGATAATAAGCCGGAATTTAATGTGGTGATCAACATGCCGGAAGGAACAGCGCTTCCAGCAACGGCAAATGCCGCCCAGATTTTGGGTCAGAAAATTCTGACTATGCCAGAAGTGACTGCAGTGCAAAGTTATGTTGGAACATCTTCACCGTTTAACTTTAATGGGCTGGTGCGTCATTACTATTTGCGCCGTTCTCCGTGGCAGGGTGATTTGCAAATTCAATTGCTCGACAAGGGTGACCGGGACCGCACAAGTCATGAGATTGCGGTGCAGGCTCGCGAGATGCTGACACCATTGATTGCCAAGCTGGGTGGCCGCATTGAAGTCGTTGAAATGCCACCGGGGCCGCCGGTATTGCAAACTGTTGTTGCAGAGGTTTATGGGCCGAATGATGAGGTTCGCCGCCAGGTAGCGCAAGATTTGACCGACATGTTTGAAAAGTCCGACAAAATTGTTGATGTTGGCAATTACATTCAGGCACCACACGACAACTGGACATTTGAGGTTGATCAGGACAAGGCCGAATTCCGCAATGTCTCGACGGCGGACCTTAACCGTCAGCTGTCGATGATTATGGGTGGATTTAAGCTTGGCAATGTAAAAATTGGCCACGAGCTTGAACCACGAATAATTATCATTCAGGCACCGTTGCATGTGCGGGGCCAAATTTCCCGGCTGGGTGAAGTGCCCATCAAAAGCCGCGATGGTAAGACCGTTCCGCTTAGTGACCTTGGCAAATTTGTTCGCACACCTGCCGATCCGGTGATTTATCACAAGGATTTGCGCTCGGTTGAATATGTGACCGGCGAAGTTGCAGGCCGACTTGCTGCCCCTGTCTATGGTATGCTTGATGTTGGCAAATTGCTTGAAGATTATAAAACACCGGATGGCGTCACTCTTTCAGGTGAACTTATGGGGCCGCCGGCAGACAGCTTTAAATCCGGATTTGAATGGACCGGAGAGTGGACCGTAACCTATGAGACGTTCCGTGATATGGGGCTGGCTTTCATGGGCGCGCTGATACTGATCTATATGTTGATCGTGCTTGAGTTCGGTAACTTCCGTATGCCGGGCATTATAATGGCGCCAATTCCATTGACCCTGATTGGTATCATTCCGGGCCATTGGCTGTTGGGTGCAGAGTTTACTGCGACATCAATGATTGGCTGGATTGCGCTGGCGGGTATTATTGTTCGAAACTCTATTTTGCTGGTCGATTTTTCTCGTCAGGCAGTGCTTTCTGGAATGGACCATCGTGAGGCAGTTATTTTGGCTGTACGCACAAGAACCCGGCCAATTTTGATTACCCAACTGACAATGATTGCCGGGTCGATTGCTATTATCGCTGACCCGATTTTTCAGGGCATGGCAATTTCGCTTCTATTTGGTGCAATTGTTGCAACGGCATTGACATTGATCGTTATTCCGCTTGCCTGTTACAGGGCACCAAACGCCTATCGCAGTTCTGGTGGTGACAATCCATTTCCGGTGGAACCTGCTCCAGAACCGAGTGCAGCTACATCTGTCCCTCCGGAGGCGGCTGAGGAAAAATCTTCAACTGGGCCACGATTTGCCGCTATTCGCGGCGGGCTTTCTATGGTGTATTATGCGCTGCGTGCATTCCCGTATTTCGTATGGATGATGATCAAGGAGTTAGCGTCTCCTTTGGTTGCCAGATTTATCAAGAAAACAGATCAATCTACAAGCGCCAGTGAACCGGGTGATACTACCGCCGCGGCAGTTCGTACTGCCGGGGGAGCCACCAGCCAAACGGTTGCAGATATCAAGGCATCTGTTCGAAGTGAACTTTCCAGGGTGTCCGCTGAGCCGGTTGTTCATGCTGAGGTTTCTGACCATGATGGCGCAAAACCAGCTAGTTCTGCAATCGCCGAGCCTTTGGTTGATGAGGTTCCTGTAACAGCCATTGAGGCCGTTATTGAAGATACCTCGTCAGAAGACAAACCCATTAAAGCGGCAGCACCTGCTGATGTGAATGAGGCCGTTGCCGCGATTAATGAGGCTGTCGCAAATGTTGAAGAAATTATAGACAATGGTGATGCTGGCAAAACTGAATCCAAGCAAGCTGATGATGGACCAATTGATGCGTCTGACGATGCTCAACCTGTAAAAGCTGATGAGCCGGATGATGAGCCTGTTGCGGAAATCTCCAATGCTGATGCTAAACCAGAGGATGTCGATAAACAGGAATCTACTCTGGCGGATGTTGCTTCTGCGATTGAGGCAAACACATCAAAAGCCGATGATTTGAAGCGTATCAGGGGTATTGGTGCGGTGCTTGAAAGAGAGCTCAATGCGCTTGGAATTAATCGCTATGAACAGGTGGCCAATCTTACCATCGAAGATCTTGAAGATGCTCGTATGAAGCTAACTATCATGCAAAGAGCGAAGAAAGATGAATGGTTGGAACAGGCAGCATTGTTGGCTGCGGGAGAAGCAACAGAGTTTTCTGAACGGGTTGATGCGGGCAAGGTTCGCAGCAGTAATAAAAATGCAAATAACAAAGATAAGGGGTAGCTGATATGTCGATCAAACGATCAAGGTCACTTATTGCTGTCGGGCTGATTTGTTCCTCACTAACGTCGGTTTCGGCATTCGCAGAAACAAAGAAAAGTGAGATGCCGCTACCGCCACCGGGACCGTTTACTCCAGCAGTTAATCCGGCAATTTCGGACAATGCGAATTCGGGTGTAGCCGATAATCCAAAGAATATAGAATCTGCGCCAGCGGGAAGTTTTGCGCCACTGAATTTTGACCCGGAAAAGCCAGCGGAAGATGCGAAAGCGCAATCCAGTGAACCAAAACCGGAAATCAAAATTGAAGGCAAGGACGAAAATGGCGAGCAAAAGCCGGTTTTTGCGCCGGCTGATACTGCAAAAATTCCAGTTGATGAGGCGCCTGAAAAGTCAGCTGTGCCGGTTGCAGATGACACGGTTGCCAAACCTGCTGAGGGTGGCGCTGAAAAAGCAGCCCCAATAATTGAAGCTGAAAAGCCCGTTGAAGCGGTAAAGGGAAAGCAGCCAGTGGTAAATCCTGCGGGCGATGACAAAGAAGAAGCGCCCAAATATGCACCAGCTGGAACGGCTGAAGTGCCAGAGGAAAAAGCGCCGCCGGCAATAGTATCAAGTGACGAAAAAGCGCCTGATGTTGCGCCGGGAAAACCAGAAACACTGCCAGCCTATGCGCCGGCTGATACGGCTAAAATTCCGGTGCCGGAAATCAAGAAAGATCCTGTTGTTCCCAAGCTTGGCGATGCGGCCAGAACACCGGACTATGCGCCCGCGGGAACCGGTAATGCGCAGCCTCCGTCCAATTTTGCGCCTGCATATGGGTTTCAGTTGCCGCAATATGGGCAACAGCAATATCAAAATCCACAATACCGGCCGCGGCAGTACCAACCGCAGCGGCAGCCGCAAGGTTATGGATATGCACCGCAATATTACCCGCCTCAACGCGGATATTGGCCGCAACCGTATCAACGCCAAATGCCGCCACCACCACGGGGCTATCAGCAGCAGCCCCAATGGCAGTCTCAGGGGCCGCCACAATGGCAACAAAGGTGGCCTGGACAGCGACCGGGTTATGGGTTTCCAAATCCGTATAACTGGAACCCGTATGGTCAACAGCAAGGCTGGCAACAATGGCAGCAACGGCCGCAGGCCAGACAGCCTCAACAGCGCCAGCCACATATGGGGCAACCGCAACAAAATGTACCGCAGAACAATAGTTCTACCGGAAATTGAGATTGAATTGCTACCCGCAAGGTAGCTGAACAGGGAACGTTAAGTGGCATATCGACTTAACATTATTGTAGTTACTGGGTTGGTGATCAATTTGATCGCCGGTCTGGCCAATGCTGCAAATCAAAACCCCTGGGCGATGGATGGTGGAAAACGGGACGGGAATACCGGCGGTGTGAATTCAAGTGGGTTTGCAGCAGTGCCAAGTCAGCAACAGCCTTTCCAACAGCGAGTGGCTCCTAAGAACTCTGGCTACGAATATGCGCCGCTTGGAAAAAATCAGGATCCTGCCAATTCTCGTAATCGACAATCAAACGGGCAGTTTCAACGCCAGCCTTATAGGCAGGGTTACGGTTTTCAACCCTTTGGCCAAGGTGGTTTTGGTGGGAACTTTGGCGGGCAGTTCGGCTTCGGTATGAATTTTGCCCCGAATTTCTCTCAAGGGTTCTCTCAGGGCTTTGGCGGAACAGGTATGCCCTTCGGGTTTGGAGTTCCTGCGATGCCATTTTTCGGCGGCTCAAACAATTACGGCACTCCTTACCGAGGAGTGCCCGGATATCAAAATGCGAACCCATACGGCAACCTATATGGCAATCCTTATGCCAATCCATACGGGTATCCAAGGACAGGATTTTCACCCTGGGGCATGGGGTTCCCGATGTTCTAGATCAAAGACAAGAGTTTTGGTCAAAGTGTACTTTTAAAAAGTTACTTTGATAACTAGCGGGACAAATCGCTTCTCCCGCAAATGTAAGAAAGCGAAAATATCGGAGTAGTATCAATGAGTAAATTTCTTAAAGCAACAATGCTTGCAGGTATGATGGGATTGGCTGTAACGGCTTTTTCAACCACATCTGCCAGTGCGTTCTGGAACGGATGGGGGCCATCTAATAACAATGGCTGGAATAATAATAACGGCCCTTGGAACAATGGTCCATGGAACAATCGTGGTTACAATAATAACGGTTGGAACAACGGTCCTTGGAACAGCAATAACAATGGCTGGAACATGCCTTGGAACAACAATGGCAACAACAACGGTTGGAATATGCCTTGGAATAATAACAATGGCTGGAACATGCCTTGGAACAACAATAATAACGGTTGGGGTAACAATGGCTGGAACATGCCTTGGAACAACAACGGTTGGGGTAATGGCTGGGGCAACGGCATGGGGAATGGTAATTTCTCCATGAGCTTCAAAGGCAACGGCAATGCAAATGGTCGTGGTTTTGGCAATAGTAACAATGGCTGGAACAACGGTTGGAACGGCCGCCCTAACGGTTATGGAATGCCAATGGCTCCAAACGGTTATCGTGGAATGCCTCCACAGCCTGGCATGCCTTATGGCGCGATGCCACCACAGGCTCCAATGCAGCCACCAGCACCTGCTGCACCTGTTGCACCTAAAACCAACTAGGTCTGCACCTATTGCAAGTCGGCAAATATGCCGGTTGGCTAAGTATTGAACTATACCGATTTGGCGCGCGGGATTATTTCCCGGGCGCTGAATCGCAAATACAAAACCGGGCTTTTGCCTGGATAATATGCTTGCGCTGTTTGAACGCGGTATTCACCAGCGCGATGTATGAGAAAATTTTCGGCTATGAACGAAGATGACCCAAATAAACCTCCATCGTCTGGAGAACAGGGTGGACAAGAAACTGCTAAATCTGTTGCACCACCGGTGGAAGAAAAATCAAAGGCTGAATTCGAGGCAAAGCCTGTAACAAAGAGCATAACTGACCGTCCGCGTCGGAAAAGAGGAATTATGAGATCGTTTTTTAGCCATATAATTGTTGCCGCACTGGCCGTTGCCGGAGTGGGAGGGTATTTCCATTGGGAAGATCTGCTTTCACAGGCTGGTGGCAGGGTATGTGCCTATGAGGTGCTTGGCCGGTATGGCTCGAGCCAGCCGGGTGACAAACCAATGGTATTGCCTGCTTTGCAGGAAAAGGCTGGCGAAACTGTGCAGCCGAAACAGGTGCCTGCAAGTGAGCAATCTTCTGAAATGAAGGTGGATGAAAAATCCGATGCAGATAAAGAAGTTGCATCGGCTGCTGCCGCGATGAAAGCTGACAAGCCGGCGTCTGCCATGAAGGAAGACGTGCCGGCAGCGCCTAAAGAGCAGGCAAAAGTTGCGACTTCAGTCGTTGCTAAAGCTGATGCGCCAACTGAAACATCGGCAGAAGCACCGGCCCCGAACGATGCGGCCAGTGCAGCAAAAGAAGTCGTTGCAAAACCGGTTGAGGTTGCAAAGGTCGCAGAACCTGTTGCTGCCCCCAAAATTGTTGCGCCTGTAAAAGATATGGAAGCTTCAAACAGTGTAGCTCAGCCGGTTCAATCTGATGTACCGCAGGTTAAAATTGTAAAATCTACTGAAAAAAAAACGTTTGAAACAGAATGGGCTGATGCCCGGCGTGCCTATTGGGCGGGTGATGCTGGCGCAGAAAATGCCTATCTGGATTTGATTTCGCAATATCCCGACAAGGCGGATATCAGGGGTGAGCTTGGCAATATTTATATTAAAGCCGGGGACAGCGAAAAAGCCGCGGCGCAGTTCCTTGATGCCGGGCTGATCTGGGTGAAGTCTGGTGACAAGGATAAGGTTGCCAAGATAATTTCTATGCTGGAAAATATATCGCACGAAAAAGCGATGGCTCTGAAAGGCGCACTGGCAAATGCCGGATAAAATCTTGAGCAGTTGATATATTTTGGCGCCGATTTCCCGGGATGCCTTATGCATTGTGATCGGGCTGTTTTGGGATATTGCTGAAGGTGGCAATGATGTGGGGTGAGCGCTGGGCTTTAAATCAGCCCGGCTTTTTTTCTGTTTTCTTTATCCCTCAGGGAAAAGTCCGTACCGCAAAATTCGCTGGCGGCCTCGGTGCAAAGCCAGGCGATAGCGCGGGCTGACCATTCGGCTGAAATGTGAGCCGACGGGTCGAGCTGGCTGACCGGATTAATGCCGGATGCCTTGATTTTTATCTGCATATCGGTGGCAACCGTTCCGGGCGAAAGGCCGATAACACGAATACCATTCTCACGACATTCCTTATCGGTGCAGCGGGTAAGTGATAATACCGCCGCCTTGGTGGCGCAATAATGGCTCCAACCTTCAAGCGCGCCACTTGCTGCACCGGAACTTAAGTTGATTATCACGCCGGAACCCCGGGATTCCATGACTGGAATAGCGGCGCGCAGCCCGTAATAAACGCCCTTGACGTTAACATCGACAACCTGGCTCCATTTTTTTGGATCGGAATCGGCAATTCTAGCAATCGGGTCGATAACACCGGCATTATTGATAAGAATATCAATATGGTCAAATTCTTCGATGCATTTGGAAATTGCCGCGGCAACATCATCATAATTGCTGACATCACACTGAACAGCGATGGCTTTGCCACCGGCCTGATTGATTTCAATGGCAATTGCATTGGTATCATTGAGGGTGCGTGCCGCGAGGATTACACTGACGCCAGAGTTTGCCAATTCACGCGCGGTGGCCGCGCCTATACCGCGGCTTGCACCGGTGACTACGGCGGTTTTTCCATTGAGTTCTTGCATGGGAGCGTCCTTTGTTTAGCTAAAAGGGGAGGTGGCCTGGAAGGCAGCAGGAAGCAATAATCGAAAATGGCGGCTTTTAAAAGAGGGCACATACAAAAACCGCCCGGTCATTGCTGACCGGACGGTTGAATTCAGTTTTAGCTAAGTTTTAGTTGTTAGCTTTTTGGCTGTGCGGCAGGAGCAACTGGTGCAACTGGGCGGTAAGCATATGGAGCGTTGTAGTTGTTGCCCCAGCCGTTGCCGTTTCCAGCAGCATTGCCGTTACCGGAGAAACCCATGGTGAACGAACCATTTGCACGACCATTGCCGTTTGTGTTGTAGCTGTTGTTGTAACCGTTGTTTGCAACACCGTATGGTGCATAAACTGGCTGAGTTGCAGCAACCTGTGGAGCATTAGCAGCAGGGGCAGCATTTGCAGTTGGTGCAACAGCTGGTTTTGCAGGTGCAACAGCCGGTGCAGCAGGAGCAACTGGTGCTACAGGACGGTAAGCATAAGGAGCGTTGTAGTTGTTGCCCCAGCCGTTGCCGTTTCCAGCAGCATTGCCGTTACCGGAGAAACCAAAAGTGAACGAACCGTTTGCACGACCATTGCTGTTTCCATTGTAGTTGTTGCTATTGTTGTAGCCGTTATTGTTCCAGCCGTTGCCGTTGCCAGCCATGTTGCTGTTTCCGGAGAAGCCGAATGTGAAAGAACCGTTGCCAGAACCGTTGCCTGTTGCAGAACCGTTATTGTAGTTTGCATAAGGCTGATAGCCTTGTGGCACATAGGTTGGAGCGGCTGGCGCTGCTGCAACTGCAGGAGCGTTCGCGGCTGGTGTTTTTGCAACTGGTGCTACTGGAGTAGTTGGTGCTTTAGCCATAGGAGCCGCAGTCGGCGCTACTGGTGCAGTTGGGCGGTAAGCGTTGTTATAACCATTGTAGCCATTACCATTTCCTGCAGCGTTGCCGTTACCGGAGAAGTTAAAGCCAAAAGAGCCGTTGCCGTTTCCGTTGTTGTTCCAGCCGTTATTAGAACCATTATTGTTCCAACCGTTGTTACCCCAACCGTTGCCAGCGCCGTTGCCCTTGGCAGCGAAGTTAAAGCCAAAGTTTCCGTTTGCAGCGCCGTTGCCAACACTATTATAGTTATTGTTGTTGTTATAACCGTTGTTGTTCCAACCCCAGAATGCACTGGCTGAACCAGCAGTCAAAGTGGCGATGCTCAACCCAATTACACTTGCAGCTACTGCTGATTTTACAAAATTTCTCATCTCAATAATCCTTCCTAGATTAACTTAAAGTCCCATCAACTTTTGCACCTCGGGCTTCCCCTTTGCGAATGCTGTGGCCATATAATCGCAATAATCTGTATATGTCAACATTCTAATATACAAATATATGATATATTTCATAAATCGTTAATATTGTTGACTCTTTTATTTTTGATCTGTGTGAAACTTGCTAAATCAAACGATAAATTACTGGTTCAATCAATAAAATAGCACAATTGCCAGCCTCAAGCAGAGTCGAAACATTAGCTTTAAGGGAGGTGGTTTTTGAAAAGCAGAGTGCCACGGGCCAGTTTTGCGTGGGATTCAATAAATTTCGAATTTGGATCCATCGATCAACCGTTCATACCTGAAGGGATGCGGGTCGACGCAAGGTGGCGCACCGGTTATGAGTTCGGCTGCAAGTTTGCCCGCGCCTGGGCCAATGCCAAATCCGTGGCCGGAAAATCCAGTTGCGATATAGAAGCCTGGAATAGCGGCCACTGCCGATATTACCGGAACCGCATCTGGTGTAACATCGATAATACCTGCCCAACGCTCCTCTATATGTATATCGTTGAATACAGGAAATCGTTTAACCAATGAGTTATAGGCCCGTTCAAGCAGATGGTTTGATGGCTTTGGATCAAGAATGCGGGTTATTTCAAATGGCGAGGTTTCATCCATATGCCAATAGCGGGCAAGTCTGGCTTCATCAACGAACCGGCCACCAATACGAAAACTCAAGCTTTTGAATTCACTTTTCAAGGCGGGCAAAAATGCACCAGCTAATCTGAAACTGTCTGGCACAATGTCGGCGATGCTTATTGTGCTGTGGGCAATTGTATAGCCTCCATCGAGGCGCTTGCGGATAGCAAACTCGTCTCCGGCAATTGTATGTGGCAGGTGAGCGTCTAGCGGGGCACTGCGCATTACTGAATTGACAACGGAGAGCTGAGGCAACTCAATACCTGCATTGGTGCAAAAGCGTCTTGACCATGCGCCGCCAGCCAACAATACCGTGCCACAATTGATTTTGCCTTTCTCGGTAATTACCGCAGATATTCTGCCTGCGGATTGTTCAATACCGCGCACGGCGCAATTGGTGAATAGGCGTGCACCTTTTGAGCGCGCCGCATTGGCTATCGCCGCCGTGGCAATTTGTGGTTCGGCGCGGCCATCGTCTTTAGTAAACAAGGCGCCCGCCCAGGGCAAAGAAGAACCAGGGGTTAACTTGCCGGTTTCGCTGCTGGTCAATATCTTTGATGAAAGACCCTGCGGGATTGCGTGATTTTTGAGCCAATGTTCTCTTTTGGCTAATTCCGCCTGCGTTTTGCAAAGGTAAAGGATGCCGCATCGGCGAAACCCTGTTTCGCAATTGGTCCGTTCATTCATTTGGCCCCAAAGATCAAGTGAAATCCTGGCCAGCGGAATTTCGCGGGGGTCGCGTCCCATTTGGCGACACCAGCCCCAATTGCGGCTGGACTGTTCACCGGCGATGATGCCTTTTTCGCACAAAACCACCTTGATACCGCGTTCAGCCAATTCGAGTGCGGTTGAGACCCCTATGATTCCTCCACCGATTATAACGACATCTGCTTTGTCTGGTAGGGTTTGGTCTGATTTGCCGGGGTGTAGTGACATGGTGAGTTTCACCAAAACATAATGAGCGCTAATGGGTCAACACCAATAACGGGCTCATGAAGGTGGAACAGGGCTACATATAATAAAGCTCCGAAAATCAGCTCGGTTGTAAATGCCCAACCCATCACCCTTTTAAATCGGAGGGTGAATTGGCCACTCGTTTTGGTAATAGCGGCATGGAATTCTTCGGCGGATAGTGTTCGCTTTGCCCGGCGCTGCATAATTTTCATGCCAACAAGGCTAAAAATTGCAAAGCCACCAAACATAATAACCCCCACCAGATCGCCATTGGCAATGGCATGGCTTGCCGCCCATAGGAACAAAGCCCAAAGGAGAGGGTGGCGAATGAGATTTGTGATGTCATGTCTTTTGATGATCGGGCTTTGAACAAAGGACAAAGACAAGGGATTGGGATGCAGAATTGCGCATGCGAACAACAGGCAGGCAGGCAGCATCAATATGACCGGTATCAGCGATGTTGCACTATTGGGGTCCCAAAGTGGAATATAGGGCGCATTGAGTGCGCTCCAGATCAGCCATACCAGCAGGATTGTCGATAGGATTGAATATCCAATGATGTAGGCTTTTTTGCCAAACCTGTTGATCAGGCCTATTCGCAACCCAGTTGGCCCGGGCAGGGAATGGGCCAAAATGAAAATGGTGAGACTTACTAGAAAGGCTGTCATTTTCAGATCCTTGGCCCTGTAACAATTGGCCAATAGCGCAATACGAACAGGCCAAAAGCAGCGGCCCAGCCGGCGGCCGATATTTGCAGTATGGTCATATAAAACTCGGTCGAAATGAATATGCCTGATATTCTTGCAATGACTGCAATCTGGATCAGGACAAAACAGGCGGTCTCAATTACACCTGCCTTGATTTGGCGGCCCGTGTGCCCAAGGGCGCTTCTTGTCATCATAGCAAGCATCATGCCGCCCATAGCGCCAATACCCAGTAGATGAGTGGAAATAATTGCGTCAATTTCTGTATTATAGAGATTGATTGCCCTGAAAGCCACACTGGCGATCAGCCAGAAATATGAAAGAGGCAAAATCCACAGCATCGGGTTGGCCAGGGTTTTGTGCGGGTTCCATTTAACCAGGCGGACCAAATGCAAAAGAGTAAGACCTATCAGGAACGCCATGTAGGCGTTTGAAATTGCGCCATTATCAAACAGGTCTGGAATTGTGGAATGCAGGGTTTCAACCAGAAACAAGATGATCATTCCTGCTATTACTGATGTTTCAACCCATTTGATTTTGCCAGCATTTGCGCCGGGTATGGAATTGTTGATGAACATCGGCATAACCCGACCAGCAACGATGGTGATTAAAAGGGCGAAAAGGTTCAATCCGGTAATCAAAGTTGGTTCCGGGCCGAAGTTGATGATGCCCCAGGCTTTAGCGTGGAAGTAGAGATTGATCAGGAACAGTGCGCCAATAATCGCGACAATCAGATAGTTTCGCCGATTTCGGCTTTTATAGATGGGAATAGCGATCCGCAAAGCCATCAATGGCAAATAGGCAAGATCGACCAGACTGGCGGCAGCCGGTGGCCCGATGATCAGTAATATGCGCGCAAGCAGCCAAATCAAGAATAGGGCGGCTAGAGCCGCGTTGGTTGCCGTTGGGTGGCCGGTCCAGTTTTTTACCGCAGTGAATAGAAACCCGGTCAAGATGGCCGTTGCAAAACCAAATATCACCTCATGGGCATGCCAATTGCTACCTGAAAACGGGCCATTGATTGAAATGTTTCCGGTTAAATGCAGCAGCCAAAGCGGGATAAGGATCGCACCAAATACAGCCCCACCCAGATAGAATGGTCGAAACCCCAATGACCAAAATGGTTTTTCAAACATGTTTTTCCCTGTGAAAGCGAGATCGGACTAAAATTTAGGACTGGTATTATGTTACATTGTCTCAGAATGCCGAAATAAAGTTTTTAAGTGAAGCCCTTTACCCGGCGAGCAGATGTTGCCTATTGATTGATGTCAATTAATTCCGATATTAGAGCGCGTCCGTCTTTGACGGGCACACTCTATTTTCATGTCGCTCACGGCTATTTGGTGCAATTTTGATACTCAAGTTTTGCGCTTCGCGTTGCTCAACGTGCAACATGAGATTGCACCAGCCTTTCCCCTCGACAAGCTCAGGAGGAGCGATGCATAAGCATCGGACCGCTTTTCGCAGCCTGACTGCTTCCATGTAAACATGATACAGTCTAGCCCTGTTGCCCCGAGCAAAGTCTTTTTGAGGATTCTACCCCAATGACCCGACATTTCATCCGCGCTCTTTGGGTTTTTGGCGGCATTGTCTTTCTAATACTGGGTGCCATTGGAATAATTTTGCCCTTGCTGCCGACAACCCCATTCTTGTTGCTGGCAGCATTTTGTTTTGCGCGCGGTTCGGAAAAAATGAATAATTGGTTGTTGAACCACCGGATTTTTGGCCCTCCAATCAGAAACTGGCGAGACTATGGTGCGGTTTCGGCGAAAGCAAAAAATCTGGCATTAATGGTGATGGCGCCAATGGCTCCGGCTGCGTATTTATTGGGCGCGCCCTTATGGGCAATTGGCATTCAAAGCAGCATATTGATTGCGGTTGCAATATTTATATGGACCCGCCCAGTACCGCCAAAATGAACCTATGAGGTTGAAAACCGCATAATATTTGGTTTGCGAACTTGACATTGCCCATGTCATTCCGCTTATTTAAGGGAATTGCATTACTAACAAAACCCGATGGTCGGGTTTGGTGCAATTGCCACGCGCCTGGCAGACAACGGGAGCCGCGGGGATTGATGGTTTGAGATAACCTAAGGTCTTTCGTATGAATTTGCTTGTTGTTTACGCGCATCCTGTTCCCACCAGTTTTAATGCAGCTATTTTTGAGACCGTTAAATGTTCGCTGACCAAAGCGGGACATTCTTTGCGGGTGGTTGACTTATATGAAGAAAATTTTCAACCGATTCTAACGCGCGAAGAACGCGAAGCCTATCTGGATAATACGGAACTGCTGACCGAGCGGGTTCGCGATCATGTTGATAATCTACATTGGGCGGACGGTTTGGTTTTTGTGTTTCCAACCTGGTATTACGGCCCGCCTGCAATGTTAAAAGGCTGGTTTGAGCGGGTTTGGCTGCCTGGGGTTACTTTCGAGGTTGCGACAAAAAAAGGCTCAAAGACTACCTCAAAAATATCCCATATCAAACGTCTGGTGGTGGTTACCACATCTGGTTCGCCCGCATGGTGGCTGGCGCTGATTGGCAATCCTGGCAAACGGCTGTTCCTGCGCGGATTGCGCATTTTGTTCAACCGCCGCTGCAAATCCACCTGGCTGCAATTACATGAAATGAATGTGGTTTGTCAGGCAGAGCGCGAGAAGTTCTTGAAAAAAGTCGAGACCAAGATGGCGCAGATATGAGGGAAATGAGTTTAGTCGGCTTTGGCGGCAATTGCCTCGATCTCAACGGTGAATTCTTCACGGGTAAATCCTGTAACGATCATCAATGTCGAAGCCGGTGGGGGAGTGCTGAAACGCGCATCACGGGCCGCCATATAGGGTGCCATATGTTGGCGCGCAGTGACATAGGCATTGATGCGCACAATGTCGATCATTTCCATGTTGCTGGCCCGCAGAATTTTTTCAATATTATCAAAACAAAGGTTGGCCTGATCAAGAGTATTATCTGGTATAATATCGTCAATCGATACGGCCAGTTGACCGGAGCAAAAAAGCAGGCGCGCATTGGCGGGAATTTCAACGCCGTGCGAATAATTGGCAAAGGGCGCGCGAATTGTGTCGGGAGTTTTGTGTTTCAGCATAGTTTGCCTCAATTGCTTGATGAATCGTTGCGACAGGTTAAGGTGAGAGTGATCTTAATGGCAACAAGTGTTAAAAACGATGTCATATTGTTTTTAAGAAACCGAGCATATAATCGGGAACTGCAAGAGTGGTAGGGAAGATTGGCGCGATGGCAGGTCAAAACTTTCGTTTCCCTACGTCCTCAACGATAACTGGGAGTAAAATTATGAAACTGAAAACTTTAGGAGTGGCATTGGCCGGTGTACTGGCGGCATCTATTTCCGCACAGGCGCTGGAGAAGGTTAAATTCGGAACCAACTGGGTTGCTCAACCCGAGCATGGTGGGTTCTATCAGGCGGTTGCCGATGGCACATATGAGAAATGCGGTCTGGATGTGGAGATTATTCCAGGTGGCCCAAATGTGAACAATCGTGCTTTGTTGCTTGCCGGCAAGATTGATTTTCTGATGGATGGTAACCTTTTGCAGCCGTTTAATTCGGTGAAAGAGGGAATACCGATCAAGGTTCTGGCCTCGATGTTTCAAAAAGAGCCACAAGTTTTCATGACCCATCCGGGCCAGGGGCTTGATACCTGGGAAAGCCTTAAAACCGTTAAAAACCTTATGATCGGTAATGGCGGGTATCATTCATTCTTTTTGTGGATGAAGAGCATTGGTTTTAAAGATGAGCAGCGTAAGCCATACACCTATAATTCGGCGCCGTTTCTGGCTGATAAAAAATCAGCACAGCAGGGCTATGTGACCTCTGAGCCATTTGCGATCATGAAAGAGGGCGGGTTCGAACCCAATGTTTTCTTGCTGGCAGATTATGGTTTTGAAACCTATTCAACGCTGATTGATGCGATGGAAGATACGGTCAAAAACAAGCCTGAAGCAGTAAAATGCTTCGTTGAAGGATCTATTCTTGGCTGGACCAATTATATGTATGGTGACCGCTCGGCTGCTAATGCTTTGATCCAGAAAGATAATCCGGATATGAGTGATGAGCAGATCAAGTTTTCTGTGGCGCAGCTTAAAAAATTCGGCATTGTGGATTCTGGCGATAGTGAAACCCTGGGTATTGGTGCAATGAGCGCTGAGCGCATCAAACGGTTTTATGACGATATGGTGAAAGCCGGCGTTGTGGATGCGGGAATTGATGTGACCAAGGTTTACGATCTTAGCTATATCAACAAAGGCCTTGGCGTCGATGTTAAGAAAAAACTGATGGCTCAATAAGCCGTAATTTCAAAAATAAACCCGCAATAAGCGGGTAAAGAGAGCGGGTGCTAATTGTGGTGCCCGCCCTTCAAAATATATCAGGTTGGGAACAATATGGAAGAGGCACCTTTGCTGTCTATACAGCAGATTGGCAAGACTTTCTCGAATGGCACTGTGGCTTTGCGTGGGATGACAATGGACATTGAGCAGGGGTCTTTTGTTAGCCTTCTGGGGCCGTCAGGTTGCGGAAAATCGACCGTGCTGAAAATAATTGCGGGGTTGGGTAACCTTACAACCGGGCGGGTCAATTGGCCAACGTCCAATGTCGACAACCTTGGTCGGCCGGATTGCGAGATCTCGTTTGTGTTTCAGGAACCAACGCTGATGCAGTGGGCGACGGTATTTGAAAATGTATGGCTGCCGCTGCGATTAAAAGGTATTTCGCGTTCAAATGCGAAAGAGCGTGTTGAAGAGGCGCTGGATATGGTTGGGCTGCATGATTTTGCCAGTTCTTACCCGCGCGAGCTTTCCGGCGGCATGAAAATGCGGGTGTCTATCGCGCGTGCGCTGATTACCAGACCCAAACTGTTGCTGATGGATGAACCATTTGCAGCTCTGGACGAGATTACCCGGTTTAAATTGAATAACGACCTTCTGGGACTTTGGGAGAAATTCAACTGGACGGTGATTTTTGTCACCCATTCGGTGTTTGAAAGTGCCTATCTGTCCAGCCGTATTGTGGTTATGGCAGCGCGGCCGGGCCGGGTGGTTGAAGATATTGATGTGGGCGCGCCTTATCCGCGTGACGACGAGTTTCGGACTTCGACCGCCTATAATGGATATTGCCGTGAAGCTTCTAATGCACTTCATTCGGCAATGGATGCAGGAGATCATCTGTAATGAGCGATACGCCAATAGAAGAGATTGACATCGACCCGGTGGAAATGCGCAAGGCGCAAGCACTAAAACGAGAAAAAATAGGTCGCTGGCTACTGCCTCTGATTGTTGTGGTCTTGTCAATTGTCGCCTGGGACAGATTGTGTGTGTGGAATGATATTCCCCATTATATCATTCCACGTCCGGGCAGGGTGTTGGATTCTCTTATAACAGACTGGAGCCTGCTGATTGGCTCGCTTGGCACAACCTTGCTGATCACATTTTCAGCATTGGCGATCGCCATTGTCGGCGGTGTTGGTCTGGCGGTTTTATTTGCGCAGTCCAAATGGATTGAGATGACGTTTTTCCCCTATGCAGTAATTTTGCAGGTCACGCCGATTATCGTAATTGCACCGTTGATTTTTATCTATGTGGAATCGAAATTTGCAGGCCTGCTTATTTGCGCATGGATCGTGGCTTTTTTCCCCATTCTTTCCAATACCACAATGGGGCTGAATTCAGCCGATCATAATTTACGTGATATGATGAAACTTTACGGCGCCAGCCGTTGGCAGACCCTTCGGTTTTTGCGCCTCCCATCTGCATTGCCGTTCTTTTTGGGCGGTTTGAAAATTGCCGGTGGTCTTTCGCTTATCGGCGCGATTGTTGCCGAATTTGTGGCAGGTTCCGGCGGCGTTGGTTCCGGCCTTGCCTTCAGAATTCTTGAAGCGAGTTATCGGCTTAATATTCCGCGCATGTTTGCAGCTATTATACTGATTTCGGTGACTGGCGTTTTGATCTTTATGTTCATGACATTCCTCTCCTGGCTGTTTCTGCATAAATGGCATGAAAGTGCCGTTAAGCGAGAAATTTAGCGGGCCTTTCGCAATAATATCGGCAAAGGAAAAGATGTGCCTGAGCGTGTAATCATAGGGCAGAAAGACGATCTGGTGGCGGGTACTTTGCGCATTGCCAGAGCGGAGGCTTATGGCGGGATTGAACAGCTTTATTTGCTCGATGGTGATTGTGTTTCCGGAACCGTATCGAGCATTATCGCATTTTCAGATGATGATGTGCCGCCATCTGTTTCAAGCAAACAAGATGTTCACTTGCGGGTGTTTCATTTCAATGATTTGCACAATCATCTGACCGACCTTTCGGGTAAAACAAAAGGAACGCACCGGTTTTCACAAATGGTGAAGCGGGTATCGGATGCCCGAAAATCAGCAAGCGAGAATGAAGCGGTGCTGTTTCTTTCCATCGGTGACGATCATACGGGTACAGGTTTTGATGAATTGCTTGGCTGGAATGAGGATCAGTTTATTGCATCCCCGGCCTACCGGGTTTATTCCGCTGCCGGGGTTGATTGTTCCGTACTTGGCAATCATGAGTTTGATCGGGGATCCTTGTTATTGGCCAAGGGGATACGGCAAGATGCTCAGTTTCCGATTCTAAGTGCCAATGTGCATTCTTCCAGTCATCTGGAGCCGGGGCGGGACTATTTTCCAGCAGCCATTGCGGTTGTTAAAGGCCTGCGCATTGGCATGATCGGGCTTACCACAAAGGTGGAAACCAAGGTAGGGCAGCCGGGAGACCCCGGCCTTGCGGTTGCCAGCCCGGTGGATGTGCTGACAAACCTTATGCCGACACTCGCCGCATTGGTGGACGCGGTTTTCATTCTTTCCCATTGTGGCTATGGGGATGGCGAACACAAAAGCGGCAAGGCGTCAGCTGTACGTGATATTGGTGAGGCCGATTTTGCCCTTGCCAGGGCAGCGCGAATTATTAGCAAGAAACCGACATTCATTCTGGGTGCTCATACCCACACCGTCATCAATGAAAATTTGCTTGAAGATGCCAATATTATTGCCGGTGTGCCGGTATTGCAGGCGGGCGGCAAGGGGCAGTTTATTGGTGAGGTGAGCCTTGCTTTTGATGCGCAACGTAATTGCGAAATTGGCAAGGTCTGCCTGCACCCGATCGTGGAAAATGTCGGCGCAAACGGGCAAAATGATGGTGATTTTGATGCGGCGTTTGAAAACGCTCATATCACCCCGTTGATCAACCGGATTGAGGATAGTCTGACCCGCGAAATCGCAACGGTTTCAACCAATGCGCTTTCTTATGAATCTGCTGAACTTGATCGTTATTCGGGTGAATCCGCTCTATTAAATTTCATGTGCGATGCGATTTACACTCGTATGGATGAGGCGCAATATGGAGTGGATTTTTGCCTGTTAAATGGCGCAACGGCGCTGGCGGGCATAGAAAAGGGCAGCCTAAGCCAAGGCGCATGGTTCGATGTTATGCCCTATGCGGATCAGATCTATATCGTCACCATGAGTGGGGCTGAGCTTGAGGCGATTTTGCAAAACAACGCAAAGCGAATTTTACGCCCGGAAGAAATTGCCGAGACGGACTATTCAGGCTTTTTGCCGCGCGGGTTTACCCACGCATCCAGTCATATTCGTTATTCTATTGATCTGGGTAATTCTGCTGCTGCGGCAAAGGCCGTTTCGATTGAAGTTAATGGGCAGTCGATTGCCTCACTTCAGTCCACCAAATTCAAGATCGCCATGCCAACCTATCTGGCATTAGGAGCTTTTGGTGAGCGCTGGAATGGGGAGACTATAAGCGGTGGCGTGCCGGGAAATCTGGCCGGATTTGATATGCGTCAATTGCCCGCGACCAATACCGGGCTGATATACCGAAATCAGATTTCAGCATTTATCCTGGCAGCCAAACATCTGGAAGACCGTGATTATATCGATGGTCGATTGAAACTGATGCAAACTGAAAGCGAGGCCGCGTGATCATGGATAATGCCAAGACAAATAGATTTTATTGGGCCAATCATTCCAGCCAACAATTGGCCGAACTGGTGAAACAAGACCCTGTTGCCGTGTTGCCTATCGGGGCGATTGAGCAACATGGCCCGCATCTACCGCTTTCTGTTGATACCGACATTAATCGCGGGCTGGTTGCCAAAACCGCTGAATTGCTGGTGGAGGCCTCGGTGCCTGTACTGTTTTTGCCGACCATGCCAATTGGAAAAAGCACTGAGCATCTGGATTTTCCCGGCTCGTTATCATTTTCTACTCAAACCCTGATTGCCATGTGGATGGAGATTGGCGAATGCGTTGCTTCAGCCGGTGTTCGTCGGCTGGTGTTTTTTAACAGCCATGGCGGGCAGGTGGCGCCGATGGATATTGTCGCACGGGATTTGCGGGTGAAGCACGATCTTTTGACCATTTCCTGCAACTGGTTTGGCCTTGGCCTGCCGGATGGATTGATCTCGGAGCATGAAAGCAAGCATGGTATTCATGCTGGAGAGCTGGAGACATCAATGATGCTGCATTTGCACGAAAGCAAATGCCATATGGACAAGGCGCAGAATTTCAAATCGCATATTGAAGACCTCAATGCAGATACAAGACATCTGGGGCTTGGGCCGGGTGGAAAACTGGGCTGGAAAGTCGGCGATCTAAACCCGCATGGTGCCTGCGGAGATGCGACAAAAGCCACGCGTGAAACCGGCAAGGCCGCGATTGATTTTGTTGCCGAGCGGTTTGTTGAAATGCTGCATGAAGTTCATGCCTATGATCTAAGTCGGCGGGTGTAGCAATTGCGCGATCATTGGCTTCCATCTCCTGGTAACAGTCAGCATTATGTGCTTGGTAATGTGCGCATTCCGCCTGCGCTATCGTCACTTGAACCGGGCAGCAATGGTTGGTGCGAAGCTGATATTCTGATTGAAAATGGAAATATTGCTGCCGTTGCTCCGGTTGGGAAAATGCCTGCCGACAGCATTGAATATGTTGATGCGGATAAGGGCATTCTTTATTCCGGGCTGGTTGATTGCCATACCCATCTGGACAAGGCCCATGTGACGGCCTTTGCAGATTTTCCCCCGTGCAATTTGCTGGATGCAATTGCCGCAATGGCGGAAAACAAGAAAAGCTGGACGGCGGAAAGCTTGTCTGCACGTGTTGAATTTTCTCTGAAATCCGCCTTTGCCAGTGGCGTGCGGGCGATGCGCAGCCATGTGGATTTTAATCCTGATACCTCTGATTTTATCTGGGGGGTGATGAGCGAATTTATCCAATCCTATACGGAAAGGGTCGATCTGCAATTATCGCCGCTTGCCAGTATCGTTCATTTTGATGAGGTAGAGTTTTGCAGGCGTATTTATGAAGTGGCTGCAAAACAGGGTGTTTTAGGCTTGTTTATCTACGATCAAAGCGATTTGCAGAACCGCTTAACGCCGATTTTTGAACATGCCAATGCGCAGGGCTGGGATATTGATTTGCATGTGGATGAGGGGCTGGATGCATCGCTCGACGGGCTGAATGCGGTTGCTGAAGTAACGCTCGCGACCAGATTTACCGGCAAGGTTTTGTGTGGCCATTGTGTAGCGCTTAATTCCTATGATGAGGAACGTCGCAAGCGGGTGATCGACCGCTCGCTCGAGGCTGGCTTGCATTTTGTCTCACTACCGGTGACCAATCTTTATCTGCAGGGGCGCGAAAGCAATGGCCTGCCGCAATTGCGTGGCATGACCCCGGTTGGCCATTTAAGCGATGAGGGCGCGGTCGTCTCGTTTGGGGCGGACAATGTTCGCGATGGATTTTGCGCCTTTGGTGAATTTGATCCGATGGCGGTTTTAAATCTCGGGGCGCAGATTGGTCATCTGGATGAGCCGGGGCGGGACTGGGCTGCCCTTGTGACCAAAAATCCGGCCCATTCGATGGGGCTTGATTGGCAAGGCGATATTACAAAAGGTGCGCCGGCTGATCTGGTGTTGTTTTCTGCCCGCACAAGCGGAGAATTGAGCGCGCGCGGTGAAACACTGAGAATTGTTATCAGAAATGGTTGCTGGCTGGATGAAAAGCTGCCGGATTACCGTGAATTGAACGGGTGAGGAGTAGGATAAATGGCTGTAAAAGAGATTAACTGGGATGGGTTTCAGAGCGATATTGAGGGGATCAAAATCATAGATAACCCGCAGCGGGTTAAGCTAAAATCTCGCGATTATTTCTGGTACAGCCCGATACTCAACGAGATTTTGAAAAAATCCCATGCCCATATGGTCGTGGTTCCTGCCAGCGAGGCGGAAATTATCAAGGTCACTGCCGCATGTGCCAAATGGAAAGTGCCGGTCACCCTGCGCGGTGGTGGCACGGGTAATTACGGGCAGGCGGTGCCTCTGGTTGGCGGCATCGTGCTGGACATTACCAAGGTGAATAAGATCAAAGAAATTGGCGATGGCTTTGTGCGGGTTGAGGCGGGCATGCTGATCGAAGATCTTGATATTGAGGTTCACAAACAGGGGCAGGAATTGCTGATGTGGCCATCGACCCGTTCGCAGGCAACGATTGGCGGCTTTATTGCCGGTGGTTCCGGTGGCATTGGTTCCGTGCGCCACGGGGTGTTGCGCGATGATGGCAATGTTCGTTCGTTGCGCATCGTAACACTTGAAGAAGAGCCCAAAATCATCACGCTTGAGGGAAGTGATATTCAAAAGGCCCATCATGCCTATGGCACCAATGGCATTATCACCGAGCTTGAACTGGCTTTGCAGCCCGCTGTCGACTGGCATCATGGTATTATATTATTTGATGAATATGGCGAGGGCGTGCGTTTTGGCGAAACGCTTTGTCGTGAAGATTATGATATTTATCTGATCTCGGTAGTGGATAAGAGATTTTCGCCTTTCTATCGTGATCTGAAGGATTATTTTCCGCCGGATAAACATGCGGTTTTCGTCATGGTCGGACCAAAGACCATTGAGCCACTTAAGCAGGATGCCAAAGCCTGTGGCGGCGAGGTCTCTTTGATGATCAATGAGGCGGATCTTAAATCTGCCGGTATCACGCCAACTTATGAATGTTCATGGAACCATACCACGCTGATGGCGTTGCAATCGGATCGTTCATGGACCTATTTGCAGATTGCCTATCCGCAACCCTATCAGGCCTCAATTGATGAGCAAATCATGGCGGAGTTTGGTGATGAACTTTATCTGCACCATGAATTTGCCCGCGAGCGTGGGGACTATCAATTGTTTGCCCTGCCGCTGGTGAAGTTTACCACTAAGGAACGGTTATATGAAATTTCTGGCCGGTTTGAGGAGCTTGGTTGCGGGGTGTTCGATGCCCATGTTTACACCATTGCCGAGGGCGGGATGAAGGTGATTGATCCGGTGCAAATGGCATTTAAGGCCGAGGCCGATCCACATAATTTGATGAACCCCGGCAAAACCAGCCAGCAGGAAGCTGAACAGGTTTTGGCTGAATATGGCATTGTGTAAATTTATAAAGTTTACTAAATTTATAGAATATGCTATTAGACAATGAATATTTAGGCAAAAGCTGATGAGAGCACAAAATGGCATTATCAAATCCATATCGACCTGGTGCAGGTCACAGGCCACCTTACTTGGCTGGAAGAGAACGAGAAAAAGCGGAATTTGAACGACTTCTAGACCAGGACGTAATACTGGAGAATATGGTATTAACTGGATTACGAGGTGTTGGAAAAACTGTTTTGTCAGAAGAGTTTCGACCAATGGCAAGCAAAAACGGTTGGATATGGGCAGGCTCAGATCTCTCTGAAACAGTGAGTGTTAGTGAGGATAATCTAGCTCTAAGAATTTTAACCGATATTTCGGTATTTACTTCATCAATCGTTGTTGAAGAGCATCAAAGGCCTATTGTCGGTTTTACGTCATTTCCAGAGAAGGTTTCGGTTAAACTTGGATTTGATGTTCTCAAACAGATATATGAAAATATACCCGGATTAACTTCTGACAAATTAAAGGGGGTCCTTGAATTTGTGTATTCATTTTTGCCTGCGGAACGAAATAGAATAATTTTTGCATATGATGAGGCTCAAAATTTATCTGATAATGCCGCAAAAGATCAATACCCGTTATCGGTATTGCTGGATGTATTTCAGTCAATTCAGCGAAAAAATATTCCGTTTATGTTGGTTCTAGTAGGACTGCCGACACTCTTTCCAAAGTTAGTCGAAGCGAGAACCTATGCTGAACGAATGTTTAGGGTTGTGTTTTTAGACCAACTTGATGCTGATAGTAGTAAAAAGGCAATTGTGAAACCACTCGAATCTTCTGAGTACCCAATAAAACCTACTGATGAATCTATACTTTTAATATGTGATGTTTCTGGAGGGTATCCTTATTTTATTCAATTTATCTGCAGGGAAATATTCGATATTTGGATACAAAATGATAAGGCAAGTATTCCGATTGATGACATTGTCGTTAAGTTAGATACAGATTTTTTTGCAGGTCGATGGGCGAGAGTTTCTGATAGGCAGAGAGAGTTGTTATGCGTAATTGCAAAATTGAATAATTCAGATTCAGAGTTTTCAGTTCAAGACATCGTCTCTGAATCTCAATCGCTATCAAAGCCATTTGGTAGCAGTCATGTGAATCAAATGCTGTCAAAATTAGCAGAACGTGGATTGATATATAAGAACCGTCATGGGAAATACTCGTTTGCAGTCCCATTGTTTGGCAGGTTTTTACGTCGTCAAGAAGAGTTTATGCAGGAAGTCTATCCCTCTAAGCCACCCGGTCGCCTTTTTTGACCTTGACCGTGCGGTTGTCGACTGCGGGTAACATATGGGCGGGATCGCGGGTGACCACAACATCG